>WFLX010326867.1_pt1 | contig 11935 bp, 7 predicted proteins | sample 4967041 | NCBI WGS metagenome assembly WFLX01 (sample SAMN12857096, study PRJNA449069) | gut metagenome | isolation source: stool from male and female vole | host: Microtus ochrogaster | place: USA:Florida | collected 2017 | reverse complement strand
CTATATATGCAGAATATACAAACTGAACACCACCATCTATGGAGTCCAATTTAAACGCTTCCAATCTTTTACCCGAACATTGCCTCCCGGCAATTTCATCTTCATAATAGATATCTGTCCAACCATAATCAGCACCATGCACCTTATAATAGATGATACTAGAATCAATAATATTCTCTCCTTGAAACATTCTCTTCAAAGATACAATATTTCCATCTGATATATCAATAAGACCATATTGATTTATTTTTTCCATGCACTGGTTCATGCAATTTCTTTGCCTTATTTCTATAGCATTCTGGAGCCGAATTTCTTTATAATAATCTTTATCGGAAGCAATTATTTTCTCCTGATTTTCTATAATTTTTTGATAATCTTTTTTTGTTTTTCCCAAGTTGTACTTTGATTTATCTAGCTCTTCATTCAATAGAACCTTTGCACTCTGCCGGATCATATCAAAGTTATCAATATCACGAATTACATGATATCTGCTAGGATTATTATAATACTTCAGCCATTCCGTAAAATAATGCATATATGTCTTTGCATCAATTATATCCTTGCATTCTTCACCGAAAAAGTCGCGAACAAATTGATTCCAATGAGAAGTTGGTCCTATCACACTAACTCCAGACGTTCTGGTTTCATATAAAAAATTGCTCGCTACGTCTATTATATAGTGGCAACTTTCTGCTGCCTCCACTATAACACACTGCGGAGGCAACGTATCTCGCGAAGAACGAAGCAATGATATCACCTTTGTTCCAAGTTTTGTAAATAAAGCAAAATGCGAAAGCGTTCCTAATGTAGAAACCAGAACATCTGCTCCAGAAATAAACGCTATCTGTTCCTTTATTGTATGCTTCTCCATGGAAATAACTTGAAAACCTCTCTCTTCAAAAAATTTTTCAAAATACTCCTCATTAACACAGTAAGTTCCGGCTTTTTTATAAGCCGTTCGAGTCAAATATATTTTCCTATACGGCGAGGGTTCTATCGCAGACAAAATTTTTCTATATGGAAGCATATAGTTTGGGTGAAAAGAATGCCAACTATGTATTGACTCCTCTGGAACAATAATCCTTCTAAAATGTAACGGTTTATCTGCATAAATGATCCTATCTTGAGGAATGCCAAGAAATGAAAAAAAGTCATCAAACCACTTCTGCTTCTCTTTGATGACTGTAAAACAAATATACGGCAACTCTGTATCATTAGTATTCTCCTCTATTATATGCAGATAGTGCCATAGTCTGCCCATGCTTTCCAAAATAAAATGTCCAAAATGAAAGCAAAGCACTCCTCCAAAAACACAGTCATCTACTATTTGCCGAATATCCTCCGTCCTTGGTATGTATGATTTATTACATCCATAACTTTTGGGGTCATCAGTATCAATGCTTGGATTATTCCGCAATAAACCTGCAACAAATTTAAACTTTGCATCAGTTACTCCACCCATATAATGACCATTTTGTTTCATATCTAACATTGGAAGAATATAACCATCCTCCACTACCTTTACAGAAAGTTCTTTATCTATTTTCCACTCTCTATTGCACAGTTTTTCCCAATTCTTTTTATTATCTACATATAATCTATTTTCCATTAAAGTATTCCTTTCGTACATAAAGTTAGCAAAGTTTTCTTCCTGCATGTTCCCCCTGCTTTTGTTACGTTCCCACTTTTACCATTCCTATTTTCTTCTTACATTTTCTATAATTAAATTTATCAATCTATTTATTGAAAAACTCCCGTTATTCACAACGCGTCAAAATATTATATAATCTTTTGCAATTATCATTATCAATATGCGAGAAAAACGCAACAATCCGTTGTTCATATTTTTCATCATAATTTCCCTTTAATATTTTCTTTAAANCNCTGAGNACGTACTTCTNATCATTGACAACTNGGNCAAATCCCATTNTATCATAATCAAAATATCCTTTCTTATAAGAATGATCTTCAAAAAAATTATTTCTATCAAATTGATAATAAATTATTGGTTTTTTCAAATAAGCAAAATCGAATGCCACTGATGNANAGTNAGTAATCATGACCGCACTTTTCGCAAANATATCTCTNTAATGAGNATTATATTGTAATGTGATTACACTATCTGGCACATCAAACAATCCCCTGTAATCTTGCAAAAGAGGATGCGCCATAAAAACAATTTTCAAACCTGCAGCTTCACATATCTTTCTGAATTTTTCATTATTCAATAAATGTTTATACCTATTAAAATATATCGCATTATCCTTTCCCTTTTTTAATTTCCATCTATATGTCTTCATTTTTTCATCGTATCTCTGCTCCATCAGGTTTTTTCTCCATGTAGGCAAAATTAAAACATATTCCGGTATATCACTATATAGAAGATCAAATCTTGGCATTCCTACATTCCANATTACTTCNTGATTATAATCGTAATTTTCTTCCAAAAAGGCTTTTTCTTCTGCCAAAGAACTCGTAACTAGGCCATACAAATTCTGTTGATATCGTCTAAGCCACTTTGAATGATCATCCTTCGTTACCCCATGCTGTAAAAAAACAACTTTCGAATTGTGATATAAATCTCTAAAATATTCTTCCCACCCAATGAATGGATTCTCAACCCATCCATTCAACTGAGATACAAACATATAATCAGCTAGAAAAAGTAATAGAAAATGTTCCTTTGACATTGCTTCTATCACATTTCCATACATTCCTACCCTTTTAAAATCTGGTGAATCCTTAGAAAGCACAAAGTAAGTATCTATATTTGAATTATTCTGTTGATTAACATATAAAAAGAAGGCCTCAGCATTGTCGTCAGCTTTTTCTAATCTATCCATAAAAAGCCAAATAGGTTTCATTTTCGCTTTTTTTCGATGAAAATACTCTGTTCGCAAAGCCTTGATTTCAGAATTGTTAATATTCCTGCAAAATGCATTTTCGCACATTCGATGTAAATTATAATCTTTATTATCCTTTTGAATAAGAATATGAGATTTTACAATTTTAATGCACCATCCGTCAATAAATACATACTGATTTTTTAACATATCAGCAACCGGTGAAAAGCGCATAGCATTAATCTTACCACTATACGCTTTTATTCCAGCACATTCGTACACAAACATTATTTCGATTAATCCTTCTTTATCTAAAGGAACGGAAATTTTAAAAGAGTCTCTGATTTCGTATAAAGTGCCATCTTTATCCACTTTGTCAAGACCTGCTTTTCTCAGTTCGACATTATAAAATTCTCCATTACACATTATATAAAATTGATACGGTTCTCTAATGACACTAGGCCACGATACATTTCCTTCAATATCTATACAATTATCATGAATAGAAAGAAAATGAATATAGGTTGCCAAATAAGAGACATTTCCAACATTGGTATTACCAAATCTGAATATACAGTCATTTTCAATATCAATCAATTCATATTTACCATCATATTTTAAATACAGTTTCTGAAGAATTAACGGTAAATTAGCCATCCCAACTTCTGCTATAATGGAAGCATCACTTTTATGTTTAATATCTGAATTCATATATGCTCACCCCTTACAGCATTTATCTGGATTTTTTATTTTAAATTTATAACTCAACCATCCCTTTATGCACCACAATATTGCTCTTAATCCCAAGTCTCCTTGATAGAATCTCTCTGGAACATAGGTAAAATAATTTATCTCCTGAATATCGACAGTATTAAGTATCTCATTCTTTTTCAAATAATCCTCACTAAAATCAAAATCTTTTTTATTCGCAATGCACCTAAATAAATGTTCTAAGTCAATAAGCTTTGTGAAATACTTTGATGTATCCCTTAAAGGATATTCTTTGTAATCTTTTGATTTTAAAATTGCTTGATAAATTCTTTCACAATTTCCGTTGTCATCATACTCAAAAAATTGATCCATTCTATTTTTATATAATTCTTTAAGTTTGCAACCGGATTCCATATATTCTATAATTCTACTTATAGCACTATCTACATCATATTCAACCTCTCCAAAACCATCCTTTTCATAATNANAATANCCNTGANCCACAAAAGTATGATGGNAAAAAAAAGTATCTTTATCAGGCTGAACATATATAACTGGTTTTCTTAGATAAGCAAAATCAAATACCGCAGATGAATAATCTGTTATCATANGNTTACTTTCCGCATTTANCTCCTCAGTTGANATANNATCTTTTATANCAACCCTATCANCAAAATCATAGATATCCCTAACAAATTCTNTCATGAGTGGATGATCAATGAACCANATNGAATAACCATACCTTTCTGCCGCTTCAAACAATCTTTTATCGTTTAATAGTGTCTGATAGAAATTGTAACAATCACTTTCTTTAAACTCCATCAATCTAGGAGCACGTTTCCCCTGTTCATCTATCGGCTTCATTAACCATTGTCGCCATGTCGGCGAAATACATATAACCTTTTTTTCGTCATGGTACAATCTATCAAATCGAGCCAATCCTGTCAGCCATAGGTTTTTTGGGGTAAAATCAATTCCATTTAAAAGAGAATTGTATTCAGCTTGTGCTGAAACAACATGTCCATAAAAATATTGATTTCTCTTTTGATTCACCCATGACATATCGTCCTTTATCACACCATGCTGTAAATAAACAAATCGTTCTTTAGAAATAAAATCCCTAAAGTAAACATAATCTTTTCCAAATGGATTTCGTATTTCTCGAACAAATTGTGATGAAATATTAAAATCACATAGCATATACAATAATTTATGTTCAAGAGAGCCAATCGCTATAACTTCTTTTCCTTCTGCTTTCAATTTTGAATATTCTTCACTAGTGTCACTAAGCAAAAAATAGCACTCGATATCTGAATATTTTGAAAGAACATATTCATAGAACACTCCACCATTATTTCCTGCCATCATAATTCTATTTGAAAAAAGCCAAATTGGATTTCTTTTCTGATCCTTTATTGAAAAATATGTACGTCTGATATTTGCTGCTTCTCTACCTTTTTGTCCCAATTTAGCTAACTGTACACAGAACTGCTCCTCTGCTTCCATAAAATCATCATAATCAGCAGCTTTTACCATAATACTATTTTGTACAAGATTAACTTGCCATCCAGCATCATAGAAGTATGATTTGCTGAGATTAGTATTTATTGGAAAAAATTTTCCTATTGTTGTAATTTTTTTTCTAAATACGATATCTCGGATTTTTAAATAAAATTCAATTTCATAATCTCTTACAATCTTATTAAGTCCAATATTAGCTTTAAACCACATACATCGTTGAATTTCTTGATCTCCAATACTGTATATACCTCCTATTGGTCTTATTTGACAGTCACATGCAAACATTACTCCATTTACAGAGGCAACAATCGAAAGAGATTCGTTTTCGGATATACCAAAATACTTAAACTGTCCTTCAATAAACAACACATCATTTTCTAAAGAAAGAAAATCTAATGAAAAACTCATGTCAACCATCTTTTGAAGAATAGTATTTCCATAGTGAATTATAACGCCATTTGAATTAATCATCATTTCTGGCAATTTCTCATACTTCAGTTTCATAATATATCCTTTTAATTCACTGAATCCTAATTTGCAATTCATAATCACATTATCATCTATATAGNCCAGAATATCATGAATTGTCTTTTCCAATTTTTTCNGATTAACGTCATCCAATGGCAGATATGTACCCTTACGAGACCCATCAAGACGAATCATTATATCTATGCATAAATGATTCTGAATGAACGATGGTAAAAAACCAAAATTGTCTAGGAAAAACTGTATAATCTTTCTATGATAACTACTAAACACCTCGCTTCTATATTCATATAGATTTGATTTTCTTACTATTTCTTTGTATCGAAACTCCGCATAATCTGGTGTATATGTGCACACCGATTTTTTACATATTCCTAAGGTCATACACTCCGCACAAATTAATTGAAAGATTGTCAAAAAAAGATACTCAGAGCATTCTAAATCCTCTATATATAACCTTTCAAACAAACTACTATTCAATACTACGCTGCCACCATCCATTCTTATTACATCTGATCTTTTATACAGATCTATTACTCCATCCACTTCAGTTTCTTTAATAATTTTACTCTGTTGTGTTGATGGTATTTTTTCTTTCATACAAAAAACATCTGTGTACTTTAAATTAGCTTCAATAAACTCCTCCATCACTTTTAATGCATTTTTTGCATACAGTTCACCATTCCAATCCAGAATAGTATATTTGCCTTTTATTGTTTTAGTAAGCCTTTCNAAACTTANTCCTTNNGCNTNTNTNTTAANCAATATTAGTTCCGGAATTCATAAAGTTTTTCCATTCGTCAGCCAGCTGATCATAAGAGACTGTATCAACAAATATTAATTGAATACTATCATAGAATCCAATGGTCTGTTCCAAAATATTGCCAAACTCTCTTGATGTGGGAGTTAGTGACAAAAGCTTATTAAAAATAATAATTGAATATATATACTCAGTAATTTTAGGCTTTTCCTCTTGCATCTTGTCTATTTCTCCCTTCAAGTCAATGTTTTCCCAATAAACTCAACTGTTCGTTTCAATCCTTCATAAAAATCTACTTTGAGTTACCATCCAAACTTATCAATCGCATTCAGTATGTTTGAGTGCCTCCGCCGCTAAAATATCATTGAAAAATCGAATATGCCACCTCATATAATTTAAAATAATTAACCTAAAAATATTTTGCATTAGCATATTGGGATTCTAGCAACTTTTTGTATAATTTTTACCTATACCCCTACCCATACATCCTCCGATAAGCCTCGCATACCTTCTTCGTATTCCCCGCCATCACAAAATTTCCCTTTTCTATCCACACCGCCCTGGTGCAGTTCTCTATGATCGTCCCCATCCCATGGGACACCATCAGCACCGTGGATCCGCCGTGTATCATCTCCTTGATTCTTGCAAGAGATTTCTTTCTGAAAAACTCATCCCCCACGGATAGAACCTCATCCAGAATCAGGATCTCCGCCGCATCCCCTGCTGTCGCAATCGCAAATCCCAAACGGGAGACCATTCCGGAGGAAAAGTTCTTCACCTTTTCTTCCATAAAATCTTTCAGTTCAGCAAACTCCACGATATCATCATAATGCTCATCTATGAATTCCCGGCTGTAACCGATGATGGCGCCATTCAGATAGACATTTTCCTTGGCGGTCAGTTCCATATCAAAGCCTGTCCCAAGGGTCAGAAGCTGCAGCTTGCTGCGGTCCACCTTCACACGTCCCGTAGTCGGTTTAAGTATGCCTGCCACGATTCTTAACAGTGTGGATTTCCCTGAACCGTTGGTGCCGATAATACCGATGATCTCTCCTGGATATACATTAAACGAAATGTGGCTCAACGCATGTAATGTCCGGTAACTGATCTTTCCCCGTACTTTTTTGATTAGCCACTCTTTGATGCCGGAGACATTCTGCATGGCGACCTTAAAATCCATACTGACATTCTCGATCACAATGACCGGATCTACTTTTTCAAAGACCTCTTTTTCCCATTTCTCTGATTCTTCTATAAGCAGATCCAAATCAATAATCTCAAAACCATCTTTTTCTTCCTGTTCCCGCTTTCTCTGCTCCTCTTTCTTTCGCTCCTCTTCCTTTTTCTTCTCCTCCCGCTTCCTTGCCGCCTTGTCCCTTCTCTGCTCCCTTTCCACTTCTCTGGAATATTCCACATAGGTCTGGATCGTAGAGATGATCACCACGATCACCACCACCACAAGTACCGGGATATATACGGTCTTCTGCCTGAAAATACTGTTTATAAATTCAACAAAGCCCATATCCATACCTTTTTCCGTTAAATATTTTGAACCAAGATTTTATCTTTATTGATACTAAATACCAGATTCCCCAGCACAAGCATACCGATTCCCCATCCAGCCATCATGATCCATTCTTCCCGCAAAGGCCACTGATGGTACAGGACGCAGTTCCTTGCCGCCGCAATGCAGGTATAGACGGGATTCATCCTGACCACCGACTGCATCTGGGGACTAAGCAGGTCTACCGGATAAAAGATGGCGCTAAGATACATCCACAACTGCAGCAGGATCGAATACAGATATTTCACATCCGGCATCAGGGAATAGGCAATGGCAAGCATATAACCTATACCGGTAGAAAACATCAATAGCAATAATACGATCAGCGGAAATGCCAGCAGATGCTCTGACGGCATGATCCCGAAAAATGCCACGATTAATACGTAGGCGGCTAAGGAATATCCAAAGTTCACTAATGATGTCAGTATCCTTGATAAGGGAAAGATCTGTCTTGGAAGCTTTGTCCTTGTCATAAGATTCTTATTATCTACCAGCGCCGTCATTGCCGCATTGGTGGCACCGGTCAACAGATTCCAGAAGATGGTTCCCGTCAGATAATAAATAGGGAAATTTTCTATGGAGCGTTTAAATATGGTGGAAAAGATCAGGGTCATAACAACCATGGACAGCAGGGGATTTAATACGCTCCACAAAACGCCGAGATATGATCTGACATATTTTCTTTTGACTTCCCTGCCTACCAGTTCATTCATCACAAACAGGTACTGTTTGATACTCCCCGCCTTCATTCGTTCTGTGATTACCCGCTTCCCTATAGTCTCTTTTAAAATCTCTCTTATAATCTCACTAATAATCTTTCTTAAAATCTCTTTTTAATTTTTTTCTAATATACACCAACCGCTTATACATCCGTATCTGAAACAAATAGTAACCCACAGCCCTGCCTGCCCGTGCCACGCTGCCCTCCGGCCATGCGCTGTCCTTTAATGTCTCTTTCTTGATTCCCTTCATGATCAGCAGCCTTCTTACGGCATGAAGATTATATATCTCTCTATTGTCTAAAATTGCCGCCACCGGCTGCAGGCTGCTTTCGGATACGTCGTCAGAAAACAGATAATCCCCGTATTCTGCAACATCGCTTTCCATTGGCCGGCTCATCAGTCCCTCCAGCCGCCTCTGGACCTCTTTTCGCGGCTGTATCAAGGATTTTAACTTATCCGGCTGCGCCAGCAGTCTCTCCAGACAAAGTTCATTCCTTATCATGCGCTCTCTGTTAGGGTTTTGGGCGGTTTCACAGACCGGAAGCATTCTGCTGTCTTCTTCCCTGTAGCCCACTGTCATACCCTCTTTAGCGGAGCAGACTGCTTCAAACAGACAGTTATTAAAGCGCACCTTCTTCTCTATATCCTTATACGGCCGGAAATAATAGGTATGGTACATGGCCGGATCTACATTCTCCGGAAGTTCATACAGTCCGAAATAAAATCCATGGATNGGACTNCCTNCATTTCCCGTTGCNGACNGCCTAAGATGCTCCAGCGTCTGCTGCAGCGACCCGATCCATCCGCTGTCAACGATGGCAAATNCATCCTGCTCCAGCACTCCCTCCTGCTTCAGGTAATGNATGGNGCTTTGGTACGCAGCTTCCGCATGTCGNTGCAGCAGCTGCATAAATAGCCCACACTCTGATAGCACCGGCTTTAATCGTTGTATGTCAGGATAACTGAGCGCACGATCCATTTCCCACTGTCTCGTCCCATATCCGGGCACACGGTTCGGCTCCCCCTGTTTCCCAAGCTGCCTTGCGACTTCTTCCGATTCCGCCTGATCCAGTCCGCCGCGCCTCAGGATCTTCCTCAGGGTGACATGGACGCCTCCCACGCAGATCTTTTCCACGGGATCCGCATCCGGCAGATAAAATTCCGCCATCCGCCACGCATACCTTGACCCCTCCAGATACCGGCACGTAAGCGGAAGCTTCTCCTGCTCTGTCATCCGGCGCGCGATCTTATAGACCAGCCACCCATCCCTTGCCAGAAAATATAACTTATGTATCTTTAGGGAAAGCGCCTCCCTGATCACCCAGTCCGTATAGGAAACCAATGCAGGCGCCCATATATTTTCAAAGTCCCGTTTCTTTTCCTGTCCCATATCCGCCCCAGACGATCTGATTTGCTCTATCCATAAGCCCGCTGAATCTTATCCCATTTCTTCCTGAATGATATAATTTACGGATCCTGCTGTGGAAAGCAGACGTCTTTTTTTATAATACGCAACCACCGGATAAGGCAGCAGACCTGTAGCAAGCGGTCTTGACATATACATCAGCTGCATCCATTTCGGGATGTCCATTGTCTGAAAGTACCTCGCCCTTATCTTTGCTTCATTCCACCTTGTCAGCCATGTCCTCTTTTTATAAGAGGACGCGCTCTGACGATATAAAAGAAGCTCCTCCTGTAAGTTATATCCCCGAAGTCCCTGCCGGTACAGCCGCAGGAACAGCTCGTAATCCTCGCATCGCAGGGTTTCCTGCGTCACCTCATATCCTCCGCCGCCCGCGAACAGTTCACGCCGGAACATGACGGTGGGATGGATAAACGGGGAAAACGGCAGGAAATTGTACTGATTCGGCTCCTTAGCCATGACCAGCGTCCCCCAGATGGTTTCATTATCAAAGACTCCCGCGTTACTCCCCACCCATGCATATTCCGCATGGCGTTCCAGAAAATCAACTTCCCTTTTCAGACGGTCGGGAAGTGAAATATCATCCGCATCCATCCTTGCAAGATATTTCCCTCTGGCTTCGCCGATACACTGATTCAGGGAAAAAGCCAGTCCCTTGTTCTCCTCGTTTCTAATCACGCGGATCCGCCGGTCAAGATATATCAGATTTCTGATATATTCCGCNGATTTTTCTACGCTTCCNTCGTCANATATGATAANTTCAANATCTTTAAATGTCTGCGCCAGGATAGAATTGACTGCCTGCAGCAATTCAACCTGATTGCATTGGTTATAAACACCCATGATCACCGAAACTACCGGTTCTTTATCTATGTAATCCGCAGCCATTCATCCGCCTCCGGTTCTTTATCCTTGTAATCCGTAGTCATTCATCCGCCTCATAATGTGTTCTAAAAGCCTGCCTCTCTAAAACGAGAGGCAGACCGCCACACGACTTAGAAAACATTTAAAGCCTGAAAATCATAATTTATAAAGCATACTTCTTAAAGCGAAGCTTTTTTTAAGCAGAATGCTGCACCAAACAAACTAACAATGCACAACACTCCTACAACGGGAAAGCTTTCACCTGTTTTCGGGGAAGCGTATGTAATAATAGCGACAGGAGAAAGTGAAGTAAATGTTGCAGTTACACTTCCGGCTGAAACAGCCGCTACCGGAACAACCTCCCATGTACCGTTGCTCAACTGATGAAGAACAACGACGTTCTGTCCCGCCGTAATGCCTGGAACATTAATTGTAATATTTGTCGGTCCGCTGATCGTAGCAGTCAGTTCAAAGATCTTCTCTACCTGTACGCTTGCAGCGTTGCCGGCAGGTGATTGTCCAACCAGTGCAACCGCCGCTTTCTGGGCATCTGCGACAACCACTTCCGTAACGGGGCTGACGCTGACAACTACACCATCTGCAGTCGTTGCGCTGACGCCGTTCGTGTCAGCTGCCGTCGCGCTGACGGTCGCAGTCGAAACTGCCGCCAGTGATGTCAAAGACAATCCAAATGCCATCACTAAAGCTGTGCAGACAGCGACAAATCTCAAAAACCTCTTCATTGGCAAATCCCTCCTTCCAAAAGATTGTGTGGCTATATCAAACCGCCGGTGCGGCCGGATACCGTAATTGCAAAATAGTTCTTGCGATTGAAAAATTTTTAATCTATTTTTTCATAAAATATATCTATGATCAGCGCATACAAAGCGTCATCATCCACATAAAACTCCTCAAATCCTCCGCCGCCGATCACGGTCTCCCCATCCAGCACATAGATTCCCTCCGTATTAAACGCGTAGTTGATATATGTAGTGGCAAGATACGTGACCTTGGATGCGTTGATATCCGTGACCGTATAGT
>WFLX010034915.1_pt1 | contig 11935 bp, 8 predicted proteins | sample 4967041 | NCBI WGS metagenome assembly WFLX01 (sample SAMN12857096, study PRJNA449069) | gut metagenome | isolation source: stool from male and female vole | host: Microtus ochrogaster | place: USA:Florida | collected 2017 | reverse complement strand
CCGCCTTCAGCAAGGACTTCTTTAGTATTGCTGTCGATGAGCTTATATTTCACACTGCTGCTTCCGCAGTTGAGCACTAATATCTTCATAATTTTGAATTTTGAATTTTGAATTTTGAATTATTAGACTATTCGTTATTCACTATTCGTTATTCACTATTCGTTATTCACTATTCGTTATTCACTGCTTCTCGGAGAGAGATTGGTTGCAGGTTACGATAATTGTGTTGATTATATCTTCTACTGTTGCGCCGCGGCTGAGGTCGTTGACAGGAGCGGCGAGACCTTGGAGGATCGGGCCTACTGCTCCGGCACCGGAGAGGCGCTGCACCAGCTTATATCCGATATTGCCAGCCTCGAGAGATGGGAAGATGAGGGTATTTGCGTGGCCTGCGACTTTGCTGTCAGGAGCTTTCTGGGCTCCTACGCTTGGCACGATAGCGGCATCACTCTGGAGCTCACCATCCACCTTCAGTTCAGGAGCAAGCTGATGCACGAGTTCAGCTGCATTGCGCACCTTGTCGACTCTTTCATGGCTTGCGCTGCCCTTGGTAGAGAAGCTTAGCATGGCGATCACTGGGTCAAGACCGGCAATGTTCTTAGTAGTCTTAGCAGTCTCGATAGCGATTTGAGCGAGTTCTTCAGTAGTTGGATCAGGCACAACTGCGCAGTCGGCAAATACGAGCATTCCGTTGTCGCCAAACTTGCAACCTTCCGGCAGAAGCATGATAAATGCACCGCTGACGCAAGTCACGCCCGGTTTTGTCTTCAGCACCTGGAAAGCAGCGCGGAGTACGCTTGAAGTAGGGCTGAGCGCACCAGCCACCATACAATCTGCATCGCCGGCTTTGATCATAAGGCAACCAAGATAAAGAGGATTCTTCACTTGATAGCGGGCGTCGTCGATAGTCATCCCTTTCTTCTTGCGGAGTTCACAGAGAAGTTCGGCATATTTTTCAGTGAATTCCACATCATCGGGATTGCATAGATGAGCCTCCTTGATGTGGGTCAGGCCGAGTTCGTCAGCCAGAGGGAGGATAGCTTCAGCTTTTCCCAAGAATGTCACGTCGGCTATCTTTTCAGATAAGATGTAGTCGGCAGCTTTGAGAGTACGGGGTTCGAGTGATTCAGGGAGAACGAGTCTCTGAGGGTTTTCCTTGGCCTTAGCGGTCAATCTTTCAAACAGTGTCATGGTCTTTTATTTTGAGTTTTAAGGTCTGGCCCGAGAGCCAGAGGCTTAGGTTTAGTTGATGAGTTGACTTAACAATACGCAAATTTAGCAAAAAATATTGGAATAAGCCCTCTATATGCCGAATTATTTTGTAACTTTGCACTCAGAAACAGGTATGAAAATAGTAAAACGCCTCCATATCTTCATGCTGCAGACATTTCTGCCGCTGTTCGCGATGACATTTCTCATCGTGCTCTTCATCGTATTGATGCAATTCCTATGGAAATACATCGACCAGCTTGTGGGCAAAGGATTGGGTATTGACGTGATTGGAGAGCTCTTCTTCTATGCTGCCCTTTCGATGGTGCCTATGGCCCTTCCCCTCGCAATTTTATTGGCTTCATTGATGACATTCGGTAATCTTGGAGAGAAATTTGAGCTTACTGCAATGAAAGCTTCAGGCATCTCGTTGATTAGGGTGATGGCGCCTTTGATTGTGGTAGTTGGAATATTGGCGATCGGGGCATTCTTTTTCCAAAACAATGTTTTGCCTAAGGCACAAGTGAAGATGTGGACACTGCTCTTCTCCGTGAGGCAGAAATCTCCGGAAGTTGAAATTCCGGAGAATGTGTTCTACGATCAGATTCCAGGGTATAATCTTCTTGTAAAGGAAAAGAACAAGGAGACAGGAATGCTCTACGACGTCATGATCTATGACGTAAACCATGGAGATAATGTCACCATCTTGATAGCTGACTCAGCCCAAATGGCCATGACTCCTGAAATGAGTCATCTTTATCTTCACCTTTTTGAAGGTGAACAGTTTGAGAATCTGCGCGAACAACGCACCAACGACCGCAATGTNCCNTTCCGNAGGGAGAATTTCTTNGANAAGCAGATNNTGATNCCTTTTGATGCNAANTTCAATCGNCTTGANGAGCANGGAATGCGNCAGCANTATGTNGGNAAGAANATTACNGAGCTCCATCATAGTATCGATTCTATAGGGCAGCGAGTCGATTCGATAGGAGATATGTTTGCACGCGATCTTCGGAGGGATGCCTCATCAATTCTTCCGCGATCTGAAATGGGGCTCATGACATTCAATGATGGGGGCGTAGATAAGTATGCAAAGGATCATCAGGAGAAATTAAAGAAAGAGGCTGAAGAGAGGGAAAAATCAACCCGACCTTTTTCGATTGACTCTGTATTGAATTCCATGCCTCCGGCAGAGGCTGCACAACTTGTGGCTCAAGCAATCGGAGTGTCGCGTGAGCATCAGAATATGAATGAATTCAAGAGCTTGACGATGGAAGAAGAAAAGAAGAGCATCCGTCGGCATGAGATAGAGCTCATCAAGAAATATACGCTTTCGGTGGCGTGTATCATTTTCTTCTTTATTGGAGCTCCTTTAGGGGCTATCATCCGTAAGGGTGGACTTGGTACGCCACTGGTTGTGTCTATATTCCTCTTCCTTGTCTATTATATTTTCGACAACACTGGCTATAAATTGGCACGTGATGGCCGATGGCCGGTTGAGGCAGGTATTTGGCTTTCTACGATGGTTTTGGCGCCATTGGGAGCATACGTGACGTGGAAGGCTATGAACGACTCGTCCGTATTCGATGGCGACCGCTATAAGAATTTCTTCAAGCGATTATTGGGATTGCGTTCGTCGCGCCATGTTCCTTCCAAAGAAGTCATAATCCGTGATATCGACATGGAAAGGGCAGACAGGATGCTTGATATTATTGCAATCAGATGCCGTGAGTTGGCTAAGTCATTGACTCCAATCAAAAACGTTTTGAAGTCATATTATGATTATTATATTGTTGGTATTGATACTGACAAGATACATACAGTTGCGGATGAGATCAACAGGACCATTGATTATATGACAGACTGTCGGGATCGAAGGATAGTGGCTAAACTATCTAATATCCCGATGATCAGGGTTCTTTGGGTATATTCTCCCGCACCGAAGAAATGGCTGGGGTATGTAATGCTTCCGTTGCTGCCTTTTTCTGTGCCATTGTGGCTGTATGGGGAGAGGTGTCTGAGAAACTTGCGTGCAGACTTGGAGAAGACGGCATCCATCACGCAGAGTATACTGAGGAACTCGGAAAGTTGAGGATTACTTTTTTGAGGAAAAGTTTTGGGGAATGGGAAATTTTTATTAATTTTGCATTCGGAAATGCGCTTGTGGCGTCATTGGTAGCCGCGCTAGACTTAGGATCTAGTGCCGAAAGGCGTGGGGGTTCGAGTCCCCCCGGGCGCACAAAAAAAGCTTAACTCTGTGGAGTTAAGCTTTTTTGTTGTTAGAAGCGGATGCCGATGATTGCGGAGCATTGGGCNAGGCGGGNGGTGATNTCGTTGCATTCGAGGCCTTGGAANCGATAGTCGAAGCCGAGTGTCAAAGCGTATTTCCCAAGTTGCNAGTCTGCTNTAAGATGACTTTTTATTTGTGGCCTATTGCCCCACCAACCGAAATGAGCCAATCCGTTATGATTTCCGAGATATATTTCATAATATGTCTCTCCGTATGATGGACAGAAGAATGCTCCGATGGTAGGAATTTCGATGTTTTCGCTGATACTTAGTGGCTTGCCANAANGTNTCNGTTTATTATACTCTGCTGATGCCGTCAAAGTTGCGCCTGCCCACATCAGAGCTTGCGCCGGATTGTTGCCGTTGCGTGGGAGATAAAGAACTCCTCCATCGACTCCAACTGTGGCGCCCGCTGCAAAATTAAATCCGGACTGATTATTCCAGAGTCTTTCTACACCCCACTCAAGATTGAGAGTCAGATCGTACATGCGTGAATTCTTTGCAGGGCTCAGAAGATAACCGTAGTTGAAATCAGCACGAGCCTGCATCCCTACTGTTTTATCCCTCCAAGCAGGATGGCTCCACTCGTATGCGAGTCCATAACCGGGGCCAGTGTATGTGAGAGGGGAGAGATAGGTGCAGCGGGTAGTTTGGTGCCCCCATGTGAACTCCAATCGTTGCTCGGCAAAAGCGGAAGATGCCAGAGCAACGATTGAAGTATAGAGTAGGGTCAACATTAAGAGTATCTTCATGAATTAGAAGATGCGCGGCGGGAACGACGACGTGGCTGCGGCTGTTCGGTCTGAATCTCCTCAACGCCGGCGAGGACTCCATCTATGAGGATACGTCCGCAATACTCACACACGATGACTTTCTTGTGCATCTTGATTTCGAGCTGGCGCTGAGGTGGGATACGGTTGAAGCAGCCACCGCAAGCATTACGCTGAACGCACACGATGCCAAGACCATTGCGTGCATTCTTGCGGATACGCTTGAAAGCATTGAGAGTGTAGTCGTCGATCTTAGTCTCGAGTTCCTTGGCTTGCATGAGGAGTTTTTCCTCCTCTTGCTTTGTCTCTGAGATGATATCCTCAAGTTCTTTCTTCTTGTCTTCGAGGTTATGCTCGCGGTCGGTAAGCTCTTCCTGAGTCTTTACGATTTCCTCCTGCTTGTCGTTGATCTTATGCTGGGCATCACGGATATTCTTTTCAGCAAGTTCGATTTCGAGGTTTTCGAATTCCTTTTCTTTCTCGAGGAATGCGAACTCTCGGTTATTGCGCACGTTGTTGATCTGCTCATCATAACGAGCAATTTTTTCCTTACGCATCTCAATGTCGCCTCTCTTCACTTTAATTAGGTCTTCGTGGCGAGCGATCTCATCCTGATAGTTCTGGATACGAGTCTGGAGACGGATGATGTCGTCTTCAAGGTCTTTTACCTCAAGAGGGAGTTCACCGCGAACGCTTTTGATGCGGTCTACTTCAGATAGACAAGTCTGAAGGCGATAGAGAGCGGTGAGGCGCTCTTCTACTGAGCGCTCTTTGTCGTTTTTCTTATCTGTAGCCATAATTAGGTTTTAAAAATTCATAATTCATAATGCATAATTCATNNTTAAATTNATNANNCATAATTGTTNNCGTGGCATATTATGCATTGTNNATTATGAATNATGNATTAGGGTNTTTAGGGGTTGTGCATGATGCCGATTGGGCTTTTCTCGCAGTTGGAAAAATAGATGACGCAGTCGGGATATGCAGTACGGATAGCCCGGCTGAGGATCTTGCGACTGCAGAGTTCGCTTTCGAAGTGTCCGATGTCGGCAAGAAGGATCTCGCTGCCATAGCTCGTGAAATCGTGATATTTCAGGTCGCCACAGATGTAGACATCAGCTTTCACTCGAATGGCACTTTTGATCAAACTGCCACCTGAACCTCCACAAAGAGCCACCTTCCTCACCACAATGCCTGGAGTCTGGGCAGAATAGCGAAGATCTTTCACTTCAAAGGTTTCCTTCACCTTTCGGAGGAATTCCAACTTTGGAGTAGGAGGTACGATGCCCACAATGCCAAGACCCTGAGTGCCATCGCCAACTGCGCTCTTTTCAAGTGGACGACAATCTTTCATCCCGAGCATGTGTGCCATTTCGTAGCTCACACCCTCGAAAGCGGAGTCGAGGTTGGTGTGGGCAGAATAAATGGCGATATCATCGCGTAGCGCACCAGCGGCAATGCGTTCGATAGGAGTGGCACCAGTGAGGCGCTTCAATCCTCCGAAGATTAGAGGATGATGGCTCACAATCATGTTGCAGTCGCGCTTCTTTGCTTCCCGTAGGATATCTTCGGTGACATCAAGGCAAAGCAATATTCCTGTCACCTCCATATTGGGATCGCCTACTTGAAGACCGGGGTTGTCCCAGTCTTCTTTAAGGCAGAGTGGCGCAAAGTCTTCTATTGCTTTTGCTATATCCTTTACTTTGATCACTTATTCTGATTTAGAATTCTTTAATAATTCATAATTCATAATTCATAATTCATAATGCATAATTGATTCGGAGTAGGAGACTCCGTTGCTAATTATGCATTGTGCATTATGCATTATGCATTTTCAATTGGAGGTCGAGCTCGTCAAGCTGGGCTTGATCGATGGGGGAGGGGGATTCGTTCATCACGTCGCGGCCGGAATTGTTTTTCGGGAATGCGATGGTGTCGCGAATACTGTCAAGGCCCGCAAGGATGGAGACGAAGCGGTCGAAACCGAGAGCGAGACCTCCGTGAGGAGGAGCGCCATATTGGAATGCACTCATCAGGAAGNCAAACTGCTCNTGAGCCTTTTCAGGAGTGAAACCAAGAAGCTCAAACATTTCGTTTTGGAGCTCTGAATCGTGGATACGGATAGAGCCACCACCAAGTTCGGTGCCATTGANGATGATATCGTAGGCAGTAGCACGCACTTTGCCCGTATCTGTACGAAGCATAGGTATATCTTCTGGGTTTGGCGAAGTAAATGGGTGGTGCATAGCGTAGTATCGCTGGGTCTCTTCATCCCACTCGAAGAGAGGGAAATCTACCACCCATANGCATGCAAANGTGTTCTTGTCNCGGAGTCCAAGTCGATTGCCCATCTCAAGACGAAGTTCGCAAAGTTGCTTGCGGGTCTTCATNGCCTCNCCGCTCATCACGAGAAGNAGGTCGCCNGGNTNNGCACCTGCACGTTTGCCCCATTCCTGAAGTTCTTCCGTANTAAAGAATTTGCCTACTGAACTCTTGATGGAGCCGTCAGGTTCGAATTTCACCCACATAAGACCTTTTGCCCCGACCTGCGGGCGCTTTACGAAATCAGTAAGCTGGTCGATTTGCTTGCGTGTGTAGTCTGCGCATCCCTTTGCGAGAATACCGACAGTAAGTTCGGCGTCATCAACTACTGAGAAACCATGACCTTTTGCAAGATCGGTGAGTTCTACAAACTGCATACCGAAGCGGATATCCGGTTTGTCGCTACCGTAAAGACGCATAGCATCGTTCCAAGTCATGCGGGGGAATGGCTCAGTGAAATCGATACCTTTCACATATTTGAAGATATGCTTCACCAGACCTTCAAACATATCAATGACGTCTTCCTGCTCTACGAAGCTCATCTCGCAGTCGATCTGAGTAAACTCTGGTTGGCGATCGGCGCGGAGATCTTCATCGCGGAAGCACTTGGCAATCTGGAAATAACGGTCGTAGCCAGATACCATCAAGAGCTGCTTGAAAAGCTGTGGGCTCTGTGGAAGAGCATAGAACTCACCTGGATTCATACGGGAAGGAACCACGAAGTCGCGAGCCCCTTCCGGTGTTGACTTCACAAGGATAGGAGTTTCGATCTCAAGGAAGCCCTTGGAGTCAAGATAGCGGCGAATCTCAAAGGCCATGCGATGACGCAGCTCAAGGTTTTTCTTGACGCATGGGCGGCGCAGGTCGAGATAACGGTATTTCATACGGAGGTCGTCGCCGCCGTCTGTATTGTCTTCAATAGTGAAAGGGGGAGTCTTGCTTTTATTGAGAACTTTGAGTCCATCGGCGATAATTTCCACTTCGCCAGTTGGGATGTTGGTGTTCTTCGAAGTGCGTTCTTCAACTTTACCGCTGATGCGCACCACGAATTCGCGGCCAAGTTTGTTGGCTGCTTCAAACAGCTCAGGATTGCTNTCNCTGTCGAAGACTNCCTGGGTGNTCCCGNAACGGTCGCGGACGTCGACGAAAGTCATACCACCCATTTTGCGTGCTTTTTGCACCCAGCCGGCAATTTCTACATGTTTGCCAGCATCGGCGAGGCGGAGCTCGCCACAAGTAGTGTCTCTATACATAAAATTTCAATATCAACTGAAAATGTCAGGATTTTGATTTTTAAAATATTGTATTACAATGATTTAAAAATTANATTTTTAAATCATTNCATTTTTAGGCATTTTAACTTTGCAAAGGTAATGATTTTTTTTGGGATGTGCAAATAAAAATCCTCTGCTTTCCTATGCAATCTCTCGCAGAGAGTGATAGGGAGCAGAGGGCGCTTGGTGATTCTTTTTATTTTTTAGAAGGTCAATTGGAGTATTCGGAGAGGATTTTGGCTATGGCGAAGTCGAGGATTGGGTCGATGCCTTGGATTAGAAGGGAGNCAGGAGCATGGACTTCGCAACCGGGCGATGGGTCGATGCCGAACTCTGTCACTCCGCCTCCAGGTGACGTCATGGGGCATGCAGAGAAACGTACTCCCCAACCTATTGGCATTTCAGAATTGAATGGGAGTCCGCCTCCGCCGCCAGTGCGGGCGCCGATTATGCTGACATTCGGGAGAGTCTTCATCACTGAGACGAAATCGTTTGCTGCGCTGAAGCAGCTTCGGTTGGTCAGCACGGAAATCGGGCGATTCAGGTAGGCTATGCGCTTATTAGTATCGCATGGCTCATAGAAAATCTCGTATGGTTCGGAGAAATCTTTATGCCCGGGCCCCGTCTTGTGTCGAATTGAGCCTCCCGACACCTTATGGTCGATGAGCCTACTGACTAGGGTCTTTATATTAGTAAGATTTCCTCCTCCATTATCGCGGATATCAATGATAAGACCTTTACTGCGATATAGAATTGCAAGTATATAATCAAGATTAAGATTGCCTATATCGTATGAAAAAGATGGATAATACATATATCCAATTGTGTCGGGAAGCATCTTGTAGGAAATGCCGGATGTCTGGAGATAATTGAAATCCAGATAGTTTTCCTGTATGGTTCGGAGTCGGAAATCCTGAGGATAGTCGGTCCACCACTTCCGATAATAAGATGTATTGAAAGAAGAAATAAGATTGACATGGCCGTCCTTCAGTTCATCGAGCATTGCAGAGCAAATGCCAAACAACTGGATATACTGAGTATCGTCTTTTACTAATGGACGATATTTTAGATACACTTCATTCCAGTCGAGACCTTTCTCATCAAAAAAGCAATAATGCTCGTCGATTGTCTTCCATAGTTGGTTGAAATTGGCAACCGGATCATAGATGGAATTGAGATGAGAGTCGTCGACACAAGAGTGGGTGATTCCCGCAAGAAGCAGGATTGAAGCTAATATTGGAAGAATTTTTAGTTTGCTCATTGTACTTCGTCAAAGAGGGAGGGCTCAATTGTTTGGGGATTTGCTGATTCTGGCTCGTCGTCAATGTCTGAATCTTCCGGGTTTTCTATTGTCTCTGTTTCGGCAGGAGTCTCAGGTTCAGGATGACGGAGCGGCTCGAGTTCAGTGATTTCACCAAGCTGATAGGTAGTGATTCGCTTTCCTTTTGCTTTGAAGCCTTTGACGCCAATGAATTCCTCAGCATCAATCTCGAGGTAAGGACGCACAGAGTCGTTTCCACCAAACGAAACCTGAAGGCGAGGGTAAGGAGTATCGGAGAGAAGCAGCATCTTAGATTCAGGTCCATTCCCTACAAAGCGCTGAGGATTCTTTGAAGGTTCGAATTCAAAGCGTTTTAGATATGGATAGCCCAGTTCAGCATCGTGGAGGGCGAGAGTCCAAGTTTTACCTTTTATGAATTTTTCAATGCGCAAGATATTGTCGTCGTAATGGTTTTCTTCAGAGAAACTTGTAGTGTAGAATTCTCCATCTTTGGTGATGACAAGCACAAGATCTTCCCCAAGGAAACTTCCGAGATATTCGCCACGACCATCATAGTTTAGGCGCAGCACATCGCGATCGAACCAAACGTCGCGACCTCCCAGAGTAGAGGTACCTTTCTTGTCGAGGGTAGCAGACTGAATTGCAAATTTAGTCACAAGATTTCCNAGCGACTCTTTACCCTTAATGNCGANGGNAGCAANATCTACCATCACTTCACGGTTGCGCGGGCGTCGGCCGTCNGGTCCCGGATCATCCTTNAGAAGGACTTTTACCGTTTCTGCCTCACCNTTAGGNTTGACTGTCATCCATTCGATTCGGCTTCCCGGTTCNCCTTTGGTCATATTGTATTCCTTATCGCGNGTGAGTCCTGTGATAAAGAAACGCTTCTTATAATATATCCCCCCCTTCCCGTTGCGGTAGATGACATTATATATTGTGCGCTTATCGTTTTTCTTGAAAAGCCCGACATGGATCACCTTCTTTCCGACATAGAGTTTCTCCTGAACCTTTGAAATCTTGTAAGTGCCGTCGCGATATACCACGAGCACGTCGTCGATATCTGAGCAAGTAAATTTGAACTCCGCATCTTTAAGCCCGGTTCCAATGAATCCTCCTTCCTTGTCGAAATAAAGGCGCTTGTTGGCTTCTGCAACTTTGGTTGCTACAATAGAGTCGAATCCGCGGAGCACAGTGCGTCGAGGGAAAGCATGTCCATATTTCTCCTTCAGATGAGTATACCACTTGATAGTGAAATCCACGATATGGTCAAGATTATTACGCAGCTCAGCAATCTGCTTGTCGAGCATTGCAATTTTCTCATCAGCCTTTTCAGAATTGAATTTCAGTATGCGCCCCATCTTGATTTCCCACAGGCGCATATAGTCGTCGTGGTTAATTTCGCGGAAGAAAGAAGGTTTGAAAGGCTCAAAAAGCACAGAGAGTCGGTTAAGGGCTGTCTCCATATCCGGAGCACGCTCGATTTCGGGATCCTTATACATCCGCTCCTCGATAAATATTTTCTCGAGGCTTGCAAAGAGTTGGCTCTCAAGTGCCTCCTCCAGCTTTATCTCAAGTTCGCGATGGAGGATAGCCTGCGTGCGGTCGGTAGAGAAACGCAGCACGTCGCTGACAGTCAGGAACCGAGGCTTCTTATCCCATATCACACAGCAATTTGGCGAAATGGACACTTCACAATCTGTGAAACTATAAAGGGCATCAATCGTCTTGTCGCTTGAAGCACCGGGAGCAAGATGGACTATGATTTCTGCATTGGCAGAAGTGTTATCATCGACTTTCCGCACCTTAATCTTCCCCTTTTCCATAGCCTTGAGGATGGTGTCGATAAGAGTAGCTGTAGTCTTGCCAAAGGGGATTTCCCGGATGGCAAGAGTCTTATTGTCGATTTTTTCGATTTTGGCACGTACCTTGATTTGTCCGCCACGGGCACCATCGTTGTAGCGGGATGCATCCATAAGCCCACCTGTCTGGAAATCAGGGAAAAGAGAGAATGGTTTCCCTTGAAGGTAAGCGATGGCAGCCTCCGCAATCTCATTGAAATTGTGAGGAAGAATCTTGCTGTTAAGGCCAACTGCAATACCCTCAACTCCTTGGGCGAGGAGGAGTGGAAATTTGGCAGGAAGAGTGATAGGTTCTTTCTTACGCCCATCGTAACTGGGTTGCCACTCAGTGATTTTGGGAGAGAAAAGGATTTCGAGAGCGAGTTCGCTCAGTCGAGCTTCGATGTAACGAGGAGCAGCCGCAGAGTCGCCAGTGAGTATATTTCCCCAGTTTCCCTGAGTGTCGATAAGCATTTCCTTCTGACCAAGTTGCACAAGCGCATCGCCAATAGAGGCATCGCCATGAGGGTGATAGCTCATAGTGCTGCCTACGATATTCGCTACCTTGTTGAAGCGACCATCGTCGAGTGTCTGCATAGTAGTGCAGGATACGACGTTGCNCTGGTTTCAATCCATCCTCAATGTGCGGGACCGCACGCTCAAGAATTACATAGCTGGCATATTCAAGATACCAGTTTTTGAACATTCCTGAGAGCTGATGTTTTTTGTCGCTTGCACCGGGAATTTTATATGAAGGTGTGGCTTCTTGAGGGATATCTGCAGCTGCTTCTTCCTCAAGAAGCTCGTCTTCAGGGGTCTCAATGATGCCAGCGAGCCCCTCTTCGATGAGTTCTTCGTTGTCGTTGGTAATGTTGTCGGTATTGTCGATGTCGGCCATAGTTTACGCAATTTGCACAAAAATACAAAAAAAATCTTTTTTATGCAAATTTT
>WFLX010236448.1_pt1 | contig 11939 bp, 8 predicted proteins | sample 4967041 | NCBI WGS metagenome assembly WFLX01 (sample SAMN12857096, study PRJNA449069) | gut metagenome | isolation source: stool from male and female vole | host: Microtus ochrogaster | place: USA:Florida | collected 2017 | reverse complement strand
TTTTAAGCGATAAGGCCTGGGCCAGATGGACAGCATTGCTCCTTCTGGCCATGGCTATGTTCTGCAGCTACATCTTCATGGATGTGATGTCGCCNATCAAGAATCTGGTACAGAGCCAGCTTGGTTGGGACAACACGGCCTTCGGTACGATGCAGGGCAGTGAGACATTCCTGAATGTCTTCATCTTCTTCCTCATCTTCGCAGGCATAATCCTCGACAAGATGGGAGTGCGCTTCACCGCTCTTCTCTCCGGAGTAGTGATGCTTGTTGGTGCTACNATCAACTGGTATGCGGTGACCGACATGTTTGCCAATAGCTCCTTGGAAGTTTGGTTTACAGATCACCTTAATTATATTCCTATCTTCGACGANCNCGGTGTGTCTCCTTTCTANGAAGGNATGCCNGCTTCTGNGAAGTTATCAGCCATTGGTTTCATGATCTTTGGTTGTGGTGTCGAGATGGCTGGTATCACTGTAAGCCGTGGTATCGTAAAGTGGNTCAAAGGGCGTGAGATGGCTCTTGCTATGGGATCTGAGATGGCACTCGCCCGTCTGGGTGTGGCCACATGTATGATTTTCTCACCGCTCTTCGCGTATATGGGTGCAACTCCAAAGGTGAGCAATTCCGTGGCATTCGGTGTCGTTCTTCTGATGATCGCCCTCATCATGTTTATTGTCTATTTCTTCATGGACCGTAAACTTGANTCGCAGACNCANGCNGANGAGGAGAANGATGATCCATTCCGCATCAGNGANCTTGGNCAGATNCTNCGCAGCAGNGGNTTNTGGCTCGTNGCNTTNNTNTGNGTNCTCTANTATTCTGCNATCTTCCCCTTCCAGAANTATGCNGTNAANATGCTCCAGTGCAACCTTACTTTCACAGAGGTGGATCCCAACAGCTTCTGGGCTTCTGATGCAGAGACAGTGGTGCAGTATATTGTGATGCTCATAGCAGCAGCCGCTGCTTTCGTCAGCAACTTCTCTTCAAATAAGGGTATGAAANCAGGAATGCTTGTGCTTGCAGTGGTAGCTCTCCTGACCTATTGCTGGATGGGCTATATGTGCCAGAGTGCAGCGTCAATCTTCGCAGTGTTCCCATTGCTGGCTGTAGGTATCACTCCAATACTTGGCAAGTATGTCGACCACAAGGGTAAAGCNGCCTCTATGCTTGTGTTTGGAGCGCTATTGCTTATCATCTGCCACCTTACCTTCGCCTTTATCCTGCCGCTCTTTAAGGGCAACGACCTTGGCGGTGTGGTAGTGGCTTATCTCACTATCCTTGTGCTTGGTGCTTCCTTCTCTCTTGTCCCTGCTTCGCTTTGGCCCTCAGTGCCGAAGCTTGTGGATGCAAAGATTATTGGTTCGGCGTATGCCCTTATCTTCTGGATTCAGAACATTGGACTCTGGCTTTTCCCTCTGCTTATCGGCAAGGTGCTTGACAACACTAACCCCGAGATAGCAGAAGGACTTGCCAACGGAACCATGACTGAGGCTCAGGCTGCGGTAAGCTACAACTATACGTGGCCTCTCGTGATGCTTGCATGCCTTGGCGTAGCCGCATTGCTNATCGGCATATGGCTTAAGATTATCGACAAGAAGCAGAATCTTGGCCTTGAACTCCCGAATATCAAGGCAGACAACGCTGAAGTTGGAGAATCTGAGATTATTGCTGCAGAGGAATAATTAGTTTTTGATTTCTTTCACGGTCTGATGCACTATCACACGCTTTCGGGCGTTATATAGATATGAGACCGATNAAGAAGATATTANTGANGATGGCTGTCTGCGGGTTGATGCCCGCAGGNGGCCATCTTCTGCATGCAGAGACCATCGGCCAGAAGGAGGCTAAGGCGATGGCTCAGAAGTTCTTTAATGAGTCACGTAACTATGTCACTCCTCCCGTCTCTTATGTCTACAATGGCAAGGACCTAACTACCCAGCGCCTTTTTACGCCTTTCTATATTTTCAATTCCCCCTCAGGAGGCTTTGTAGTGGTGTCGGCAGAAAACAAGGCGTTCCCCATTTTGGCATATTCATTAAAGGAGAACTTTGATAAAGATCGCATGACGCCAATGGTGCGTGATATACTTACAGAATTCTCACGAGATATCGAGATGATACGCTACGACAGCCGTATTCCATCAGATGCCATAGAGCAATGGGCCACCTATCCTGAGGTAGTATTTGATATGCTTAAGAATCCGGAAAATGATGATTATTACGCTGTCTCTTTTGATGACAATGATTCGTTCTGGATGGTGCGCCGGGAAGCAACAGAGTTTGACTTTGAAGTAGAAACCCCCGTTGAGTTTGCTTTAGCTCCAGTCGAGATGCTTTCGACATCCATTCCAGAGACCCCTATTGTGACCTCTAATCATGCTGGCCATTTCGTCTTGTCATTGCCAATGGATATAGAGAGGGTAATCGTTTATGATGTGACTGGTATGATGGTGGAGAATAGAAAATATCGTAACACTAATGTGGCGCATGTCGATATAGCGTCTCATCCCAATGGATTCTATATAGCTTTGGCAATAGACAGGGATGGGGTAGGACATGCCGTAAAACTTTATAGATAATGTCTACTACAAAAAAGATGTTGCTTGCATTGCTGGCATTAATAGTCTCTATAGTTTACATAGCAATTACTTTCCGTTTCCGCCGTGAACTTGGATGGTGGGCTTTTGCAGATTGTTTCGCTCTCTTTATGGCTGTCTTCACATGGATGATGTCGTTGTTAGTGACAAGGATGATTCCACATTCCGGTATGATGCTCTCAAAGATAGCACTCATCTTCGGCATACTTTTCNTTATTTCTCTNGTAGGCGAGTACATTGCTTATTCTGTGATGTTTTGACGCTCTTTCTGACAACTCGCGTTTCCAAACGAAATTGACATACAAAAAAAAACTCCACCGGAAATTCCGATGGAGTTTTTTTATGCTTATATTAGTAATGATTAGCAGGGAAGTGCTTCATTGGTCTTATGGACAGCAGTTGCGCTCTTAGCGAAGAGTTCCTTCTCATCTTCGTTGAGGTTGAGCTCGATGATCTTCTTTATGCCTCCCTTGCCAAGCACGCAAGGAACGCCGATGCAAAGATCTTTCTCGCCATATTCGCCTTCGAGAAGAGCTGAGCAGGGGATAATGGCATCCTGATCGTGGATGACCGCTTCCACAACTTCAGCTGTTGCTGCGCCAGGAGCATACCATGCGCTGGTGCCAAGAAGTTTAGTAAGAGTTGCGCCACCTACCATAGTGTCAGCGACAACTTTGTCCATAGTCTCCTTGTCGAGAAGTGTCTCGCAGGGAACGCCACGGAGAGTAGCATATCGACGCATAGGAATCATAGTTGTGTCGCCGTGGCCACCGATTACGAAACCTTCTACCTCATTGGGATTAGCACCGAGTGCCTTGCTGAGATAGTATTTGAAGCGGCTGCTGTCGAGTGCGCCACCCATACCGATGATGCGGTTTTTGGGAAGACCTGATACCTTGTGGATGAGGTAAGTCATTGTGTCCATAGGGTTGGAAACACAAACGATCACTGCATCGGGGCTGTATTTGAGNACNCTTTCAGTCACTTGCTTTACNATGCCTGCGTTGACGCCGATGAGTTCCTCACGAGTCATACCCGGTTTGCGGGGGATACCTGAAGTGATGACTACTACGTCAGAGTTAGCGGTAGCCTCATAGTTATTGGTCACGCCAGAGATGCGGGTGTTCATATCGAGAAGGTTTGCTGTCTGCATCATATCCATGGCTTTNCCTTCNGATACACCTTCCTTGATGTCGATCATTACNACTTCGTCAGCCACTTCGCGGATGGCCATCACATTGGCAGCAGTAGCACCTACGTTGCCTGCGCCTACAACTGTTACTTTTGACATATTTATAATTTTTATAGGGTTATATATTCCTTATTCTCTCTGTACTTGGCATACGTCTTGCCGATTGCCAGTTGAAGATACGCAAAATTAAGAAAAAATAGTGAGAAAACAAAATTTTATCTGCGAAAAATGTCAATTTGCTATTGGCCAACTGGGGAGGCGGCTCCTCAGTTGTTTAGACTGAAGGAGTGACNAGTCCTTCTCTGACTATGGAGGGTGAGTCTTCAGTGCAGTCGATGATAGTGGTAAGTTCAGTCCCACCATCTTCGCCCATNGCTATCCCATCTACTTTCCCATCATATGCTTCCATAATGAGCTCTGGATTGATGGCGTAGTCGGCATCGTCAAATTCGATNGAAGTCGTCAAAAGAGGATTCCCCAGTTTCTCGACAATCATTTTTGCTGTCTGGCTGTCTGGAATACGAATGCCGACTGTCTTTCGCTTCTTGAATTCCTTGGGGAGGTTGGATTGAGCCTTGCATATGAAGGTGATTGGACCTGGAGTGTTGTCGCGCATCAGGGCGAATGTCTTGTCGCCGATGCGTGCGTACTCAGCTGCCATTGAAATATCGTCACATATAATGGAAAGATTGTTTTTTTCGGGATTTATTCCCTTTAGCTCGCACACCGCACGCACCGCTTTCTGATTAAGCGCATCGCACATGATGCCATACACACTGTCAGTTGGGATAATCCATATCTCACCTGTCTTCAGCCATTCGGCTATCTGCTGCGCCTGTTTTTCGGAAGGCGTGTCATTCCATATCTTGATTGATTTCATACGCTTCAATGGTTAGACTGCAAATTTACAAAAAATTCAATAATATTCAAGGTCCTTTTTCCGTTTTTTTATAATTAGGACTAAGAAATTTTTAGGTAGCCTAAAAATTCTCAATTCTCAATTCGGAAAATATGAAAATAGGTGTGTTGGCAGCCATGGACAAGGAAGTGGCGTTGTTGCTTCCTTTGCTGAAAGATATTAAAGAGGTGGATATAGATGGAAGAAAAGCATATATAGGCATCATTGGCAAGAATGAGGTCTGTGTCATGAAGTGTGGAATCGGAAAAGTGAGTTCGGCACTTAATGCACTGCGTTTGATTGAGTATTTCCATCCTGATATTGTCATAAACTCTGGAGTTGCGGGAGGTGCTGACGCTTCGATGAAAGTTGGTTCATTGCTCATTGCAACCGAGGCCGCTTATCACGATGTATGGTGTGGCCCTGGCACTAAATGGGGACATATGGATGGTCAGCCAGAACGTTTTGCTATGGATGCAAAGGTAGTTGAGTCTTGCCGCAAGACTGCCGGTCCCGACGTTCGCTTCGGTTTGATATGTTCCGGCGATAGATTTATCAGCAAAGTGGAAGAGGTAGACTTCATCAAAGAAATATANCCTGATGCTCTNGCNTGCGACATGGNNTCNGCNTCNATNGCNCANGCATGNNATGANTGCGGNGTNCCNTTTGCNGTNGTNAGGGTNGTCAGCGACANTCCGGGACAGGCNGACAATATNTCNCAATATNANAATTTCTGGACTGAGGCTCCTGAAAAGACATTCAAGAGTGTAAAGGCAATTATTGAAAATATCGAATAATGGCTTCGGCAAAACTCAATAGACTAAAACCGTTTATGCTGCCCATCGCAATGTTGGGTGGCATTCTGTTTTATCCATGGATGGGATATGTGCAGTTCCTCTCGCCATATCTCATCTTTGCTATGCTTTTCATCACATACTGCAAACTTGATTTTCGGCACATAGCTCTCGGCAAATTTCAATGGGTGCTTCTTGGCATACAGATGCTGATTGCAGCAGTGGCATATCTGGCGCTTGCCTGGGTCAATCATACTGTGGCAGAAGGGGTCTTCATCTGCGTATTTATCCCTACTGCTACTGCAGCTCCGGTGATTTGTGCCATGCTTGGAGGAAGCCTCCCAAAACTCGCCACATATTCCTTGCTCTGCAATGTATTTGTTGCTATAGCAGGTCCGTTTGTTCTTGCTCTTATAGGCGACACTCAATATAGTTTCTGGGAATCATTTATGATGATTTTCAAGATGGTGATGCCATTGCTTTTGGGTCCATTGTTGGCGTCTTTCCTTTTGCGCCATACATTGCCGCGCTTTCATGAAGCTGTAAAAGCGCACCAGTCGATTTCATTCTATCTGTGGGCTGTCTCTTTATTTATAATAGTAGGAGGTTGCGTCAGTTTTATAATTAATCACTATAATCCCGATGAACTTTGGACCATGATATGGCTTGCTATCGGAGCTTTGGCAGTTTGCTTGCTTCAGTTCAAGATAGGCAGGATGGTAGGAAGAAATTTTGGAGATCCAGTCTCAGGAGGGCAGGGGATGGGTCAGAAAAACACTGTCCTCGCCGTATGGATAGCCCTTGCCTATATGAATCCGGTTGCCTCCATAGCTCCGGCCTCCTACATAGCCTGGCAAAACATCATCAACTCCTGGCAGATTATGCGCCATAAATCTTCGGAAGAAATATAAATCTTTTTTCAATGATGTTACGTCTACCCATATAAATGGTTACTTTTGTGAAAGTGTAATCCCCTAAGATGTATTAACTTTGTAACCATAAATAAGAAAAGACTAATAACATCAATATCATGAAAATACACAGACTTCTAACCACCATGGCTCTGTCATCTCTTTTTCTGTCTTCTGCATATTCTATTGTGCCGAAGACAGAACTGAATACACGATATTCAAAAGTCACGAATGTGGAACGTACCGACAGTTCTCTTCGTGTCGGGATTAGACTGCAGAGCCGGCCCAATTTTTGGGTGAAGATGCCCGCATCGACTCGACTGATTGCTTTCGGCGACACTACTCTTCAATACAGGATTATCAGCTCGGAAAACTTACCTCTTGATGAGAAGATATGGATGCCTGCATCGGGTTATCACGAAGGAACACTTATATTTGAAAAAGTGCCGGAAGACGTCAAGGTTGTAGACATGGTGGAATCCGATGTTGCAGATGTTAGGAATAATATCTTAGGAATTCATCTTGACGAGGCAGAGACAAGGGTCGCACCTAAGCTGGTCTCGATAGCTGATATCATGAAGACAGGTATGACTTCATCTGAAAAATGGACTGGACTTGATCCTAAGAAATATGCTGACTTATCATTCTATAAAAAAGATGGCAAGACTCATCTTCAGGGAAAGATAAAGGACTATACTCCTCGCTGTGGTTTTGGCACATTCTCAATAATCACAACAGATGTTTTCACAGGTAGTGAGAAGACTAATGTTGGGAATATCAATCCAGACGGAACCTTTGAGATTGATATTCCACTGGCACATCCACAGTTCGATTATTTTGAACTTGGCAACATTCATAGGAATGTCTTCCTTATACCCGGTGATACACTTTCAATCACCACATGTCTGGAGACACATGTGGTCCCTGACAAAGGTTATGTACCGGCATACTTTGGCTTTGAAGGTAATCTGGATGATGCTGTTGTCATAAACTTGCTCACAGANAGTCTTATNAACAAGAGATATCCACTTACAACACTATGGANNAACTATCATGTAGAGCGTACTGATTCTATGAAGTCAGAGACATGCAAAGCGAACGCCCGACTTGGAGAACTTCTCGATTCCGTAGTGGCGGACCTCCCTGTCTTGTTAGGTGATCTTCCGATAAGCACTTTTGCAAAGGATGTCCTTAGTTCATATGCAATTGGAGAGATATGCGAAATGATGGAGACTCTTGAATTGGACTTCAGATATGCAAAGGGGCCTGGGCTTAAGCCAGATGAAAATGGTAAATATTCGTATCGTGAAGGTGAAGTTCTTGATATAAGAGATTTTATCTCAAATCGGTTGAAATATAAGGACATTGTCTATAATAATCCATTACTTTTCTGTGGAGGTTTTTCCCTTCCTAACCGATGGGAATTCAATAGCATTTTCTATGATGCTATGAATGTCTCTGCTGGCTTGAAAAAATCATCCAAGCAAGGGTCATATGTTCATGCAGAGGAAATAGAAATACCAGCACTGTATAAGGCGCATGACGATATGCTTGACTCAATAGGAGTGGGAAATTGCTTTGTAGATCAATGGGCGCTCACAAAAGGATTCATGAGAAATTTCAAGTCAGAGTCCCCCTCCAGAAAGAGACTTGAAAGATTAAGCCATATAATCATACCGTTGATCAAGCATAATGATTGCCAAAAGTTGAATGATATATTGATGTCGGAATACAACAATTACGTGAAAGAAGTATTGATTTCAGAGAATGCACTTGCCAATAATGATGATTCTGCCGGTGTTTATAAGGATACTCCGGAAGGTAAGGTATTAGAGAAGATTATAGCCCCATATAAAGGAAATGTGCTGTTTATAGATTTCTGGGGAATCCGTTGTGCGCCATGCCGAGCAGGTATGATCCATGACAAACCATTGCTTGAACAACTAACTGACAGACCTTTCAAGGCATTGTATATAGCCAATGCAGAAGACGGAATGAAAGAATGCAAGAAATGGCTTGAGAAAGANGATATNAAGGGAGANCACATATTTATATCGGGCGANGANTGGAATCGTCTCTGTGGACTCTTCAATTTTTCNNCCATTCCNCATGGNGTGCTCGTCGGGAAAGATGGTAAAGTGATNAATTCTGACTATCATTTCCACCTTGAGGANGCATCCCTANAAAAAGCATTGGATGAATAATTCAACTTTCTTTTCGAGTGANAGGTCATAGGTAGNGATTGACTTTGGTTATCAAAATAAGGACACATTAACAACATTATATGAAAAAACGTAACCTTAAAGCTAAGAGCGCGATTAATGGAGCGACTTTCCGCTGCATTTTTCTCACAATGGGGAAATCATTGCTTGCATTCTTGTTAGTGCTCTTATGGGGAAACACTTTCACAGGATTGGCAAAAGAAAAATCGAAAGTATGGGATTTTCCTGAGGCAAGAATGAATCCTAATCTTTTTCTTGGAGACACAAGAATGCAGATCACCAAGGTTGATTTTACTCCAGATGCTACTAATGTGCATATCACTCATCATTATTCACGCAGTAATCTTCGGTTCAAATATTCCCCAAATACTTCTTTAATGGCTGGTGATAAATCATACAAACTGACTGGAGTTGAGGGTCTTAATTCTAATAATTCATATGTGGATGTGCCTCCAATCGGGTCAGTTGACATAGTGCTCTGTTTTGAGCCGCTGCCCTTGTCTACAGATAGTTTTGACCTGATAGAAGGTAACGAAGATAGAGATTTCAATTTTTACGATGTAAAAGAACGTGGGAGCGGGCTGGAATCATCAAGTTGGCGCGATGTAAAGTCTGGAGACTGGATTATCAGTTTCTTCCCGGACTTTGCTGTATTTGATTCAAAAAACTGGCAGTACGAAGAAAAGGATTTCGAAAAAGGGTGCTTTATCCTTTCGGATGGTGAGAAATCTTTGAAAGTTACTGCTGGAAAAGAGAAAAACGGATCAAGGAAATTTAAATTCGGAGAAGGTCAAGAACGAGAACTCAGCCGTATCTTGACCACTTACAATACAGCCTATCCAGTTGGTGGACCAAAAGCCTTTGTCGACAATGGATTTCGTGAATGGGATTCGGTCACTATCAATGGATGGTATAAAGACATGCCAGCTAATCTTTGGAATATCAGCAAAGAAATGAAAGTATCTTATACTGATTTTTTCACAGGAATAGAACAAGTGTTTTCTGCACCATTGGATTCCATAGGACGTTTTTCTCTTACATTCCCCGTTCAAAATACCACTTCAATTTTAATTGATTGGGGGCGTTCCAATATGAAACTTCCTGTCGAGCCTGAATGCACTTACTATCTCCTCAATGACTTCGCATCAGGGCAAATGATGTGGATGGGAGAGCAGAGTCGTCTGCTGAATGAACTTATCTCCATACTTCCTGAGCCTTCTCTTAAGCATCCAAGTATGGTAGATAAAGAAACTCTGCGCGAGTATTTTAAGTATTTGAAAGATCTTATTGATGAAAATGAAGTTTCCATCAACAATACAGCTGTGAAATTTCCGAATCTTTCACCCCTGTGGGCTGAATACAAAAAGGAATGTTTTAAGCTGGATTGTGCTCTGTTCGCCCAACAATTGCCTCACTTCAACGAAACAGGATCATTTCCGGAAGGTATAAAAGATTGGCTTATAAATGAAATATGGCNAAATCTGCCTANCAATCCATTAATCTACAATACCGCGCAGACACACTTCTTCTTAAATAATTCACTGAAAGATTTGAAGAGCATCTCCCCATATTATTTTGTGCTTCCATTGACGACCAACATGAAGATCTATCAAATTGAACCAGTCCCTCTTCCTTTGTATGAAGAAATAAAGAATGAATTGGATAGCATACGAAGTGAGATTGATATTGTTGTCAATCCTGGTGCTGAAATGAAGGGTTTGCCCGATGAAATTGCAAATAGAGGCAGAGTGCTTTTCGAGAAAATCCATGATTACAATATCGATCATGGAGCTCCAGGTGTTGGGCGTGAACAGGCTGATCTTCAAGTTCAATCGCTTATGCTTGATTCCCTGCACTCATCACGCATTGTCAGAGATATTTGCAACGCTGCTTTCTTTACTAATATCATTGATTATAATAGGGCTTCATTGCTTCCGGCGCTCGAAAACACTATTGATTCTGTAATCAGCCATCCTTCTGTCCGCAATGCAGTCCATAGGATAAATGACAGTTATAAGAAATTGGTTGCAGCAAAGGTGGAATTAGGAAGCGGCAAGATGGTACCGGCAGAAGACCTTGAAGGACTCACATCCGGAAAGGAAATATTTGAAAAAGTGACAGAGCCTTTCAAGGGAAAGTTGATTCTGATAGATGTATGGGGTACATGGTGCGGTCCTTGCAAGGCAGCCTTGAAAGACTTTGCAAAGGAGAAAGAAGCACTGGCACCATATGACGTGGAATTCATGTTCTTTGCCAGTCACAGTCCTGAACAATCATGGAAAAATGTCATAGCGGAATATGATATAACTGGAGACAACGTTGTTCATTACAATTTGCCAGAAGCTCAAGAAAATGCCATAGAAAATTATCTGAAAGTAAAGGGGTATCCATCTTATGTTCTCGTAAATACTGACGGTACTCCACTCTTCGATGTCAGCGCAGACCCGCGCATGGGAAATCTCGTCTCCCTTATAAAGAAACTTAAAGGACTTGAGTAATTTCATCCGTAAGTAATAAAAAATGTTTGAGCAGAGGAGTGTGTTCGTCTTACTAAGTGTAAAGATAAAAATCAGTGTCCACATTATCACTGATTTTTGTCTTTACATTCAAACCTAATATGCAGAGTGTTTGTTTTGATTATAAACACTTAAACTATATATTATGAATAACACAACTACACCAACGACCAAGAAGAGCCGTACGTCAGCAATGATTTGGGGCAATCTTCTTGCTNTGTCGACTTCTATNTGTTGGGGTCTTAACGANCCTGCCAACAAAGCGATAATTCCCGATTGGATTTCTGCATCCGGAGTGGCGCTTGGCCGAATTTTCGGAGCAACAATTTTGATTTGGCTCATCTCTCTTTTCGTTAAGAATGAAAAGATTCAGAAAGGAGATTGGAAACTGTTTTGGGCTTCCGCTCTTATGATGCTTGGCTTCGTATATGTTTTCTCTCTTGCCTTCAACACTGCTTCTCCTATTGATATTGCCATCATCCTTACATTCCAACCGATTTTGGTAGTCGTCATCAATGCCATCTTCAAGCATGAGCATGTTTCGCTGCTTGAGGTTGTAGGTATGGTGATAGCCCTCGGAGGTGCTTTGCTTGTTATCCTTGGAGGAGGAAACATTGATTCAGGCCGTCTGATTGGAGATCTTTTCGCTGTGGTTTGTGCCGTCACTTATGCTATTTATCTTGTGATAATCGAAGGTCCTTCGAAGCGTTACGGCACTATAAGCCTAATGAAATGGGTATTCCTTTTCACTGCAATTCTTGCATCGCCACTTATTTTCACCATTTCTCCGCACATGCCCATCTTCACTCA
>WFLX010021315.1_pt1 | contig 11939 bp, 6 predicted proteins | sample 4967041 | NCBI WGS metagenome assembly WFLX01 (sample SAMN12857096, study PRJNA449069) | gut metagenome | isolation source: stool from male and female vole | host: Microtus ochrogaster | place: USA:Florida | collected 2017 | reverse complement strand
ACGACCGCCTGTTGATTGAGAGTATCCGCCAGGTTTCCGGCCTGCCGCTCACCGTGGATGCCAACCAGGGCTGGAACTGCCGCGAGAAGGCGTTAGAGATGATCTGCTGGTTGCAGGAACAAGGCGTCCTCCTCATAGAACAGCCGTTGCCGAAAAACCGGCTTGATGACCTGGCATGGCTGACGGAACGCTCGCCGCTGCCCATCGTTGCCGACGAATCCGTGCAACGGCTGTCCGACCTGCCCAGGCTGCGAGGTGCCGTGCATGGCATCAATATCAAACTGATGAAATGCACCGGTCTGAACGAGGCGCACAAGATGATTACCGTAGCGCGAAGCCTCGGGTTGCAGGTGATGCTGGGTTGCATGACCGAAACATCGTGCGCCGTCAGTGCCGCCGCCCAATTATCGCCGCTGGCCGACTGGGCCGATCTGGACGGCAATCTCCTGATCGCCAACGATCCCTTTGAAGGCATGACCATCGAAGAGGGCCGCATCCGTCTGCCCGGCACACCGGGCATCGGNATNACTCCGAAAGACAANAACNTATNATTCAATAATCNCATCAATNACAANACAAACANANTTATGGACTATCAANAACTGTTATCGAACGAGACCTGGGATCTGATCCTCTCGTATGCCGTGACCCTTTTCAAAAATCTCTTTTTTGCCATTGTGGTGCTGGTTATCGGCCGGTGGATCATCCAGCATCTGGTAAAAATCGTCGTCAAAGCGATGACCAAGAAAAAAGTAGAGCCGTCTCTTTTCTCATTCATCANAAGCATNGTATCCGTAACNCTCTATCTGNTACTCATCATTGTCATCATCNGCANTCTNNGCATCGAAANCAGTTCGTTCATCGCACTCTTCGCCTCTGCCGGTGTCGCCATCGGTATGGCACTGAGCGGCACATTGCAGAATTTCGCCGGCGGTGTGATGATTCTGCTTTTCAAGCCGATGAAAGTGGGCGACTTCATCGAAGCACAGGGATACGCCGGTACGGTAAAGGAGATCCAGATCTTCAACACCATTCTGACCACCGCCGACAATCAGACCATCATCATTCCGAACGGCGGCCTTTCCACCGGATCCATGAAAAACTACAGCAAAGAGCCGATCCGGCGTGTCGATGTCTCGTTCTCATTTGCTTACGGCACGGATCTTGAACTCGTCAGAAAGGAACTGAAAGCCATTCAGGATGCCTCGCCGCTCATTCTGCAGAATCCCGCACCGTGGATCGGCCTGACCTCACTCGGAGAAAGCGGCGTTACGATCACGACACGCTCCTGGTGTAATTCGGCCGACTACTGGACAGTGGCAGGTTATATGAACGAAACGGTCTACCAGACCCTCAAAGACAAGGGCTTCATGTTCCCGTTCAACCAGATGAACATCACCATCAAGGAAAACAAATAACCGCTCTGCGGTTGCTGTCTGGAGTTAAAAGACCGGTGTTCCGCACCGCCTTTTAACTCTTTCCATTTTTATCACAACCCGCTTATTTTTTCAGATTATATGATCAATTCCCTCCTCTCCTTTCTCGATGCCTCGCCGGTCAGCTTTCTGGCTGTCGCCCAGGCCGAAGAACAACTTGCCGCCAACGGTTTCAGGCATATAGACCCGGCCGCCCCGATGCCGGCGCTACATGCCGGGGACCGCGTGTATGTCACCAAAAACGATTCGGCATTGTTCGCTTTCCGCATAGGAAGCCAGTTGCCGGCCGAAAGCGGTTTCAAGGTCATCTGCGCCCACAGCGATTCGCCGACGTTCAGAATCAAGCCCAATCCGGTCATGCGCCAGGAGGGCGGAATGCTGAAACTGAACACCGAGGTCTACGGCGGGCCGATTCTGTCATCCTGGTTCGACAGACCGCTGTCTTTAGCCGGCCGTATCATGCTGCGCAGCGGCGACATGCTACATCCTGCCGTGCGGTTACTGCACGTACGCCGCCCGTTGCTGCAAATCCCGAGCCTGGCCATACACTTCAACCGCAGTGTGAANGAAGGNGTGCGCCTGAGCCGGCAAAAAGATCTGTTACCCGTGCTNGGGGTACTCAATAANCAACTGGAATCCGGAAACATGCTCCTGCACCTCATTGCGGAGGAACTGCACACCGACATAAAGGATATTCTGGATTTCGATCTTTACCTNTACGACACGCAACCGGCCTGCCTCTGGGGCATAAACAATGAATTCATTTCCTCCGGACGGCTTGACGATCTTTCGATGATGCATGCCGGTCTGCTGGCGCTACTGACGGCCGGAGAGAACGACATGACGCAGGTGCTGGCCGTCTTCGACAACGAGGAGACCGGCAGCGGTACCAAACAGGGTGCTGCCTCTCCGATGCTGCGGTCCCTGCTGGAGCGGATCGTTATGGCCTCCGGCGGCTCGCATGACGATTTCTGGAGAGCGGTAGAGCGTTCTTTCATGGTGTCGGCCGACAATGCCCATGCCTGGCATCCCAACTATTCTGAAAAATACGATCCGACCAACCACCCTGTCATGGGCGGCGGGCCGGTTATCAAGTTCAACGCCTCGCAAAAGTATGTCTCCGACGCCGATTCGGCTGCCGTGTTTGCCGAAATATGCCGCGTGGCCGGCGTTCCGTGCCAACGCTTCGTCAATCACAGCGACATAGCCGGCGGCTCTACATTGGGCAACATTCTGGCGGCCCAATTGCCGTGGCGGGGTGTGGACGTGGGCAACTCGCTCTGGTCCATGCACTCGGTACGCGAATCCGCTTCGGTGGCAGACCACGAATACTGCATCCGTGCGTTCCGTGCATTCTACGACTGCTGAACCATCCTGACAGTACCTTTGCCGGGGTCAGTTTTCCCCGTTCCGTTCCGATGTCCCGGAGGCCTCACCTGCCTGCCGGGACATTCTGTTGTCCGGGGCTGGGTTCCGAGATCCCTGGCTCCCGTCGCCGGCCCCATTTCCGGCCTGAACATCACCGCGCGCCGGCGCCATGACACCGACGAAGAAGGCCGTAAAGACCGGTAGCACCATCATGCCGCAAAAGCCCATGATAACACCCAGTATTTTGCCCACCAGGCTGGCAGCAATGATGTTGGAACCGATGGTGGTGAAGTTCATCGCCGCCCACCAGAGAGCATCGGCATAATCGTGGACGACCGGATTGACGCCCCATTCAAAATTATAGAAGATCAGGGAAGAGAAATAGACCACGCAAGCGGAAACAAACAGATAGGTCAGCAACATGCGACCGCGGATGCCGTGTATCCACCACCCGACGATGATATAAAGGGAAAAGAAACCGCGTATCAGCGGCAGAATGCGCAATACGTGATAAAGCTGGGAATCGATCGGATCGAAGATCCAGTCGGCCAGAAGCAACAGCGGCAGCGACACGATGAACAGCGGCCAGTAACGCCGCCAGAATCGCCCTTTGTCGGGTGCCATAGACAAAAGCAGGAAAAAATCTATCAGCAACAGCACACAAGTGACAATATAAGTCGTATGGGCGGACAGCGGATCGACATCGCTGAAAATATCAGCCGAAATGGTGGCAAGCAACCACAGGCTCAGAAGCAGAGAAAAAATGTGTAAAAATCGTTTCATGACATTTTTATTAAATAAACGTTTGCTGTTGTGAATAACGGACTGCCGCGGCAGATGGTTCACCGCAGCAGAGGGCCCCGCCTCCTCTCCACCTCAGAAGTCCGTCACTCCGGATACCATATCGCAGTCAGTTATGCCACCTCACATTCTCATTTCGATCGGTATAAAGCCCTTTTGTAATAAAAAAATATAAAAAACGAAGAGTTGAATGCTTATGTATGGTATTATTCAATTAATCGAAATCGTATTCATGGTATGCTATCGGGGAATCTGTTGCAGGATTAATTCCTATGGCTTAAAAATCATAAGTATATAATTCACAAGGATGTACCGAAATGNTACATCCTTGTGAATTTATCGGGGATATGGGATTCCCTGCACGATACGGGGCCGCCCCCGTTCAGTCGCGGCCGAACAGATGGCGGATTTTGCTGAACAGAGTGGTGCGGGCACTCTCGGTAGGTTGGAAGTTTTCGGAATCGCGCAGGGCGGCAATCGCCTCTTTTTCGCGNGAGGTGAGATTCTCGGGNACGTAGACAAGGATGTTGACCAACTGGTCGCCGGTGCCATAGCCGTTGGCAGATGGCAGCCCCTTGTTCTTGAGCCGCAGAATTCGGCCGGACTGCGTACCGGCCGGAATGTTGATGCGCGCACGGCCGCTGAGGGTAGGAATCTCCACCGGACCGCCCAATGCCGCCGTCGGGAAAGGGAGCAGGAGATTGTAGACGATGTCGTCCTCGTCACGGAACAATTCCTTGTCGGGAATTTCCTCGATGGCAACGATGAGATCACCAGCCTGACCGCCGTCGCGGCCGGCATTTCCCTTGCCGGACATGGCAAACTGCTGGCCGCCACGTACTCCGCGCGGGATAGGAATAGAGATGACCTCCTCGGTCTTGACCACACCGTGGTCGCAATGTGAACAGGCCTTGCGGACGATGCGCCCCGTGCCGTTGCAACGCGGACAGGTGCCCTCGCGCTGAACCTGGCCGAAGATGCTGTTCTGAGTCATAAGCACCACGCCGCTGCCGTGACATTGCGGACAGGTGTCGAAAGCTGTGCCACCATCGGCACCAGTGCCGTGACACTGCGGGCAGGCGGTGTCGTGGCGCACCTTGATTTTCTTCTCGACACCGGAGGCGATTTCCTGCAACGTCAGCCGGATGGTCACGCGCAGNTCGCTGCCGCGGTTCTGGCGTGCGCTTCTCCGGCTGCGNCCTCCACCGCNGNAACCGCCGGCNCGGCCACCGAAACTGCCGCCGCCGAAGATATCGCCGAAACGCTCGAAGATGTCTTCCATCGACATGCCGCCACCGAAACCGCCGAACGGGCTGCCGCCACCGAACGGATTTCCACCGCCGCCGAAACCGGCGCCCGGAGCCTGATGACCGAACTGGTCGTAGCGGGCACGCTTCTGCTCGTCACTCAGCACCTCGTAGGCCTCTGCAGCCTCCTTGAACTTTTCTTCAGCAGCCTTGTCGCCCGGATTTTTGTCAGGGTGATACTTCAATGCCAGCTTCCGGTAGGCTTTCTTGATAGTTTCGGCATCCGCGCCCTTGTCGACGCCCAGCACTTCATAGTAGTCTCTCTTTGTTGCCATAATATCTTATTCTCGGTTCCGGCCGGAGCGGCCTCCGCAAGCGGAAAACGCCGTGCCGNTGTTCTTTTATCCTTTGTTCATTTATTGTCCGACAACCACCTTGGCGAAGCGGATCACTTTGTCGTTCAGCTTATAACCTTTCGTAACGCAGTCGACAATCTTACCTTTAAGTTCCGGAGTAGGCGCCGGAAACATGGTCATGGCATCGTGCAGATTGTCGTCGAACGTATCGCCCTGGGCCGACGGAATGACCTCGACACCGCTTTGCTCCAAGAATTTGACAAACTTCGCATAGATCAGGTGGACACCCTCCTTGACGGCCTCCATGTCGGCGGCATTATCGAGCGAAGCAATGGCCCGCTCGAAATCATCGACAACGGGAAGGAGCTTCTTGATAGTCTCTTCGCCGCCGTACTTCAGCAGGTTCTGCTTTTCCTTGAGCATGTTTTTGCGATAGTTCTCGAAATCGGCCATCAAGCGCAAATAGTCATTGCGTAGGACGTCGTACTTCTGCTGCAATTCGGCCAGCTGACCGTCAGCGGTATCCTGACCCTCTGCCGGCNGGGCCTGTGCGGCCTCTTCGTCGGCAGCCTCCCGGNTTTCTTGCGGATCGNCCCCGGAATTCTGTTCNGACGNATCGGCAAACGGTTCCTGGGCAGTACCCCCGCAGGCAGCGGTATTCTCCTGCTCCGATGCGGAATGGATATTCTCTTCGTTCTGTTTCATAATTTTATCATTTTATCGGATTAGCACATTAAAATTTCCCCAAAGGGCTGAGAAAGGGTCTACAAAAACCTTGCCAATACCCCTATAACAATCGAGGCGACCGGAAAAACGAAACTATTTTGTCAAGATGTCAAAACTTCATGCTCCACTATATGAAAAATCCTTTATCTTTGTGACAAAATAACATCCGTAAACAGTCTGAGTGCTGTTTCCTTACATTCATAAAGAGCTTTTCATACCGATATGACCCCTAAAATCCCCACCGATAAGGAAATCGCTTTCCCTCATGCCAAAATCAACATCGGGCTGTTCGTCACCGAGCGGCTGAGTAACGGATACCACCGTCTGCAAAGCCTCTTCTACCCNGTGGAATGGTGTGACGCGCTGGAAGTCATCCCTAACGACACCATCGGAACCTGCCGGCTGGAAGCGGGAGGCATCACCATCGATGGAGATGCCGAAAGCAATCTGGCCGTCAAGGCCTACCGACGTCTGCAGAACCGTTTCCCCGATCTGCCGGGTGTCGACATGTATCTGGAAAAACGGATCCCGTTCGGCGCGGGCCTTGGCGGCGGCTCATCGGACGGCGCCCACGCGCTGCTNATGCTCAGACGCCTGTTCGACCTTCCGATCTGCGACGAGGAATTGGAAAAAGAGGCGGCTGCATTGGGNGCAGACTGCACGTTCTTCTGCCGCAACGGGGCACAATATCTCGACGGCGTCGGNGCCGAGCTTACCCCCCATCCGCTCAGCNTTGCGGGCAAATACATAATCATCGTCAAACCTCCGTTCGGGGTCAGCACACGCGAAGCCTACAGCCACGTTGTTCCGCGGCGTCCGGAGACACCGCTCGACANCCTCCTCCTCCGGCCGGCCGACGAGTGGCGCCAGGCAGTTGCCAATGACTTCGAGACATCGGTCTTCGGCCTTTATCCGGCACTNCGNGAAATCAANCAGGAACTGTATAACCGCGGGGCGCTCTACGCCTCCATGTCGGGCAGCGGCTCTGCCATGTTCGGCATCTTCGACCACGAACCTCAGGNTGTCGGCTCGTGGTTCCCGGCCGACCATGCCTTTAAAGTTGTCCGCGCCCGNATNTGAACCGGCAAAGCCGCAAAATCTCACATTGGTCATAAATCATAAAAAGGGAGGATCATCGCGACCCGCCCTTTCTATATCTTAATGAGATAAATTATTTATACTTGCGTGAATTTCACTTTCCCGGTAAAAGATCCAAGGTTATATTTATCTTGCGTTATTTAAGGTATTGTGTTATGGTTATGTATTTAAGGTTGCGCAAAGATATCCGTTTTTTTAACCGCCTCCAAATGAATCGGGATAAAATCCGGCGTACAACCGATTGCCTAAACGCTTATTTAATATTCTTTAAGAATTAAAGAGGATAAAAAGTTGTCATATATAGATAACAACTGCTATAATTTTGAAAATATTNTGTCGCGNTCTGATACTTCCGGAGTACAAAATCGCANCNCCGATCAAACAAANAAANGCCTTTTTACACCCGGATTTCCCTCCCTCNTCCTTCCCGATATCCGAAACTGACAAGTTCCGGGCGAAAAAAAGGTGGGATATTCCAATGGCAAAACCGCGATTCCGATCTACGGTATTGACAGGTGTCAATTTTTACACGGAAGGCTGTCAATATGGCAGCAAAAGGAAAAACATTTCACAAATGGCACATTTTTTGTAAAAAGAAATTTCGCAGGCCCCTCTCCGACCGGCCCGCACAACCGATCAAGCATTTTAATTATATTAATGACAAACAATAAATCTATTTAAAGTATTATGGCTACAAAAAGCGGATCTATCAATGTCACTTCGGAAAACATATTTCCGGTGATCAAGAAATTCCTTTACAGTGATCATGAAATCTTTTTGCGCGAACTCGTCAGCAATGCCGTCGACGCTACCCAAAAACTGAAAACGCTGGCCCGCGCCGGTGAATTCAGCGGCTCCACCGATAACCTGAAAGTGCGCATCAGCATAGACAAAGAGGCCGGCACACTGACGGTCAGCGACGAGGGTATCGGNATGACCGCCGAAGAAATCGACCGCTATATCAACCANATCGCATTCNCNGGCGCCACCGAATTCCTGGAAAAATACAAGAACGATACTGCCGCCATCATCGGCCATTTCGGTCTCGGCTTCTATTCCTCGTTTATGGTTTCCAAGCGCGTCGTCATCCGCTCCAAGTCTTATAAGGACGAGCCNGCGACGGAGTGGTCATGCGAAGGCACACCGGAATTCACAATGGACGTCTNCGACAAACAGGAACGCGGCACCGACATCATCCTCTATCTGGACGATGAGAACAAAGAGGCCATGACCGACAAGAACAAGGTTGAAGGCTTGCTGAAGAAATATTGCAAATACCTGCCCGTGCCGGTAGTCTTCGGCAAGAAGACCGAGTGGAAAGACGGCAAGGAACAGGATACCGACGAAGACAATCAGATCAACGAGACCCAGCCGCTTTGGACCCGTACCCCTTCCGAGCTCAAAGACGAGGATTATCTGAAGTTCTATCACGATCTTTATCCCATGGCTCCGGATCCTCTCTTCTGGATCCATCTGAATGTGGATTTCCCGTTCAATCTGACCGGCGTCCTCTACTTCCCCAAGATCGTCAACAACGATTTTCAGCGTAACAAGATCCAGCTTTACTGCAACCAGGTGTTCGTGACCGACCAGGTGGAAGGTGTTGTACCGGAATTCATGATGTTGCTGCACGGCGTCATCGATTCACCGGACATCCCGCTCAACGTCAGCCGCAGCTACCTGCAGAGTGACCAGAACGTGAAGAAGATTTCGGGCTACATCACCCGCAAGGTGGCCGACCGCCTGCAGGAAATCTTCGGCGAGGACCGTCAGAAGTACGAAGAGAAATGGGACGACCTCAAGATCTTCATCGAATACGGCATGCTGTCTGACGAAAAGTTCTACGACAAGGCCACCGGCTTCGCCCTGGTCAAGAATACCGACGGCTTCTATTATACCCTGGAGGAATATCGCAAGCTGACCGAAGGCAACCAGACCGACAAGGAGGGCCAGCTCATCTATCTCTACTCCAACAACAAGGAAGAGCAGTTCAGCTACATCGAAGCCGCCAAAGCCAAAGGTTATGATGTCCTGATGATGGACGGACAGCTCGATACCCCCTTCATGAACCAGCAGGAGCAGAAGCAGGAGAAGTGCCACTTCAGCCGCGTCGATGCCGATACGATAGGCAACCTCATCAAGAAAGCAGATGCCGCCCAGGTGGAACTGACGGAAGACGAAAAGCGCGAATGGGGTATCCTCTTCAAGAGCCAGGTGCCCGCAGTTGAAAAGGCCGAGTTCAACGTGACATTCGAGGCCATGGGCGAGACCGACAAGCCCGTCACCGTTACCCAGAACGAATGGATGCGCCGCATGAAAGAAATGTCGGCCATGCAGCCGGGCATGAACTTCTACGGCGAAATGCCCGACAGCTACAACCTGGTGGTGAACACAACCAATCCGGTGGTCAAGAAAGTGCTGGAGGCAGCCAAGAGCTCATTGAACGAAAAGCTCTCGCCCATCGCAGCCGATATGGCCGACAAGCAAGGCCAAATCAAACCGCTGGAGGATGAAAAATACAAGGCCAAGGCCGGAGAATTCCCGAAGGAGAAAGACGAACTGCTCGACGCCCTGCGTCATGATGTGGACGAACTGAAAAAACAAGAGACCGAACAGCTCAGCGCCTACGCTAAAGACGATACCACGTTGCGCCAGCTCATCGACCTCGCCCTGCTGGAAAGCGGCATGCTGAAAGGCGAAGCCCTGGCAGCCTTTATCCGGCGTTCGGCAGCCTTGCTGGGATAAAAACAAGAACGGGAAGTTCCCGAGATGTAATGAAGCCTGCGGATTCTGTCGGATCCGCAGGCTTTTTGATTGCCGGAAGCAGATCCCCGGCTCCGCGCACGACGGAAAATTTGGCAGGCGGCGTGACAATTTCTCCCTCTCTTTCTGACTTTTTGGCACTTACGGACATTATTAATACAGAACGGCATAAACATTGTAACGATAACAATAGAAAATTCAACCTGACATATAAATATAAGAAAGGAGATTTGAGATCATGAATTTTGAAAACCTTACCATCAAAAGCCAAGAGGCGCTGCAACACGCCGTGGAACTCGTACAGGGACACGGACAGCAGGCCATCGAGCCCTCCCATCTGATGATGGGTATTTTCCATAGCGGCGAAAACGTTGTGAACTTCATATTCCAAAAATCGGGAATCGCTCTCCAGGGATTCCGCAGCGCAGTAGAACGGCAGGCGGAAAGTTATCCGCGCGTGCAGGGCGGCAACCAGCCTTACCTGAGCCGCACCGCCAACGAGGCCCTCACCAAGGCTGCCGACTACAGCCGCCGGATGGGCGACCAGTATGTGTCGCTCGAAAGCCTTTTCATGGGACTGTTTCAGGCCGGCGACACGCTGGGCAAGATGATGAAAGATGCCGGTTTCACCGAAAAGGATCTGGACAGCACCATCCGCGAACTGCGCAAAGGCGGAAAGGTGACAAGCCAGAGCGCCGAAGATACCTACAACGCTCTTGAGAAGTATGCCACCAATCTCAACCAGCGCGCACGCGAAGGCAAGCTCGATCCTGTCATCGGCCGCGACGAGGAGATCCGCCGCGTGCTGCAGATCCTCTCCCGCCGCACGAAAAACAACCCCGTGCTCATCGGTGAACCGGGTACCGGCAAGACGGCCATCGCCGAAGGGCTGGCTCAGCGCATCGTACGCGGCGACGTTCCCGAGAACCTCAAAAGCAAACAGCTCTACTCGCTGGACATGGGCGCCCTCGTAGCCGGTGCGAAGTACAAAGGTGAATTCGAGGAGCGACTGAAAAGCGTCGTGAGCGAGGTCATCAAGGCCGACGGGGAAATCATCCTCTTCATCGACGAGATCCACACCCTTGTGGGAGCCGGCAAAGGCGAAGGGGCCATGGATGCCGCCAATATCCTGAAGCCGGCCCTGGCACGCGGAGAGCTGCGCGCCGTCGGGGCAACCACATTGGACGAATATCAGAAGTATTTCGAGAAAGACAAGGCGCTGGAACGCCGCTTTCAGAAGGTCATGGTCGACGAACCGGACGAAACAGCGGCCATTGCCATCCTTCGCGGCCTCAAGGAACGCTACGAAAACCATCATAAGATCCGTATCAAGGATGCCGCGATCATCGAGGCCGTCAAACTATCGACCCGCTACATCACCGATCGCTTCCTGCCGGACAAAGCCATCGACCTCATCGACGAGGCTTCGGCCAAACTGCGCATGGAACGCGACAGCGAGCCGCAGGCACTCGATGAAATACACCGTCAGGTGATGCAGCTCGAAATCGAACGCGAGGCCATCAAGTGGGAGAACGACGAGCAGAAGCTGACGATACTGAACCGTCAGATAGAGGACCTCCGGGAAGAAGAGAAGAAGCTGGCTGCCAAATGGCAGGGAGAAAAGGAGCTGATCAACCGCATCCAGCAGAATAAAATAGAGATGGAGCACCTCAAATTCGAGGCCGAACAGGCCAGGCAGGCCGGCGACTACGNNCGCGTGGCGAAAATAGAATATGAGACCNTGCCTCAGANAGAACGGGAAAACGAAGAGATACAACGGCAGCTGCACGAGAACCAGGGCAGCGAGGCAATGATCAAGGAAGAGGTCGACGCCGAAGACATCGCCGAAGTGGTGAGCCGCTGGACAGGCGTGCCCGTTTCAAAAATGTTGCAGAGCGAACGCTCGAAACTCATCCACCTCGAAGCGGAACTGCATAAGCGCGTCGTCGGGCAAGAACAGGCCATCGAGGCTGTGGCCAACGCCATTCGTCGCAGCCGCGCCGGCCTGGCCGACCCGAACCGCCCCTTGGGTTCTTTCCTTTTCCTCGGCACTACAGGCGTCGGCAAGACGGAATTGGCCAAGGCGCTGGCCGAATTCCTCTTCGACGATGAACGCATGATGACCCGCATCGACATGAGCGAGT
>WFLX010152407.1_pt1 | contig 11943 bp, 9 predicted proteins | sample 4967041 | NCBI WGS metagenome assembly WFLX01 (sample SAMN12857096, study PRJNA449069) | gut metagenome | isolation source: stool from male and female vole | host: Microtus ochrogaster | place: USA:Florida | collected 2017 | reverse complement strand
CGAGGTTTAGCCGGAATGACTTCTTCCTCTTCTTCTTCATATTCTTCCTCGTCATCATCCTCTACGCTTTCATAGAGAAATGATTTCATGAGATCTTTGAATCCCACCGGAAAAACCTCCTTTCAAGAGCTAAGGCTCTTTGGCAATTGCTTGAAAAACGAAAGCGATCTCGGTTTTGAAGTTTTTAGAGAAGCCATTCGTTTTGTACCATGAATTAAGAACCAAAGCTTAGGCTTTTAAAGAATCCAAAAAAGCTTGAATTTCTTCTGGGGTTTTACGAAGTTTTGAAACAAAGCGTCCCACTTCTTTGCCATCTTGATACACCACAAGAGAAGGAATGCCAAGAATTTCTTGAGCAATGGCCTCATCGAGTAGTTGATCGCGATCCAATTTGTAAAAGTCTAAATCAGGATTGGCTTTCTCTAAAGCATCAAGATAGGGCATTAAATATAAACAATCGGGACACCAATTGGCGGACCATAAAAAGACTGTGGGCTTAGTGCTTTGTTTTTGAGTATTCACTTCATCTATTGTTTGTAAANTTTTCATCATCATAGCGGANTNNCCTGATACTAGGGTTAGAAAATCCGCACCTTNCNTCCTGTTTTATCCATTAGCATGATTTATGTTAATTTCCTAAAGATGCACTCGGTAATGAATAGACAAAACAAACTATTCTTTTTTCTAAAATATCTTTTATTTTATGAATCATAATCAATTCTCAGCTCTTTTAAGACCACTCTCTTTAAAAAATCAAAAATCGGATTTANAGCGGTTACCTTAAGTTACTGAATACAAGTTATATCGCAACACTTTGTTTAATAAAATTCGTCTAATTTAAAAGATCATACTTTTGAGTAAACCTCAAAGTTTTTATCAGTTTAAAACATAAATCTTTGTGAAGTAAAAGTTACGAATATTAACCAAAGATTTTAAATTTTTACAAGCTTTCCTTGGTAATAGGTTTTGTTTTACGTTATTGTCCTAGATTTTTTCCATACAGACCGATAAATTGGTTGGCCTGCTAAGACAAATTTTTGTTCGTATTCTGTTAAAGGGTCTTCTGGATGATCTTCGCGACGAAAATCCACACTGATTTCCTCAAGTAAAAAACCAGCCTTTAAAAATTCTAAAATCGAATATTCAAAGAGTGAAGGATTATCGGTCTTCATCACAATCGATCCATCAGGACTGAGAAGCTGAGCGTATTGGTTTAAGAAAGAGGGAGCGGTTAAACGTCGTTTGGCGTTTCGCTTTTTTGGCCATGGATCCGAAAAATTGAGATGAATCACATCAATTTCTCCAGGTCTAAACCATTCTTCCAAGAAAGAACCATCCCCATGAATCAAAAACAAGTTATCTTGTTGACTTTCATCGAATTTGCGAGCGGCAAGACCCGCCGCCGTTTCGTTGCGTTCAATGGCCACAAAGGTTTCATGGGGATGCATGGCCGCTAGTGCTGCGCAATAGCCTCCTTTTCCACATCCAATTTCGAGATGAAGTAAGCCATCTTCACGCTTATCTTTCCAATGTCCCGCCTTGTGAGCGGGATTTTGGACATGAGCTGGACTCGTAGACAAGTATTCCACTGCTTGAGGAATTCTGCGCATTCTCATAGTTGTGTCCTCGATATTGTTCTTTTTATTGATTGGCTAAGCGTACAATCGCATCGGCATAAATGGCGATGGCTTCTAAAAGAGCTTTTTTTGAAATTCCTTCATCTGCTTCATGACATCCGCCAATTTTTAAATTCTTAGGGGGTTTTTCCCAAGGTTTTTCTGGACCAAAAGCGACAAATTGATCAAACATCTTCGCATAGGTTCCTCCTCCAATCGTAATAGCGGGAGAGAAGGTATCACCAGAATATTTGGCGTACGAAGCCATAAGGTTTTTGACCAAATCAGAATTTGGATCAACAAAAAGAGGCTTTCCGCTCGACTCAATAGCTGGAACAATGGATGTTTCTAAACCTGCACAGGCCTCTTCAAAGCCTTGGATCACCTTTTCAGGAGTCGTATCATTAGGATACCGAATATCAATCAAGACATGAGTATGGCCATCTTGGATGGTTATAATGCCGGGATTGAGCGTTAAAAAGCCCATATACACTCCATTGATATCAATGTGTTCGGGAGTACCTTTCCAATCCTGCAAGAGAAAGTAAAGATCTTTGGCTAATGGATCATTATAAGCTTGTCCAATGTAATTAAGCAAATGAACTGCTGCGTTCACTCCAAGATAAGGAACCGATCCATGAGCCGCCTTCCCTTCTACTTGTAGATGAACTTGACCATCTTTAACTTCACCATGTCCCTTTAACCCATTGGTTTTCAGGAAAAAATCAAAGAGATTGGGATCAAATTGCTCGGTATTTAAGATAGCTTTAGCCTTAGCAATTACGACATTGGGCCGTTCTCCAGCCTTAAAAGATTGAATAATGGTTGGCGCATCGCTATCAAGCGTAATGTGAAGATTTCCTTTTTCTCCATAAATGACAGGAAAATCAGCATCAGGAGTAAAGCCCATGGTAGGAATTGGACCCGTTTTTACGTATTCTTTAATGCCACCCATCCCGCTTTCTTCATCCGTTCCTGCAATGAGCATCACTTTACGTTTTAAAGGAATCCCCGCATCGCGCACTAATTTCATGGCATAATAGCCAGCCAATAAGGGGCCTTTATCGTCAAGTACGCCACGNCCAAANAAATAGCCATGATCTTCACTAAGCTTTAAAGGGGCATGCTCCCACCCTTCTCCTAAAGGGACTACATCCAAATGGCCAAGAATACCGACACTTTCTTCGCCATCTCCTAGCGTGATAAGTCCGGCATATCCATCATAATTTTGGGTTTCAAACCCATCCCGTTTAGCGATGTCTAACATGGTTTCTAGAGCTTCTTGCACCTTTGGGCCAAAGGGGGCTCCAGGAGCGGCGTGTTCGACATCACGCACGGATTCTACTGCCACTAAACGTTCAAGATCTTGTTTGAATGCCTCATAGGAAGCATTCGCTAAAGGTTGAAAATTTACCATAAAAACTACTCCTTATCCTTCGCCTTCTTTAGAGGGGGAAATCTCTTTTTTCTTTAAAAATTAAGTCATCCTAAAGTCTAGAGAAAATGAAAAAGAAAGCGAAAAATTTTTCAAAAACAAAAGAAATGTCTAGAAAAAGTGTTTTTTTATCTTTTTTTCTCATCTACTGTGTTTAAGATAGCCAACTCTTCTCCAAGAGTCAGACGAAAAAGACGTCTCTTTTTTTTTACCAAGAGAAAAAATAGATTCTTTTTCGTTATATCTTGATTTTTTTTTCAAGTTGGNATCAAAAATATTTTAGCACAGCTTGAAAGCCCATCCCGATTGGCCTACTAACCAACAAAAAGCCGGAGATAGACCTCCGGCTTTATTCAGATTGATGTTTGGGTCGATCATTAATTCGACGAGGACGGCTATCACGCTTAGGCTTACGCTCGGGTTCTTTCCAATCAGCTGGTTTGGGAAGAAGGGCTTTAGCAGAAACTTTCACTTTGCCATCTTCAATTTCAGTGACTTGAACATCGATCACATCGCCAATTTTTAAGACATCTTCAACTTTATCGATACGATTCCAACTAATGTTGGAAATATGCAATAGGCCATCGGTTTTACCAAAAAGATTAACAAATGCCCCATAGTTTTCTACACGAACGACTTTTCCTTCGTACACTTCACCAACATGGGCTTCTCGACAAATGTCCTCAATCATTTGACGGGCTTTATCTAAAGCAGCTTGATCGTGATGGTAAATGACCACGGAGCCATCGTCATCAATGTCAATTTTCACTTGATCGCATTCAGCAATGATTTCATTAATTTTCTTGCCACCAGGTCCAATGACATCTTTGATTTTATCCACACTGATTTTAAGTTGCACAATTTTTGGGGCATAGGGTGAAAGTTCTTTGCGTGGAGCTTCAATGGCTTCTAACATATTGGCCAAAATTTCTTCACGGGCTACATGGGCTTGAGCCAAAGCTTCTTGGAAAATTTCACGCGTAATTCCATGCACTTTGATGTCCATTTGTAAAGCTGTAATACCCTGCTTAGTCCCCGCTACTTTAAAGTCCATGTCTCCAAAGTGATCTTCTAATCCTTGGATGTCGGTCAAAACCGTATAATGACCGGTTTCTTCATCCATGATCAATCCCATCGCAATGCCAGCTACGGGCGCTTTTATGGGAACACCAGCCGCCATTAACGACATGGTTCCAGCACAAATCGAAGCTTGAGAGGACGAACCATTGGATTCGGTGACTTCCGCTACGGTGCGAATGGTATAAGGAAATTCTTCTTCCGAAGGCAATACTTTAGAAAGCGCACGTTCCCCAAGCGCACCATGTCCAATTTCACGCCGCCCAGGGGATCCCATTCGACCTGTTTCGCCTACTGAATAGGGAGGAAAATTGTAATGATGCATGAAGCGTTTGTTATCTACTTCCGTAACATCTTCAATGAGCTGGCTTTCGTTTAAGGCTCCGAGGGTCGTAATGGAAATGACTTGTGTTTCTCCACGGGTAAACATTGCCGAGCCATGCGCACGAGGCAATAAATCCACTTGGGAATTCAAGGGACGTACTTGTGTAATAGCTCGTCCATCGGGACGAATTTTATCTTCAATAATCAGGCGACGGACTTCGTCGGCTTCAATACCGCGACAGATTTTACCCACTTGTTTGATAACTTCGGGTTTATCCTTTTCAAGGACAAATTCAGAAGACGCATATTTATCTTTGGCAGCATCGATCAAAGCATCAATGGCTGCATAGCGTTCTAATTTTTGTTCAATCGATACCGCTTTGCGAATATCGGCTTCAAATTCTTGGCGAACAGCCGCTTCGAGTTCAGGATTTGGCGCATACAACACCACTTCACGTTTTTCTTTGCCACATGCTGCAATGATTTCCTCTTNAAAAGNGCAAAGTTCTTTGATTTTTTCATGCCCANACNTCAAAGNATCAAGCATGACCTCTTCGCTCACTTCATCANCTCNCGCTTCCACCATATTTAAAGCAGTAGCCGTTCCTGCAACGGTTAAATCAATGGTGGAACGTGCGGCTTGTTCGACACTTGGATTGCAAACAAATTCACCATCCACTAAACCCACTTTTACACCCGCAATTGGTCCGCCAAAGGGAATATCTGAAATGCAAAGAGCGAGCGATGCACCAAGCATCGCAGCCATTTCAGAAGATGTGTCGGGATCCACAGATAAAACAGTATTGACCACTTGCACTTCATTGCGAAACCCCTCAGCAAAAAGAGGACGAATGGGGCGGTCAATCATGCGGGCAGTCAGAGTGGCATGCTCGGTTGGTCGCCCTTCGCGACGCAAAAATCCTCCTGGAATTTTACCAACCGAGTAAAGTTTTTCTTCGTAACTGACTGTCAAAGGGAAAAAGTCGAGTCCTTCCTTGGCTTGGGCACTCGCCGTCGCCGCCGAAAGAACAACCGTGTCGGCATAGCGCACCAAAACAGAGCCATTCGCTTGTTTGGCAATTTCGCCGGTTTCCACGGTGATCGGCTTTCCACAAAAGTCAAGATGAAATACCTGTTTTGTCATCTTGTATTTTTTCTTACCTCACTTTATTTAATCAGTTGCATGATACAGGAAACAAAAAGACAAAGCGATGAATTTTTTAGGACTTCAAAGACAGGAATGAGGAAATCGTACAAATTATCCTATATAAAAAGCCGACAATCCTTTGGATTCTCGGCTTAGTCTCGTTAAAATGTCCTTTTTAAGGAAATTTATTTTTTATCGCTTGTACTTGAAGTTTGAGTGCTGCTTTGTGCTTTTGAAGTGCTTTGCTCACTGGAGGTTGAGGAGTCTTTTGAAGCACTTTCTGTTTTTGAGGCACTTGAGTCTTTGGAAGCATCGCTTGAAGCGGTAGAGTCTTTTGCGGTCTCTTTCTCAGAAGATTGACTAGAAGTGGTGGTACTCGATTGAGAGGATTGGCTACTTGAAGCTTCACTGCTTGACTCTTCACTTACTTCAATGGTTCCAAAAAGGGTAAAGGCATCCCCATCTTGAAGAGAACCGTTGGCAATATTAGCAAAGAAATTTTTAAAGAATGTACTCCAAGATTCCGGTGCTTGGCTTAAAGTGACTTTTTCACTCGAAGTCATTTCTGCACTTTCTTCTCCTTTAGTGGCAGTGCTTTTGGTTACATATTCAATGGACTTTAAGCAACCATTTTCGTCCATGATCAATTCCATTTTGACATCATCCACTGTATAGGTATCCAACACAAAGCTTCCATCGCCACGGATATCTTTGCGATCGTGCATGTAAACCACTTGATAACTTGTATCCACTAAAGCGTTGTAATCTTCGGCATCTTTCATCGTGACAGTCCAAATGTAATCATTGCCTTTTTTATTGAGGGCAAAATCGTATTCATCGGGACGAGCCATTGGCTGAATTAAAAGGCCAGATCCCAATAAATCATAAAGAGGATAGGTAATGGCACTTGTAATGCTTTCTTCTAAGCGTTCTTCATCCGCATCGGCTAAGCCACTTTCACGGACGCTGATGTTTCCAATGGTAAATTGAGCTTTGTTGTTGGCAAAGGCATTGGTTTCATCTTCGGTTGGTTCAAGATCTAACGTGGTGATGGTTTTCGTGGCGGAATCCATCATGCGATACAAGGTACCTTCACTGCTTTCTTCTTCATAAACTTCATAAAAGCTACCATTGGCGCCATAGCGTACATCATAACTGTGGAAAGGTTGAGAAACGACCTCCAAAGTGTCAGCTTCTTTGTTTAATCCTTCACTTTGTGTAGCTTCGTCAAACACTAAACCATATTCAGTCGCATCGGAAGTAGCTTGAATCATTTCTAACAATACATCACGCACTTCTGTGGATTCAGTGTCGCTATTGATGCTAGCCACGGATTTTAAAAGCTCGGTTGGAGCATTGTCTTTTGTAACGGGGGTTTCAATGTCGGAACATCCAGCTAAAACCATAGACACAGCCAAAGCACTCGCCATCAAACCCTTGGTGATTTTCGTAGAGGCATTCATATGTATACTCCTTTTTACGGCTCTATATTAAAAGGGAATGTTGAAAAAACGAACTCTACAGACTGTAAAACCGAATTTTCAAATTTCCATCCCTTTTTATCCCCATAAAGATTAAGAATCGATCTTCAAAAATCCATTAAAATGCGAAAAAAAGGTCTTAAAGTGGGGATTGGGATTAAAAGAAGTGGTCAGAGTTCGTCTTGATTGGAGTCTAAAGGAGCAAAAAGGGTGATCTGATCACCAATTTGAAGCCTTCCATCTTTAAATTCTTGGAAAAAGTCCTTTAAGAACGTTTCTTGTTCAGAAGTAGTGGATTGAACACTCAATTGACGATGACGGGTAAAAAGTGCCCGTTCTATTCCTTTGATTACCAGATAGGTCCCATGGCTTTCAAGAAAAGAAATACAACCTGTTTCATCCATCGTAATTTTTAAATAGTAATCCATGATAATGTCCGATTTCAGTAAATCGCTTTCCTTTAAATCCTGTATGTTTTTCTCTGGACTGGTAATGGTCCATACATACTGATTGGTTGGGGTGGGTTCTAAAGAAAAAAGATATTCCTTTGGATTCCGACAAAGATCAATTGTTTCGAAAGAAAACAGAAATTCCGTTAAAGGTTCTACTGTTGCTCCAAAACAGAAATGATCAAATTCTTCGCGAGTACAAGAAAAGGACTCATTAGAGGTCCAACGTCCCGGAATGTGCGCAATTTCCACCACTGGATTAAGCGCAAAAAAATCAGAGTGGTTGTCCACAATATCCATTCCCACCGAAATTTCTTCTACCNNNATTTCATTAATTTCATTCTCTACTCCGTAATCGATTAAAGTATATCCAATATTTTCTTTTTTCTTTTCATCAAAATAAAAATGATCCACTTCATAGAAATCATTTTCGGTGACTAAAAACGCTTGTTGACGCCCCTTAGAATTGTCTTTAAGTCTTAAAAAGGAACTTTCTTCATCTATTTCTTCTGACTTGGTTTCGCCCTGATAAAATAAGTGCCCTTGGTGTTTCTCATAGGTTGCAGCGAGTAAGGAATCTATAGTCTTTTGAAAAGAATCCATATCTCTTTCTGAATTAAGATGAGCGATTTCTTTTAAGATATCGCTTGGAAATTCTTGCTTCTTTAAAGTCTCTTTCCTAGAAGTGGAACTACAACTTATTAAAGTAGAAGTACCTAAAATGATTCCCAAAACTCTTTTCCAAGTTTTAAACATAAACACTCCTTCCTTTATGATTAGAACAAAAAGATCTGTTGATTATTTTATATTCCTCATTTAAAAATCAACAACACCTAATGGTTGAATCTCTTGATCATTAAAAATAACCAAAAAAAAAGCAAGCTTACGCTTACTTTCTGAGTCCAAGACGAGCAATCAATGTTTTATAACGATCAAAGTCTTTTTTCTTGAGGTAGGCTAAGAGATTTTTTCTGTGGCCAACCATTTTCATCAATCCTCTGTAGGAATGGAAGTCATGTTTATGAACTTTGAAGTGTTCAGTGAGTTCGTTAATTCTTTGAGTAAGAAGAGCGATTTGGACTTCTGGAGAACCAGTATCTCCTTCGTGTACCGCATACTCTTTAATGATCGCTTCTTTTTGGGCGTTTGTCATTGTATAGTCTCCTTATGCATTAAATGGGTTCATACGAAGCAAGGGTTGGAGATTCCCACAGCTGCGAATGAATCCTTGTTCCCTTGAGGGAAACGAAATTTGATCTTTTATAGATCTTGCCTATCCTAACAATCTTCCATTAAAAAATCAACAAGGATCGTATCTAAAATTTCCATTCCTGGGCGTGTAAGTGAAAGTCGTCCTTGTTTGAAAACGAAAAAGTTTTGATATTTATCCAGCACCTCTTGATATTTTTGGTAAAAGTCCAAGCTATACCGTTCTTGCCAAGCTTTAATATCCACCCCAAAAGTAGTGCGTAACCCGGTCATGAGCGCATCAAACCAAGGATTGGTATCCTCTTCATATATTCGTTTTCCTTGTTTCTGGACATATTGATTTAAGTTTCCTTCAAAGCGATGGAGTCCCTTTTCATTGCGTCCAATCGCCCCATATCCAAAGCCATAATACAATCCATCCAGCCAAATTAAAGCATTATGAAGGCCATAATGCTGATCTTTGGCATAGGAAGAGACTTCATAATGCTCGTAACCTGCTTCTTTTAACCGCGTTTCAATGTGTTCGTAAAACAAAGCGCCCAACGACTCTTCGATTTCCGGCGTATGATTTCTCACTAAACGTGTCTTGGGTTCTAAGATCAGAGAATAAATAGAAAGATGCTCCGCTTGAAGCGTTAAAAATTCGTCGAGGTCTTGATCGAGTTCTTCTAAACTTTGGTCAAAAAAGCCATACATCAAATCTACCGAAATGTTCTCAAATCCCGCTTGACGGGCTCGCTTAAACGCTTCCTTTCCCTCTTTGGCATTATGATGGCGACCAAGAAAGGTAAGACGTTTATCATTAAAACTTTGAAGTCCCATGGAAAGACGATTGACACCATGCTTTTTTAATAGCAAAAGTTTTTCCAACGTTAAACTTTCCGGATTGCCTTCCACTGTCCATTCCCCATCTAAAGCCAACCAGCCATCAAAACAACTCAAAAGTCGATCAAGAGCTTGTAAAGAAAGACGTGTGGGGGTTCCTCCCCCGATATAGATGGTTTGTAAATGAAAAGCAGGATCTTGGAGCCTTGCTTGGGCTAGTTCTTCTTGAATTTCATAGGTAATTTGTTCAAGCCAAGCTTCTACGAGCTTTTCTTGATACACCGTCCGCTCAAAAGCACAATAGGAACAAATGGAATCGCAAAAAGGAACATGCACATAGGCACTCACAATAGGTTGCTCAAGTCGTTGAGCAAATTTTGTTTGATCTTCTTTATTTGTCATCATCCATGGAGAGTACCGCCATGAAGGCTTCTTGAGGAATTTCTACACTCCCCACCATCTTCATGCGCTTTTTACCCTCTTTTTGTTTTTCAAGAAGCTTTTTCTTACGGGAAATATCTCCCCCATAGCACTTAGCCAACACGTTTTTGCGTAAGGCTTTGATATTCGTGCGCGCAATGACTTTGCTTCCAATGGCTGCTTGAACAGGAATTTCAAATTGTTGTCTAGGAATAAGTTCTTTTAACTTAATCGCCATCGCGTTGCCCCGATTGTAGGCAAAATCTTTATGAACAATAATGCTTAAGGCATCAACCACTTGGCCATTGAGTAAAATATCGAGTTTTTGCAAATCAGAGCGCCGATAACCGGAAAACGCATAGTCAAAGCTGGCATACCCTTTGGTTGAGCTTTTCATCTTGTCAAAGAAATCAAAAATAATTTCGGAAAGTGGCATTTCATAAATCAATTCCATGCGGTTATCGTCGAGAACTTGCAAATCAACATATTCGCCTCGTTTTTTCTGGCATAGATCCATCATGGTGCCTACATAATCTTGGGGCACAAGAATTTCCGCTCGCACATAGGGTTCTTCGATAAAATCGATATTTTGCGTAGGGGGTAGAGCTGCTGGGTTATCGATTTCTTCAACGGTTTTATCCGTTTTGTGTACCCGATAAATAACCGAAGGAGAAGTGGCAATGAGGTTAAGATTGTATTCTCGTTCCAAGCGTTCTTCCACTACATCCATATGAAGCAATCCTAAAAAACCACAGCGAAACCCAAACCCCAATGCTTGAGAGGTTTCTGGTTCAAATTGTAAAGAGGCGTCATTGAGTTGTAGCTTTTCGAGGGCTTCTTTTAAATCGTCATAGCGGGCATTATCGACTGGATAAAGCCCTGCATAAACCATGGGTTGCATTTCTTTATATCCTTGTAAGGCTTCTTTGGCGGGATCTTTGGCTAAAGTAATGGTATCCCCTACCCGTACGGTTTTAATATCTTTAATGGAAGCTGCAATCCAGCCAACGTCACCCGTACGCAATTCCTCTTTGTTTAAAAGTTTAGGAGTACGGACTCCAAGCTCTGTGATTTCATATTCGGCTCCAGATTGCATCAAACGAATGGTATCGCCTACTTTGACAGTGCCGTTTTTAATGGAAACCCAGGCAATAACGCCTTTATAAGGATCGTAAACGGAGTCAAATACCAAAGCTTGTAGCGGGGCCTGAGGATCCCCTTGAGGAGCGGGTAATTTTTGAACGATTTCTTCTAAAACTTGATCGACATTTAAGCCTGACTTAGCCGAAATTTCAATGGCATCGCTACAGTCCAGTCCAATGAGATTTTCAATTTCTTCTTTCACCACTTCTGGTTGAGCGCTTGGTAAATCAACTTTGTTTAAGATTGGTAAAATTTCCAAATCGTTTTCCAAGGCTAAATATACATTGGCCATCGTTTGGGCTTGTACGCCTTGCGCCGCATCGACTACTAAGATGGCTCCTTCACAAGCGGCTAAAGACCGTGAGACTTCATAGGAAAAATCGACATGACCAGGAGTATCAATCAGATGAAAGAGATAATCTTGCCCATCTTTGGCGTGATAAACCAATTCCACCGCATTGAGCTTAATGGTAATTCCGCGTTCACGTTCCAAATCCATCGAATCAAGCATTTGGTCTTTCATTTCGCGTTTTTCTACCGAGTCGGTTAATTCCAAAATACGATCGGCGAGTGTCGATTTTCCATGGTCAATGTGTGCGATAATGGAAAAATTTCGAATGTTTTCTTGTTTCACTTCAAATCCCCCACTTTCTGACCAAGCAGACTTCTCCCCTTGCCATTGACAAAATCCGCAGACTTCATCGCATTTTTCCCTTCAGGTTGAACTTCATCCAATAGAAAAAGACCTTCGTGTCCCCCCATAAAAAATTGTTTTTTGCCTTGTTTACCAAAAACGCCAAGACCAGGGGTTGGACCA
>WFLX010007358.1_pt1 | contig 11946 bp, 9 predicted proteins | sample 4967041 | NCBI WGS metagenome assembly WFLX01 (sample SAMN12857096, study PRJNA449069) | gut metagenome | isolation source: stool from male and female vole | host: Microtus ochrogaster | place: USA:Florida | collected 2017 | reverse complement strand
TATCTTCATTTTATCTTCAATACTTCTTTATATAAATCAAAGATTGCATCACTGTTAGCCTTCGATGAAAATTTTTGTTCTGCAGAATTTTGTCCTCTTTGAGCCATAAGCTCTCTTTGTTCCGGCTTGTTGATGAGGAATTCTATCTTGTCGGCAAGTGCTGTNGGATTTCCNCTTTTATATATGNGTCCGGTGATTCCATCCTCAATAATNTCTTTATTAGCACCGCCATCAGAGGCNATTACTGCCAAGCCGGCCATCATGTATTCTACAGTGGTTCTTCCGAATGCTTCATGAAANGANGTCATTATTCCGATATCCATCTTTGTAAGCAATTCAGGCACATCATTTCGCCTNCCGGTCATTGTTACAAATCCCGNAAGACCATTTTTCTCNATATATTCGTTGATNTTATCAAGATANTGGCTATCGCTGCCTCCTACCATTGTCAGATGAAGGTTTTGCACATTCCTGGTATGTACTAACTCATTTAAGGCTTCGATTATTTCCATCTGCCCCTTTTCCTTNTGTATATGGCCGACAATGCAAATATCCACTATTCCCTTTTGCATTGGTATGCGTTTGGGCGACGGCTTGATGCCATTGTAGATCACTCGGATATCTTGCGACCCAATCCAGGGAGCATAGTGCTTTCTTATGGCTTCAGATATTGCTATGAATGAGTTATGACCTTGATAAATGATTTTTTGAAAAGATTTGCAGAAAGGGGTCTTCATCCCGTAGTCTAAATCCCCAAATTCACGTATATGCCAAATATGGGGCTTGCCGAATTTTTTTGCGATATATGCTCCAACGCTGATAGTGCTTGAATTTGAATGCACCAATTGGAAATCAAGACCCCGAACTACGTTTGCCACTGCTTTGCGGTAGCTAAGTGTGCGAAGATAACTGACCGCCGATTTTTTCCAATCAGTATGTTTGTCAAATCTTATCTTTGCATCAAGATGGCGGATGTCAAGAGTATCAAGAACTATGCCTAAATCGTTGTCGGGCTTAATTTCATAATCCGGAAGAAGCACAATAGGATTTATACCCTTTTCTTTAAGTTCCAGAATCAACTGCAACAATGAATTATTAGCTCCATATAGTTCTCTATAATGAGTCACAAAAAGTACATTTATTTGCTTTTGGTCAGGCATGGCAATAAATTAATGACTCATAACGAAAAAGGAGAATCAAAATCAGCGAGCAAAGGATGATGTGTATCCTTTTCAGATAGTATTGCATTGTTAATGTCAATTCCCCAATCTATGCCGAGATTCGGGTCAAGAAGAGAAATTCCTCCGTCTGCCTCCGGATGATAGTAATTGTCACATTTATATTGGAATATTGCTACAGGACTAAGCACCGAGAATCCATGGGCAAATCCATGTGGAATGAAAAATTGCCTATGGTTGTCTTCTGTCAGTTCCACGGCCACATGCTGGCCATAAGTAGGAGAGCCTTTCCTGATGTCAACTGCTACGTCAAGGACTGCCCCTTTGACGCATCTGACAAGTTTTGCCTGGCAATAAGGTGGACGCTGGAAATGGAGTCCTCTAATCACTCCATATGAAGAGCAAGACTCATTGTCTTGCACAAATTCANCCNTGGNANCNTNCTCATCAAANAGACGNTTTGAATAAGACNCAAAGAAATAGCCTCGGGCGTCATTAAATACCCTTGGTTCGATGATCACTGGCCCTTCTATATTGGTCTTTATGATATTCATATGCGGAATTTTGAATGTTTGTCTTTGGGTGAAGGCCGGTTAAAGATTTGTATCNCCCGTGCGGTCTATCTCTTCAACAACCTTCATCAGATACTGACCGTATTGATTTTTAAGCATAGGCTGTGCAAGCTCAATCATCTTATCTTTAGAGATCCATCCTTGGCGATAAGCGATTCCTTCAAGACATGCGATTTTGAGACCTTGTCTTTTTTCAAGCACCTCCACATAAATAGAGGCTTCAGCCAAAGAATCATGGGTACCTGTGTCGAGCCAAGCAAATCCACGAGGAAGCGTTTTCACTTTAAGTTCTCCATCTTTGAGGAATTCTTGGTTTACGGTAGTGATTTCGAGTTCTCCTCTGGCAGAAGGNTTTATTGAGGCAGCGACATCTACCACCTTATTTGGGTAGAAGTATAGTCCCACCACAGCATAGTTCGATTTTGGATTTTTGGGCTTTTCTTCAATAGAAAGGCAATTGCCGTGATGGTCGAATTCAGCCACACCGTAACGTTCCGGATCATTGACCCAATAGCCAAATACCGTCGCTTTCTTCTCTTCTTCAGCAGTCTTTACAGCATCTTTGAGCAATTCAGAGAAGTTAGAGCCATGAAAAATGTTATCGCCAAGCACAAGGCAAACGGAGTCATCCCCGATAAACTCTTTGCCGATGATGAAGGCCTGGGCAAGTCCGTCGGGAGAGGGCTGCTCTGCATAAGAGAACTTTACTCCATAGTCTGAACCATCCCCAAGAAGTCTGCGGAATCCCGGGAGATCCTGAGGGGTAGAAATTATCAGGATATCCTTTATTCCAGCCAGCATTAAGGTGGAAATAGGATAGTATACCATTGGCTTGTCGAATATGGGCAATAGTTGCTTGCTGACACCTTTTGTAATAGGGTATAATCTTGTGCCGGAGCCTCCGGCGAGAACAATGCCTTTCATGATGTAGTAACTTTATTTATTTATATAATTCAGCATATTGGGCTGAAATGGTCTTCCAGGTATAATTCTTTTCTGCTATCTCTTTCATTCGCGCTCCGTCGAGATCTGTGCGTCCGATTATTTCAAGAAGACTATTGGAGTCTTTAAAATAGTAGGCTTCACCTTGTGTAGTGGCCCGGTTGAAGATTACGTCGTATGATACAATGGGAATACCAAAAAACATGGCTTCTACGAGAGATGGGTTAGTGCCTCCGGCGCTATGGCCATGTACATAAATTCCGGCATTGCTTCTCAGGGCATAAAGCACGTCAAGATCGTAGATTGCATCGAGCATCTTGATATTCTTGAAAGTAGCATACTTATTGCGAAGTTCCTGTGAATATGCACTGTGGCCCCAATTCCCAATATAGACGAGCGACTTGTCGGTCTTAGAGAAAGCCTTAAGCACCATTTCGCAATTATTTTCAGGCTCTATCCTGCAGACGGCAATGGCGTAATCATCCTTTTTTAGACCATATTTTTGAAGCGTGCTGTCAATAAACTCTTGTGGGAGATTCCTTAGCACGTGGTCGCCTCCATATGCAATCAATTTGGAATCTTTCCCATATTCCATTGCTACGTATTCCTGGATTGCCTTGTTGTCGGTGATTACGAAATCAGCGTACTTTACTGCCATTCTTTCCGACATCTTAAGGATTTTCTTGGCAAACTTTCCCCACTTATCTCGTTTATATTCCATCCCATCGATGTTGATGATCAGTCTTTTGGAGTTGAGAATGTGGAAAATGGGAAGGAAAAGGCAGCCGGACACTCCTAAGACCAGAACGACATCATATCCCTTGAGAACCTTACAGAGAGAAAGAATATCGTAAGGCACAGATTGCATTCCGTTAGCCTTTAGAGGAATATATTTCAGTTCAGCACCCTTGTAATGAGGCAATCTCTCGGGCATATCCTTGCCGGAGCAGAAGACAGTATATTCTATATCCTTTGGGCAATTATTCCCCAAAAGATTTTCGACAAGGCTTTCAAAGCCTCCATATTTTGCCGGAACACCTTGGGTGCCGATTATAGCGACTTTTGTCATTTCTATTATTTGATAGGAATAATCACGACATTGGATGAGATGGTGAAGAATACAAACATATCAATCAATGAATGCTTCCTAAAATAATAATGTGGAAATCTCTTTTTTATTGTGTAGTTGGAGGAAAATTTATTTAGAGAAATGATAAATGGTCTCCTTTTAAGGAATAATGCAAATTTGGATTGCGATTTCCAATTTTCTTTGCAGGGATTCCTGCCACGATGGAGAAAGGCTCTACATCTTTTGCTACTACGGCTCCAGCGGCTACTACAGCACCCTCTCCGATTGTCACAGAATGAAGTATTGTCACTCCCGGTCCGATCCAGGCTCGATCGGCAATTTCTACACGGTATGAACTGTCGCTAAGGCAGAGAAAGTCGGGATCAGAATGATCGTGTTGCTCAGTCCAAATGTGCACGCCGGTGGAGAAATTGACATTTCTTCCTATGAGGATGCCATTGCGTGCATCAAGTATTGCTTTGTCTCCAATGATGGTGCCCTCTCCAATCTTCAGATTGATTCCGGCTCTTATTTCTGCCCCGAAATAGATTGTGGCGTCTGAAGCCAGATCCACGAGATATAGATTCCTATAGATGAAATTCCGTATGTGGTGGGAGGGAATATAGCCGGTTTCAATCATCATCCATCTATGGTAGCCTCGGAGTAGGCGTGCTATCGCAAATTTAACACTCAATTTGAGTTTTGTTGGCGTTTCGTTAGATTCTTTCTGCTTTGTTTTCGACACCTCCTTTGAATCTCGCTGAACTTCTCTTTTTGAGATTATCCTGATCATTGGCGCCATCATAATAAAGAAAAGCCATTTCCAATTTATAATTAATATGATTATTATGACAGCAAGAAGAATAATGCCGGTTGTAGTGTTTAGAATCATTATAAACGGATTTATTTTTGCACGGCTAATATCTAAGAATTGTGTGGAGAGATAATTTNTGAGATGGGCTCTTAATCAAGTTGATCTGANGTATGATTTTTCTCNTCGTGCTCTCCTTTGGCAATGTAAATGCCCATTATATANGGAAATAGCCAAGAATACCATACNGGATAGGCTCTCTGCAAAAAGCATAAACACAATATAATGACAAATACCAAGGTATATCGCCAATCAGGTTTTTGCGGGATAATGCTCAAATATAACATTAATGCCAGAAATACACCAATCAGTCCATAATTGATTATGAAGATTTTATAACCTGCACCTCCTACCATTTCCATATTTGTGCTATTTTTAACACCCATCAGGAGATTCTCATTCTTTACTGCTTTGGTGAAGACAAAGTCGGTGTCGTTATAAAATCTGTTGTTGCCCTTTATTCCTTGGTTATCATCTTTTTCCAAACGGCTAATGATAAGATCATTTAATGCATTATTNCCTCCTGTAAAGTTGATGGCGGTAACAATCACTATTGTACTNAAGATGCCAACTGCAAGGGCTTTCCATATNGTATTGACTTTTAGTAAACAAAAACCAATAAACAAAAGGATGTAGCCTGCAAGTGAGAATGAAAAGATCACAGATAATGCCAAAGGCCATAACCATGGACATTGTCTGAAGTTAAATCTATTCGCTATCATCATGAAGGTGCTGAGTATCGCTTGATGACCCGGCTCTAAGAAAAAGGCATTGAATCTCGGGAAAAATCCATAATCAAATGTTGACTCGATAAAGAATACGTGATTTGAAAATGGAGGGTAGGGAGGATGATTGAAAATCCCGATCGATGGAACGGTGGTGAATAGTGATGCCCAATATAAAATAAGAGATATAGATATGAGGATGGAATACCATTTAGTAGTGAANCTCAATAAGTCCTTTTTATAGTTAANCGGAAGTTGAAGCAAATATTGCACAGGCATATACATTAAAAAGACAATCAATCCACTAATAGCCCCATCTATCCAGTTATACCAAAGAGTTATAAGAATGATGATTGCCTCAATTATGCCGGTGCGTAAAGTTAAATTAATTTTGATGGGGAGCATGGTGAGGTAAAAAATCATCAAGATATTGATAATTACGAGCATTACCCCTTGGTTAATACCAGCAGTAACCCACCAATAGGTAGAAATAAAAAGCCAAAGTAGATTTGTCAATTTAAATAGATTCCACATAATCATCAAGTGTGTACAGGAGAAGATAATGCCTCCTTTAGCATTCGTATCGATCGTTCGCTTTCTTCTTTAATTTTTTTATTTACTTTTGTATAGTCGATGGTCGATAGGTCGGGGATGTTTTGTATATCAGGTGCGAGCATCCTATCGGAAAGTTCTAATTCTTTCAACAATGATTCTGCTCTTCCTTTATTGATTTTAAAAATAGTATAGAAATCTTTGTTGAATAAGAGAGAGAATACCAAGCCGTGATAAGATGATGTCAATACGAATTTTGCGTTGTAGAAAAGATTGACAAACGTGGCTGGGTCAGCATAATCCAAAAATTCCACATCTGATTCCTTATGAGAAAATGGCTCGCCGGAGACGACCTTTATTTTCAGACCATGCCTTTTTGCAAATTCCTTTACTGCGTAATAGGGTATATTCCCTTTTTGCAGATCATAAAACAGCAGATAATCCGGCTGATTTTCAGTCTTGATATCAAATAGTTTTATCCAATCGTCGGCTGTCAATAATAGAGTGGGGTCTACCACTACCGATGAGTCTATACCGCAATCCTCAAGCAAGTGCATTAAGGAGGATTCCCTTACCAATACCTTGTGGAACTTGGAAAGTTTTTCATTAAGAAATTTCTTGTCGTTTTCCTCTGAATGAATCGTGCCCATGCTGGCAGCATAGGATATGGTTAGATCAGTGGGGATAATATTGTCGCCAAAATATACTGGGTTGAATTTATTGCCTAAGCCAGGTTGCTTTCTCCAAATCTGGTCGCTGCCATAGATTACTGCATCATATTTGGTATGATCGTCATATGGTAGGGCTCTTGTCAGAATATGCTTCGATATGAAATTATTAAATACGTCGTAACGCCGCTTGCGGCTTCCATAGAGCCATAGGTTTCTGACAAAAAAATACAAAGACCTCATTCCTTCAGGCATCTTCAGCAAGTCCCAGTTGATCACCTTATACATCTGTCTGTGATAATCGGGCCAATAGTCGATAAAGTAGACCTCGTGCCCAAGATTTGCCAGGCATTTTCTCAATGCGATTGCCTGAAGTAGTGCTCCAAAGTTTTGAGAACGATGATATGTCAATATCCCAATCTTCATCTAATTTTTTTTATGATGGCTGAAGGAATTCGTTTTAAAAGACCAACGGCTGATTTGACTTTATGACGCACACCAACGTTGCCATATTTTTTCAATACAAACTCAAACCCCTTTGTCTCAAAATCGGTCTTAAATTGATCGGAAAGAGGACTTGGAATTGAAGGGTGTTTAAGATGCGCTTGCATGCAGTCGGCCAGTTTGGGCTCAATTGTGTTGAAGAGGTGCTGTGTCTCTTCGAAGATTTTTTTTCCTTTAGGTGTGTTGACAAGGACCAAGGAAATTCCACGGTCGTCCTCGTTGATTTTCTTGTCGGTCTTTTGCCATCCCCAGAAGTCGGCGAGTGTCAGATCTGAAGGACGTCTTAGATTGCAGAATTTGCAGTCACCACAAGATGGACGGAGCATGATATTGATATGGAAAAGAAAAGCGAAAGTGTCGGTTGACAACGTCTTTTCTTTTCCGGTATTTAAATTTTGCAGCGTAAGTGTCTCCTTATGGGCACTCCATCCGAAATTTTTCTTGTCTCTGAAATCAACACCTATGACATTCATCTTTTCCTTCTCCTCGACATAGTTGAGATAACTTTCCCAGATTTTAGGGCTCGGTACGCTATGACATACGATGTCAAGGATGACGAGTCTCTCTTTCAGTTTGTCGGGCAGATAAGATGATAAGCCTGAAGTTTGGCAAGCAGTACCGCTGAATAAGACCCATAAGCCTTGTTGCAGGTCTTGTTTTACTGATCGGAATACTCCCTCAAGGCTGCTCTGTACATATTTGCTTCCTCTGAACTCATCGCGTTGAATGGGGCTGACGGCTCTTTTATGAGCAGCAATAAAGTGACCTTTGTATCCGCATCCGTAGATCACTCCTCCTTTCTCCAGAATCCAGTCTGAGAAAGCCATAAAAGCACCCCCGCTTCTGCTTTTCATCAATTGGCCTATATCTTTTAGTCTCGCTCCATAAGGAATTGGGAGATCAAAGTTGTCAGGAGTCTTGTATGATTCAGTAAAGCTGCATGTCTTTTCGCATAGTCCGCATTCGATACATTTATCGTAATCCACTTTGGGATACTTAAACCCCATCGCATCTGGGACCATGCTTATAGCATCCTTAGGGCACACGGCTTCGCATGCCGTGCAGCCACAACAGTCTTTCCCTGTTTTATTTATTGCCATGACTGAATTTATGATATAGGTCAAGTAGTTTTGAAGTAAGCCATCCCCGTTCTTCAGCATTCAACCCAATGCCATAGCATACGGCAAGAGTGATGACAAGAGATAATACAAAATTTAACATCGGACTGCAGCCGGCAAATTCCTCAAGCATAAATAAAAGTGCGATTGCAAGTGCACAAACAATGGTCACAGACAATACTCGTGCATAGACATCCAATAAGAATCGCTTGACAGGAAGCGAGATTGAAACTCGAAGTATAGCCAAGCGGGCTGCCAGACAGACTTGTGATAGAATGATGGCAAGAATATAGACCGAATTGGGTGAAAAATGATTTCGCAATAGAAGATATGCCAAAGGAAAGTTCAGCATCTGTATTCCACCTACGGTCAATTGGTAGACCTTGATTTTGCCGGATGCCTGATTCATGAATTGCAAAGGCAAAGATATTACCTCAAACATTCCCAAAATCAATGTTAGCCGAGTGAAGCTTATTGTGTATGGTGGTATCATGGTTAGCCAAATCCCAAGAATATAGGGCATGGCAACTATAATCGGAGTGGAGAGGCACAGTAGCAGATAGTATGACAGCCGAGAACTCTTAAATGCGAGATCAAACATCTCTTCGACATGTCCGGATGCATATGATTTTATAATTTGAGGATTGACTGCAAGCATGAAATTCTGAGCGAAGCCATAAACTGCGGCATTAACCTGAGTAGATAGTGATCTTGCGGCATTCACCGCCGTGTTGCAAAACAAATTGATGATAATGTTGACTCCCTGGTCTTTTAGTATGGCAGAAGAGGAGCCGATGAAACTCCAGCTTGAGAAGCCCAGCATCTCTTTAAAGATGGATTTGTTGAATGTGAATTCAAACCGGCATTCCGCAAAATTACGCTTGCAGTAGATGCCATATATCAGCCGGATGATCACTGAAGATGCAGCCAAGAGAATGGAATATACAATAAGGGAGTCGAATGTGGGGATAAATAAGAGCAAGGCAACCCCAAGTTTTAAAAGGACCTCAAGAATTCCGATATAAGCGAAAGCGTTCATCCTTTCATGCGCTATTATAGCAGCATTGTATGGGACGCTCAGCATATTGACAAGGTAGTTGACCGTAGAGCATTGCAGCACCCAGTTGGCCGCTGTCAATCGGGATGGATTGATGTTCATCTTGCAGTTGACAAACCATACTCCACCGGTCTCAAGTAATAATACGATAATACCTCCAAGTCCAATCAGAATCCAAATTGATGTCGAAAAAATCATTTTCAGACGTTCTGGATTCTCTCTTCCTAACTCAAAAGTAATGAATCTTCCTATCGCCGACGACAGCGATGCTGAAATGATGGAAAACATTGTCACCACGCCTCCGACTACGCCGTAGATGCCATAGTCGTTCTCGCCTAACTGCTCTAATACTACCCTGCTTGTATATAGACTGATCAGCATTACTAAGATCATTCTGAAATAGAGAAGCAAGGTGTTTTTTGCTATTCGTTTATGTGATGAGGAAGCTTCCAATTAGGGCATAAGATACTGACCGAAAGTCGTTGAGACTTTCGACAAATATTGGTGATGATAAATTATATGAGTTTGATAACTAATTTGTTGATAAAAATTACGTGTTGAACGGGAGATAAATGTGAATATATATTTCTTCTTCCCCTTGCATGCCTTAAAAGGGGGAAATTATTGGTTTTTTGCCGTTGGAATTACAAAATTAGTAAAAAATACTGAAATTATGAAATATTAATGTAAAAATAGACTCAAGGTATGACCGGGGATTTCATGCGTAAGCGTCTATTTTAGAGCCCGTCTCATAAATTGGGAAGGGCTCTTATTATACAAACGAAATTTACTACGTTAATATTATTAGTATTGAAAAATAATCATATTGTAGTTTATCATTGCTTGATTGAGTGATATAATTAGCTATTAGTTTGCAGAAATGAAAATTTGTTGCTAAATTTGCATAAAACTAACCTATTACAATATGAAATCAAAATTCAATCTTATTCTTACATCCTGTCTGTTGGCAACTTCATCGGTTGCAAATGCTCAGAATGTCAACGACAGGGCTCTTTGGGGGTCGGTGTGTGGCACATCGAACGCGACTTACTATAATGAGACTCTCGACAAAATGCTTGTCTCTTGGCGCATGCTCCCAGGCGATGATGCATCAACTTCATTCGACCTCTATAGGAAATATTCCAACAAATCAGAGGAAAAACTCAATAAGACCCCCATTTTTGCTACAAATTTTGAAGACAAGACCCTTTCTTTCAGCGACCGTGGGGGAGCAGGAGATGTCACTTATAGGCTCACTTATTCTGATAGTGATGAGACTATCGGCACTTATGTGTTGCCCTCGAGCCAGCGGGTGGGCAAGCGTCCCTATATCTCCATTCCCTTGACCGGAACAACTGATGTCTGCGATACCGAGGGAGTCTCTTATCAAGCCAACGATGTGAGTGTCGGGGATTTGGATGGCGACGGAGAGATGGAAATTATTGTGAAGCGTCTGCTTGCTTATGGCGATAGCGACGGCACCGGATCGGGTGCTTCGCCTCTTTTCGTAAGGCACACAGTGCTTTATGAGGCTTATAAACTTGATGGAACAATGCTCTGGCGAGTTTGCTCAGGCCCCAACATCATTCTTGGCAACAGCAGTTCTTTCGCTGTGGCAGACTTTGATGGCGATGGCAAGGCGGAGATGGCGATTAAGACCGGAGAAGGAACTATATTCGGCGATGGAATGGAAATTCCCGATACTGATGGTGATGGAAAGACCGACTATCGCACCAATGGTGCCAATTACATAGGCAGTGGTCCGGAATTCTTCTCAATCGTAGATGGACTCACGGGCAAAGAACTTGCTCGGGCAGATTTTATAAAGCGTGGAAAAAGCGAGGACTGGGGCGACGACTATTTCAAAAGGGCTCACAGTCTCAGAGTCGGAGTGGGTTGCTTTGACGGAAAACTCCCTTCAGTGATTTTGGGCCGTGGCGTATATGCGAAGTCAGTGATTGAAGCCTGGGATTATCGTGATGGTGAATTGACCCGACGCTGGAACTTTGACACTGACGCCAAACTCACCGGCAAGGATGGCAAATCGTATAGCAAATATGCGGCTCAGGGCAACCATTCATTAAGCGTAGGCGATGTGGATGGTGATGGATTTGATGAGGTGGTGTATGGTGCTATGACCGTAGATCATGATGGTGTGGGCCTTTATACTTCCCAATTAGGACATGGCGATGCCCTTCATCTTGGAAAATTCGATCCTTCACTTCCGGGACTCCAGATTTTCTCTTGTTTTGAGACCGGCAAGACCGAAGTGGCGCTTAGGGATGCCGCGGATGGCTCAATCATATGGGATCATAAAAGCGCGAAAGAAGGAGATATGGGGCGCGCCATGATTGCTGATATTAATCCTAATTCCAAGGGATGCGAGATGTGGTGGTACAAAAGCACGGTGCATAGTATAAAAGGCAACGAACTGGGAGGAGATGCCGGAAGTTACCCTGGCTCTTGCAATTTTGCCATATGGTTTGATGGCTCATTGAGCCGACAATTATTTACGGGTACTAAAATTGATAGCCGCCAGAATGGACGTGTATTTACCGTATATCGTTATGATGTTTCCGACATAAATGGTACAAAAGAGAATCCCTCTTTCTATGGGGATATCCTTGGAGATTGGCGCGAGGAAATCATCTATCCGGATGCCACCAAGACAAAAGACCTGAAAATCTTCT
>WFLX010251927.1_pt1 | contig 11950 bp, 8 predicted proteins | sample 4967041 | NCBI WGS metagenome assembly WFLX01 (sample SAMN12857096, study PRJNA449069) | gut metagenome | isolation source: stool from male and female vole | host: Microtus ochrogaster | place: USA:Florida | collected 2017 | reverse complement strand
GGTGGACGCTTAAAAAGCGTCCCTCCACTGATTTTCAGCTCTTGTAAAAATTCTCTGCGCCACTGCGCGATTTTTACTCAATAAGCCACAAAAAATTGGCCGGGTAGTTGCGGGCGGTGCGGGGAGGGCGTCGGCGGGGGTGAATTGAGGTAAATTATGCTACAATGTTGGTGCAAAATGCTTTCAAACTTTGTAGATTGATAAAAATGCAATAATTTTGCAGCCGAAAATTTGTTGCCAATGGGTATTTCGATTCTTTGGTGCGCCCCTGCTATGTGGGTGGTGGCCATCCTGGAATTTCTGCTTTTCAGCCGAGGCTACAGTCTGCGCGACGTCGTGCGGGCCGCTGCCGTTTATGCCCTCTGTGCAGCCGTGGCCGTGCTGCCCATGGCCGCTGCCGGCCGCGTGCCTGCGCTCTCCACGCTGCTTTTGGCGGGCGCCATAGCCTTTGCCGGCCAGCTGGTCTATCCCCTCATCAACAGCATTACGCGCGGCGCCGAGCCCCATCGCTGCATCTACACGGCCGATGCCGCCTTCGGCATGTGTGTCTTCGGAGTGCTCACGGCGCTGCTGCTCATGGGCGGCGTGTGGGCCTGCCTGGCCGGACCTCTCGAGCTGGTGGTGATAGCCATCGTGGTGGTGCAGGTCACATATTTTGCCCTCTACGGCGCCTGCATGGATGCCTACGGTTTCCGGCTGATGACGCAGACCAATACCAACGAGGTGATAGAATTTATCCGCTACTATCCTCTGTGGGCCAGCGGATTGATAGCAGTGGTGCTGTGCGGCGTGCTCTTCGGCAGCGTCTGCGTGAACATCGCCGCCGGCCCGATGGTGCCGGCCCGCGCCATGGTGGCGCCCGCGCTCGCGGGGCTGGCCTGCATCGCAGTGGCCTGCGCCGGCGGCTCGCGCTCGCTGGCCGCACGCAGCGCCTTCGTGAGCTTCCTTGTGGCGCGCCGGGCCAATAAGCGGCGCCTCGCCGCCTATGCCTCGCACCGCCCCGACCGCGAGCGTGGCCTCCACGCCCGGCTCTTGGGCGCACAGGCAGGGCGCCCCTCCACAATCCTGCTGGTGATAGGCGAGTCGGCCAACCGCGATTATATGAGCGCTTTCAACCCCGGCATGCAGCGCGACACCACCCCCTGGCTCAAGGCGTGCGCGCAGGCCGAGCCCGAGCGTTGGATGATATTTCCGAATGCCTATTCCTGCGCCATCCACACCTTCCCGGCGCTCGAAAAGGGCCTCACTGAGCTGAACCAGTTCAACAAGCTCGACTTCGACACAGCTCCGAGCATCGTGGACATGGCCCGCGCCGCCGGCAGGCGCATATACTGGTTCAGCAACCAGGGCCACCTGGGCGCGAGCCTCTCGCAGGTGTCGGTGGTGGCCGAGCAAGCCGATGTGGCCCGCTGGACGCAGCAGCATCCCGGCCTGCCGCCCTACGACAGCGAGTTGCTCGCATTCCTCGACACCGTAGACCCCGCCGCCGACAATCTCGTGGTTCTCCACCTCAAGGGCAACCACTTCAGTTTCGAGAACCGCTACCCCGCCTCCGAAGAGACCTGGAAGCCCGCGGGACCTGCCGACAGCATCACCACCTACGAAAACTCGATGCACTACGTGGACGGCATCCTGCACCGCGCCTGGAGCNGCGCCTGCGAGCGCCTNAANCTCGAGGCCATGGTGTATTGCTCGGACCACGCCATTATCCCGGACAAGCACCGCGCCCCCACCTTCATGGGCTTCGGCGACGTGCGCATTCCGCTGGCCGTGTGGACCTCGCCGGCCTATGCCACCGCCCATCCTGCGCGCCACGCCGCCCTTATGGCCAATACCGGCCGATACTGGACCAACGATTTCCTCTACGAGCTCGTGTGCGGNATCCTCGACGTGGAGAGCACCCATTTCAAGCCCTCCAATTCCCTGGCCCACGACAGCTACCGCTACAAGCGCGACGACCTGACGGTGCTCGACGGCACTATACCCATCAGCGACGACACCACCACTACCGACGACCACCAAGAGCCTAAGCCACCCACACATTATGCGTAAACTCCTTCTCATCCTCATCGCTTTCATCGCCGCGGCCGCTCCCGCCGCCATGGCCCAGATAGTAAGCTTCGACGGGCGCCCCATGGATGCCGACAGCGTGCGCTACGACTTCGAGCATCAGCCCTATTTCGGACTGTACAAGGACAACTACTTCATCTTCGGCCCGGCCATTGGCCAGCGCGTCACCCGCGCCAATACGAACGTGAAGTTTCAGATATCCATAGCCCAGCGCCTCACGCGCAGCGTGCTGCCCTTCGGCACCTATCTCTATTTGTTCTACACCCAGAAGGTGTTCTGGAACGTGCTGCAGGAGTCGCTGCCCATGACCGACCTCAATTTCAATCCCGGCATAGGCCTCACCAAGCCCCTCTTCGTCAAGGACAGATACATAGGCAAGCTGTCGCTCATCATCGAGCACGAGAGCAACGGCCGCGACAGCATCCAGTCGCGTTCGTGGAACAAGATCTCGCTGGCCGGCAGCATATTCATCGACAAGCAGCTGATGGTGCACGGAAAGGTGTGGATTCCCATCGTCGACAGCAGCAACAACAGCGACATCCTGCGCTACTCGGGCATCTATCAGGTGGGTATGCAGTTCTTAAGCCCCAACCAGCGTTTCACCGGCTCCGTCACTCTCGTGAAGCGCCAGGGATGGAACCTCAACTACAACACCATTCTGGAGCTGGCCTACCGCTTCAGCCGCCGCGACAACGAGTATTTCTTCGTCCAGTACTACAACGGCTATGGCGAGGGCCTGCTCGACTACAAGCAGTTCCACAGCCAGCTGCGCGTGGGCTTCGTGATCAAGCCCCGCTTCTTCAGCGAGTTCTAAGCGCCCGTCGTTACGTCTTAAGGGCCTCGTGACAGGAGGCCTCGCGCAGAGTACCCGTATAGGGCGTTGCCCTAAATCATAAAGAAAAGNGAACGAGCCGCCCGTCTGATGGCAGGGCCGGAGGCCCTCCCTTTGGTTAACCCCCGGCGGGTCGCCCGTGGGAAGTTGTATCACCGTAGACAGCCCCGGAAGGTCTATCCTGCCTGCCATTGAGGACAGGACACCCCCTCCGGGGCTGGCGCGTGGGTGTGGCATTACCCCGTGCGGCCCGCACGGGGTTAACAAGCGGGCGGACCTCCGGCCCGCTCTCCCAGACGCCACCATATATTGGTTCTATAGTAGGCGCAGGGAGAGGATAATGCTTTGTTGAACAGCGCGGTATGGGTGCTTTTCAAAGCGTCCGCCCCATTATGGACGCCCTGCCAGGGTGGCCCCGGATGGCCAGCGGCGTTAGCTGCGTTGGCGCCGCGTTTAGCGGCGCGCCGGTGTTAGCCTATGGCAAGTGCCGCGTTTAGCGGTGCGCAGCCATAGGTTCCGGTCGCCCCCCCCCCTCGGTTGCGCGCCGCACGCGGCGTGCAACCGAGGGTAAATCAGGCTCGCATGACCCCGCTCGGGCTACGCCCTCGGGGGCCGCTCGCCGGATTATAAATGAATAGACCGACGACCGCGGGGTGCGCTGCGCTTACCCCACGGCTATGTCTCGGGACGCGCTCTCCGGCGCGTCGTTATATGCTACGCGGGCCTGCTCTCCCAGGCGCCGCCACATATTTGTTCTATAGTAGGCGCAGAGATATATAAAAAACTGAAANTCGGGGGTTAAAGAGCGTCGGAGACGCGATGTCATTACACACATCTTTGTGNGAAAACAGCGCATCTCCGAAGCGCCGGAGTCTTTTGGGGTGGCTCCTCAGGCCTCGCTGCNCTCGACCTGAGGTTAAGGAATGTCGCGTCTCCGACGCTCTTTGACCCCAATTTTCAGCTCTTTATATGACTCTCTGCGCCTCTGCGCGAGGCCATCCCCAAATCTTTAAAGAGGAGGTTACGGGAAGTCCGGGGTGGTGGCGATGGCGAAGGTGTCGCCGGCGGCCACTGCTATGAGCATCTGCACGCCTGCGCGGCGGGCGAGAGCCAGGGCCGAATCGGGCTGCATGGCCATTGCGGCCGTGGCCAGGGCGTCGGCCTCGGTGCACGAGGGNGCCACGACGGTGGCCGAGAGCACGGATGTGTGCACGGGCAGCCCNGTGGCGGGGCTGATGATGTGGCCNGCGCGGGAGCCGTCGCTGAGCACGCGGTAGTTGCGGTAGTTGCCGGAGGTGGCCACGCACGAGCCGCCNGGCAGGAGTGCAAGGCGCATGCCCTGCGCGCCNGGNGCGGCGGCGTCCTCCACGGGGGCGTCNATCTGNATGTGCCANAGGTCGCCGTGCCTGTTGGTGCCTCCGAGGGCCACCTCGCCACCTATCTCCACCATGTAGTTCCGCACGCCGTTGCGGCGCAGCATCGCCGCCACCATGTCCACGCCCATGCCCTTTGCGATGGCCGAGAANTCGAGCCGCGTGGCCGNGCTCTTGCGCAGGAGCCGGCCGGCCGTATCGACCGAGCATTCGAGGATGCCTACGGCCGCNAGAGCCGAGTCTATCTGCTCCCGNGTGGGTTCACGCCGCTCCCCCGCGGGACCGAAGCCCCACAGGTCTACGAGCGGCATCACCGTGGGGTCGAAAGCGCCGCCGCTCAGGCGGCAGACGCGCTGCGACTCGGCCACGAGCTGCCGCAGCATGGCATCGAGGGTGTCGGTGCGCCCGGCGTTCAGGGCCGAGAGCCGCGACGCGGGATTGAAGGGCGACACGCTGCGGTCTACCGCGTCCATCACGGCGCGCACGCTGTCGTGGAGGTCGGCCGGCGCTTCATAGGCTATGTGGTAGGCGGTGCCCCAGGTGGCACCCTCGTTGCGTATCCACCGCGGCGCGCGCGAGCATCCGGCCGCGACGAGGACCAGCAGGAGAGCGGCCAATGCCGGCTTGCGGCGCATCATTCGGGCTTGTCGAAACTTGCCAGGATGGCCTGCAGCTCGGCATCCGTGGCCGTGAGGCGTTCGCGGCATGCGGCCAGCAGCTCGGCGGCGCGGCGGGTGAGGGCAGTCAGGGCGTCGACGTCGCAGTTTTCGGCGCGCAGTTTTGCCACGATGGCCTCGAGTTCGGCCACGGCTTCGGCATATTTGAATTCTTTATCCATGATGTTCAGATATTTTTCAGGGTTATGGTGCCGCCGGCCATGGTGGCCTCTACGGCGGCTCCGGGAGCAATCTGCCCGGGAGCGGTGACGGCGTGGCCGTCGACGCGCAGCACGCTGTAGCCGCGGCGCATGGTGGCCTCCGGCGAGAGAGCGTCGAGCAGCTCGGCCAGGGCCTGCAGGCGTTGCTTGCTCTGAGCCATGGTCTGCGCCACCAGCAGGGGAATCTCCCGCGCCGCGGAGTCGAGACGCGTGCGGCCCCGCACGATGTGGGCGGCCGCCAACTGGGGCAGCTGGGCGGCCATGTAGTCGATGCTGCGGAGCGCCCCGCCCAGGCGTGCGGCGCTGAGGCGCGCCGTCTCGGCGGCGATGCGGCGCAGCATCTCGAGCTCGTCGGAGCCCCGGGCTATGAGCCACTCGGCGGCAGCCGTGGGGGTCTTCACGCTCAGCCATGCCACGGCGTCGAGCACCGTGGTGTCGCGCTCGTGGCCCACGCCCACGATCACGGGCAGAGGAAACTGGGCCACGTTGGCGGCCAGGTCGTAGTTGTCGAGCGTGGCCAGGTCGGAGGTGGCTCCGCCGCCGCGAATCACCACCACGGCATCGAACTCGTGGGCGCAGGCGGCCACGCGCTCCAGGGCGGCGATGATGCTGCGCGGGGCGCGGTCGCCCTGCATGGTGGCCTCGAAGAAGCGCGTGGAGAAACGCAGGCGCGCGGGGGTGGACGCCAGCTGGTGCAGGAAGTCGCCCAGACCGGCGGCGCCGGGGGCGCTCACCACGGCCACGCGCAGCAGCGGGCGCGGCGCGGGCAGCGAGCGGTTCATGTCCACGACGCCCTCGGCGGCCAGGCGCGCCAGTATCTCGCGCCGGCGGCGCAGCAGGTCGCCCAGGGTGTACTCCGGGTTGATGTCGCTGATCACGGCCCTCATGCCGTAGACGGCGTGGAAGGTGGCCGACACGCGCACCATCACCTTCATGCCGGTGGCTATCCGCGCGCCGGTGGCTGCATAGAACTTCGCGCTCAGGCGCGGCAGGCTCGAGGCCCAGATGGATGCACCGATGCGGGCCACCGTGCTGCCGGCGTCGTCTTTCTCGATGAGCTCCATGTACATGTGGCCGTTGCTCACGCGCACGTCCACGGTCTCGGCCGTGACCCACACCGAGCGCAGGCCGGGGGTGGCCATGGCCTCCACGATGCGGCGGTTGAACTGTGATAGGGTAATTGCTTGTTCCATGTCGGATGCAAAGATAGCACATATTTTTGAACCATCTTGCAACATTTATGCTCTCCGTGGGTTAAATCTATTGGATTTATTTTAACTTTGCACACCACAAATATTACAACAATGATGAAAGAGATACCTGTGCTCCTGCTCACGGGCTACCTGGGCAGCGGCAAGACCACATTGCTCAACCGCATACTCACCAACGAGAAAGGCATACGCTTTGCCGTGGTGGTCAACGATATAGGCGAGGTGAACATCGACGCCTCCCTCATCCAGAAAGGCGGAATCGTGGGCGGAAAAGACGACGGCGACCTGGTGGCGCTCCAGAACGGCTGCATCTGCTGCACGCTCAAGATGGACCTCGTGGCCCAGCTCTGGGACATNGCATCGACGGGNCGCTTCGACTATATCGTGATAGAGGCCAGCGGAATATGNGAGCCCGAGCCCATCGCGCAGACCATCTGCGCCATCCGTTCGCTCGANCCGCGCTACGACCGCGACGGCGCCACGGTGCCNGTGCTCGACTGCATCTGCACGGTGGTCGACGCCCTGCGCATGAAGACNGAATTCGGCTGCGGCGACGCCCTGCAGCGCCCTGNCATAGGCGAGGAAGACCTCGAGAGCCTCGTGATACAGCAGATNGAGTTCTGCAACGTGATTCTTCTCAATAAGATTTCNGAGGTNACGCCCGCNGAGGCCGCGCGNATCAGGCAGGTGATCAAGGCCCTGCAGCCCGCCGCGCGNATCATTGAGTGCGACTACTGCGACGTGGACTTCGACACGCTGCTGGGCACCGGCGCCTTCGACTTCGAGGCAACGGCCACGTCGGCCACCTGGGTGCGCGAGCTCGAAGGCCATCACGACGATGACGACGATGACGACGATGACGACGATGACGACCATCACCATCACGACCACGAGCACCATCACGACCATGACCACGAGCACGAGCATCATCATCACCACCACCATCACGATGAAGGCGAGGCCGAGGAATATGGCATCCAGACGATGGTCTACTATCGCCGCCGCCCCTTCGACATCAATAAATTCGACTATTTCGTGGCCCGCAACTGGCCGGCCAACGTGATACGCACCAAGGGCGTGCTCTACTTCGCCGACAACCGCGACATGTCGTATCTCTTCGAGCAGGCCGGCGTGCAGAAAAAGCTGACGGAAGCCGGCATGTGGTATGCCACGGCTCCCGCCGACGAGCTCGCGCGCTTCATGGAGACCGAGCCGGGCCTGCGCCGCGACTGGGATGAAACCTATGGCGACCGCATGATAAAACTCGTGTTCATAGGCCGCAATCTCGACCGCGAGGCCATAGCCGCGTCGCTCGACGCCTGCCTGGCACCCGCCTGACGCCTGCTACAGGCGCTCCACCACGCGGCAGGGATTGCCGTAGGCCTTAGAGCCGTCGGGGATGTCGCGCACAACCACCGATCCGGCCCCTATCACACAGCCCCGGCCTATCCTGATGCCGGGAATCACCACGGCGGCGGCACCTATCCAGGTGTCGCTGCCCACTTCTACGCCGCCGCAGAGGGTGGCGTGGGGCGAGATGTGCACGTAGTCGCCCAGGCGGCACTCGTGGTCGACGCTGGCGCCGGTGTTGATGATGCAGTGCTCGCCCGTCTCGGCCGCCGCCTGCACGATGGCTCCCTGCATCACCACGGTGCCCTGCCCCAGGCGCGCCGTGGGCGACACTATGGCCGAGGGGTGCACCAGCGTGGCAAAGCCGGCTCCGGCCATGCGGGCGGCTATGGCCCGGCGGGCGCTGTTGCTGCCCACGGCCACCACCAGCGGGCCGCACACGCCGCCTGCTGCGGCCCGTGCCACGGGCACTCCGTCGAGCCGATCGGTGCGCGGTGCATCGTCGTAGAACATGCCCGGGGTGTGGCCGGCGGCGCGCAGGATGTCGAGAATCACGCGGCCGTGGCCGCTGGCGCCGAAGATGTTGATGGTAGCCATGTGTCTGTGCCTGTGTCGAGGGTTGTCAATAGGCCGTTACGGCCAGCTTGCGCGCGGCGGTGCGGTGGCTCTCGCCGTCCACGGTGATGGTGGCGCTGTAGAGGTAGATGCCGCGCTGCACGCGGCGTCCCGAGCCGTCGCGCAGGTCCCAGGTCACGGGTGTGGAGGTGAACATGTCGCTGCGGCCGCGCTCGGTGCGGGTCCACACCGGGTTGCCCAGCATGTTGTAGACCGTGACGGTGACGGTGGCCATGGCGTCCGGCGCGTCGTGCGTGATATAGAAGTTGGCGCTCGTGCGGGCCGGGTTGGCATCCGTGTAGAGGTCGAAGATGCGCGGCGCCAGGCCTTCCTCGGCGAAGAACTCGATGGAGCTCTCGGTGGCGTTGCCCGAAGTGTCCCACACGCGCAGGCGCAGGGTGTGCAGGCCCGGTTCGAGGTCGGGCATCGGGTAGGATATGGTGCCGCCGGGGGTGCCGTCGGGGTGGGGCGCGTAGAACATGGCGGCGTCGCTGTAGGTGGTGGCGCTGTCCAGGGTCAGTGTGATCTGGTGGCCCACGCCGGCGGAGGATACGTTGATGCCCACGTTGTCCGAGACGCTCGCGAGCACCATGGGCGATGCCACGGGCACGGCGTCGCCGGTCTTGAACGACGAGTGGTTGATCACGTAGCTGTCGATGGTAGGCGGCTCGGTGTCGGCCGGCGCGGTATCATCAATGCCGAAGACATAGATGTCGCGGTTCACGCCCACGGCGTCGCGGCGGTTGTCGGCCGTGGTGGCGTAGATGTTGAGCGTGGCGGGGGTGAAATTGTCGCTGATGTCGGCCGGCATGGGCAGCGTGGCTTTGAAGCGTCCGCCGGCCACGGGGGCGGCCACCGTGAGCAGCCGTTTGCCCATGTTCTGGAAGGGGGCGATAATGTCTATCTTGTTGTCGGGGCCCTGGGTGAGCATGGAATACTCGGCGTCGTAGAGCTCGATTGTGGCAGTGCCGTCGAAGTCGGTCAGGGGCTGCCCCAGGCCGTCTTCGATGTGGCCGGCCACCACGGCCCGCTGCAGGGCGGCCAGGGTGGTCTGGTCGTAGGGGTCGAAGGGCGCTCCGTCGATGCTGTCGATGCGCACCACGTTGGAGGGGATGAGCAGGCGCATGGCCGGGTCGCCGCCGAAGTGGTAGCGGGCGCGGTTGGTGTTGAGGTCCTGGGTGCCTCCGGAGTTGAGGATGTTGTTCTTGGCCTTGCGGTAGATGTCGCCGGCGCGCAGGAAGCGTCCCTGCTCGTCGCGGCTGCCCAGGGCGCGGCCCATGGCGGCCGTGAGATAGCCGTTGTTGGAGATGAGTACCGGGCGGGTGGGGCAGATGATGGCCACGCAGCCGCCGTTTCGCTCGGAAAGCAGCATTTCGCCGCCGCTGGTGCCGGGGCCGTCCCAGCGCATGAAATCGCAGGTGGCGGCGTAGAGGAAGGGCAGGTTGCGCAGGAAGAGCGACGACAGGTCGGGGTAGGTGATGATGCCTTCGCCCGTGAGGGAGTGGTCGCTGCCGTGGCCCACGTAGTTCCACCACAGGGCTCCCTCCTGCAGGCGGCGCATCATTTCCTCGCGGGCCTGGGGATACTGGCCGTTAATGCGGTCGTAGGCGTTGGTGTGCACCTTCGTCACGGTGTGTTGCTGGCCGGGCGCGGCCATGAGGTTGCTGACGAAAGCCTCCGTCTGGCGGAAGTGGTCGCCGCCGTCGCCGTCGTCGGCCACGGTGAGCACCATGTTGCGCCAGGGGCCGCGGGCCGATTTGTTGAGGTATTGCTCCACCTTGTCGACATACGACGCCGCCGCGGCGGCCGAGGTGGCCGGGATGCGGCCCACGGCCACACACAGCTTGTCGCCGCCCATCGATGTGCCGGAGCCGTCGTCGAGCATGGCTATGAAATCGTCGGTCACATAGCCGTTGCTGCCGTTGAGCGACTCCACTCTCTGGCGGTTGACCCATCCCGGCAGGGTGGGCCAGCCGGCATTCTTCATCTCGGGGGTGAGGTGGCGGTTGTCGAAGGTCTCGCGGCCCATGAGCAGGGCGTAGCGCAGGCGGCCGGGCGAGCGGTCGTAGAGCATTTTCAGGAACTTGCGCAGGGCGCCCACGTCGGCTGCTCCGCTGCCGAACTCGTTGTAGACGGCCTCGGGATTCACCACAGCCACGTTCATGGTGTCCGGCTCGGCGCGGTGCATGTCGGCTATGCGCTCGGCTGCGGCGCGCATCTCGCCCGGGGCGAATATCACCATGTCGATGTCGCTGAGGGCGTGCAGGTCGCTGCAGTCCACGTCGCCGGCATATTCGGGCGAGGGCAGGCGGCAGTCGTCGGCGAAGGCGGCGTAGTGGCGGGTGCCGGTATAGTCGTTGGTCCACACGGCGGCGGTGCCGTCCGTGCCGGTGCGCATGGCGTGGATGTTCAGGGGGTCGGTCACGTCCCACACGGTGGCTGCCGCGCCGCCGCCCAGGCGCTGGTGGCCCTTCTCGGAGCTCCACTCCAGGGTTTTGGTGTCGGGCAGCTCGAGCCGGCGCGTGTAGTTGACGGCCAAGTAGTCGAGCCACGCGTTGTAGACGGCCGACGATGGCGAGCAGTGCTTGATTACGATGGCGAGCTGGTCGGAGGGCTCCACGTCCACGGTGCGCGTCGAGGTGCCCATGGCGGAGTTCTGATATTTGCCCGCATTCTGCATTCCGGGGATGTTGTCCTGGTTGATACGCTCGAGCTTACGGCCGTTCACGGTGAATTCCAGGTAGGAGGCGGCGGAGGGGGTGTTGGCCACGAAGTTGGTCTGGAACTTCACGGGCTCGCCGGCCACGCGGCCGGGGGTGCTGAAGGTGAAGGTGCGCTGCGGGGTGAGGCGGAAATCCTCGCCCACGAGCAGGGGGCCTTCATTGCCGGGCGACACCGCTTCCAGCTCGTGGTGGAGCACCTGCGTGAAGGTGGTGGCGGGATTCTGCGCCTCGGCCAAGCCCACGGTGGCGATGTCGCGCTGCGGGGCGCCGGTTTCGCTCAGGAAGTAGTAGCCGGCAGTGGTGTAGGGACTCCACTCCAGCACGGTCATGCCCCCCGAGGTGCGGGGCTCGTCGGGCCCCAGGGCGTAGAACACTATGCCGGCGGGCGACACGGCGGTCTGCACCTGGGGCAGGTCGTCGATATAGCCGGCGGCGTCGAGGCGGTCGGCCATTCGGCGGCCGCCGTAGCCGTAGACGCGCACGCTCTCCGGCGAGGAGAATCCCCACGAGCGCAGCTGTGCGGCCGTGATGCGATACAGGCCTGTGGAGGGCACGGCCACCTTCACCCAGTGGCCCGAAGCGAGCACCGACGAGGTGGCGAAATGGTCCGTCGGCAGCGCCATGACGCTCCGGGCGGCCCATAATATAATATTAAGGAGAAAGAGGAGTCGTTTCATCAGTAGTATAACGTAATGCGGGCGCTTTTATTGTACCCGCAGCAGGGCGAGTGCGTCGGCTATCCGCTTCATGGCCGCGCGCAGGTTGTCGTCGCTCGTGGCGTAGCTGAAACGGATATAGCCCGGCGCGCAGAAGGCCGAGCCGGCCACCGTGGCCACGTGGGCGCTGTCGAGCAGATACATGGCCAGGTCGCTGTCGGTGGCTATCTTGCTGCCGTCCGG
>WFLX010127746.1_pt1 | contig 11952 bp, 6 predicted proteins | sample 4967041 | NCBI WGS metagenome assembly WFLX01 (sample SAMN12857096, study PRJNA449069) | gut metagenome | isolation source: stool from male and female vole | host: Microtus ochrogaster | place: USA:Florida | collected 2017 | reverse complement strand
GAACAGAAACTCAACGGTACGATTGCCGTACCGGCCGCCTACGGCATCAAGGAATATCCGTTCTCGATGTCGTATATCGTCGCCGAACCGACGGCCACGGTATCGGCCGACGCCATGAACGTGCTGTATGTAGGGGTGGACAACCCGATTTCGGCCCTCGCCGCCGGTGTCGCCGACGCCAATACGCGCGTGACGATGACGAACGGTACGCTGAAAAAAGAGAAGGCCGGCAAATATACGGCCCGCGTGACCCAGCCGGGCGTGCAGGCCGTCATCAGCGTCTATGCCGTGGAGAACGGCAAGGAGCAGTTGATGGGCAGCCAGACCTATCGCGTTAAACGCGTGCCCGACCCCGTGGCCCGTATCAACGGCCAGGACGAAGGCGCGAGAAACATTGACAAGAACACGTTGGCCAACGCCGGCGGTCTGCTCGTGAGCATGAAGGACTTTGAGTTCCAACTCTCGATTAAGATCGGTTCTTTCAGCTTGCAGATTTCCAAAGGGCAGGAGTTGACGAACGTGATGCGTTCAAGCAGCAACCGCTTTACGGACGATATGATTCAGAACATCAAGCGTTGCAAACGCGGCGATAAGGTGTTCATTCAGGATATTGTGGCGCAGATGCCGGACGGTAACCGGTCGCTGGGCGATATGATTTTAACGATTAAGTAAATAAAAATATACACGCGATATGAAAAGGATTTCAGTGGTCGGCCTGTTGGCGGCATTCGTTCTTACGATGGCCGCGCACGNTTTTGCCAAAGCCCAGGTTTTGGAAGACACNCCGCCGCGCGACAACTNCNTTGAAAAGGAANACACGAAGGACCGTCTTCCGCGTCCCTACGTCTATGTTCGGGAAGCCGACGTCTATATCAAGAACCGCGTATGGCGCATGATTGACTTCCGCCTCAAGATGAACCAATATTTCTACTACCCCATCTATCCGGTTCAAGACCGTATCAGTCTGATGAGCTTGATTATCCAAGGGATGGAAGAAGGCACGATTGTAGCGTTCGACCCGATTACGGACGACTTCACTAAACAGTTGACGTATGAGGAATTCATCCGTCAGAACACGTCCGTCACCGAGTTGGAGAAAGAAGACTTGGATAATCCCGGCACGTACTACACGACTTACGATACCTCGTCTTTCCGCGTGGAAAACGTGAAGATGATCCGTTTGAAAGAAGACTGGTTCATCGACAAACAGCGCTCCATCCGCGATATCCGTATTTTGGGGATGGCGCCCGTTATCCAACAGTTTGACGAAAATACGGGCGAATTCAAAGGTACGCAGACGTTGTTCTGGCTGTATTACGACTATCTGCGCCCGCTGTTCGCCAAGACGGAATCGTTNAACCGCCACAACAGCGCGATGCGTCCGTCTTATGACGACGTTTTCGCTTGGACCCGCTACTTCGAAAGCTATATCACGAAGATAGACAACCAGCAAGACCGTAGCATCTCGCAATACGCGCAAGGCATCCACGTGATGTTGGAAGCCAAACGCATCGAGAATATGCTGTTTGAAATAGAACAAGACCTGTGGTCTTACTAAGTCTTGCGGCCAAACCGCGAAAAAGAAAAGCCGTCCGGAATCTGGGCGGCTTTTTTTATAGTCCGTAGCTCCTGTTTTTTTCGTACATTTGCGATATGTACGATTTCCTATCCACGAACATCGAATACCTCAAAGGCGTAGGCCCCGCGCGGGCGCAGATTTTACGGCAGGAGGCGCATATCCATACGTTCGAGGATTTGCTGTACTACTTCCCTTTCCGCTATATCAACAAGAACAACATCGTCAAAATCGCGCAGATTCAAGACGACCAAACCTATATCACGGTACGCGGCCGCATCGTGGGCGTAAGCGAGAAAGGCGGCGGCCGGCAGAAACGCCTGGTGGCGAACCTGCACGACGATACCGGCCATATCGAACTCATTTGGTTTTCAGGCATCAAATGGGTAAAGGATAAAATCAAGGTGGGGCAATGGGTTTCGGCTTTCGGCAAGCCCAATTTCTATCAGCATCAGTTTTCGTTGGCGCACCCCGACATCGANATGCTGTCGCCAAACGCCGGCTTCAACGCGCCGGCCGACCGCACCGCCGGTTTGGAACCGGTGTATTCGACCACCGAGACGATGAAGAAAAAGGGCGTCACGGTCAAGAGCCTGGCGCAGATAACGCGCCAACTGTTCGTTTCGGGCGCGGGGGCCATTCCGGAGGTGCTGCCGCAGTCGGTTTTGGCCAAATACGGCCTGTTGCCGCGGGAAGAGGCCTTGCGGGAAATGCACTTCCCCACCTCGCCCGAGCAATGGCAAAAAGCGCGGATACGCTGCAAGTTTGAAGAACTGTTCCTNTTGCAGATCAACATCCTGCAAAACAAACTCGCCAAAAAGCAACAGCCCGGCTTCGTCTTCACGGACGTGGGCGAAAACTTCCTGCATTTCTTCAACCACAACCTGCCGTTTGAACTGACGGACGCGCAGAAGCGCGTTATCCGCGAGATACGGCAGGACACGAAAACCGGCCTGCAGATGAACCGTCTGCTGCAAGGCGACGTGGGCAGCGGCAAAACGATGGTCGCGCTCATGGTCATGCTGCTGGCCATTGACAACGGTTTTCAGACTTGCCTGATGGCGCCGACCGAAATTTTGGCGCGCCAACATCACCAGAGTTTTCTGAAAAACCTGAAAGGGATGCCCGTGCGGACGGCCCTGCTCTGCGGCGCCACGCCGAAAGCCGAACGCAAGCCGCTGTTGATGGCCTTGGCGCAGGGCGACATTCAGATTCTGATTGGCACGCACGCGCTGCTGGAAGAAGAGGTCGTTTTCAAGAACCTCGGCCTGGCGGTGATAGACGAGCAGCACCGTTTCGGCGTGGCGCAACGCGCCAAGCTTTGGGCCAAGAACGCCAAGCCGCCGCACGTGCTGGTCATGACGGCCACGCCGATTCCGCGCACGTTGGGCATGACGCTCTATGGCGATTTGGATACGTCCGTCATCGACGAGTTGCCGCCCAACCGCAAGCCGATACAGACGCTCCATTTTACCGACAGCGCGCGGTTGCGCGTGTTTGCGTTCATGCGTGAGGAAATCAAGAAGGGGCGGCAGATTTACGTTGTNTATCCGCTTATCAAGGAGTCCGAGAATTTGGATTTGAAAGACCTGATGGACGGCTTCGAGGCCATTTCGCGCGCGTTCCCGCTGCCCGACTACGGCGTGAGCATCGTGCACGGTCAGATGAAACCCGACGTGAAAGCCTACGAGATGCAACGCTTTATCAAGGGCGAGACGCAAATCATGGTATCGACGACCGTGATAGAGGTGGGCGTGGACGTGCCCAACGCGAGCGTCATGGTGATTGAGAACAGCGAACGCTTCGGTCTGGCGCAGCTGCACCAGCTCCGCGGACGCGTGGGGCGCGGCGCGGAACAGTCGTACTGTCTGCTTATGACGGCCGACAAACTGAGCGCCGACGCCAAGAAACGCATCGACACGATGGTGGCCACACAGGATGGCTTCAAGATTGCCGAAGCCGACCTGCAGCTGCGCGGCCCCGGCGACNTGCAGGGCACGCAACAGAGCGGCGTGNTGGAACTGCGCGTGGCCGACCTGGTGGAAGACGCGCCCATCGTNCAGGCGNCCCGACAGGCCGCGATGGATATTCTGGCGGACGACCCGACGCTGGCATCGGAAAAAAACTTACCTTTGGCATTGGAAGTACACCACCGGAAACGGGAGAACTTTTGGGCCCGAATCAGTTGATTATGGATAACAAGACCTTGGATATATGGGGCGCGCGGGAACACAACCTCCGCGACATAGACCTGCACCTGCCGCACGAATCGCTGATTGTGCTGACCGGGCTGAGCGGCAGCGGCAAGTCGTCGTTGGCCTTCGACACGATTTACGCCGAGGGGCAAAGGCGCTATATGGAAACGTTTTCGGCCTATGCGCGTCAATTCATCGGCCATTTGGAGCGACCCAACGTGGATAAAATCGACGGCCTCAGCCCCGTTATCGCCATCGAACAGAAAACGACGAACAAGAANCCGCGCTCCACGGTGGGCACGATTACCGAAATATACGANTTCCTNCGNCTGCTNTACGCGCGTATAGGCGAGGCCTATTCTTACGTGACGGGCGAAAAGATGGTCAAATATACCGAAGACCAGATTCTGCAACTGCTTACGGAACGCTATGCGGGGCACGACATCCTGATTCTTTCGCCCTTGGTCAACGGCCGCAAGGGGCATTACCGCGAACTGTTTGAATCGGTACGCAAGCAAGGCTTTCTGAAGGTGCGCGTGGACGGCGAACTCACCGACCTGACGTTCGGGATGCACGTGGACCGCTACAAAATACACGACATCGAACTGGTCGTGGACCGCATCACGCCCTCCGACAAGACCGAAAAACGCCTGAAAGTGAGCGTGCAGACCGCGCTCAAACAGGGCAAGGGCTCGCTGATGGTGTATGACCCCAAAGACCGCAGCGCGGTGCATTTCAGCAAGAACCTCATGTGTCCGACTTCGGGCATCTCCTACCCCGCCCCGGAGCCGAACACGTTTTCCTTCAACTCACCCTACGGCGCGTGCCCGCACTGCAAGGGGCTCGGCATCGAATGGCAGCCCGACGTGGACCGGCTGATTCCCGACCCGACGAAAAGCCTCAAGCAAGGGGCCGTGCGTCTTATCAGCGACAACGAGGAAGCCTCTTGGAAAGGCGAGCACCTTGGTTTGGACTGGATTAACTCCGAACTGAGGCTGATTGTAAAGCAATTCAAACTGACCGAAGACCAACCGCTCAACAGCTGGCCGAAAGAGGCCGTGGAGATGCTGGTTTACGGCAGCCCCGCCTGGCGCGCGCAGATGGCGGAAACGGACGGGGATGCCGAGGCATCGACCGAACGCCCCGCCGCCACCGCCAAGACCAAAAAGGGCGAGCCCGAAATCAAAGGCCTGTTTTGGTATCTCTCGCAATTGGCGCAGAACGGCAACGTGCCGACGTTGCAACGCTGGGCGGAGCAGTTCATGGCCAAAAAGACGTGCCGGCATTGCGGCGGCACGCGACTGCAACCCATGGCGTTGCACTACCGCATCGACGGCCGGAACATTGCCGAACTCGCCGCCATGAGTTTGGAGGAGCTGGCGGAATGGACGGGCGGCATTGAAGCGCGGCTCGAACCCTGGCAGCAACAAATCGGCCATGAAATCCTGCGCGAAATCAACCACCGCATCCGNTTTCTGNTGGACGTGNGCATCNGNTACCTGAGCCTCAACCGCGAATCGACGGGNCTGAGCGGCGGCGANAGCCAACGCATCCGNCTGGCGACGCAAATCGGNTCGCANNTNGTCAACGTATTGTATATATTAGACGAGCCGAGCATCGGCCTGCACCANCGCGACAACCTCAAGCTCATCCAGTCGTTNCAGAAACTGCGCGACATGGGCAATACGGTNNTGGTGGTGGAGCACGACGAGGAGATGATGCGGGCGGCCGACTATATCGTGGACATCGGCCCCGGCGCGGGCGCCAAGGGCGGCAAAATCATGGCGCAGGGCACGTTGGCGCAATTCCTCAAGCAGGATTCGCTGACGGCCGACTACCTCAACGGCAAACGCCGCATCGAAATCCCCGCCAAACGCCGGCCGGGCAACGGCACGTTCCTTGAACTGACCGACGCTTCGGGGCACAACCTCAAACACGTGGACTTCCGCCTGCCGTTGCAGACGTTTACGTGCATCACGGGCGTTTCGGGCAGCGGCAAATCCTCGCTCGTGAGCCAGACCCTGCTGCCCGTGCTGAGCCGCCATTTCTACCGTTCGTCGGTGCAGCCGCTCCCCTACGGCGAAATACACGGTTTGAAACACATCGACAAGGTAATAGAGGTGGACCAGTCGCCCATCGGGCGCACGCCGCGCTCCAACCCCGCCACCTATGTGGGCGTGTTTGAGGATATCCGCAAACTGTACGCCAGCCTGCCCGAAGCCAAAATACGCGGCTACAAGGCCGGCCGCTTCTCGTTCAACATCCGCGGCGGGCGCTGCGAGCGTTGCGGCGGCGCGGGCGTGGAGACCATAGAGATGAACTTTCTGCCGGACGTTTACGTAACCTGCGAGGAATGCCACGGCAAACGCTACAACCGCGAGACGCTGGAAATCCGCTACAAGGGCAAGTCCATCAACGACGTGCTGAACATGAGCATCGCGCAAGCCGTGGAATTTTTTGAGAACATCCCGCAGATTTTAGCCAAAATAAAGGCCTTGAACGAGGTGGGCTTGGGCTATGTCGCGCTGGGGCAACCCGCCACGACGCTGTCGGGCGGCGAAGCGCAACGCATCAAACTGGCGGCCGAACTGTCGAGAAAAAGCACGGGCAAGACATTATATATACTTGACGAACCGACGACGGGCCTGCATTTCGAGGACATACGCGCGTTGCTCCAAGTGTTGCAACGGCTNGTGGANCAAGGGAACACCGTTTTGGTGGTGGANCACAACTTAGACGTNATCAAATGCGCCGACTACATCATCGACATCGGCCCCGAGGGCGGACGTGACGGCGGCCGCATCACGGCCGAAGGCACCCCGGAGGCCATCGCCAAAATCAAAAAGAGTTACACCGGACGCTATTTGGCGCCCTTATTGAAATAAGCCATGAACACGAAAATCCGCATCCGCTGCGAAAACACCGGTCTCAGCAAGGAATATCCGCGCGGGATTACGCTGAAAGAAATCGCCGAAGACCAACACATCAAACTGCAGGACGACATTTTGGGCGCCACGGTCAACAACCGCGTGCGGGAACTGGACTACGACCTCTACAACCCCAAAACCGTCCGCTTCTTCGACATCCATGCGGTGGAAGGCTACCGTATGTATATGCGTTCGCTGATTTTCGTATTGGGGAAGGCCGTCAAAGACTGCTACCCGCAACTGTCGTTGCGCGTGGAGCACTCGCTGCCCATCGGCTTTTACTGCGAGCTGGACGGTTTGGAAAAACTCGGCGAAAAGGCGCAGGTGGAGACCGATTCGAACGGGCACCGCGCGTTGCCGCTCAGCCTCGTGACCACGCTCAAGCAACGGATGCAGGCCATCATCGAAGCCAACCTGCCGTTCGANCACGAGGAAATCCCGTCGCAGGAAGCCGTGACGCTGTTCCGCGAACGNCATTATCCGGCCAAGGCCATGCTGTTTGANACGCGGCAACAGGCCTATTCGTCCGTCTATTATTTGGACGGCGAGCCCAACTATTTTTACGGCGGGCTCGTGCCTTCGACCGGCTATTTGAAGACGTTTGACATCGACCGCTATTTTCAAGGGCTGGTCATCGTTTGGCCCGACCATATCGAGAAACTGGCCGAAGACCGCAAGCGCGTGGTCAAGAACTATATCCGGGAACAGAGCGAGGGCGGCACCAAACTGTTCCGCATTTTTCAGGAACACAAGGACTGGCTGGAGATTTTGGGCGTGCCCTACGTCGGCTACCTCAACAAGGAAGTGCAGGAACAAGGGCCCGGCCGCCTCATCAAGATATCGGAAGCCTTGCAGGAAAAGAAAATCGCGCATATCGCCGACGAAATCGCCAAACGGCCCGACTGCCGGCTCGTGCTCATCAGCGGCCCGTCGTCGTCCGGCAAGACGACGTTTTCCAAGCGGCTCTCCGTGCAGTTGCAGGTATTGGGCTACCGGACGGCCGAAATTTCGATGGACGACTATTTCCTTGACCGCGAACACACGCCGCGCGACAAGAACGGCGAATACGACTTTGAGTGCATCGAGGCGGTGGACGTGCCGTTCTTTACGCAACAGCTCAACGAACTGCTGGCCATCGAGACGGAACAGACCNTTGAAATGCCGGTGTTCGACTTTATCAGCGGCAGCCGCAAATGGGGGCAGAAACAAATCCGCATGAGCCCGCAGACGATTTTGATTGTGGAGGGCATCCACGGGCTGAACCCGCAGCTGTCGGCCGGCATCGACCCCAAATACCTCTTCAAGATTTTCGTTTCGGCGCTGACCCANATCGCGATTGACACGCAGAACCCGATTCGCAGCACCGACAACCGCCTTATCCGCCGCATCGTGCGCGACCACAACTTCCGCGGCAGTTCGGCGCTCAACACGCTCCGCCGCTGGAACAGCGTGATTCAGGGTGAGAACAAGAACATCTTCCCCTATCAGGAAAACGCCGACATCATGTTCAATTCGGCCCTGCTGTTTGAACTCTGCGTGCTCAAGGCCCATGCCGAACCGCTGTTGCGCGACGTGCCCGAAGCCNGNCCCGAATACGCCGCGGCGANATCNNTGCTCAAATTCCTGTCGTTNTTCTGCTATATCTCTGAAAAAGAGATACCGCCGACTTCCATTCTTCGGGAATTTTTGGGTGGCAGTAGCTTCATATACTAATTTTGTGTATATTAGCATAGTTTTAATTTAGGGCTATTATTTTTAATAAACAACTGAGGATGAAAGCTTTCAGCTCAGCGGCGGAAATCTACCGTTTATTCCGCAAACACCGGAAAGTATGTACGGACACGCGCCAAATCGTGCCCGACAGCCTGTTTTTCGCGCTGAAAGGCGACAATTTCAACGCCAATACATTGGCGGCGGANGCGATTGANAAAGGCTGCGCCTANGCCATCGTGGACGAACCNAAATACGCCAAACACNCGCAATGNCTGTTGGTGGANAACGTGCTCGCCTGCCTGCAGGAAGTGGCCCGCCTCTACCGCCGCGACCTTTTCATNCCGTTTATCGGCNTTACGGGCACGAACGGCAAGACGACGACCAAGGAACTCATGCGCTCCGTACTTTCGGTCCGCTTCCGGACGTTCGCGACCGAAGGCAACCTCAACAACCATATCGGCGTGCCGCTCTCCATCCTTTCGATTCCGGCCAATACCGAAATCGCCATCATCGAAATGGGCGCCAACCATCCCGGCGAAATCGCCGACCTGTGCCGCATCTGTACGCCGACCTTCGGGCTCATCACGAATATCGGCGCGGCGCATCTGGAGGGTTTCGAGACGTTCGAACGCATCGTGGAGACCAAAACCGCGCTCTACCGCTTTGTAGAACGCACGAACGGCAAACTGTTCGTCAACGCCAACAACCCGCTGCTGCTCAAACAGTCCGCCTCGGCGGAACGCTTCCTCTACGGTAGCCAAGCCAATTACTACACGCAGGTCGAAAACCTGCACACCGAGCACATCTACCTGCACGCCAAACTGTCGGGGCCTTCGTCGGCGCCCAACATCACGGAAATCGCCACNCACCTCATCGGCGGGTTCAACCTCGACAACGTGGCGGCCGCCGCCTGCGNGGGNCGGTANTTCGGGCTCAACGACAAGGAAATCAAACAGGGTATCGAGAACTATACGCCGCAGAATATGCGTTCGCAAATCATCCAGACGAAAGACAACATCCTGGTGGCCGACGCCTACAACGCCAACCCGTCGAGCATGCAGCTCTCGCTGGAGAGTTTCTTTGAGATGCACACGCCGCACACCAAGGCCTATATCCTCGGCGACATGATGGAACTCGGCAAGTTTGCCGAATTGGAACATCTTAAAATCGTCGATCTCTTGAAAGAACAGCACGCCGACAACGTGTTCCTCATCGGGCCGAATTTCGCCAAGACCCAAATGCCCAAGACGTTCAAGCATTTCGATTCGACGAAAGCCTTTTTAACCTATTTGAAAGCCAATCCCTTGCGGCAACATTGCATCCTTATCAAGGGTTCGCGCGCCATGCAGTTGGAGAAAGCCATCGAAATCCTATGAAAAAACTCCGGCTGCTCCTGTTCGGCGCACTCCTGTCGTTGGGCGTAGGATTTCCGAACCACCTGACGGCTCAGGAAAGCCTGTGCCTGGACTCCTGTCTGCAATGGGCCGTTGACAACTATCCGCTCGTGGAGCAGTTGCAACTCATTGACCGCTCCCGCGACTACAACCTCAAGAACATCAATACGGGCTACATCCTGCACGCCAACGTCACGGCCTTCGGCGGCTATATCGAAGGCATCCCCGACCTGTCGGGCATGGGCNTGGAGGTGGATCCCTGGCGTTTCGCCGGCATCCTGCAGGTGGANCANCCCATCTGGGACGGCGGCCGCTTGGAGAACANGAAGAAAATCGCGCGGGCGGAAGCCGAAGTCAACAAGAGCACGGTGGCCATCAAAATAGCCGAACTCAAAGACAAGGTAAGCGAGATTTATTTCGGCATCCTGNTGGCGCAGACGCAACGCGAACAGTTGCAACTGCAACAGGAAACGCTGCAACAGTCNCTCAAGACGCTGCAATCGGCGGCCAAGGCGGGCAGCGCGTTNACGTCCGACGCCGACGCCGTGGAGGTCAAGCTCCTGCAGATAGAACAACAGGGCGTTCAGTTGCNNAGTTCGGAACGNGCCTACCGCCGNATGCTNGNCATCNTNATCGGACGGCCNGTGGGCGAAANCANGGTGCTGACGGTGCCCGNCGTGGTGNTGCAGAGCGGNCGGGACNTGGANAACCGCCCCGAAATGGCCTTGTTCGAACACCGCAAACAACTGCTGGACGCCTACAACCCCGGCGCGGGCGAAGTGCTGCCGCGCGTGAGCCTGCAAGGCATGGGGCTGCTGACCATCCCCAAGCTGGAGATGCAGGGCGGCACCGACTGGAACCACCTGCTTATGGGCGGCATCAACGTCAGCTGGCCGATTGGCGGGCGCACCTATACGATGGGCGTGGACCGCAAACGGCTCAAAGTGGAGAAAGACCAAGTGGACCGCGAGAAAGAGAGTTTTGAGATGGGGCAACGCATCAGCTTGGCGCGCCAAGCCGAAATGCTGACGCAGTGGGACGACCTTATCGCCTACGACGACCGCATCATCGACCTGCTCGCACGCCGCACGCGCACGATGGAATCGCGCTATAAGAACGGCGTGGTGCCGGTAACCGAATGGTTGCAGGCCGTGAGCGAGGAGGGCGCGGCGCGTCAGGCCAAGGCCATGCACGGAATTCAGAAGATGATGACGAGCCACCAATACAACCGCGAACTGGGCTATTAGAAACAATGATTAGAAGAAAAGACGGTATGAACCTTCGCAAGATTTGCCGGCATCGTGGCGCGTTTTTGGCCATGGGATGCCTGTTGCTGCTGCCCGCCTGCAAACAGGGGGGATTCGATTACGACGCCACGGGCGTTTTGGAAGCCGACGAAATCATCATTTCGGCACAGGCCAACGGCGAAATCATGGCGTTTGACATAGAGGAAGGCGATGCCGTGGCCGCGGACGCGGTGGTGGGCTATATCGACACGACGCANCTCTATTTGCAGAAATGCCTGCTGANGCTNGGNCAAAAGGCNACGAACAGNCANAAGCCCGACATCAACAAACAGGCGGCCGCCACGCGCGCCGCGCTCGAACACGCCCGTTCGGAGGCCAAACGCTTGGAACGCCTGCAAAAGGAAGATGCCGCCACCCAACAGCAAATAGACGATATCCGTTCCCAAATCAAACAGCTCAAAGCGCAACTCGACGCGCAGGTGGCGACGATGGAACGCAACATTACGGGCATAGACGCGCAGAGTTCGGCGCAGGACATTCAGATAGCCCAAATCGAAGACTTTATCCGCAAGAGTTTGATTCGAAGCCCCAAGGCCGGCACCGTGATGCAGAAATACGCCGCCGCCGGCGAACTGACGGCGCAGGGCCGCCCGCTGATGAAAGTGGCCGACCTTGAAACGATGACGCTCAAAGCCTATGTGTCGGCCGACCAGCTGTCGCGCATACGGATTGGCGGCAAGGCCACCGTTTACGCTTACAGCCGAGAGGAATACCGGGCCTACGAAGGCCGCGTGACGGCCATTGCCGACCAGGCCGAATTTACGCCCAAGACGATTCAGACGCAGGACGAGCGCACCAACCTCGTATATGCCGTCAAAATCCGCGTGCCCAATACCGACG
>WFLX010268092.1_pt1 | contig 11953 bp, 12 predicted proteins | sample 4967041 | NCBI WGS metagenome assembly WFLX01 (sample SAMN12857096, study PRJNA449069) | gut metagenome | isolation source: stool from male and female vole | host: Microtus ochrogaster | place: USA:Florida | collected 2017 | reverse complement strand
CGCTGAAAAAATTCCGGATTGTATATGGTTTCCGCAGAACGAGGACGAGGAATGGACTGACGAAAGAAAATATTTTAATTTCGGACAGATTTGTGACTATGTATGTGAAAATGCACAGGAGNNNGACCTTGTGATTANTCTNGGCTGTGGTGACGCTTANAAANTCGCCAAGATGATTCTTAAAANNCTTTCAGGAGAGGAGAANTAATATGCCAAAGGATAAGGAAATAGCTGTTTTCAACTATATAAAAAGCCGTCTCAGTGACGGCATTTCCCCGTCCGTAAGAGAAATTATGGACGCTATGGGATTCAAGTCAACTTCAACCGCCCACCGTTACATCAGAACTCTTGCAGATGCCGGACTGATTGAAAAAACAGGAAGTATGAACCGCTCACTCAAACTGCCGAACAGTCCTATAACTTCCGTTCCCGTTATCGGAACTGTCACAGCAGGTCAGCCTATAACGGCAATTGAAGATATTACGGGATATGTGGGATTTGAAGCTCCCGGAATAAATCCCAACGAACTTTTTGCCCTGAAAATCAGAGGTGAAAGCATGATTAATGCCGGAATATTCGACGGTGACATAGTAATTGTTCAGAAAGCAAACTATGCCGAAAATGGCGACATAGTAGTTGCACTTATCGGTCATGAGGACGCTACTGTAAAACGTTTCTTCAAGGAAAACAGTCATTTCAGACTCCAGCCCGAAAATGACACAATGCAGCCTATCATACTTGACGAGGTGGAAATTCTCGGTCGTGTAATCGGATTGAAACGTTATTATTAATCAGTTTTAAAAAAACTATTCCAATTTATAAAAAAATGTTGTATAATGTAGAATAGTACATTTTAAAGAAAGGAAAATTTCAAAAATGCTTAATGATGTCAAAGTAATTATCTGCGGTAAGGAGTATAAACTTAAAACTTCCGAATCACCTAACTATGTTTTTGCACTCGCAAGAGCGTTGGAGGCAAAAATCAATGACAATATGAACTCCGGAAGCGGTTCTTCACCGTACAGTGCGTCAATTATGGTTGCACTCAGCACCCTTGACGACCTCAACAAAGCCAATCAGCACCTTGACAATATCAGAAATCAGACAAAGGAATATGTTGACGAGGCAGGCAGAATACGCATTGAACGTGATGCGGCACTGAAAGAAATTGAAGTCCTCAAGTCTAAAATCGTACAGCTTGAAAACATGGTAAAGCTTAAACAGCTTAAGGACAGTATCTGATGAAAAAAACGGAAATCCTTGCTCCTGCCGGCAGTATGGAAACACTCTGTGCTGCCCTGCGTTCAGGTGCAGATGCAGTCTATGCCGGCGGCAAACGTTTTTCCGCACGGAATAATGCTTCAAATTTTGAAAATGATGAACTTGAAACCGCCGTCCGACTGTGCCATAAATACGGTGCAAAATTCTATCTTGCCGTGAATACGATAATTTTCGACGAAGAAACGGCTGATTTCTGCGAGTACATAAAATTTACCGCATCGGCAGGAGTTGATGCTTATATTGTTCAGGACTGGGGCTGTGCGGAACTTATCAGAAAATGTGTTCCGGACGCTGTTCTTCACGCATCAACGCAGATGTCGGTACACACGGCAGCAGGTGCGGAATTTCTTAAGGAAAACAACTGGGAAAGGGTTGTCCCTGCCCGTGAACTTGACAGAAATGTTCTGAAAAAAATAAGCGATACTGGTATTGAAACAGAGATTTTTGTACACGGTGCTTTGTGTATGTCGGTATCGGGACAATGCTATATGTCGGCGATAATGGGTTCACGTTCCGCTAACAGAGGGTGTTGCGGACAGGCTTGCAGACTTCCGTTTTCTGTGTCCGGAAATAAAAANGCGCTCTCTTTNAAAGNCCTTTCACTTATTCCATGCGTTCAGGAACTTTCCGGAATAGCCGACTCCCTCAAAATAGAGGGCAGAATGAAACGTCCCGAATACGTCGCATCTGCCGTGAACGAACTGAAAAAGGCAATCGACGGACAAGTTCCCGACATGAATTTTTTAAGGGGAATTTTTTCACGCAGCGGTTTCACTGACGGATATTTTACAGGAAAACGCATGGATATGTTTGGTATACGTGAAAAGGACGATGTTATTTCCGCAAAGGAACTGATTCCGAAAGTACACGAAATATACAGGTTTGAAAGAAAAGTATATGACATATGCTTTCATGCGGAAATAAAGAAAAATTCTCCCGTAAAAATTACTGTATTATGTGATGATATTTCCGTGACCGCAACCGGAGACATTCCCGAAACCGCAAAAAACCGTCCCACTGATTCGGATTCACTGAAAAAACAGCTTTCAAAACTTGGTGACACAGTTTTCAGCTTTAAAGATGTAACTGCGGACATTGACNACGGNCTTGTTGTTCCTGCCGGAAANCTCAACGAATTACGCCGTGAANTAATCGGAAAACTCACCGAGAAGATAATTAAAAAAAATACTCCTGTGCGTAAAATTACTGACTACTCCCCTGTTATTGCGGAAAAGCGTTGTGATACTCCCGAAAAGCTCCCCATACGTACTTTCTGTGTAAACATTGAACAGGCAAAAGCTTCTGCCGATATGTCTGAGTATATGATACTTAGCTCCGCTTTAAGTCTTTCCGTGCCGTTTTTGTCGGAACTTTCGGAATACAGGGAAAAAATAATACTTTCACCGCCTCGTTTCATGGCGGACGAGGAAAGGACTATTTCCGGACTGAAAACGATAAAAGAAAAATTCGGAATTGACCGCCTTTTGTGCCATACACCCGACTGTATAGCCATAGGTAAAAAGCTCGGCTTTAAGCTTCACGGCAGTTTTTCACTGAATATTTTCAACTCGTTCAGTGCGGAATATATGGAAAAACTTGGTTTTGAGGACTTTATCTTTTCGTATGAGGCAAAATTACAGCAGATTAACAACATACACACAAATCTGCCTGTCGGAGCTGTAATATACGGACGGCTTCCGCTTATGCTCACAAGAAACTGTCCGATAAAGAATGAAGTCGGCTGTAAAAACTGCACCATGAAAATTACAGACCGCACCGGTCGTGAATTTCCTGTATCATGTTCGCCGTACTATGTCGAAATACTCAATTCCGACTGTCTTTATATGTATGACAAACTTGAATCGTTCAGAAATATATCTTTTGGAACTGTCATACTTCACGACGAAAACGCTGAACAGACAAAAGCCGTTCTTTCAGGAAAAAAGCCGTCCGGAAACATCACAAGAGGACTTTATTACAGAGGTATATGAATTATGAAACTCAAATTTAAAAAACTTGACGAAAAAGCGGTTATCCCGTCAAAAGCAACAGCCGGAAGTGCAGGTTTTGATATATATGCCTGTCTTGATGAACCGATAACTATTGAATCCGGTGAAATAAAAATGATACCCACAGGTCTTACGGCAGAACCGGATTGCGATGATGTCGCACTGCTTATATACGCACGTTCGGGACTTGCCTCAAAATACGGCGTTGCCCTTGCAAACGGCGTTGGCGTAGTTGACAGCGACTACAGGGGAGCTTGGTTTATTCCGCTTATAAATCATGGAAAACAGCCGTTTACAGTCGAACACGGAATGAGAATCGCTCAGCTTTTACCCACAAAAGTTCTGATACCTGAAATTGAAATATGCGAAAGTCTCTCCGATACCGGACGGGGAGAAAACGGTTTCGGTTCTTCCGGTATAAAATAAAAATGCCTTTATGGCAGACTGGAGAATGCAATGAAAAAAACTTTATACATGATACTGCTGATAGTCGGTGCAATAATAATCGGTTCTCTTATTGCTGATAAAGCGGCGGTAAGCGAATCTATGGGGTGGCTTGCATATTCCGGAGGCTTTTCACTTCCTGCCAACCCTTATATTAATCTCAGCATAATTACCATAACTCTCGGTTTCACTTTCAGTATCAGCATAGCACAGATTATCATGATTCTTATTGCACTGTTCGTATTTTATAAAACAGCTCCCAAACTTATTCAGGGATAATATCCCTATAAAAACCGGATTTTTTCAGAAAATTTTACAGTTTTTCTGTTCATTCGGTTTATTTTGTTTTCATGTTTTTACAAATTTTCTGTAAATCCGGATTTCTCTTTCAAAATTCTTGTCTGTATCCGGTTTTGGTGATATAATATTATTGTTGGAATTTAAAAATATAAAAAAGAAAATGAATATGCAAAAGTTAAGGAGTGCAGAATGTTTACAAAAGATATTGGTATAGATTTAGGTACTGCTAATACCCTTGTTTATTTAAGGGGAAAAGGGATAATAATAAGAGAGCCGTCTGTTGTGGCAGTAAACACAAGAACAGACAAGTGCCGTTATGTAGGAAAAGAAGCAAAGGAAATTATCGGCAGAACCCCCGGCTCAATAGTTGCAGTAAGACCCCTTAAAGACGGCGTTATTGCCGATTTTGACATAGCAACGACAATGTTGCAGGAATTTATAAAAAAAGCTCTCAGAAGAACGATTTTCACAAAGGCAAATGTCATAATATGTATACCGTCGGGAGTAACTGCGGTTGAAAGACGTGCCGTGCGTGAATCCTGCAAAAAAGCCGGTGCAAACAATGTACTTATAATAGAAGAACCCATGGCGGCGGCTATCGGTGCAGGACTGCCGACAAATTCCCCTGCCGGTAGCATGATTGTCGATATCGGAGGCGGAACAAGCGAAGTTGCCGTTATATCACTCGGCGGAATTGTTGCCTCACGTTCAATAAGATGTGCCGGAGATGAGTTTGACAACGCTATTATAAATTATATAAAAAAGAAATACAATCTGCTTATAGGCGAAAGAACGGCAGAAAACATAAAGCTTGAAATAGGCTCGGCNTTTNCGNACGAAAAAGAANCATCAANGGAAATAAAAGGTNGTAATNTTCTCAACGGACTGCCCGAAAATATAGTGGTAAATTCTGCCGAAATACGTGACGCTCTTGTTGAACCTCTTGCAAGAGTAATCGACGCTATAAAGTCGGCTCTTGAGGAAACTCCGCCCGAACTTTCAGCGGACATTATCGACAGCGGAATAACACTTTCCGGTGGAAGTGCATTGCTGAGAGGTCTTGACCGTCTTATAAACCGTGAAACAGGTATGCCCGTATATATAGCGGAATACCCACTTGACTGCGTTGCAGAGGGTACGGGAAAAATTCTTGAACACATCAGCGATTATCAGGACGCTCTTACCGAAAATGTCAGATATTACTAAGGAGGCGTTCTGATGCGTGATTTTTTTAAAAGCACACGTTTTAAAATTCTGCTTGCCTTTATTGCCTTTCTTATCGGAATAATGATATATTCCGTCACAAAAGGCGGATATTCAATTTCCGGAAAATCGTTCATAAATACAATATCAAAGCCTTTCCGTACCGTTTCAAACGACATAGGCATGAAAGTGGAAACTTCCCTTGACAAACTTTCAAAAGCAGAGGAAATTTATGACGAAAATCAGGAACTGAAAAAACAGGTGAGCGAACTCAGCGAACAGCTTACGGAATACGAAAACCTTAAGTCAGAATGTGNNGAACTCAGAAAATTAGTTGGCATAAAGGAAGCANACCCCGACTATTNAACGTCNCGTTTCTGCAAAGTAATAGGCTACACCGCANACGACCCTTTCAAGTCATTCACGATAAACGTCGGTTCGGCTGACGGAATTGAACCTTATCTCCCTGTAGCTACGTCAGAGGGACTTGTCGGAATAACAATTGAAGTTTCGGAGCATCTTTCAACCGTAAGGACAATTCTTTCTCCTGACCTTTCAATAGCGGTAAAATGTTCGTCTTCGGGAGCTGATACCGGAATTATAGAAGGTGATATTATGTCGGCTGAAAACGGCATGACAAAACTCCTGCATCTGCGAACAGATAATACACTGCGGAAAAATGACCTCATGATTACGGACGGCACAAGCGGACTTTTCCCTAAAGGCTATTCTGTCGGAAAAGTAAAAAAAGTTGACATGGATTCAAACGGTCTGGCAGCGTATGCAGAAATAGAACCGTGTGCCGATATAACAAGCCTTACCTCTGTTTTTGTAATAACTGATTTCACAGGCAAAAGGGAGGTTTCCGAATGAAACTGCGAACTACACGGGAACAGCGCATTTTATATATAAAAACTGCGTCAAGATGGATTCTTTATTATATAATAATATTTGCAGGGTTTATAATAATGTCTTCGGGTACATGGCGTAAACCTATTATACTTGTACCTGTTGCTCTCTNTATTGCANTNAACANCAATCAGTATGCTTCNGCGNTTACGGNTGCGGTATGCGGTTTTCTGATTGATACAAGCTGTGGAAAGCTTTTCGGATATAACGCCGTTCTTCTGACGATATTCTGTATAGTTATATCACTTCTGTTTGAATTTTATCTCAGATATAAATTCGTAAGTTTTTTATTTATATCTGCTGTTATTTCGTACATACAGTGCGTACTTGACTACAAATTCTACTACGAGATATGGAACTATGAAAACTCTGAACGCATATTTACCGTATATACTCTTAAAGTATGGGCATATACGGTTATATCGTCGGTTTTCGTCTACCTGCTGTTAAAAATGATAAATCATTTTCTTATGCCGAAAGCTCATCTGACTATTGAGGAAACAATAAAATCCGGCGAACAGCATTAAATTATCAACCGCACAGGTAATATGTGCGGTTTTCTCTAAAGGAGTGATTTTTATAAAGACTATATCAGATACAATTAAATCAATAATTATTGTCACTGTTGTTGTACTGTCTGTAATTTCAAGTGCAATGCGGCTTATGAAAATACAGATAGTAGACAGTGACAGCGTAAGTCCGGTGGAAACACACGATGATACCCTTATTTACCGGAAAGAAGTAAAGGCAACACGAGGTGAAATTATAGATTTCAACGGAAATCTGCTCGTGACAAACGACAAGCGTTGTGATATTGTACTCCAAAAAGCTTTTTTTCCAGAAGATTTAAGCAAAGGCAACGACGTTATAATAAATGTTTATATGGCTCTGCTGAAACACAGCTGTAAATTCAGGGAAAGTCTCCCCATAACAATGAATGAACCGTATGAATTTACAACAGACGACGTTTCGGAAGTTGTTGGCAAACTTCATCTGAATGTCTATGCGTCCGCTCAGAACTGCATTGACAAGCTTATTTCAGACTACGAAATAGCTGATACCTACACCGAAAGGGAAAAGCGTATAATCGCCGGTATCCGCTACGAAATGCTTGCAAAGGAATTTTCCTACAGTAATGACCTTGTTCTTGCGGAAAACGTCGATTCAAAAACCATTACCGACATCAAGGAACTCGGAAATTTCTACAAAGGCGTTGAAGCGGTTGAAGTCTCCGAAAGACGTATAGCAAGGGGCGATATTCTCCCACACGAAATAGGAACGGTAGGACCTATTTACGCCGAAGAATATGACGAACTTAAAACAAAAGGCTATGCCCTTAATGATACTCTCGGAAAAAGCGGTATTGAAAGTGCAATGGAAACTGAACTGCGAGGTCAGAACGGTCTTGAGGAAATTTCTGTTGCCAATGGTGCTGTATCAGACGTTAAAATAATAAACGAAACTAATTCGGGCAGTACTGTAAAACTTACGGTAGACGGTGCTTACCAGCTTAAACTACAGGGAATACTTGACAATTTTCTTGATAATTTCCAGAATATAAACACAAACTGGCATCTCACCAATGTAAACAAGGGAGCAATCGTCGTACTTGATGCAAAAACAGGTGCAGTCAAGGGAATGGCTACCGCTCCGACTTACAATCTGAAAGATTATGCCATTGACTATGATGAACTTCTTGAAGACGAGGATTCTCCCCTTCTTAACCGTTGTACCTACGGTCTTTACCGCCCCGGTTCGACTTTTAAAACAATTACTGCCACAGCAGGTCTTAACGAGGGAATTGTAACACCGTATAGTACGCTTTACTGCGGTCATTACTATAATTTCCACGGTTCAACGTTCTCCTGTACAGGTACTCACGGAAATATAGCTGTACGCTCGGCTATTCAGGTTTCATGCAACTGCTATTTCTATGAACTTTCAAGCCGTCTCGGAATCGACAACATCACAAAATATGCACAGCTTTATGGTCTCGGTTCAAATACAGGAATAGAAACAGGTGACGCTGCCGGCTATCTCTGTAATCCGGAAACTTTTGCGGAACGTGGACAGCCTTGGTATGTCGGTTTCGTAATTCAGGCAGGTATAGGAAACTACGACTGCGGTATGACACCTTTACAGATGGCTGTTGTTGCCAATACTATCGCCAATAAAGGAGTACGCTACAAACCGTATCTCGTTGACAGTCTCTACAAATACGGTACAGATGAACTTATCTATAAAACACAGCCGACGGTTGCCGAAAAAATCGAACTCAGCGACGAAAATCTCTATGATTCTATCAGGTACGGTATGATTGACGCTTCAAGAAATATTCCTGTATATAAATATTCACTTTCAAATCTCGGTTTTGACGTTGCAATAAAGACAGGTACTCCGCAGACAGACCAGAACGATTTAAGTAAGCAGAACTCATTCTTTATCGGATTCGCTCCGGCTAACGACCCCGAAATTGCTTTTGCAGGCGTTATTGAGGGCGGTGAATATTCAAAATATATGATTCGTGATATCATTCTTGAATATCAGAAATGCTACGGTCTGAACGGAGTTGAACCGACAGCAGTTCTTCCGAACGAAAACGGTGAAATTCCCGAAACTGCAACAGGTACGAGAACAGGTACAGGCATGTCAACCGGTACAGGAACAGGCACAGGTACGGGAACAGGAACAGGTACAGGAACTAATACCAGAAATTCTGCTACTTCCTACGGAACGTCAACGGCTTCACAGACAACAACAGTGTCATCACGCTGAAATACCAAAAATCCCCTCTTTCTCAGAGGGGATTAAAAGGTGATTTATGTTTAAAATGACTATAAATGCGGAATACTAACATTGAAATAAGTACTCCGGTTATTACTCCTCCTGTATCTATCATGACATCAGTAAATTTACAGGAACGTCCCGAAACAAAATACTGATGAAATTCGTCTGAACAGGCATAAATAAATCCGAAAGAAACAGTTATCAGCGTTCCACGGCTGAAAAGCTTTCTTGAACCCACTGACAAAGAAGCAAGGAGACCAAGTACTGTGTAAATAGAATAATGTGCAAGTTTTCTTATTATATGCCCTACTTGCCGGAGCATACATTTCTTCTCACTGCCGGACATATCTTCATAGTTATCAACAAAAATCTTTATTATAAATTCAGTAACGTTTCCGCTCCGGTGTGAAGATTCAGAAGAATTTTCCATAGAAAAACAGAAAATAAAAACCATCATTACTACGGTGCAGATTATAAATACATTTCTTTTCATATTTTCACTCTTTTCTTTATTTCTCTAACAGTTATTATACAGTTTTTTACCGTCCTTATAAAGCCGTAACAAAAAAATTATGCTAATTTTTCGTGAAAAAATTGAAAAATAGCTTGTATATTGTCAAAGAAAATGCTATAATATAGTGAGTGACCTGCACTTGTATGGTTTTAAATATATTACTCTTATTCTGGAGGCTGCAATGAAAAATATTTTATCAAATGTATGGACAAAAAGATGTACGGCTCTTATAAGCGTACTCTATACCTATCTTGTCTGCCGTATATGCTACTTTTCTATTTTCTACGATATACATATAATTTCCCGTGTATCGCTCTGCCTGCTTACTACAGGCGTTTCGATTATTGCACTTGTTGCAATGCTCTACTCAAGAAAACAGATTCTAACACGTATTTCAAGCTTTATTATCCTTCCGGCAATGCTACCCGTCGTCATACTGTACTTCGGTGAATGGGGACTTATACTTCCAATCATGATTACAGGTGCGGCGATACTGCTGTTTTCGGGTGCGGGAGAAGGTGCAAAAACTGCTTTCGGTACTCTTACAATGCTGCTTTATATATTCGGTGCATTGGGCTATTTCCTTTTTACTTCGTTCTTCGTTGCCACTGCACAGGAAACTATAATTGACTCAGGTGTATCACCGTCCGGAAAGTACCGCTATTCCGTCGTAAACACAGAGGACAGCTCCAACGGCAGTACTACTGTTTACGTTGAACCCAACTATGCAGATGAATATTTATTCAGTGCGGAAAAACCTCTTGTAATCTTCAAACTTAAAAACATGGAAAGAGCCGTTTACGTTGAAAGACCTGTATGTGAAAATATTGAAGTTCAGTGGGACACCCAGTCAAGAGAGGATATAACAGCCGAACTCAATAAGCTTTCCGATAANATAACATTCAATGTTTCAGACNGCGAACTTGAANATTNCGNCTATACATTCGATGAAAAACTTANTCTNNCCATGAGTGNCNNTTATTCAGNNGACAAGTTTGCTATCGGTAAAACCGCTCACGACGTTGACCCACTTCCGCTTGATGAACTCACAGACGAACAGCTTGCACATTTCGGAATAGGTAGAGACAACGGAAGATATTATGTACTCAATCCGGACGATGAACTTCTTGCCAATCACGATGATGTTACGGGAAAACTTTATTTCAGCGACCTTAAAGACAAAGAAATGAGTCAGTTTTTCGTTGAAAAAAGTCATTCAGTATATCTCAGTACACTTGACGACAGTCAGCTTGCCGAACTCGGAGTATCCGAAGAAGGCGATATCATGACATTCAACGGAAAAGTATGTTTCCGTTTCTATGTTGCTGAACTTGGTGATTACTATGATGTTAATTCCAGAAAACTTTCCGTTGACCTTCTGACATGATTTTACGGACGTTCAGGCAAATATTCTGAACGTCCTTTTTAATAATACAAAGCATATCCAACAGCAGATGACGAGTTTACAAGCTCAATCTGCTGTTTTATTATATCAGGATTTTCAATCCACTCCTGTTCGCCTGCAACTCCTGCCCACTTGTCCTCCTGACCGAGTTTATACGCACCAAGTCCGATAACAAGCAGAATATTTTCATCTGAAACAAGCNTTTCCCATTCCGNAAGAACAGANGCAAACGGACAGGTTTCATTCTGAAATCCGAAGTAAATCTGTGGAANAATATNGTCACAGTATCCGCTTTCAGACCCCCACAGTCTCACATCTGCATACTGAGTGTTATAATTTGCGTTAATATTCCCCTGCGGACTTATTCCAAAAAGAATATTTTTATCATGCTTTTTAACTGTATCGTAAATTAATTTAACAAGATGTGTACAGTTTGCCGTCCTCCACTGTTCAAGACTGTTATTTCCACTGCTTTCAAAAGCTATGCGGTCAAATTCGGGGTCTGTGGTTGGATAGAAATAATCGTCGATATGAATCCCATCAACGTTATAATTATTTATTATTTCGTCCACACAGTCGCAGATAAGCTGTACAGTCTCATCATATGCAGGATTAAGATACCAACGGTCGTTGACAATTTCCACAAAATGACAATCTGGATTTTCCGTCCACTGTTTTATAATAAAATTTTCTGACAGATTCTGCATTTGTCCTGTTGTCTGACAACGCAGAGGATTCAGCCACGCATGAACAGAAAGTCCGAGTGCATGAGCTTCGTCAAGCATAATCTGAAAAGGGTCATAACCGCCGTCAAGATATGTTCCCGACGGAAAAATATCAGACCTGTAATAAGCGTCTCCGCAGGGGTGAACGTGCAGATAAACAGTATTTACATCCTCCTTTTGTGCTTCAGAAAATTTTTCACGTACAGCCGTGCGGAACTCATCTTCAGCTTTCCCGTACATATATTCCTAAAAGTGCATATAAGGAAACCAGATGCCGGTCTGATTAATATAATTTACCGGAATATATTCCGTATCAGAATCAATGAAAAGCTGTTCATATTCCTGCATATACGATGTAACTGGTTCATCTGCCTGT
>WFLX010105815.1_pt1 | contig 11953 bp, 4 predicted proteins | sample 4967041 | NCBI WGS metagenome assembly WFLX01 (sample SAMN12857096, study PRJNA449069) | gut metagenome | isolation source: stool from male and female vole | host: Microtus ochrogaster | place: USA:Florida | collected 2017 | reverse complement strand
CAAGGGACCGAGTTCCTTGACAATATGCTTACCTGTGGACTTTCATATTCATATAAGGTAATGGCTATTGACAAAGCGCGTAACTGTTCTGAAGCTTCGGAGCCTGTTATTGCCCGGACATCAGGAGGGAAGGGGCTGATAGCCCACTACACATTCAATCAGGATCTGCAGGATGCCACGGAGAACATGTTCACGGCACAAAGCGGAAGCGGTATGAACTATTCTTCAAGTATGGGCGTAAAGGAAGGAACACATTCGTTGCGATTGACAGGCAAGGATTATCTGCTTCTTCCAAAAACAGTGGCCGACAATCGGGAAATGACAATCTCCGCATGGGTATATAATCTGAGTTTTACAAAATCGTGGACTCGTATCTTTGATTTCGGCAACGGTACCGACCAGTATATGTTTCTCACTCCGTCCAATGGTTCTGAGATGCGTTTCGTAATGAAGGATGGTGGTGATGAGCAGATTCTTTCTGCGGACAAACTCGGTGCAGGACTTCACCATATTGCCGTAACTATCGGCGAGAATGTCGTGGCTATTTATGTTGACGGAGAAATGAGTGCCGAGAGCACGGCCTTTACCATCCGTCCAACGGACATTCATCCTGTAATAAACTATATTGGTCGCAGTNAATTTGCCTCNGATGAATTNTTCAGTGGATATATGGATNACCNACNTGTTTANAATTATGCACTCAGTAGCGANGATATAAATGCACTCTATAATGGGCACGAAGTGTCTAGAATAGGTAATGTAAAGCAAGATACCAATGCAGATAATGCCATATACGATTTGAACGGTTGCAGAGTGACATCATCTCAGAAAGGCATTTATCTCCGGAATGGAAAGAAGATAATCATGAAATAGTCGGGTGCCAATGTCTGATTCGGATTTTCTTGTCGTGTACTCATTCATTGGATCTGGCAGCGATGAATATGTACGCTTTGAGATTGAAGACCGTTATTCCCTTTGGGGAGTGGCAGAAAATAGGGAAAGCGTTTCATAGGATTTTTGAAATAAAATTACCTCGTTTCAATATATAAAAACAGAGCCATGTGTTATCTTTGAGAATCTCGGGGGCTTGTCACTATTCTGCGTTGTTCTATAAATGATGCATGGGTTAAACAGCTTCAATTTACAAAATTGTCCCATGAATACAGGAAATAAAGGCAGAAAATTCGCGGCAGCCTCATTTTTTATTCTGTCAGTGTGAAACTCCGTAGGATTTTATATATCTTTGACACCACTTAAAAAACAATATATGAAAACGATACATCTTACCTTGATCTTTGCTTTGGCAAGTGTTTGTACTTTTGCACAGCCTACAATCAAGACTGACACCCGCTATGCGCGTGGTGCGACAAAAGCATTTGGACGTATGTCCTTAGTGTTAAACGGAAATTCCTTGAAGGAAAGTGGATTCTGCTGGAGTTCTGACAGCAAAGAGCCAACCATCAACGACAGCAAATCGATAAAGAAATGGACTAACAACGGTTCGATTTATGTGATGGAGGGGCTTACTCCTGCAACGATGTATTATGCCAGAGCCTATGTTACCATATTAACAGGGGAAACATTTTATGGCGACGTCATCAAGTTCTGTACCGTACCGAAAGGAACTATCGGTTGGGGATATGACAATGGAGGTTCGGCAGATGAGAACGATCGTATAAACAGCGCAACCCAATCATGTGTTGACTATTGGAACGATTANACCTCTATTCCAGACTTATATCTGAATGTGCATTACGGTTCTGGAACGCCAACGGCGGACTGCAGTTATGGAGGCTGGATGCGCGTGGGGCCTAATGCTTCATATCAGCGAACAGGAACTATCATGCATGAGGCCCTGCATGCTATTGGTGTAGGGCAGTGCGATTTGTGGTATGGCAGTTCTTCTCCGTTGCGCAAAGGTGCGGGAACGGGAGACTGGCTTGGTGACCGCGCTAATGATTTCCTTAAATTTTGGGACAATGATCCGTCCGCAGTGCTTAAAGGTGATGCCGTGCATCTCTGGCCTTACGGCATCAATGGCGCTCATGAAGACAACGGCACGGAACTTCTCTATGCCGCAAACAGCATGATAGCACAGGCGATCTCTGAGGACGGCCTTCCTTGCACAAGCACACGTAACTTCGGTCTACCCCACTATTCTTTCAGCCAGGAAGATAACATCAAATATTACATAAAGAACGAAGACGAGGCGCGTGGTTTGACGACTTCTTTCCTCGTTGAGACAGCTGATCATAAACTGCAATGGCAAGCCATGTCCGCCGAACAGGCCCTTGTCAATGATGCCGCGGCATGGTATGTTTCTTTCACCCCGGCTACACAACTGTATCAATTGAAGAATGCCTCGACAGGCAATTACATAACATACGATGACGGTATCGTTTGTAAAGCTGCATCCGGATCAACCTCAAAGAACAGTTTCTGCCTGATGCGTTCGCGCATCGATGTGACATCTGCAACAGGTACGAAGCTTTCTCCGTCACGCGGCTACTGGATGCTTGTCCCCGAATACAGCAACGCCACACCGCCATGCCTTGAAGCTGGAGTTAACGGAACTGTTTCGGCGGGAACATACAGCAATCTGAATACTGCGAAGAAGCAACGTTGGCTTATCCTCGATGAGGCAAATGCCTTAGCCATGGAAAACAGCGGGTACTTGTCTGCTTGTGATGCCTTTGATAAGGTTTATCAGTTGACTGCATCTTTACTTGCTACTCCGCATGCTTCAATATCGGGAGACGCGGATGCAACATTCAATGCCGAACTCTTGACAATCAAGGCAAGCTATGACGCAGCCAAGACGGCCAATGAAGTGACCGACCTTACGACTGGATTGCGTGGCGCGTTGGTAGAATTTCTCGGCAACGTTTATGTTACTGATTTGGATAGACCATTCGACATGACAGCGTTGCTCAATAATCCGGATTTCGCTTCCGGTACAACTGGGTGGACAGTAGGCTCTGGTGGTGTGTATGATTACAGTGAGGTGGAATTTTATGTTGATAAGGCGCGAACAGCGACACTTGTCCAGCTTGTGAAAGATATGCCGGCCGGCACTTATTCTCTGAAGGCTCAGGGATTCCAGCGTCCGGGTTCTAATGACCAAGTATATGCAGACTATAATGCAGGTATCAATAATGTCAAAGTTGTTCTGGAGATGACGATGTCGCAACGTTCGTTCGTTTCCCAAAAAGTGAAGAATATCATGGAAGAGCGTCAGACGTCTCAGGTGCATTCGGGGGACAAGAAATTGGCCGATGGTACATACGTACCGAATACGATGGCGTCAACTCGCGCCCATTTTGACAAAGGTTACTATGAAAACAGCGTCACCGCATACACGTCATATTCCGGTGACCTCCGCATATTTTTCAAAGGTGACAACAGTGCAGCCTCATCATGGACTATCTGTGACAACTTCCGCCTGTATTATCTCGGCGGTATCAGCCTGGAAGAGATTGAGCAGAATATAGCAGGCATCGGGAATGTAATAACAGAAAACCGACAATCAACAATCAATAACCAATACAATGTCTTCGGCCAGCGCGTTTCAGAAAATGCCAAGGGTATTGTGATTGTTAACGGCAAAAAGGTATTGCGNAAGTAACCCGTTTNCGGTTCGCCTNGGATAGGTGATGTTTTCAAGACGAGATGCTCCCTGTCNCTTAAAAGATAAGATCCGTTNGCTTTATAAGGCTNACGGATTTTNTTATGCCGGATTTTGAAATGTCTCGTTTTATAACCCGACCGGCAATATTGATCTGCTTACCATTTCCCTCGGTAACGGTGTTGCCGTCGATGATGAATTTTCCGTTTTTATTTGTTACGGCATGACAGTTATTGAAGTCTGTTGAGGTAACAGACTTTTGGTAAATGGGTTTCACATGGTTTATAATAACCCAATTTGTACCGGAATAATCTTAAATGGTGGCGATTGTGTTGTAGGCAATCTTAAAAGCTTCGGTCTCATTGTGTGTGGCCCCTGCCTGTATTGGTTTCTGACCCAAAACCTCATATTTAGCCGCAGTATTGCTTACGTAAATCTTTGCAACGAGGTTGTCGTAAGAAATATATCGGCATTCAGTATATTATATACGAGTAGAGGTCGTAATTGTCTGCTTGTTGNTTGCACTAACTACTTTTGCGGTATTGCCATTTTTATTTTTGTAAAAATTATGTCGCGTTTTGCGATATTCGAGAAAATTTGTACATTTAAATTAAGGTGTACTTGTCCAATAATCTAAGAAAAATTAATTTTCCTTTGGGATTTTGCCTGCTTAATTGTAACTTTGCGTCCGTAACCTAAAGAAATGCTTATGAAAAAGTTATTTGCTTTAATGATTGTTATTGCGGGCTTTGCGGTGCAGGGTTTGGCGGTAAATACTGTTACAACAGTTGCTCAGGTGAGCGGAAGCATCACCGTTAGCGACGATGTTGATTATGTTATCACTGATGCCACCCCGTTTACTGGCGAAGGCAAAGTGAATATTACCAATACGGAACATGCGGTGGTGATAATAAGTTCTGTAAAACCGAGCAAGGTTATCAGTTCGTGGCTTAAGAATCATGTCTTCATCGATGGTGTGCAGGCGGTGGATAACTCTAACTGCCAAGTGAAGATGTACGCCTCAGGGACAATCATCATGCCTTATGCAAAAGGGTTCAAGCCGCTTACCGTGTATTCGCAGCCGAATTTCGAGGGTATTGCCGTCAATGACTTCGGATTGGAGAATACCAACGGGTTCATGAATACGTTGAGTGAAGAGAAACTCAATAATAGAATCCGTTCATTCAAATTGAAGAGAGGATATATGGTGACGTTCTCNACANGCAAGGAGGGACGTGGCTACAGCCGATGCTTCATCGCCGATAAGGAAGACCTTGAGATTGCCGAACTCCCGAACATCCTTGACCAGTCGATCTCTTCATACCGCGTTTTCCAATGGTATAATGCAAAGAAGGCCGGCATTGCGAGTGACACCCGCATAGAGGCTATCAGTGCTCTCAATGCATCTTGGTGCTACGATTGGGCTACGGGCGTCAACCGTTTGCCCGATGCTGAATGTGTTCCGAACCATATCTATGAGGATTGGCCATCCTCCTCGGCTTGCGGCAGCGTAACATTCTCTTGTCATATGAAGACAAACAATGAGCCCGCCAACACATCGGACGACCATCCGCAAAGTGTGCAGACGGTGCTTGACAACTGGGAGAATCTTATGCGTACAGGATTGCGTCTCTGTTCACCATCCACTCACGATGGCGGGTGGAACTGGCACAACGAGTTCATGAATGCTATTGACGAGCGTGGTTGGCGCTGCGATATCGTTGATTTCCATGGATANTGGAATANCGGAGTATGGAACAGCCTCGATTGGCGCATCGATACTTACGCGCATGGTCGTCCGGTTTGGTTTTCCGAATGGGTATGGGGAGCATCTTGGAACCGTGACGGTTTTTGGGGNGCTACAAGTAACCCGNACGAANGTACTGAGGCCAACCAGCAGATTTGCTATNACGGAACGACGCCTATCCTTGACCNCCTTAACAGTAATAGCCGTGTANAACGTTATGCATATTGGAATGGCGAGGCTGCCGGTACGCACATCTATCATGATGGCAAACTGACGAAGCTCGGACAATACTATGCCGCTATGAACGAAGGGCTTGGCTATAATCCTAAGAATGAGTTCATCCCGAAGAATCCTAAGCAATACGATCCTTCCGACCTTCGNGCGGAATACGATAAAACGAGCCATAAGGTGACNCTTTATTGGCATGAAAAAAATGGAGAGTATAACAAGGAAATGATTGTGGAATGCATGGAGGCCGCAAGTACCGGATGGCAGAAAATCAAGATAATGGAACTGCTGGAAGAGGAAAGCGATTATCAGATTACTATTGACGGTAAGATAGGATTCAAATATCGCATAAAGGTTGTGGATGCCAATGGAACCTTACGTTACACCAATATTACCCAAACCGTAAGTGATGAGGTTGAGGCCGGGGATGAATTTACTGTCGCTTCAGAGACGATGTATATGGGTGGCAACATGCTCATAAATGGTGATTTTGAATTCGGCCTTATTGACTGGACAAACGGTAAGGATGAGCCTTTGGCGCAGCCGTATTTTGAGGCTGTTCCTGTTGGTGGTATCAACGGCAGTGCTTACTTGCAGGCATACGGCAATAGTGACGACAAGACGTCGGAGCAGAGTGTCCGCAAAGTGCTTGAGTTGGAGAAGAACGCCTGCTATTATGCACAGTTGGGGGCACGTAATGGCGCAGACAAGAATCAAAAAATCGCTACATCGACAAGTGTAAACTTTGAGCTCAACACAAGGGCGTCGGCTTCAGCCACGACAGAATGGAGCAAGCAAGGCTCTGCATTTAAGGTGGGGGAGGACAATATTCTTCTTATCCAGTTGCGCTCTTTGGCAGCCAAGGCCCAGTTTGACGACATTGTCGTCGCAAAACTTTTCGCTACCCCTGAAGAGGCTATGTCAGACGCTCTGTATTGGGTAAAGAAAAGGGCTGAGGCTTTCAAGGCATATAATACCGAATATCTACAGCTAAACGATGAACTTGACAATCTGATCGCTTCTTGCTCTGATCCGCTGCTTATTGAAAAGAACATTAAGGCATCACTTGCAGCGATGAAAACCATTAAGGCGATTCCTGCTTTGGTGGCAGATGCGGAACTTGCCATTAATATCAAGGTTGACGGTTACGAGGAAATTTCTACTCTTCTTGACAACTTGAATGCTGCCACCGCTGCAAGCGANATAAACGCGGCTTATGCGGCTCTTTACGAAAAGACCCAAAGTGCAATTGTATATGTCCTCAACGNAACGGCCCTAAAGAGCGGTCCGTTCGAGGCCAAAGAAACCGCAATGGAGACAACCCAGAGAGTGACAAAACTCGATCACGGTTTCTATTCTTTTGAAATGAAGGCAGCCACGCAACACTTTTGCGTAGCTGACCAACACGGCTTTATTGTGTCGCGCGACGATTCTCTGTCAACTCCGATCATAAGTCGTGGCGTTTTCGACATCCCGACATTTGCAGACAGTGAGAAGTGGGAACCTTTGCATACACNTTATNTATATATAACNGAGAAAGATGCCCTGACCGNTGGTTTTACTGNATCCAAATGGTGGTGCGCCACTGATTTCCAGCTTCGTCAGATACAAGCCTTCAGGGATTCCGTAGATGTATCCGGATGGGGAACCGTATGTTTGCCATATGCTATATCCATCCCTGAGAATACCTCATTCTATGAAATAGCAGGCATCACTGCCGACCAATCGAAGATTGCAATCCGCAAGGTTGATGCAACTGAGGCAGGTACACCTTATATATATAATACAACTGGGACAGAAGTGGTCTTCTTAGAAAGCGGCGAGAAAGCAAAATCGGCAAAGACCAATTCCAATGGACTAAGAGGACAGTTCAGTAACAGTACATATCAATATCCATTGAATGCGCTCGTTCTTAAAAACGGTGTATGGGAGAAAGTTACCGAGCGCTATAAGATAAAAGACTTCAGCGGATATATTCAGAAAATAGAAAACCTCACAATACTTGATTCATGGGCAGGTGAATATTTGCTGACGGGGGGACTTGCGGGTATCGAAAGTATCTTTATCGATGGTAATACTGCTGGGACGGTTTACACCATAGACGGTACAATTGCGACCCAAAACTCTCAGGGTGTCCTGATAAAGAGGGGAAAGAAAGCAATTGTGCGGTAATATAGTCAAATAGAAATAGTTTTCGAATTAATCAATCAAGAGTTAGAANNNTTCTAACTCTTGATTATAATTGATTATTGGGTTAAAGAAATGCTCTGATAATGTTACTGAAAGTACTTTATATCCGGTAAAGGCCTGCGGTTATCATTTTTTGATAGACGTAGATTATAAATCTTCTATTCTTAAATGCCCTACAATGATAGACTGCGAATGAACATTGTCAATAAAATGCAGTCTATATCTACAATCTAANCGGCTTGTCAAATTGCGCTATAATTTACACTAAGTATTGATATCGGATTATGTATAATTCTATCTTCTCTTGATGCAAAGAAGGTATTTTNGGGGCAATACTTTCGAAAATAATTGTTTTTTTACCATAAATTTCACCATAATTTGCGAAAGATTAACTTTTTTCAAAGAAAGTTTTGGTAGTTTTGGTCGCTTTAATTAATTTTGTAGCGCAAATAATGCGAACTAACTAACCATATTTCAAAAACTTAAATTTAAAACCGTATGAAAAAATTTTATTTTTTAGTCGGTGCCTTCGTATCGGTGTTCACTGCTGCTATGGCATGGGAAAAACCTGCGGCTCCTGTAAGCCAACCGCTTGCGACAGATGGAGCAACAGAGCAATACCTTTACAATGTTGGNGCTGAAGGCTTCCTCTTGGNAGATAATGATTGGATGACCCGTGCCTCGGTGTTGCCAACTTATGGCTACAGATGGAAAGTCGAAATGCTGGACGAGACCGTTCCTTACTATGCTTTTATCGATAAGGTAGAGCGCAACAATGATGGTCAGCCTTGCGAATGGGGATGGCGTCGTATGTTCTGTGACGATGCATCTGGTGTTTGGGTTGACAACAACAATGGCAAAAACAATGGTACATGGACAATTACTCCCGGCGACGGCAATAACTTCGCTATCGGAAATGATGGCGTTGAAGGTTTGCTCGGTGTACGTGCTGCAGATACAAAAGACACACGTTGCTATTTTACCTCTGCTTATCCGGATGAGACACTCTCTACAGAATGGTATGCTGTTTCTGAAGAAGAATACAATAAATACATCGTTGCTGTAGAGACATACGAAGCCGCCGTTGAACTCAAGGCNGCTATCGATGAGGCAAAAGCACAGTATCCTAATCTCGACCTTTCTGCTCAGGAAGCCGTTTACAATAATCCGGAGTCTACAGCAGAGGAACTTCTGGCAGCTACAGCAGCAGTAAAGGAAATCGTTCGTAATGCGGCCGGCGCTGATGCTACATGGGATTCTCCGATTGACATGACTTCTAGTATTGACAATCCAAGCTTCGAGTCTGGTTCTATGGGCAATTGGACTGCGGCTAAGGGTAGCGACACTGGCGTAAAGGAAAACAGCAATGATACTTATTTCATCGATAAGGCTGATGGCGATTATGTGTTCAACACTTGGAAAGGCGAGTCTATGTTATTTGATGTTAAGCAGGAACTTGTCGGCATGCCGGTAGGTGTTTACACTTTGACAGCGCTTTATGCTTCGGACGGTGCAAATTCTTCCCGACTCTTCGCTGATAATGATACTATTGATGTTAAGGCATCGCCGGAAGGTAAGAAGGTCGGCGTTTATGGCACGCTCGTCTCTGCTCACGTCGGTGGTACTATGACTATCGGTATGGAGTCCTGGCAGTGGTTCAAGGCTGACGATTTCAAACTTCTCTTCCATGGTAACAGCGTTGAAGCTTATAAAGAGTATGTTAAGGCAAATGTGCCTCAGTATGATGAAGATGAACAGATAACGGAGAGCGTTCTTGCTGGTTATAATGCTGCTATTGAGGCTGCTTTGGCTGGTGTCACTACTGTGGATGATGCTGTAGCTGCAATTGCAGCACTTAAGGAGGCTTCTGTTGCGGTTGAAGAGAATAAGGCTGCGTGGGCTAAGTTTATTGCAAAACTGGAAATCGCCAAGGAGACTCTTCAGGACGAAAGTCTTGATCAGGGAGCAACAGCTGTAGCTGAGCTTAGCGACTATCTGATGGAGGCTGAGGATAAGATCAACGACAAGGAGCTTACTACAGAAGAACTGGAGGAGCAACTTCAAATACTTGACGATATGATTANCGCTGCTATGCANTGTNTTAAGAGCGGTGCNGANTTNACCCGATACCTCAGNAANCCGGAAATGAANTCAAANGNTGGTTGGAGCGGCGANCCTGTTATCAACNATAATTGTGGTGAGAAATATGGATTGAATGCTGACTTCGATGTATATCAGGTCGTTGAGGCTGCTGTGCCGGTAGGTCTCTACGAAATCTCTATGCAGGGCTTCTATCGCGAGTATCGTGATGACAATGCNGATAAGACCGCTTGGTATAATGTATTTGAGGACACTGAGGATGCTCACACATATAAGCCTGGATGTCCGAATCCTCTCGCATACGTTTACATGAACTCTAACAAGACTCCTTTGAATTGTGTATATGATTATACTCGTGAAGGTGTATATGATCCTGAAACAAAGACATTCACTTGCGACTTCTATGAGAGCGGATTCTCTGTAGACCCGTATAACAAGTATGCTTATCCTAACGATATGGCTACTGCTGCAAAAGCATTCGCTGACGGCGCTTATCAGGTTTCTGCATACGGACTCGTTGCAAAGGATGGCGACAAGCTTCGCATCGGTGTGAAGGGTCATCTGGGTGGCAGCGACTGGGCTATCTTCGATAACTTCAAGTTGACATTCCGTGCCAAGGATGAGGCTATTATCAACAAGCTTCTTCCGGATGCAAAGGCTGCTCTTGATCTTACTGACAAGAAGGTTGGTAAAGATGTTCGGGAATTGGTTGAAAATACTATTCGACAGGCAGAAAGCGCAAGTACTGTTGACGAGAAGTTTGAAGCACTTGCCCTTTGCTTCAGCCTCAATGGCGAAGTTGTAGAAGCCTCTGTCAACCTTTTCAAGAGACTTGAAACCGCAATTGCAGACCTTGAGACAGCTATCAGCAATGCAGAGTCTATCGGCGTATCTGAAAAGACCAAGACTGATGCCGGCGTTCTTTTGGAGACAGCATACAGAGGTTGGAACGGCGAATACACAGATGCAGAAGCTACAGAGGCTGTTGAAGCTATCGAGGAAATGATTCAGCTTCTTGCTATCCCTGAGTTCCTTGGTTCTGACGAGAATCCGGTAGAAATGACATCTCTCATTAAGGATGCAAGCTTTGACGGTATTTCTGTAAGCGGCAGTAAGTATGGTGCATGGTCTTGGACAAAGAGCGGTGGTAATGGTCCTAAGTTTACCGATGCTTTCGAGTTCTGGATCAGTACGGCTGCAGATCTCAAGTTCTCTATCACTCAGGAAATTTCAGGACTTCCGGCTGCTAAGTATGAGTTGAAAGCTAAGGCTGCTAACTCTTTCAATGGCCAGTCTTCAAACGGAGAGAAAGGACGTGCATATCTCTTCGCCGAGATTGCAGGTAAGCCTGTAGTTCCTTCTGTCGCTGTTGAGCCTAAGGAAGAGGACGCTACTGCTTATGACGAATACTCTGTATTCTTTACTATTGAGGAAGGCGATGTTGTTACTATCGGTTTCAAGACTACCGATACTCCCATGGAGGCTCGCTGGTTCTCTGGAGACGATTTCGAACTCTTGTGCTATGGTGTTAACAGTACAAAAGATGATACAGCGGACAACATGAATAACGGAACGTCTATTGAAAACATTACGAATACAGAAACTGCTGTAGTTCCTGCTGCTATCTACAATGCTTCTGGTGTTAGGATTTCTACACTCCAAAAGGGTCTCAACATCATTCGTATGAGTAACGGCAAGACACGCAAGGTAATGGTTAAATAACCAAATTCATGACAAAGGACTGGGGAAGGGAAATCCTTCGCCAGTCCCTTTCTTTTACTAAAAAGGGAACAATCCCAAAGGCTTATTGCCAACATCTTTTGAGCGTTAAAATGTAATGCTCCACTTATTAAGAAAAATCTAATACAGCATATACTAATCGAATAATAACGACCGAACATGAACAAGAGAATCTCTATGGAGGAACATGCATGCTTTAAGAAGAGATCAAGAAGAAGCTTTCTTGGAATGCTTGCGGTTGTGGGAATGTGCTTGGGCGCAGGCTTTTTACAGTCTTGTGAGAAGGACATCCTTACTGGGCAGCCCGAATGGTTGGGAAACTC
>WFLX010050634.1_pt1 | contig 11956 bp, 8 predicted proteins | sample 4967041 | NCBI WGS metagenome assembly WFLX01 (sample SAMN12857096, study PRJNA449069) | gut metagenome | isolation source: stool from male and female vole | host: Microtus ochrogaster | place: USA:Florida | collected 2017 | reverse complement strand
GGGCATTGAAGGAATGATCGATGTAGCCGGCTATGCCAGAGAGCACGGCATTCCCTACCTCGGCATCTGCCTTGGGATGCAGATTGCCGCGATCTCCTTTGCCCGTGACGTGCTCGGCTATGAAGATGCCAACTCCTTTGAATTTGATGAAAATTCTGAACATACCGTCATCGACTTCATGGAAAATCAGTCCAACGAAATCAAAAAGGGCGGAACTATGCGGCTGGGCTCCTATCCCTGCTATGTTCATGATCAGAGCCTGCTGCACTCCCTGTATCAGAAAGACCGGATCGAAGAGCGCCACCGTCACCGCTATGAAGTGAATAACGATTACCGGGATATTCTGACAGATTGTGGAATGTGCCTGTCCGGACAGTCACCGGACGGTCGTATCGTAGAGATGATGGAACTACCTGATCATCCGTATTTTATCGGAACGCAGGGGCATCCGGAACTGAAGTCCCGGCCGAACAGGGCGCATCCGTTATTTCGTGGGTTGATCGGGGCAGCGGTGAAAAAGCATATGGAAATAGGAGGAAAGATAAATGATGAAGAACAAAGTTAAAGAATATCAGGGGCTGTACCGGCAGCAGTTTGAGCATGACAACTGCGGTATCGGCGCCGTCATCAACAGCAAAGGGGTGAAATCACACCAGACAGTTGAAAATGCGCTGCATATCGTTGAAAATTTAGAGCACCGCGCCGGAAAGGATGCGGAAGGAAAGACCGGCGATGGGGTTGGTATCTTATTGCAGATCTCCCATAAATTTTTCCAGAAGGAATGTAAGAAGCTTGGAATCAATATCGGTAAGGAGCGGGAGTACGGTATTGCGCAGATGTTCTTTCCACAGAATGAATTAAAATGCAATCAGGCAAAGAAAATGTTTGAGATCATCGTGCAGAAGGAGGGACTGGAGCTGTTAGGATACCGTCAGGTGCCCATCGCGCCGGATGTCCTTGGCAATAAGGCAAGGGAATGTATGCCTAATATCGTGCAGGCATTTATCAAAAAGCCGGATCATGTTGAGAAAGGACTGGAATTTGACCGTAAGCTTTATATCGCCCGCCGTGAGTTTGAGCAAAGTAATGACAATACCTATGTGGTATCCATGTCCAGCCGGACCATCGTTTATAAGGGGATGTTTCTGGTGGGGCAGCTTCGTACATTTTTTGCTGACCTTCAGGATGAGAATTATGTGTCTGCCATCGCCATGGTGCATTCGAGATTCAGTACGAATACGAATCCAAGCTGGGAGCGGGCGCATCCGAACCGGTTTATCGTCCATAACGGGGAGATCAATACGATCCGTGGTAATGCGGATAAGATGCTTGCCAGAGAAGAGACGATGGAGTCTTCCCACTTAAAAGGTGAATTACATAAGGTGCTNCCGGTAGTNGATACCAGNGGTTCAGACTCTGCAATGCTGGACAATACTTTGGAATTTCTTGTGATGAGCGGTATGGAGCTTCCGTTGGCAGTGATGATCACCATCCCGGAGCCATGGAGCAATAACCTGACGCTGGCACAGGATGAACGGGACTTTTATCAGTANTATGCNACNATGATGGAGCCNTGGGACGGACCTGCCTCCATCGTATTTTCTGACGGGGATCTCTGNGGNGCCGTTCTGGACCGTAACGGTCTTCGTCCGTCAAGATATTATGTTATGAAAAACGGGGATGTGATCCTGTCCTCCGAGGTAGGCGCATTGGAAGTTCAGGAGGAGGAAGTTGTATTAAAGGAACGACTTCATCCCGGTAAAATGCTTCTGGTGGATACCGTAGAGGGAAGGATATTATATGATGAGGAAGTGAAAGAGATTTACACCACGAAGCAGCCCTATGGTGAATGGCTGGACAGCAATCTGGTGGAACTGAAAGATTTAAAGATCCCCAACCAGCGTGTGGAGATGTTCACCCAGACGCAGAGAAAGCAGCTGCAGAAGGCGTTTGGTTATACCTATGAGGAGTATAAGAATTCCATCCGGAATATGGCATTGAATGGCGGGGAAGCCATCGCAGCCATGGGCGTTGATACGCCGCTGGCCGTATTATCAGAACATAAACATCCACTGTTTGATTATTTTAAACAGCTGTTCGCACAGGTGACCAATCCGCCCATCGATGCGATCCGGGAGGAGATCGTGACCAGCACGGCGGTTTATGTGGGCAAAAAGGGCAATCTTTTAGAGGAGACAGCGGAAAACTGTCAGGTGCTGAAGATCCATAATCCGATCTTGACCAATACGGATATGCTGAAGATCAAGACCATGAATAAGGATGGTTTTCATGTTGCTGTTGTGCCCATCACCTATTATAAGAGCACAAAGCTGGAGCGCGCCATTGACCGCTTATTTGTGGAAGTGGATAAGGCGTATAAGGATGGTGCCAATATCCTTGTGCTGTCAGACCGCGGTGTGGATGAGAACCATATGCCGATTCCGTCGTTGCTTGCCGTATCCGCAGTGCATCAGTATCTGGTAAAGACAAAGAAACAGACATCGCTGGGTCTGATCCTGGAGTCCGGAGAACCGAGGGAGGTACATCATTTTGCAGCGCTTCTTGGATATGGTGCATGTGCGGTCANTCNGTATCTGGNACANGATACGATCCAGGAGCTGATCGACGAGCATCTTTTAGACAAGGATTATTATGCGGCGGTCAATGATTACAATGCNGCAGTGATTCACGGTATTGTAAAGATTGCGTCAAAGATGGGGATTTCTACGATCCAGTCCTATCAGGGTGCGAAAATATTTGAAGCAATCGGTATTTCTGAGGAAGTAGTTAATAAATATTTTCCGGGAACGGTCAGCCGCGTGGGCGGGATCACCATGGAGGATATTGAGACCCAGGTGGAAGAACTGCATTCCAAGGCCTTTGATCCGCTGGGCTTAACAACGGATTTGACGCTGGATAGCCTTGGAAAACATAAACGGCGGAGCGGGGGAGAGGAACACCGTTACAACCCCCAGACGATCCATATGCTGCAGCAGGCGGTATGGAACGGCGATTACGATCTCTTTAAGCAATATTCGGCATTGATCGACGGCGAACAGAGCGGATATCTGCGCAGCCTGATGGAGTTTGATTATCCGGCGGAGGGGATCGCCCTGGAGGAAGTAGAGAGTGTGGAGGAGATCGTAAAACGGTTTAAGACCGGCGCCATGTCATATGGGTCGATTTCCGAGGAAGCGCATGAGACTCTGGCGGTTGCAATGAACCATCTGCACGGCAAATCCAATACCGGTGAAGGCGGAGAAAGCGAGGAACGTCTGGATTCGGCAGGAAGCGAGACAGACCGGTGTTCTGCCATTAAGCAGGTGGCTTCGGGACGATTTGGCGTGACCAGCAGATATCTGGTATCCGCAGAGGAGATTCAGATCAAGATGGCACAGGGAGCGAAGCCGGGAGAAGGCGGGCATCTGCCTGCCAAGAAGGTATATCCGTGGATTGCGAAGACAAGACATTCCACGCCGGGAGTCAGCCTGATCTCACCGCCGCCTCATCATGATATCTATTCTATTGAGGATCTGGCGCAGTTGATCTATGATCTGAAAAATGCAAATAAATATGCCAACATTTCCGTGAAGCTGGTGTCGGAAGCCGGTGTCGGGACAGTTGCGGCAGGCGTTGCGAAGGCAGGTGCGCAGGTCATCCTGATCTCCGGATACGACGGTGGTACAGGTGCGGCACCGGAAAGCTCCATTCATAATGCAGGACTTCCCTGGGAACTGGGACTGGCGGAAACGCATCAGACATTGATCCAGAATGGGCTTCGTAACCGTGTCCGTATCGAGACAGACGGAAAACTGATGAGCGGACGCGATGTGGCCGTTGCAGCCCTTCTCGGCGCAGAGGAATTTGGGTTTGCCACGGCGCCGCTGGTGGCGATGGGCTGCGTCATGATGCGTGTATGTAATCTGGATACCTGCCCGGTGGGCATTGCAACGCAGAATCCGGAACTTAGGAAGCGTTTTATGGGAAAACCGGAATATGTTGAGAACTTTATGCTCTTTATTGCAAGAGAATTAAGGGAGTATATGGCGAAGCTTGGCGTGCGTACCATTGACGAGATGGTGGGTCGCAGCGATCTGTTGAAAGTAAAAGAAACGCAGAATTCCCATATGGCAGCTAAGATGGATCTTCGGGCGATCCTGGCTAATCCTTATGCGGAGGCAGGGGAGAAAGTAACTTTTATGCCGGAGAAAGTCTATGACTTTAAGCTGGAAGAGACCCTTGATGAAAAGATCTTATTGAAGGAACTGAAAAATGCTGTCAAGAAAGGTTCAAAGGCAGAGATTGACGTGAAAGTCGGTAATACGGACAGAACCTTTGGAACGCTTCTTGGCGCAGAGATCACCAGAAATCATAAGGAAGGCTTAAAAGAGGATACCATCACCGTAAACTGCGCAGGGGCAGGAGGTCAGAGTTTTGGCGCGTTTATTCCGAAAGGATTGACCCTAAGGCTTTGCGGTGATACCAATGATTATTTCGGCAAAGGATTGTCCGGCGGCAAGCTGGTGGTTTATCCGCCGAAGAACAGGAGCTATAAGGCAGAGGAGAATATCATCGCCGGCAATGTTGCCCTGTATGGCGCCACCAGCGGTAAGGTATTTATCAACGGTGTTGCCGGGGAACGTTTTGCGGTGCGTAATTCCGGCGCGTATGCCGTAGTGGAAGGCGTCGGGGAGCATGGCTGTGAATACATGACAGGCGGCCGGGTGGTAGTGCTTGGAAAAACCGGCAAGAACTTTGCAGCTGGGATGAGCGGCGGTATTGCTTATGTGCTGGATGAGGATAATCATTTATATCAGAATCTGAATAAGGATATGATCTCCATCGAGAAGATGGAAAGCAAGTATGATATTCAGGAGTTGAAGGATCTGATCGAGGAGCATGTGAAGGAAACTGGTTCTGAGCAGGGAAGCCGGATCTTAAAGGATTTTAACGAATATCTGCCCAAATTTAAGAAGATCATTCCCAATGACTATAAACGTATGACTGCATTATCTGCGAAGCTGGAAGAAAAGGGACTCAGTGCGGAACAGGCGCAGATGGAAGCGTTTTATGACAGCTTTAAATAGTGAAAAGAGAAAGGCATTAGTGTGAAAAATATATCTAAGGCAGTAAAAAACACTGCCTAAGATATATTAAGTTTCACACCGAAAAACGCAAAAGCAGCGTTTTTCATTATTATTTGTGCCGTCAACTGAAAGGCGGCGGAATGGAGATTGATATGGGAAAATCAACAGGTTTTTTAGATTATGAACGAAAGAGCGCAAAGGTGGAGGAGCCGCTCCGCAGGATCAGGCATTTTAATGAGTTTCGTACACCATTGACTTTAGAAGAACAGCAGAAACAGGGAGCGAGGTGCATGGAGTGCGGCGTTCCATTCTGCCAGAACGGTGAGATGATTGCCGGGATGGCTTCCGGCTGTCCGCTGCACAACCTGGTGCCGGAGACAAACGACCTTGTCTACAGCGGTAACTGGAAACAGGCTTATGAGCGGCTTTCCAAGACGCACTGTTTCCCGGAATTTACCTGCAGGGTATGCCCGGCGCTCTGCGAGGCGGCCTGTGTCTGCAATCTTCATGGCAATCCGGTATCGACGAAAGAAAATGAACGTGCTATTATAGAAAATGCATATGCGAATGGCTGGGTGGAGGCGCAGATCCCGAAAGTACGCACCGGAAAGAAGATCGCGGTCATCGGAAGCGGCCCCTCCGGTCTGGCGGCGGCTTATCAGTTAAACCAGCGCGGCCATCTGGTAACGGTATATGAGAGAAATGACCGGATCGGCGGACTGCTCAGATATGGTATTCCGAATATGAAACTGGATAAGAAGGTCATCGACCGCCGGATCAAGCTGATGGAAGAGGAAGGCGTTGTATTTAAGACAGGCGTGGATGTGGGAAAAGATATCACTGCAGGGGAACTGTTAAAGCAGTATGACAGGGTGGTGCTTGCCTGCGGCGCATCAGAACCGAGGGATATCAACGTACCCGGAAGGGATAGCAAAGGGATCTATTATGCAGTGGATTATCTTACCTCTGTGACCAGAAGTCTTCTGGATTCCGACTTTAAGGACGGAAAGGCGGTCACCGCCAAGGATAAGCATGTACTGGTGATCGGCGGCGGCGATACCGGCAATGACTGTGTGGGTACGGCGATCCGTCAGGGGGCGAAGTCCGTCACGCAGTTGGAGATGATGCCAAAACCGTCAGAGGAAAGGACAGCGGCTAATCCTTGGCCGCAGTGGCCCAGGGTGCTGAAGACGGATTATGGTCAGGAAGAAGCGATTGCTGTTTTTGGTAATGATCCAAGGGTGTATCAAACCACAGTTAAGGAATTTCAAAAAGATAAAAACGGCAATGTTAAGAAGGCTGTCATTGTTAAGTTGGAGCCGAAAAAGGATAAAAAGACCGGAAGGATCGTGATGACGCCGGTGGATGGTACGGAAGAGACAGTAGATGCACAGCTGGTTCTGATTGCGGCAGGTTTTCTGGGAAGCCAGAAATATGTGACAGAGAACTTCGGAGTTGCTGTGGACGGACGCAGCAATGTATCAACCGAAGCCGGACATTATGAAACAGGGGTTCCCGGTGTTTTTGCCGCTGGAGATATGCACAGGGGACAGTCTCTGGTGGTGTGGGCGATCCATGAAGGCAGGGAAGCTGCAAGGGAAGTGGATGCCTCGCTGATGGGATATTCAAACTTATAGAAAGGTATGGTATAGGAACATGGCTTACAGCAAAGCGGAAATCCTACAGATCGTGGAGGAGGAAGATGTGGAATTTATCCGGCTGCAGTTTACGGATATGCAGGGGATATTGAAGAATGTTGCAATTCCTGCAAAGGGTCTTTGTAATGCAATGGAAGGAAAATGCGCCATTGATCTGGCATCGCTGGAGGGATTTGTGAAGGGAGAAACGAAGACGCTTTATTTAAGACCCCAGTTAGATACCTTTACGATCCTGCCGTGGCGTCCGCAGCAGGGTAAGGTGGCGCGCTTCCTGTGCGACATCTATAAAGCTGACGGTACGGAATATGAGGAGAGTTCGCGTTATATCTTAAAGCGTGTCATGGAGAAGGTGGGGAAGATGGGTTATTCCCTGCAGGTCAATCCGGAATGTGAGTTTTTCTTATTCCACACCGATGACAATGGACTGCCGACGACGCTGTCCCATGAACAGGCAACGTATCTGGACACGTCGCCTGTGGATCTGGGTGAAAATACAAGAAGAGATATTATTTTAGCCATGGAGGATATGGGATATGAGATCACATCCTCCCACCATGAAATTGCTCCGGCACAGCATGAGATCGATTTTGCTTATGAGGATGCCCTGGCAACAGCTGATAAGATCATGACTTTTAAGGTGGCGGTCAGGACGATTGCCCGGCGGTACGGGCTGCATGCCACATTTATGCCAAAGCCCCGTTCCGGTGTCCATGGTTCCGGTATGCACCTGAATCTGAAACTGGTCAAGGACGGCAGGAATATCCTGATGGATGAGGATGGGGTATTAAGCGGGGAAGGAAGAGCATTTCTGGCAGGTATTCTGAATCATATTCCGGGAATGACGGCAATACTGAATCCTTTAGTGAATTCTTATAAGCGGCTGGTTCCGGGATTTGAAGCTCCATGGGAGCTGTCCTGGTCGGCAAGTCAGAGGAATGCCCTGCTGCGTGTGAGGAAAGATACATTAGATATTGAGCTGAGAAGCCCGGATGGGGCAGCCAACCCTTATCTGGCATTTGCGCTTTGTCTGTCGGCAGGCATGGATGGCATTTACAATAAGATGCAGGCACAGGAGGAACTGACCGAGGACCTTCGCAGACTTTCCGAGGAGGAGAGGAGTAACAGGGAAATGGTTGCCCTGCCTGAAAATCTTGGAGAAGCGCTGGCAGCCATGAAGAATGACCAGCTGGTTTGTGATACGCTGGGAACGGAGTTCTATGTTAAATATATGAATGCAAAAAGAAAGGAGTGGAAAGGATATCTGGAACAGGTGTCCGAATGGGAATTGGAGCGGTATCTGTATCTTGTTTGATGCTTGATATGATTAGGACAGCGGGAAGTAATGGAGGCAGAACATGGGTGTAGTGGTAGTTGTATTGCCCAAGCTCGAAGATTCAAAGAAAGTTCAAAGAATTTTAAATCAACATGGGTTTTCCGATGTGCTTGCCTGCGCCAATGGGTCTGCGGCGCTGCAGGAGGTAAATCAGCACAGATATGGTGTGGTGATCAGTGGTTTAAGATTGAAGGATATGTACTTTCGTGAATTGTTGGAGCATCTTCCGAAGCATTTCCAGATGGTGGTCATGGGAAGCGCCAATGTGGTAGGCGAGGCAGCAGGATTTGGTCTTTTGGCTCTTACAACACCATTGAAAACTTACGATCTGGTAAATACGATAGAGATGGTTTTCGGACAGATGGAGCGGCGCTTTAAAAAGTCCGGACCGAAGAAGCGGGATGAGCGGGAAGAAAATTACATAAACAATGCCAAGCTTCTCTTGATGGAACGAAATTACCTGACGGAAGAGGAAGCGCACCGCTATATCCAGAAGTGCAGTATGGACAATGGAACGAATATGGTGGAGACGGCACAGATGATACTAACATTATATTTTGCGGAATAAAATAAAAAATTTGTAAAGCAAAACAAAATAGTAAAGAAAAGGAGAAGGATGAAAATGAAAATACGTATCGGTATTATGGGCTATGGGAATCTGGGAAAGGGAATCGAATGCGCCATTAAGCAGAATCCGGATATGGAATTAAANNCGGTATTTACCAGACGCGATCCGGCGGGAGTGAAGATTCTGACAGAGGGAGTAAAGGTATATCCGGCAGCAGAAGCGGCAGCTATGAAGGATGAGATCGACGTGATGATCCTGTGTGGCGGGAGCGCTACGGATCTGCCGAAGCAGACGAAGGAATATGTCAAACTGTTCAATGTCATCGACAGCTTTGATACCCATGCCAAAATCCCGGAGCATTATGCACAGGTAGACGCGGCGGCAAAGGAGAGCGGTAAGGTCGGCATTATTTCAGTTGGCTGGGATCCGGGGATGTTTTCTTTAAACCGCCTTTACGCCAATGCGATTCTGACAGACGGACAGGATTATACTTTCTGGGGAAAGGGCGTCAGCCAGGGACATTCGGATGCGATCCGCCGGGTGGAAGGAGTAAAAGACGGGAAGCAGTACACGATTCCGGTGGAGAGCGCGCTGGCAGCAGTGAGAAGCGGCGGGAATCCGGAACTGACTACGAGACAGAAGCATACGAGAGAATGTTTTGTTGTGCCGGAGGAAGGCGCTGATCTTGCAAAGATTGAAAATGAAATCAAGAATATGCCGAACTATTTTGCCGATTATGATACGACGGTCCATTTTATTACGGAGGAGGAACTGAAAAGGGATCACAGCGGCATTCCCCACGGTGGTTTTGTGATCCGAAGCGGCAAGACAGGCTGGAATGGGGAGCATCAGCATATCATAGAGTACAGTCTGAAGCTGGATTCCAATCCGGAATTTACGGCAAGCGTTCTGATTGCTTATGCAAGGGCGGCATACCGCCTGAACCAGGAGGGGCAGAGCGGCTGTAAGACAGTTTTTGATATTGCACCGGCATACCTTTCGGCAAAGAGCGGCGAGGAGCTTCGGGCGCATCTGCTGTAACCGGTATTCCAGGATCTATACGAGTGCTTATATTGATTTGAAACAGGAAGCCCATTGGATTGAAACAATGGGCTTTTTTATGTTTAATGCAGCCATGTAAAGTTATCTATAGGGAATTAATAAAACTTCAATTTTTGGTATAAAAACGTAATTGATAAGATATAAATTAGTATAATTTATATTATTAATTATATTTATAAAAAACAATATTCCATATTGCTCTTTTATGAAATATAAAATATAATAAATCCGGAAACTAAAAAATGAGAGTTGATAAAGCGAGAGTAGAGATTCATCAGAATTATAAAAGACAAAGGAGCGTGAAGCTATGGCGGATCTGATCACGGCAGGACAGAACAGCGGGGAAGAAGCTGCGCAGAGGGCGGCAGAGGAAGTAGGGAAACAGGAAATTATGGAGAAAATCCGTCAACTGGAACTGGAAAAAGCAAGATGTGAGGGCGTAAAGCTTGCTTTACAGGGGATGAAGGAGCGGTTGAAAGGAGTTATATTTCAGATCAATAGGCTGAAAGTCAAAAAATCAGAGGATGATATACAAAGTTTTTCAGATGTTGATTCGATGACAGACAACCAGATTACTTTATTGGATTCTTATATCGTCGAATTGAGAGGAAGAATCAATTCTTTAAAGGCAGAAAATCGCCAATGTGTTTGAATAGGCAGGTTTTAGTTATTAAGAAGACTATTTGAGCCGCCAAAGGCGGCATGGGGGATTAAAATGGTAAATCTTGGCGCAAATAACAAACAGGTAATGGCAGAGAAAGATCGGGCAATGGAAGAGGTGTCGGCAATTATCGCTGAGATCGCTTCCCTGACGGAAAGAGTTCCAAGCCAGATCAGAAGCAGCGCTTTGCTGGAAGCATGCACATCGGCACAGGCGGAAATAAATAGTTTGAAATCCAATTAAAATGATAAGCTGATTCAAATACTATGAAATACCTATACGGTAAGCTGTGAAANCGNAANAGGCAGANNCTACACGNGAAGTATNCGTCTGNTTTNAGTTNTTAAGATGATTANCTTTTTNGGGGCTATCTGCTATAATTAGAAAATAATCACGCAAAAACGGAGATGAGGATAGATGCTGACAATAGCGGTATGCGATGATGATAATAGTCAAATTAAAGCTCTGAAAAAAATGCTGACGGAATGGAACGGTTGTACTAAGATAAGCGAATACAATTCAGCAGAGCAATTTCTATTCCATTATCCCGAGGTTTCTTGCGATCTGCTCCTGCTGGATATTGAAATGGGCGGTATGAACGGCATGGAGCTTGCCAGGGAGCTCAGATCCAGGGGCGATATGCTGCCGGTCATATTCATCACCGGCTTTTCGGAGTACATTGGTGACGGCTATGATGTGGAAGCACTGCACTATCTNGTGAAGCCTGTGGACAAGAAAAAGCTGTTTCAGGTNCTTGACCGATATGCCTGCCGNCATCAATCGGANANCAGAATCATTTTGCCGNGCGGCNATGAATCGGTGCTTGTAGCTTCTGATGATATTGTGTATCTTGAAGCNTTCGGAAAGAAAACACAGGTCNCCCTGAACGNTGGAAAAGAGATNATCTGCACCTGCGGATTGAGTGAGGTTTCCGGNAAGCTNGGGCANNGCTTTGTTTCCTGTCATCGCTCATATGTCGTGAACATCGGATTGATCAGAAGCATTTCAAGGAGNGAGATNACNATGGACAGNGGCAAAAAAATACCACTTTCCCGCAGATTATATGACAGCGTAAACAGAGCATTTATTGACTATTACAAGGAGGATCGGAAATGAAAACAGCTATCATTGTTACTCTCATCATTGTCTGCATCGCATTGCTGATAGCTGTATTTTTCCTTATTAGAAAATTATTCTATCATCTTGTGGATAGGCGTATCGCTGAGTTTCAAAGTGACCTTATCAACAAGCAGACCGAGGAAATTCAGAATATGTACCGTCAGATGCAGGCGTGGCGGCACGATTACCGTAATCATATTCAGAATATGAAAAACCGTCTTGACGGAGATCAGGGCGAGCTTGAACAGTATCTTGANGATCTGGCTGACGATCTCACCCAGGCAGATACNTCTATCCAAACGGGNAATGTTATGGCGGACGCTGTACTTAACAGCAAGTTGTCAGTTGCGGAGCAGAAAGGGATTCAGCTCAATATCAAGGCACATATTCCGCAGGGCGTGGCTATGACCGATGTGGAGCTGTGCTCGATCTTGGGAAACCTGATTGATAATGCCATGGAGGCTTGCG
>WFLX010022288.1_pt1 | contig 11956 bp, 11 predicted proteins | sample 4967041 | NCBI WGS metagenome assembly WFLX01 (sample SAMN12857096, study PRJNA449069) | gut metagenome | isolation source: stool from male and female vole | host: Microtus ochrogaster | place: USA:Florida | collected 2017 | reverse complement strand
TTTAGTTTTAATCGGTAAGCATTCTGAATAAAGGAAGCATATTAAGATAGCTTTCAAATCCCGCCATCCATTCTTTAAGAGGCTGAGGCAAAAGATCTTCGCATTCTTTGACAATCCATTCGGGAATCGGATAAACGCAGGCGGCTATAGCTCCGGCTATGCAGGCCATTGTGTCGGCATCGCCACCGAGCGACACAGCAAGCCTTATAGCCGACTCATAGTCAGTGCTGTTGAGAAATGCAATTATCGACTCGGGCACGCTCCCTTGACAGCTCACATCGAAGCTGTAGGTGGCTTTGATTTCTTCGTAGTCGCGCGACAGGTCGTAGCCGAAACCTTTTTCTATCACCGATTTGATTCCTTCCTTGTCCATGCCGCGGAGAGCANAGAAGATAGCTACGGCTGTGGCTTGGGCACCCTTGATGCCTTCGGGATGGTTGTGGGTCACCTCGGCCGATTTAGCTGCGAGACGCATCGCCTCGTTGAGTGACCAGGCGAAAGCACCCACCGGGCTCACACGCATTGCCGATCCGTTGCCCCAGCTGTTGTAGGGCTGAGGGTCAGGGGAGCGGAACCATCTGCGGAAGTTGCCCCCGTAACCCATGTGATGATATGTCCGGCACCATTTCAGCAGTGAGGATTCAAACGTGCGGCCCGAAATCAGAGCATCGGCCACAGCGACGGAGCACACCGTGTCGTCGGTGTAGAGACTGAAGATGTGGTCAGGGTCGAAGAGGCGGAAATTCACGTCTTTGGTAGGACGGAACTCATAGGCAGAGCCGATAATGTCGCCGCAGATCGCGCCGGGGAGCACGAGGCATGCAGCCTCGGCAAGAGTGATAGGGGAGTGTGTCATAGCTGATTATTTTGCTGGTGTTATTTTTACGCAGCAAAGATAGCGGGTTTATTTCAGTTGCGCAAATATCTGGTGTAAAAAATACGCGTATTTTCTGAATCGGTGATAATGGTTACGAAAACGGCAAAAAATATACGCATTCATTCAGCAAAGATTATTACTTTTGCATGAGATAACTCCTTATTTTTACGTCACAATGAAAAAAATACTGATGACTCTGTTTTCCGCGGCAATGGTCATGGCCGGATGCGCCGGAAATAAAAGTCAGCAAACCGTAAATTCTACCGATATGCACCAGTCCGACACTTCCATCGTCTATATGACCCGTGAGATTTCTCCCGAGGCCATCGTGAAACTCTACAACGCTCTTGGCCGTAAAGCCGAGGGCAAGGTAGCCATCAAGATTTCCACAGGTGAGCCCGGAGGACACAATTTCCTCTCCCCATCGCTCATAGCCGATTTCGTGAAACTTACCGACGGCACTATCGTGGAGTGTAACACCGCCTATGAGGGACGCCGGTTCTCTACCGAAGACCATCTCAAGGCCGCTGAGGAGCATGGTTTTACCGCCATTGCTCCGGTCGACATCATGGATGCCGAGGGCGAAGTGAAGCTCCCCCTTGAGAATGGACGCCACCTGCAATATGACATCGTGGGGTCCCATTACCCCGACTATGATTTCACCGTCATCCTATCCCACTTCAAGGGTCATGCCATGGGTGGTTTCGGTGGCGCTGTGAAAAATATGTCAATCGGCATCGCATCATCCAACGGCAAGAGCTACATCCATTCGGCCGGAAAACAAGACACCACGGCCGGACTGTGGGACAACATCGCCGAGCAGGATGCTTTCCTTGAGTCTATGGCCGAAGCGGCTAAGGCGGTTGCCGACCATTGCGGCGACAAAATCCTCTATATCAGCGTGGCCAACAACCTGTCGGTTGACTGCGACTGCGATTCCAATCCCGCCGACCCTGAGATGCACGACCTCGGTATTCTTGCTTCGCTCGACCCCGTGGCTCTCGACAAGGCATGCACNGACCTCGTGCGCAACTCCGACGACCACGGCAAAATCCACCTCATAGAGCGCATTGACTCGCGCCACGGCATGCACACCCTCGACTATGGCGAGCAGATAGGCCTCGGCAGNCAGACCTACCGCCTCGTCCATCTCGACTAACTCCTCCGCTACAGTCCACACACACCAAACGCTCTCGCCCCTTTCCGGAGGTGAGAGCGTTTGGTGTTCTTATCCGTCTATTAAGGATATATCGAAGACTCGTAAATATTCGGGATTGCTGTTTTTAATNAGCTAATAGCCTAAAAACAAAAAAATTACTCGTCATCACGACGAATAATCTTTTTACCTTAAATCTAATACCATGAAAAACTGGTGCAAAGGTAGGCATTATCTCCGAATCTGCAATACCCTTGGCTTAAAATTTTGTCGTATTTAGCGTTTATTAACATATATACTAGGGAAAGTGGTGAGTCTACGACCCACAGCTATGTAACCGCCTCTACCCCACCTACGCTTCGCTTAAGGTGGGGATTCAGAGCTAAATGCGTCTTCGACGCACCCAATTTATGGGGAGGGTCAGTCGTTTTTGAAGAGCTGGTCGGCTTCGTCGAGCTTGAAGTTGTGGGCGAGCAGGGCTATGAAGCGCGAAATCTGCTTAATGGCGTCGGCTGTCTGCGGGGTGATTTCCTTGCCCTGCAGGCGGAGCATCAGCATGCCGTAGAGCGCATTGAAGCAGGTTTCGATTTCTCCTACCTTATTTTCGCCGGCCTTGGAGCGAAGCTCCACAATGTAGGGGAGCGTNCGGTAAAACTCGGCCGTGTAGTCGGCAAAGCGCGGGTCTTTGAGCAGAGCCTGGTGGAGGTCAACAAGCTGTATGATAGTGTTCTTGTTGAGCTGCAGGTGGCCGCTTTTCTCCACGCCCTCGCGGCGCATCATGTCGATAAGGCTNTCATACCACTCGGTCATCTCGCGGCGCTGCGCGTCGGTGAGGTCGGGNTANTTGTCGATGATATTGGCCTTTATGCGCTCTATATCGAGGCCGTTGGCGCGGATTATATCTTCTATCTGCCACATATAGAGCAGATATTCGGCTATGTTTTCTTTTCGTTTCTGAGATGCTGTAATCATAATCGGTAATTTATGTAATTACAACGNTTCCGGGGCCTGAATGGATTTNCCCAGTGAGGCGGCAACCGCCTCGGCAGCCCGCTCGCCGTCGACTGCCGCCGACACTATGCCGCCGGCATATCCCGCACCCTCCCCGGCAGGGAAAAGCCCGGGAGTGGATACAGACTGGAGGCTCTCGGCATCGCGCACCACTCTCACCGGAGCCGACGTGCGCGTCTCGTCGCCTATCACTGTGGCCTNGTCGGTGAGNAAACCGCGGTTTTTGCGGCCAAACTCCTTGAAGCCCTCGCGCAGTCGGCGTGAAATCTCCTCAGGCAGCAGCTTGTCGACTCTCGCGGGATGAAGCCCCGGAGCGTAGGACGACGGGGGNAGCGATTTCGACTCGCGCCCATCCACGAAGTCGGTCATTCTCTGGGCAGGAGCATTCTGCGTGCCGTCGCCGTCGTTGAAAAACCGCTTTTCTATCTCCTCCTGATAGGCCATCATCTTTAGCGGGCCGTAGGAGTCGAAGCCCTTCACATCCTCGGGCAACACCTCAACGACCATGCCTGAATTAGCCCATTTCGTGCCACGGTTGGAGGGCGACATGCCGTTGACCACCATCTGACCCCCTTCGCTTGCCGCCGGAATGATGAACCCGCCGGGACACATGCAGAAGGAGTAGACACCGCGGCCATCCACTCTCGTGAGCATAGTGTATTCGGCAGCCGGTAGNTATTTGCCTCTTCCGGCGGGGGAGTGATAGCGTATGCGGTCAATGAGTTGCTGAGGATGTTCGAGGCGCACACCCACAGCTATTCCTTTCGGCTCCAGAGCTACTGCCGACGAAACGAGCGNGCNGTAGACATCGCGCGCCGAATGGCCGGTAGCGAGAATCACCGGGCCCTCGAAGCTTCCGGCGGTTGTCTCTACGCCGGTCACCTTGCCGTCGGTGATAATCAGGCCGGTCATGCGGGTGGAGAAGAGCACGCGGCCACCGCTGCGCTCTATGGTGTGGCGTATCCCTTTTATCACATCGGGCAGCTTGTCTGTGCCGATATGCGGATGGGCTTCGATAAGAATATCCTCGCTTGCGCCATGCTGACAGAAGATATTGAGTATGCGCTCTATCGAGCCGCGCTTCTTGCTGCGGGTGTAGAGTTTGCCGTCGGAATAGGCCCCTGCTCCCCCCTCGCCGAAGCAATAGTTGGAGTCGGAGTCCACGGCTCCGGTGCGCGACAGCGTGGCGAGGTCCTTGCGGCGGTCATCCACATTCTTGCCGCGCTCAATCACGATAGGGCGGATGCCGAGCTGTATGAGGCGTAGGGCTGCAAACAATCCTGCCGGACCAGCNCCGACAACTACGCACTGAGGCGCATCCTCCGGNAGCCGGTCATACTGCTCCGGAGTGCAGAGCGAGCGGTTGTCGGGCGCCTCGTCGATATATACCCTCACCGACAGATTGACCATCACCTGCTTCTGCCGGGCGTCGATGCTGCGGCGGGTGATCACAATGGCCTTTATGCGGTTGGCATCGATATGGAGCTGATTGCTCGCCAGCGCGGTGAGTTTCAGCTCCGACGCTGCGGTGGCGGGGTCGACTCTAAGCTGTAAGTCCTCTGTCATTTTCTTTCAAACTTGGTGTAGGTCTGCGCAACGGGCACATAGCTGTCGTCGTCCCAGAGCGTGCTTGAAATCATGAGGTCGGCGCTGATGCGGTTGCAGGCGATAGGCACATTATGGAGGCGACACTGCCTGAGCAGCATCTGTATGTCGGCNTCGTGGGGCTGAGGGTTGAGGTCGTCGATAAGAAACACCGCGAGGTCNATCTCGTTTCTCACCACCATGGCCGCGATTTCAGCGTCGCCGCCCATCGGGCCCGAATTCATGCAGGTGATGTCGGCCTCGATGCCGAGTTCGTCAAAAGCNTTCTTGATGAGGCTTCCGGTAGTGCCCGTACACACGAGATGATGGTGNGANAGCAGTTCGGCATTATATTTCGCCCAGTCGACCATATCGGCCTTGCGCTGGTCNTGAGCCACGAGGGCTATAGTAAGAGTCTTGTCCATAATTATTGATTTGCNGTTTGTTTCTCAGCTGCCATCCGGCGGTTGTGGCGGCGCAGCTCGTAGATGAGTGTGAGAGTAGCTACGATAAATGCTATGAAGTCACTGGCAGCCATGCTGGCCCACACGCCGTCTACCCCATAGAATCTCGGGATAATGATGAGGAACGGGATGAGGAAGATGAGCTGGCGCGTGAGCGACAGGAATATCGATAGCTTAGGCTTGCCCACCGACTGGAAGAAGTTCTGAATCACAATCTGACAGCCGACCACCGGATAGCAGACGAAGTAGATGCGGAATCCGCGACGGGCTATGTCGATGAGCGTATGGTCGGTGGTGAAGAGCGAGCTAACGGTGTTGGGGAACAGCTCTGTCACGAGCCATCCCACAGTGGTGATACACACTCCGAGTATTATACCGATCCTCAGGGTTTTCTTCACCCTCTCCCATTGCCCGGCGCCNTAGTTNTATCCCAGAATAGGCTGCATGCCCTGGGTCACACCGAACACAATCATTACGAAAAACATCGTGGTGCGGTTGACTATACCGTAGGCGCCCACGGTGAGGTTGCCCGCATCNCCGCCATAGTCGAGNAGCGCCTTGTTGATGAAAATCACCACTATGCAGGCGCATACGTTCATCAGGAAGGGCGACATGCCTATCGCGTAGATGCGCTTTATNATCGAGCCGGTGAGCCANCGGTTGTTGAGCTTGAAGTGGATATAGCTGCTCTTGGAGATGAAGTGCCAGAGCACCCAGATAAATGCCGCGAACTGGCCGCAAATAGTGGCGATTGCCGCCCCCTTGATGCCCCAGCCGAGCGAGAAGATGAATATCGGCGCCAGTATCACATTAACGCCTACCGAGAGGAGTGCCGAAACCATCGCTTTCTTCGGATAGCCGGTAGCTCTCATCAGGTTGTTGAGACCGATAAACACGTAAGAAATCGGGGTGCCGTAGAGTATCACCTTCATAAATTCCCTCGCATATCCGATNGTTTCCTCCGTAGCTCCGAAGAANTAGAGAATCGGGTCNAGAAATATCAGGGTCAGGCCGCCGAATATCACCGAGTGGATGAGACAGAGCACCATCACATTGTTGACCACATCGGTNGCGCGGTTGATATTTTTCTGGCCGAGGAAAATCGACGAGATGGTGGCACCGCCCACGGCGATGAGCGTACAGAACGCCACCACGAGGTTCATCAGCGGGAATGTGATTGCCAGTCCGGCTATGGCCATAGGGCCTACACCGCGGCCTATGAAGATGGAGTCGACGATATTGTAGAGCGAAGTGACGACGCTTGCTATGATAGCCGGCACGGAATACTGCACAAGCAGCTTACTTATGGAGCTGGTGCCGAGAGCGGTAGGTGATGAGGCAGGTTGAGGGGCCATATATTTTCTTATCGTTTCGCAAAATTAACTGAAAAAGCATGGAATAATAAATCTCCCGATATTAATTTTGCACAAAATAGTTTAACGTTTGACATAATGAAATGAAAAATCGCGGAGCACTTTTTGATCTTGACGGTGTGATAATCGACAGCGAGGGACGCTACACCAAGTTCTGGGAGGAGATAGAACGGCTATATCCCACTGGCATACCCGATTATCCCGTCGCAATAAAAGGCACGACGCTTCCTGTAATATTAAACAATTATAAGACCCAAGAAGTTAGAGACGACATCACCCGAAGGCTTATGGATTTTCAGGCAGCGATGGCTTTNGAGCCCTATCCGGGTGCGATGGAGTTTCTTGAAGAGCTGGCTCGCAGGGGAGTGCCGATGGCGCTCGTCACGAGCAGCGACGACCGCAAGATGAAGCGCCTCTTCGCAACCCTGCCGAGGCTCCGGGAGCTGATGCAGGTGGTGATNGACGGGTCGATGGTAGAGCACTCCAAGCCCGACCCCGAAGGCTATCTGCGGGCAGCCCGCGCTATAGGTTGCGAGCCGGANGATTGCTTCGTGTTCGAAGACTCTCTGCAAGGACTNGCCGCAGGCCGAGCCTCCGGAGCCACAGTTGTTGGCATCGCCACGACCTATCCGGCCGAGGAGATAAAAGAGAGAGCCGACATTGTAGTGCCGACTCTCGGTGATATCGATGTTGACGAGCTTCTCAGCAGGCCTTGAAGCTCATATCGAGCCCCTTCACGGAGTGGGTGAGCGCGCCCACCGAAATGTAGTCCACTCCACATTCTCCATACTCGCGGAGAGTGTCGAGAGTGATGCCTCCTGACGATTCTATCTCAGTGCGCCCGGCTATGCGCTCCACAGCCTCGCGGGTGCGCTCGGGAGTGAAGTTGTCGAGCATGATGCGGTCAACTCCCGCTGCGAGAGCCTCGTCGATTTCGGCGGTGTTTCGCACCTCCACCTCTATCTTAAGGTCACGTCCGGTNGACNTGCAATACTCCTTGGCGCGGTTGACGGCCTCGGTTATTCCGCCGGCAAAATCCACATGGTTGTCCTTTATGAGAATCATGTCGAAGAGACCTATGCGGTGGTTGGCGCCTCCGCCTATCTTCACGGCNTCTTTCTCGAGCAGTCGCATGCCGGGAGTGGTCTTGCGGGTGTCGAGCACCTTGGTCTTCAGCCCGGCCAGACGGTCCTGATAGCGGGCGGTCATGGTGGCGATTCCGCTCATGCGCTGCATGATATTGAGCATNGTGCGCTCGGTCTGGAGCAGGGAGCGCACGCTACCCTCCACCTCAAAAGCCACATCGCCGGGTTTCACTCTCGCGCCGTCGCCGATAAACACGGTCATCTTCAGCTCCGGGTCAAATTTCTCAAACACTTTGCGGGCCACTTCCACTCCGGCAAGCACTCCCTCCTCTTTCACTATGAGGCGCTGCTTGCCCCGGGCATCGGCAGGGATNGTGGAAAGGGTGGTGTGGTCACCGTCGCCCACATCTTCTGCAAACGCGAGAGTGAGCAGGTCGTCGATAAGCTCCTCTTTACTTTTCATCTCTATATCGGTTATATTTGTTTTTTCGCTACTTTTGCACAAAATTACAACATCTCCACCATAAAAAGAAATGAAAATCGTAATTATGGCCGTTGGCCGAACCGCAACCGAATATCTCCGNGCCGCGACCGACGACTATGTGCGCCGCGCCTCGCGCTATATGCCGGTGGAGCTGCTCATAGTGCCCGACGTGAAGACTTCCCGCGCTCTCGACGAGGCTACCCAGAAAGAGCGCGAAGGGGCCAAAATCATCGAGGCTCTGCANCCGGGCGACCGCGTGGTGCTTCTCGACGAGCATGGNCGGCAGATGACTTCGCGCGAGTTTGCCGGATTCATAGAGCGGGGAGCGGTGTCGGGGTTGAAGCGGCTGGTATTCGTTATCGGAGGGCCTTATGGATTCAGCGACGAGGTGCACCGCCGTGCAGATTCAGAGCTTTCGCTCAGCCGCATGACGTTCTCGCATGANATGGTGCGCCTCTTTTTTGCCGAGCAGATATACCGTGCCATGACTATACTCCGCGGTGAGCCATATCACCACGACTGACGCGGCGGCTCACACCTCTATGAACTCAAGCGTGACGGCATCGCCGGTGAGCCATTGCTCCTCGGCAATCCGGTAGAGGCCATCGGGTGTCTTCGTCATGCGCCCTTCTGCAACGAGCCTCTCGGCTGTCTTCAAGGCCCGCGCNGCCACAGAGTCGCCGAATCGGCGGCGGAGTGAGTCTATCGAAAGCCCGTCGGAGGTGCGGAGAGCCACCATGATGAAGTCNTTGGCCTGCTCGGTGGAAGTCTCCTCTTCCGGCACGGCGAAACCTAAGCCTCCTTGGGCTATGTAGCGCGCTATGTCGTGGGGATTCACTCGGCGCAGGCGNCCGTCGAAGCTATGTGCACCCGGNCCGAGGCCGAGATAGGGGGCGAAGGTCCAGTAGGAGGAGTTGTGGCGCGAGCGGAACCCGGGGAGAGCGAAATTGGCTATCTCGTAGTGTTCATATCCGGCGTTTGCCGACAACCTGCACAGAGACGCATACATCTCGCAGAGCTCTTCCTCACCGCACTCTTTGATTTTTCCGGCTTCGAGGCGTCGGGTGAGTGCCGTGCCGGGCTCATAGGAGAGGGTATAGCATGAAATGTGGTTGGGCCGGAAATCAAGCAGTTCGGTGAGCGAGGAGTGCCATGACTGCGGTGTCTGAAGCGGAAGTCCATAGATAAGGTCGGCGCTCACGTTGAGCCCGCTATCCATCAGCGCCCCCAGAGCCTCACGCGCCTGNGCNGAAGAGTGTCTGCGCCCCACTGCCTTTAGCTCGGAATCGACAAACGACTGCACCCCCATGCTCACCCTCGTCACGGGGCTATCCTTGAGCCAGCGGATGAAATCGGGAGTCACATCCTCGGGGTTGACTTCGATGGTGTATTCTTCCACCGAGTCCAGTGGCAAGGAGGTGACCAGACGNTCGAGGTCCGCCAATGGGAGCGACGAAGGGGTGCCTCCACCTATATATATTGTGGAGAACGGCTCGGCGATTTCGCATCTTCTCTCCCCGAGCTCCGCAAGCAGNGCGCTGACGTAGGCTCCGGTGTCATATCTTCTCGGCGTGGAGAAAAAATCGCAATAGGCACACTTGGAGTGGCAGAAGGGTATATGCACGTAGAGCCCGCTCATCCTCGTCCGCAGATGCGCCAGAAATTGCAATACTTGCAGGCCGATTCATCTTCGGCTTGCGTGAAAGGCACCTCAGGGTCAAAGATCTCTTCGATTTTAGCCCTGAGCAGATTCTCATATTCCTCGGCATAGGGACGATAGTCGGCNAGAGTCTCCNNGTCGATTTTGAGCGGCACGATTCCATCTTTGACAATATTGCGGAAGCTGTAGATGATGGGCTGTATAGGGCCGTCGTAGTGGTGGGCCTTGCTGTAGACCACACAATAGAGCATCAGCTGCAGGAATGCCTTGATGTTTTTGCCGGTGTGCTCGAAAAGTTCTTCGAGCGATTTGATTTTAAGCTCGTCGCTGCCGGTCTTGTAGTCGATGAGCCTTATGGTGCCGTCCTTGCTGTCCACGCGGTCTATGAACTGGAGGATGTTGACCGACAGGGTGTCGTTGACCTTATAGCTTATGGTGANTNTCTCCTCGGCNTCCTTGAAAACGAAGGGGGNCTGCTCTCGCTCNCTTTCGAGGAGCTTCACCACCGACTCACGGATTATCCGGCCAAGTATGAGCGCTTCGCCCACCAGAGGACGCAGGTCGNCGGCAGGGCGATGGTTGTATTCTTCGTTGATAGTGGCGGTGACAAGCGGGTCGACGAGTATCTCGCTCGACTTGATATAACGCTCGAGCATATCGCCCGTCACGGTCACCTCCGGCGCCTCACCTCTCAGCGTGAGGAAAATCTTCTCCATCACGGAGTGGACAATGGTGCCGTAGGTGCTGGCGTCCATGTAGTCGCTCACCTCGTTTTCGGGATCATAGCGCTCCACAAACCGCAGGTAGAAGCAGAGCGGACACTTGATGTATAGGTTGATAGAGGTGGCCGAGAGATTCCTCTCTCCGGGAATAGTAAATTTTTTCATCTTCTCTATCACCTCGGGAGTCTTTTCGACAGTCACCTCCGTGCGGTCCTCGGCGTGAACGTCAAACTTCATTATCCTGTGGGTAATCGAGCCCTTGCCGAAGAGATAGAGCAGCTGGGCCACATAGCGCGACATCTCACCGGTGGAGGTGCCTATGGTGCGGGCGTCATATATGAGGGTCACGTGGCGCGCNCGCGAAATGAGGCGATAGAAATAGTAGGCGAAGATNCTCTCCTGGAAATCGGTCGTAGCCATGCCGTAGCCTCTGCGGAGAGTNTCGGGGATGAATGAGCCTGCATAGTGGCGGCGAGGGAAAATGCGCTCGTTCATGGAGAGCATGATCACATTGTCGAAGTCGAGCGCACGAGTCTCGAGCACTCCCATAATCTGGAGGCCATTGAGAGGCTCTCCCACAAATGGAATCTTGTCGGCCGAAGCGGCGCGCTCTATCATCTTGAAGAGGGTCTTGCCGCGCATCTCTATCTTGTGACGGCGGCAGGCATCCTCTATCAGGTCGAGCTTCTGGTTGTAGGCCTTAACGAAGTGGCGTGCCATGCCGTCGTAGAACTCTCCGCTATCCTTCAGNCGGTCAAGAATATCGCGCAGATAGGCGAATATTTCCGAGCGGCCATCCCTGGTGGCCGGGATGGTGAAGATAAAGCCGAGCGAGGGGCAAATGGCATCGGTCTCCGAAATGGGCACACGGTAGAGCCGTCGCTTCAATATGGCGTCGGCAAGCGCCCGGGTCTCCTCAGGGGCAAGCGCCTTGATGATGGGTGAGGATATTACGGCGGTGACATGCTCATGGAAGAAGGTGGGCTCACCGTGCGAGCGGGCCACATTGGTCTGCATCATTATGATGGCGTGGATGAGCGCAGCCACCGGATTGTGGCGCATCGGGAGGCCCATGGTCACGTTGACAGACTTTATCTTCTCNGGGATGGAGTGGAGCAGCGGNACAAACAGNCCCTCGTCGGGGAGCACCACAGCCGTATTGATAGCATTGTCGGGGTTGATATANCCNTCCNTTTCGAGCAGGGAGGAGAGAGTGAGCCCGGCATACTTGGTCTGGGCAGTGTTGCCAGGCACACCTATCACCTCGATTTCANGCAGGGTGGTGATTGTTTCTTCCTCAAGAGGGTAGAGCGACGGAAATTCGGCGGCATTACGCTCTATGAAGCGCCCGGCGCGATTGAAACCATTGGAAAATGCNGGGGAGTTGAAGTCCCAGTAGAAATCGGCCACGCCGAGATTCTTCAGAATACCGAATATCTTCATCCCCTACCGCAAGAACCAGCTCTCCCACGACAACTGCCTCCGCGCTTGTCAGAGCCTGGTCGAGAAGATCACCGAATCGGGCATGACCGATGAACTT
>WFLX010018974.1_pt1 | contig 11958 bp, 12 predicted proteins | sample 4967041 | NCBI WGS metagenome assembly WFLX01 (sample SAMN12857096, study PRJNA449069) | gut metagenome | isolation source: stool from male and female vole | host: Microtus ochrogaster | place: USA:Florida | collected 2017 | reverse complement strand
GGCTCATACTGCACCTTGCGGTCTACGAGTTTGGCAGCTTCCTGATATCTTTTACCACGTTTCATATCCGTTCCTCCATATTNCTNTTACTCTTCTACTGTGATGCCCATACTTCTTGCAGTACCGGCTATCATACTCATAGCAGCTTCAAGGCTTGCCGCATTTAAATCAGGCATCTTAAGCTCTGCAATTTCCTGAATCTTTGCTTTGGAAATCGTTGCTACTTTTGTCTTGTTCGGTACAGCGGAACCTGATTTAATATTGCATGCTTTCTTTAAAAGAACGGCTGCAGGCGGAGTCTTTGTTACGAAACTAAAACTTCTGTCTGCATATACTGTGATAACAACAGGGATGATAACATCACCTTTATCAGCAGTCTTTGCGTTGAACTGTTTTGTAAATTCAACGATGTTGACGCCATGCTGTCCAAGTGCNGGNCCAACNGGCGGNGCCGGNGTNGCTTTGCCGGCAGGAATCTGTAANTTNATATANCCTNNTACTTTCTTTGCCATNATCGGCTACCTCCTTAAAATAATGTGGTAGTGGCGCAGACCTTATTNNCTCNGGTACTGCTCCCACACACGCCCGCATATATGTGATATATATGTTAATAGAAATCTCTCCCTTATCAAAAATCTTATCCGATAAGATCTTATAAGATTTCTACGAACGCCTTCATAATAAATATCTAAATTAAAACTTTTTGACATCTGAAAAACTGATATCCAGTTTTGTCTCCCGTCCGAACAGCTCTACTGTGATCGAAGCCATCTTCTTATTCTCGTCGATCTTGCTGACCATACCGATGGTGTCTTTCCATACGCCGTCCACAACCATGATCGTATCTCCCACTTCAAAGTCAGCCTTCACCACTTTGCCCTTATCAAGATGATCGATCTCTTCCTCATCTAAGGGAACCGGTTTGCTTCCCGGTCCTACAAAGCCCGTGACCCCGCGGGTATTACGCACAACGTACCATGCGTCATTATCATCCGCATCCATATGCACCAGTACATATCCGGGAAGGATCTTTTTCTCGGAGGTCTTTTTGCCGGTAGATTTCAACTCAGTTACATCCTGTGTCGGCACACGCACCTCTAAGATCTTTTCTTCCAGTCCGGGTCTGTTCTTAATGGACTTTTCAATATTCATCATTACTTTTTTTTCATATCCTGAATATGTGTGAACCACATACCAGCCCATACCGCGTCCGCTCTTATTATCGCTTTGACCGATATCATAATCTTCCTTTATCGCAGGCACATCTTCTTCAGAAACTGCCCTTACCGGCTTTAAGATGTCTCTTGTATCGTCTTCCTTCTGAGCAAGAATCTTCTTGAGCTCATCCATCTTTTTCACTTTCACTTTTTTTGATGAATCTGCCATATTCGCCGTTCCTTTCTTATCACCGAACCATTACCTTAGAATGTTACCAGCCAGTCAATGCCATACTTAATGATTAAATCCATAAGCGAGATCAGCAGTCCCAAAGCAATAGAAACCACAACAACAGCAGCCGTCTGCTTTGTCACCGTTTTCCTGTCCGGCCAGGTAACCTTTTTAAATTCTTTTTTCAGACCTTTAAAGAAGCTCGGTTTCTTCGTTTTTCCATCTGTCTTAGCGGAATCTCCCATACTTTAGCCTTTCTCCTATATTAATACAGGTAAGATACCGGCAGCTCGCCGTTCTTATTTTGTTTCTTTATGCAGCGTATGAGCCTTGCAAAATCTGCAATATTTCTTTGTCTCCATACGGTCAGGGTGTGTTTTTTTATCCTTCGTGGTATCGTAATTACGGTTCTTGCATTCTGTACATGCCAAAGTAATTCTTGTACGCATAAATCTTTCCTCCATAGATCTTTCAAATATCCAATATCACAACACAAAAAAAAGAGTTAAACTCTTTCGTGCTGATTCAGCATAGCATATCCGGCCTTTCACGTCAAGCAGTATTTTAAAAATATTTCATTCTTTTTTGTTTCTGCCCTTTTTGAATCGCCGTACATGACCGATACACTTATTATAAGGAACGCTAAAATTATGACATTGTGAGATCCTACAATTTTTACCGTAAATTTTCATGATAATTATTATACTTTTATTTTTCCAAAATCATTGTAATTTATTTTGGCATATGCTAAAATAAATTTAACTATCAATGATAGATGGTAGTTTTATCGTTAAATGGATTTAACGATAGGTTAGGCAGTACATGAAGGTTCGGTCAAGGACGGAAAGGAGAACTGACATGGCATCCCATTATTATAACGCAGTTTTAAATAATGTCTATAATTATTACAGGGCTGATCTGTTTGGTCGGTCTTCTTCTCGTTATGATTCCCACGACCGTTCCGATTTGAAAAAAGTATATAAATCGATCGTTAATATGAGCAAAGACGAGCCTGTCTTCTTATTAAAAGATGTTAAAGCGATCGAAGAGTATTCTATCCATATGAAAGAGAGCGCGATCCGTTTTCGTAATTCGATCGCATCCTTAGGCGGTCTGAATGAATCGACCATGTTTGAACAGCGAACCGTATATTCTACCGATCCGGAAGTTGTCGAGGCCACAGGAGTCAATATTTCCAAGGACGATTCCATTGATATGACGGTAGAAAGTCTGGCTACGGCTCAAGAGACGGCAGGGAATTTCCTTCCCGAATCGGAACTCAGCTTACCGCCCGGCGCTTATTCTTTTGATGTAATGACTGCCAACTCAAACTATGAACTGCAGTTTAATATCGGAGATACCGATACTAACCATACGATCCAGAGCCGTCTTGCCAGATTGATCAATCATTCCAATCTGGGCTTGAAAGCTTCTGTGATCACGAACGAGCATAACGAATCAGCGCTTTTGATCCGTTCCAATAAAACCGGCACAACGGCCGGCGGCCAGCAGCCATTTACGATCAGCGACGAAAATACAAGTCAACGTAAGGGTATTATTGATTATCTCGGAATTCGCGAGACAAGCAATCCTGCGCAGAATGCGCACTATACGGTAAACGGCGAGTCATTCCAATCCCCGTCCAACTCCTTTATTCTGGATGACAAATATTCCATTACGTTAAAGGGTATCGGCGGAACGGAAGATGATCCTGTTAAGATCGGAGTAAAACCTGATTACGAATCATTAAAGGACAATATCATATCCCTGACAGGTTCCTACAATGATTTCCTGCAGGCTGCCGCCAAATATGTAGACCAGCATCCCCGAACCAATCTTCTGATCGGAACGATGAAGGCCATGAGCGCAGGCTATGCCTCCACTTTCACTAAAGCAGGCATTACGCAGGACAGCAACGGTAATCTCTCCGTGGATGAGGAAATGCTGACTACGGCGCTGGGCAGTGCAGATGCTGAAGAGACTTTGGGTTCTTTAAAGAATTTTACGCATACTACATTGCATAAAGCCACACAGATTCAGCTCAATCCCATGGATTATATTGACAAGCGGATCGTGGCATATAAAAATCCTAAGGTAAGCCATTATGCTAATCCTTATGTTACAAGCGCTTACAGCGGAATGTTATTTAACGGATATATGTAAAACCAGATGACAAAACAAAGAAGCGGCGGACTATCAATTTTATGATGTTCCGCCGCTTTTTATTATCGCTGTTTTATAATTACGTCTAATTCCCGCTTTTTTATTATCACTTTTTACTTCCTGTCCAACAAACGATCACACCTGGTCCGCAATCTCTTTCATCTTTCTGAGGAAAGGCAGAACCGCTTCTTCCAAACCGGAAACAATACCGCTCTGGTCATGTGCAGTATACGCGGTGCCGAACTTTGTGATCTTCTGATCCATCGCCTTGGAATCAACCTGTTCCGTCTCTTTATTGATCACATCCTTCGTTCCGTTATAAACCTGAATAACCCAGTTTAATCCTTCAACTACCATATCCAACATATCATAGGAATCCTCCTGCAGTTCTCCCTTGAACTCATCAGCCATTCCCTCTGCTGCTGGAATTAATCGAGACAGGTATCCAGCTGCTTCCTGCATTGCNTCTCTCTGTTGTTCATCCCATGCNTAAACTATTTCTCNCNTGAATCACACNATACCTTTCTCAATTTTACCTTNCATCATGCCAGNCATCATAATAATCCTTCNTTANGTTCTTTTTTTCCAACATATGAACGGTATGACTTTTTCTTCAGCCAAATCTTTAAAAGGGCACAATCTGCCTACCCTATAGATTCTATTTATATATCGGCTAATAATCTTTAAAACTTAATCCTTTTTTATTAATTTATCCTTTTGTTTGAGTACGCCGCATCAGCAGTTCTCCGATGCCCATAAGCAGAAATACGGTGGGCGTGCAGATACACTGCTGATAACAAAAGAAGTTATGCCCCATATATGCTAATGCCGCGGCACTAAACGGCACCACCAGCCTGGTCTCTATCCCACTCTTTGTACTTCGGACAATAAAACTGATAAAAATGCCGACATAAGCCGCTACGCCAAGAATGCCCTGGGTCACCATCATATTTAAAAATTCATTATGCGCACATGCCAGCTTATATCCACTCCAGAATATCGCANCTNCCTGCGCACAATATTTATCCATGCTCATGGCAAAGCAGTCCGGNCCGACACCGATCAGCATATCCTTAAAAGAAGCATNCTTGATTGCCAGAAGAGACATCCTCCAGTTAAATCCCCTGGCATTGCCCCAATAATCATCAAAGTTGAAAAATCCCACATCATAAAATCCGGCAAGACTATCCGGCAGCATTTTTTTAGTAGTTAAAACGATCGCCAGAACCACTCCGAGCAGCACAACAACAGCCGCCACAATCATCAATTTTCTGAGCCACAGGAATTTACTGATATCAAATCCCTTCGCTTTCGTATTCGCGGTATTACCCTGCTGACTTTTTTTATTTTTTCCGAATTTAAGGAGCTCCATCTTTGAAGAAACACAGAACAAATAAAAAGCAATATAGAGCACCGCCACGACCACCAGCGCCACCAACATAAGTGTACTCTGTGTAATGAAGAAAGAAATCTTCTCATCTTCATAAACTAACTGTATCATTTTCTCCGGAAAAAACATCTGCATGATCCCTATGATCCGGAAGGAAGCAAGTCCGATCAAGAGAATCTCCAAAAAGCGCGCAAAGCTCTTATTGCTCTCCAACGAAAACCAGAAAAACACCATCAGGATCAAGACATATGCCACATAACCGCTATCACTGTGCGCCGTACAAAGGCTGCCAAATCCAAGTGCCGTTACTATCCCCGCCAGTATCCTTACCCATTTTCTATCATCATACCAGTAAAAAAAGACAGCCAGCGGAAATACAAGTACCACGTAGCTGGAAAACCATGTCGTCTGCCCTAATGTGGAAAGAAATTTTTCGATATTTTCCGGTCCCAGATTTTCATACATCTTCAGCGGATCTATGGAAAAACGCTGTAGGATTGCAATCTGATAGATCGCTCCCGATGTAACGATTGCTGAAAACAGCGTAAACTCACTCCATTTCCAAAATCTTGAAACAGCAAAATAAATCAGGACAAACATTACCTGTGACACTAATCCCATATGCCATCCGCTATATCCAGCCAGTGCGGAAGAAGTATCATCCCCGGGCAAGACCGGATTCTGGTATTCACTGAATAAATAAGATAAATAACTTAAAATCAAAAAAGCAGCAACGAACCAGTCTGTTACCGAAAAGCGCTGGATAATGGACAATATACGGAATTTTTCCCGATATACAATAATCCAAATAGCCAAAAAGATCAAAAAAAATATCAGAAAAATGATAGAGACGGATCTGAAATATGAATATTTCGCCTCACCCATGTCATGGTATTTATTTTGATAGTATAAAGGATAAAATATAAGCATCGTAAACACATAGATCAACATCAGCATAGACATGCCGTAGTCTATGAGCTGCTGCGCCAATGTTTCTTCAGGTTCTTGAGATTTTTTCTTTTTATTGGACACAATCAATCCTCCAATCTGCTGAACATCTGCCTTTACATTCTATCACAGATAAATATATTAATCCACCAAAGAAATTCATTTTTCAAACGGTGCGATTCATCGGAATTCTATTGAAAATCCGTTGGAAATCCGTTTTCTTACAGCAGAAATCGTGATATACTGTTAAAGGAAGTAATGTGATGTAACCCAATGGTTATTCCTTTGTAATTGCTTAATATAATCAGACATGCGAGGTTCATTATGGTTCCTATTTCTATTTGTATTATCATGAANAATGAAGAAAAAAATATTGAAAACTGNCTTCAGNCGTTGATATCGCATGGTTTCNGACCGGATGGGGCGTATGGCGAGATCGTATTAGTTGNTACCGGTTCTACGGACCAAAGTATANAGATTGCTCAAAAATACCTTTCTACGANTCACNNCTTTNNTTGGATCAATGACTTTTCCGCCGCCAAAAACTANGCTGCCGACTGTGCAAAAAATGACTGGATCATCTCCATTGACGCAGATGAATCTATGCAGTCCTTTGATGCAGACGCAGTACAGGAGTTTATGCTTCATCACGAAGACCATATTGGGTCCCTTCACTTTATCATTAGCTCCGAAGAAAATAATATCACTACCAGAGGAAATTTCCGGCTGGGACGCATGTATCACCGGAAACATTATCATTTTACAGAACCGGTCCACGAACAGCTGACTCCCATTGACAGCAGCCATCCATACGCCAGCTGTCCGCTGCCGGTCAGCATCTTCCATAACGGCTATGCGGAAGATCCGGAAACCCTATCCCAAAAAGCCGCCAGGAATAATGAGATTCTGTTTCGCGAACTCGAAAAAAAGCCGGACAATCCTTATCTGTATTTCCAGATTGCCCAGAGCTATATGCTGTGCCGGGATATGGAAGCCGCCTATGAATGGTTCGGCAAAGGACTTGCCTATGATATCGATCCCAAACTGGAATACGCGCAGATGATGGTGATCGGATATGGTGAATGTATGCTTGCTACCAACAGGGAACAGGAAGCGCTTTCCCTGCTGTCCGTTTATGATGACTTCTGCGATACGCCGGAATTCGTCTTTCTGATCGGACAGATCTATATGAACAATAACATGTATCTCAAAGCCTATACAGAATTTTTGAAATGCCTTTCCATGAAACCTAACCGTACGGAAGGGGTAACCACCTTTTTTGCATATCACAATATCGCCGTGATCAACGAAGCTCTCGGCAACCGGGAAATGGCGGTTTCATTTTATAAAAAAGCGGGGGATTACCCCCGCTCTAAAGAACGTCTGAAGGAACTGTTGTCCCATTCATAGGATCCGCCATCCGTTCCCCGATTACAATGTCTGATAAGTATGTATCATGGAAGCGTATTCCGACAGGAAGATCCTGCGGTATCTGTCATAACTCCACAGGTTCATCGTTCCGTCATCATGGGCGCACCATGGTTTTTTCTGTTCCGGAACGACTACCCTGTATCCTTTTTTGCGAAATTCAAAACTTTGGGATACATCATAAAAATCCCAGCCATCAAACAGATCCTCCCGCCACGGCAGATCATCCTTGGTCACCATCAAAAGTCCATCAACAGCCTCAACATCTGTCAAACCGTCTTCCTTACGATATTCATAACCGTTAAAATCAATATTATTCCGGTCAATCTCATAAAGGTTGCCCACGCGCTCACCATACCACATCACGCCGCAGGACGAAAGCACCGGAGAACCGATCATTCCGATCATCCCGATTTTGTAATCCATTTTAAAAACCGCCAATATATCATTCAGAAAATTGGGGTTCATAATCGTTACATCCTGATGAAGATAGACCTTATATTTTGCATCCGTAGACGCCATGCCTTGATTATAGCCCGCTGCCATGCTTTTTGCATCATAAATAGGCAGGATCTCCACGGAAAATCCTTGTGGAATATTAAGTTGATTAATATACATACAACATTCATTAAGATAGAACTCACTTGTAGTACATATAATAAAACAAATTTTTTGTTTATTGATTCGCATCAAATTCTCCCCAGATATTCATCACGTTTTTTTCTCAGGGCCTCACGATAAGATGCATCCCCCTGCTCAATCATAACTGCCAGCAGAAACAACGCTTCTTTATACATATTATACTCTGCATAAAAATCTGCCAATACCATAACAACATCTTCCTTATTACCGACACCGCAATCCAGCAGGATCTGTATCACCGCATAAACAGAAAGTCTTTTTGTCTTTATATAAGTCATGCACTCCTTCTGCAGCGGCTTTGCCAGACGCAGCTGGATCCTCCGGAAATAATACACCATCTGCTGAAAGATCACTTGGAAATCATCTATATATTCTATATTGTCAAAGATGGTGTTACCGTGGTTATCGCTTTCCATGCGGTAGATCTTAACTGCTGTCTGGAAACAGGAAAGTTCATAATCATACCCGGTCAGTTTCTCATATTCCTCTAATCCGGTCATCGTCACAGCAGCTTCATAAGCATTGGCGCTTTTTTCCTGAAGCTTTTCATTGATCTTTCCTTTGATTGCACAGATCCCGGTCTGTATCACCGGTCTATTCTCTGCACTGGTCTCAAAGATACTATCTACATAGGCAGTCATCCTTGCCTCTGCCTGGGCGTCCGCCGCCTTATCCTTTTCACAAAAACTTTCTATCCCCAAAACTGCCGGAATCCGCATTCTTCTTAACCTCGCATCTTTTTACACTAATTCTATTATACATTCTAAGGGAAAGATTTGTAAATAGCAGATTGAGCTGTTATAATGATATTAATAAATTTTTTAGGAAACCAACGCTATCCAATCTTTCCAAGATGTTATTTCATTCCATATATAAAAGATCATGACAGCGTAAGGGGAGCAAGCTATGTACGATTTTACCTTCTGCATTATTGTAAAAAACGAAGAAAACAAAATTGCCCGATGTCTGGCTCCTTTAGCGCCTACCGGCATGGAAGTGATCGTTCTGGATACCGGTTCTACAGACAATACGGTTTCCATTGCCAAAAACTACACAGATAAAATCTTCCATTTTGACTGGATCAATGACTTCAGCGCGGCGCGCAACTATGCAATGGCCAAGGCTTCCCACGACCATATCCTCTTTTTGGACGCAGACGAATACGTGGAAGATATTGATATCCCCGCCATTAAAAAACTCCTGCGGGAATATCCGGATGCCATCGGCCAGATCAGAAGGCGCAATGTCTGCTTTGCTTCCGACGGTATCAGCGAAATGATCACCATCGATCTTGTAGAGCGGCTGTTTGACAGACGTCTTTATCATTATCAGGGAACCATCCATGAGCAGATCACACACCGTCAAGGCAGGAAACTTTATGTATACCAGATTCCTTTGACCGTGTATCATGACGGATATCTGGGCACACCCGAAGAACGCCGCCAAAAGGCCGAGCGGAATAACGCTTTATTATTTGATGAATTAAGAAAATCTCCCGAAGATCCTTATCTTTATTACCAGATCGGGCAAAGTTTCGGACTCTGCGGCGATGCTGAGCGGGAATATGAATATTATCACAAGGGCTGCTCTCTCCCATTGGACACCTCCTTAAGTTATGTCAGGATCATGCTGGTATCCTATGGATATTCCATGCTGCATACCCACCGTGAAGCACAGGCAATGAAGCTGGCAGCATATTATGACCGGCTGTCCTCTTATGCGGATTATGTCTGTCTTCTCGGCTGTATCTACCTTGAAAATCATGAACACTTAAAGGCAATCCGCGCTTTCCGCCATGCCCTTACCCTGACCGAATATTATATCGAAGGAAGCAATAACGCCACACCATGGCACAACTTAGGCTGCATCTATGAAGCGCTGGGCAACACGGAAGAAGCGCTTCTTTGCTATGAACATGCCATGACATATGGCTCTCCTAATACAAAAGAACGTTATGATGCCCTGCCGCATAAACAGACCGAAAAGCCAAAAATCACCGCCATTATTCCATGCCATAATGATTCCTGCGTTCTGGATGGATTTTTCCGGTCGCTGGAAGAACAGACGATGGGGCTGACCCATGTACAGCTGATCTTTCTTGATTTTGCTTCCAATGACGATACCTGGGATAAACTAAATAAATTTGAGCAAAAATATCCTGATTCCGTAATGCTTTTTCCTTTTGCCCCCGATGCTGCGCCTCCCGATCTACGGACACCGGAAGACTGCATCGCATACGGCATTGCCGAAGATCTTCTTGCTTCCTACGTCGCTACTCCTTATGTCTGCTTCCTGCAGCCAAAGGACCGTCTGAACATGGACTTGCTGCGGCAATACAAACAGATCATTTCCTCCAATCCCTGTGACGCTGTGATCTGCCTTACTGTATCCGAGGTCGAAGACAGTGACCGTTTTGCCACGCAGATCAACCCCGGTGCCTCCTGCTCACTGTTACGGATCGACAATGACCATGCACGTGCGGAACTGGCGTCATCCCCTCTCTTTGACCTGCCGCTCTCCGGAAAGCTTTTCTCCAGATCCTGTCTGGAAAGCCAACATCTCTGGACGCAGATCGCTCCCGAAGAAAGAAATCAGGCAGACCGGCTTATCAAAGCCAAAGTCTGCCGGTCTATCCATACAATCTGTTATCTTGCAGATACCTTATATCATTGTCCGTAAAAGGCTTTATTGCTGAAGCAGTCCTGCAATTGTAAGCATTTGCCGGACCCTCTTATGATACGTATGCTGTTCCTTCACCTTCTGGTAACCGCTTCCTGCAATCTCCATCCTCTCCTCCTCATGGGTGAGATAATATCCTGCTTTCTCCACCAGATCCGTCAAATCCTCATAATATACATAATCCTTTCCCGGTACAAAATACTCCAGAAAATCTTCCTGATAATTCGTCAGCAGGAAACCCCCACAGCCCATAATATCCATCGCCCTGAGCGGTATACCGCTTACGATGCTTCGAAGCGTAATATTCAGATTGATTTTTGCCGCTTTCATGGCATAGGGCGCTTCCTTGTAGTAATCCACCGTTCCCAGATTCCTCACCTTTGGCAGCGCAGGCGTAGCTTCCGGCGTATAAAGCGCCACATCATATTTCTCTGAAAGCGTTTCCAGAGCCTCCCTGCGTTCCAAAGCCGTCACCCTTCTCGCCAGATAATAGCTGGCAAATGACCATTCCGCCGTCTCAAAACCATCCCCGCCGGCCACGATAGGACATACCTTTCTGATCCGCGCCATAATGTCCTCTGTCAGCGCCTCCTCTAATATTGAACAGCCATATAGTCCCTTCTGCGCCTGTATCAATGCCTCAAGGTATCCCTTCGTATAGTCATCCGCCTGGTTAATCGCCTTAAAGATACGGTGCTTCGGCTCCGTATACATCGAACCGATCATTGCAATGTCCGCCGCATATTTTTTCCTTCTTCCCGCATCAGGTTCCATCTGATCATACAATTCTATAGGCGCTGCCATAGGCAGATAATATACCCGTTCCGGCGCAAACCGGGACAATCTTTCATACTCCGCCCGGTCAAAGACAAACGCATAGTTGGTCTCATACTCTATGGTTTTAGAATAGATCTGAATAAACGGACTGTCATATGTCCAGGAAAGATATGGTATTCTGCATGCCTTGCATGCGATCGCCGCCACAGGAAAATAGTTAAATGAAAAAACGAAAGCCGGCGCCGTTTCCAAGATCTTAGAAGCGATCTTCATCGCCAGTTCTTCACTCTTCCTTGTATCCTCCTTATAATTGGAAAACATAAGACTTACGATCTCATATCCCAAGGAACACAATTCCGCCTTCATATACTGATTTCCATAGCTTTCCCATTCTAAGAGCAATGCTTTTTTCACACTAATCCTCCATGTCAGAGCAGCTTGCTGCGATGACACGCGATGAGAAATCCGCGCAGGCGGTTTCTCATCTGCGATCAAAGCAATTTGAGGCTCTGACTCAAATTGCCGGTTGAAAAATCAGCACA
>WFLX010024664.1_pt1 | contig 11959 bp, 8 predicted proteins | sample 4967041 | NCBI WGS metagenome assembly WFLX01 (sample SAMN12857096, study PRJNA449069) | gut metagenome | isolation source: stool from male and female vole | host: Microtus ochrogaster | place: USA:Florida | collected 2017 | reverse complement strand
GATTAACTTGTTCAGGATAAAATTCTGTCAGTTACGCTCTGAATAACTGTAAACGGGCTATAGAGATTACAGAGCTTATTGAGTAACAATAGGTCAATAGCCGGGTTTTAACAGTTATTGTATTACAAAGTTAAAAAAATATCACAAAAAAACAAGAGGGCTACATCGTTTTTTCTCACGATATAGCCCTCTTTAGGGGTAAATTAGTCCAAATTACTCGTCAAAATGCGCCTTTGCCAGTTGGGCGAGCACATAATCGCGGTCGATGACAAGTTTTTTCTTCTTTGAAGTCGGAGCCTCAAACATGGCATCGACCATCACTGTCTCNACGATAGAGCGGAGACCGCGGGCACCCAACTTATACTCCACCGCCTTGTCCACGATGGTGTCGAGAGCCTCGTCGGTAAACTCGAGCTTGATACCGTCCATGTCGAGCAGGCGGCTGTACTGGCGGATGATGGCATTCTTCGGCTCAACAAGGATGCGGCGTAAGGCAGCCTTGTCGAGCGGGTCGAGACTCGTGAGCACCGGCAGACGACCGATGATCTCGGGGATAAGGCCGTACGACTTGAGATCCTGCGGAGTGACGTACTGCATNAGGTTCTCGCGTTTCTTCTTCTTATCCACCTCATCCTTGCCGTAACCGACCACATGGGTGTTAAGACGGGCGGCAATCTTGCGCTCGATACCGTCGAANGCACCNCCGCAGATAAAGAGGATGTTCTTGGTATCGACAGCAATCAGTTTCTGCTCCGGGTGCTTGCGGCCACCGTTTGGCGGCACGAGTACCGTGCTCCCCTCAAGGAGTTTGAGGAGACCCTGCTGTACACCCTCGCCGCCGACNTCACGCGTGATNGACGGATTGTCAGCCTTACGGGTNATCTTGTCGATTTCGTCGATAAAGACGATACCGCGCTCGGCCTTTGCCACNTCATAGTCGCAGTTCTGCAAGAGACGAGTNAGCAGCGACTCAATNTCCTCACCGACGTAACCCGCCTCGGTCAGCACCGTGGCATCGACGATGGTAAACGGTACGTCGAGAAGGCGAGCGATGGANTTGGCGAGAAGGGTNTTGCCNGTACCGGTCGGNCCAACCATTATGATGTTTGACTTCTCGATATCGACATCGTCCTCCTTGGCAGCGTCCTTTTGGTTGATACGTTTATAATGATTATAAACGGCAACCGATAAATATTTCTTGGCTGCATCCTGACCGATCACATACTGGTCAAGAAATTCCTTGATCTGAGCAGGTTTGGGTATTTCGTTTTTAGGAGCCGGGTTACCTTTGCCGGCATCTTTCTTCTGCTCACTGAGGGCGGTGTCACGTGCAGTATCAATATAGCTGATACAGTCGGTGCAGAGCGTCAGTCCGGGCAGAACTTCTATTACAGGTGTGTCAGGGCGATCCATGTTGCCGCACATGACACACTGTTTATGATCGTGTGATTTTGCCATTTTTGTCTTTGACGNAATTAGTCTTTTTTGCGCTGGTTTACCAGAATATTATCAATCATGCCGTACTCCTTGGCCTCGGATGCGATCATCCAGTAGTCACGGTCTGAGTCNGCCTCNACCTTCTCGTAAGGCTGGCCNCTGTGGTCGGAGATGATACGGTAGAGTTCGTCCTTGAGTTTGAGGATCTCGCGGGCAGTGATCTCGATGTCGGAAGCCTGACCGTTGATACCACCCATCGGCTGGTGGATCATCACGCGTGAGTGGGGGAGGGCATAACGCTTGCCTTTCTCACCGGCTACGAGCAGCACGGCAGCCATTGACGCAGCCATGCCTGTACAGATGGTAGATACGTCACTGTTGATATATTGCATTGTATCGTAGATACCGAGACCGGCATATACCGAACCGCCGGGAGAGTTGATATAGAGGGCGATATCCTTATCGGGGTCTACAGAGTCGAGATAGAGGAGCTGAGCCTGGATGATGTTGGCGCTCTGGTCAGTCACCTGTGTGCCGAGGAAGATGATACGGTCCATCATCAGACGTGAGAACACATCCATCTGGGTGACGTTAAGCTGACGCTCCTCAAGGATGTAGGGATTCATATAATCGGCTTTGGGAACCACGATGCCAGAGGCAGTGGTCTCAACGTTACGAATATATGAATCAACTGTATTTCCGCTCATGCCGAGATGATTGACGGCATAATTTCTGAAGTCTTTAGTCATAATAGTAATATTCAAATTTTTAATAAAAGAGTCTGTCCGGATGTGCAGACAGACTCTTTTATTTTTGCAAATTCTATGCCAATGTCAGTAACTGTAATAAATTACTGAAAAGATAAGTAATCAATGATAATTCTTAAAGTAGAATTTATTAATTATTCATCGGCAGAATTTATTGTAATCAATTGTTGGCGGTAAAGAGTTTATTGAAATCCTCAACTGAAACCTCTTTCTCATCGAGAGTCACGGCATCCTTGATGGCGTTAAAGAGTTTACGCTCGAAAGTCTGCTGAGTGAGCTGCGAACGGTATTTCTGATCCTTGAGGATCTCGCGGGCGAGCTGGTCGATAGACTCGGCGGGAACGCTTGTCATACCGTACTGGGCGAACTGCTGCTGGGCGATAGCGCGGGCCATCTCCATAATGTCGTTCTCCTCAAGTTTGACACCGAGCTGCTCAGCGATAGCCTCGCTTACGAGCTCCCATGTCAGCTGCGGCACGATCGAGGGATACTCAGTGTCGATATTCTCGGCAGTGAGGTTCTCATTCTGAGAGATAAGGAAGTTCTTTACAATCTCCTCGGGGAGTTTGATCTCGCCGACAGCCTTGAGGATGTCATTCTTGGCGTCGATCGAGAAGCGGTAATCGGCATCGTTGGCGAGACCGGTCTCCATAACCTCCTTGAGGGCTGCACGATACTCCTCATCGTTGTGAACCTTGTCCTTGCCCAATACTGCATCGAAGAACTCCTGATCGTGCTCTGCGGGTTTGAGTACGATGATTTCCTTGATGTCGAAATCGAAGTCACCCTTATGGTTCTCTACATCCTCTTTCTGAATGTTGAGCATAGACGAAAGCTCAGCCTCGTTGCCATCGGCACCCTTGTAGGGGTTGAAGACAACCTTGTCACCCACTTTCTTACCGATGAAGAGCTCCTTCTGAGCCTCATCCTTGAAGTAGCGGGGACCTAGGATACCGTTCTCGACAACGATACCACCCTCTTTGGGAGTACCGTCCTCGTTGAGCTCGGTGATGACACCCTTGACGAGAGCATTGGCATCAACCTCCTCGCCCGGTACCTGTTTGCCGAAGCGCTGGCAGAGGTTCTTATCCTGATTGTCGATCATCTCGTCGGTGATCTGAATCTTATAGTAAGGAACGTGAAGCTCCTTGTTTACATGAGTGTCAATCTCGGGGGCGATGCCGACCTTAAATTTGAATGTCATCTCTTTGGCATCGGGAGTGATCTCATTGTTGGGCTCCGGAACGGGATTGCCTAACACATGGAGTTTGTTGTCGCGGATGTATTCAAAAAGTTTATCGCCGATAAGTTTGTTGATAACATCATATTTAACAGCGGCGCCGTATTTCTTCTCGATNAGACCCATGGGAGTCTTGCCGGGACGGAAGCCGGGCTCGGGACGATGTTTGGCAACCTCTTTGAGTTCTTTCTTTACGTTGTCTGCATAATCGTTCTCTTCGATCGCGATGGTGATCTCACCGGTTACGTCGTCGATTTTGGAATAATCAATTTTCATCTTAGATATATGTATTGATACTAATTGCGTTTAAGATGCCCCGGGGTCNTANCGACCCGGGGTATCTACATTAACTAAAAACAAATATCATACCGAAAACTATCGGCATACTTTGCAAATTTAATTATTTTTTTGCATTAATGCTAATTAGTGTTTAGTTTTTAGTGTTGAGTGTTTGGTTTTTNGTNTTTNGTGTTTAGTGTTGAGTGTTTGGTTTTTGGTGATGAGGGATTGGTGGTTACCTTCTGGNGCAGCGGACGGGGAGGGCGTCAACCATACTTTTCGTGCCTACGGAGTAATAAGGCTCCGTAGCAGTTGTNGTATTTGGNGCCGTAGTAGAAGTCAAGCCACCGGGTTTGAGTACCCAAAGGAAAGNGATCTTATCACGATACAATTCAACGATATTAGTCCATTTGTATGGGTCTCTCCGTAATCCTCCGGCAGGGATATCCAAGCCGGCCCAGGAGGAACTGATAGTCCATGCTCCCGGAGGGGTTTCANGTTGNTTTTCGTCCGGCGGTAATACCCATCCTTGGGGAGATGGATCCTGAGGTNTCCAGGGAACTGCAGANGAGGGGNCAGTCCAAGTAGCTGTTCTACCAACTGCTTGGCCTATGTAATNCTTGTTTGCCAAAGTAGTAGCAGTTGAACCGCCCGTATGATAATACATCTTGTAAGGCCATTTTACTGCATTTGTTTTTGTATCCTTAATGTCATTGGTGGTAGTTTTGGCGGCGTGTTGATANATGAGCATGCTGGCTGATTCTCCGGATGCGAGGGTATGCCTGAGATTTTTCAGTTCCTTGCCGTTAATGNCATAAACCGTGGCTTGCCNATGCGGGAACGGGTCTTTNCTATCCCACTGATAGTAAAATCCCGGGTCGCCGGGTTTCATGGCTCCGATATTGCGGTCCATGGTAGACTGTCCGAGTTCGGCAGGATTATAATTTGTGATCCACAGATGCCAGCTCCAGAGATATTCGCGCTGTTCCACAGGCTTACCATCCTCGCTTTTCTTGCGGATTCCCACAATTACATTTCCTTCCGCTCCGGTGGTCTTGAAGAAAATCTCACTCCTGGTGGGGTTCCTATCGTTATACGGATCTTTAAATGCCGCCGGGTCTAACACATTTGTAGACCCCCCCTTTAATAAAAATGTTTGTTTAAAATTATTGAAATCGGCTATCTTCACCGGTAGCCACATGGCGCCGGCGCTTTCGTAGTAGTCACCGTTGTTTGTGGGCATACCAAGATAGTCGCAGAAATTTATCAGTCTCTTCGGGTTGTCTTGCCAAATTACCTCAGCGACCCATTCAGTGCTGGGCGTAATGGCAAATGGCCAAACCGGTTCGTGTGCATCATCAGTTAATTTTGTAAAATATTCATCACGTTTTTGCCAAGATGCAGGATCCTGTGTAAGTTGTCCTGTAACATCATTGTTTACTTCTTTAAGTTCCTGCAAATAGATTTTAAAATATGCCTCCTCCCAATATGTATATTTTTTTTTATTTATATCAGGAGCACCGGGATAGAGGTCCGTAGCATGGTTATTGGCGGGGCTTATCGGGAAGCGGTTTATTATGCGGTTATCCTGAGGATTGACAATATAGGCATTGGCTTCGCCGTAACGTCTGTACATTTTTTTGACAGGACCATCATCAGTAGGGAAATTAGCGAAGGTAAAATCAATATNGTAATANTTCCCCGGGATTATGTTGTAATCATTTACATCATTTGCTCCGACATAAAACTCTATACGNCTGTATTTATTTTGTTGTGTCTCTTCTTTATCGGAGGTTAATATTTCCAGGAAGAGAGCGTTATCGGTGGCGTGTGTTGCCTTTTGATATGGATCCTTGTTCTGATTAACCCCCTGGGTGTTACGGGGCAGATAGACATCTATCGTCGAGGGTTTATCCGACATGTCCAGGGAATAACCGACGATGACGTTTAATTTTTGCTTATCGGTTGTGAGAGGATACAAATTGAGATTGGCAGCATTGACCGATGACGGGTATCTGTGCTCCTCATCATTATAGCTGTCTGAGTCAAAAAGAATATCGGCGTAGGGGAGGTCCGGTACATTTCCCCAGTTTACAGCAAGNGTTTTGCGCTTTCTGTCCCAGCTGTTTCCGCCGCCCGCATCACCCTCTCCGTCAGTGGTCTTCATAAGTCTGAATGTCAAATGCAGTTTTGCTGCATTGGGGCGGAGTGTTGCGCTCAGGGACACGGTATTGATATTCACCTCGGTCATGCCGCTCATCAAAAGATGACGTTTGCCGTCGATGACGGTCCATACATCATCGGCGTTTTTCATCGGTTTATGTGTATCTTTGAGCGCGCGGACTGTTTTGGTGTTCTTATCGTTAAANAGAGAAGGATTACCGGTATTTGCAATAAATANGGCGATGAACTTATTATCAGGTTTTGCAATGGTCGGGACCAAGAANGGGATAACAGGTTTCTNNCCCTGACCGGAGTATTCCTGATAATAGGGCATGCCGACACGGTCACCGGCTGAGTTATACTGTATGACCCAGAAATCGTGCAGACGCTTTTCGTCTTCCAAGATGGNGGGATCGNCNGGTTCCACGACAGTAGGGTCATCATAATCATCCTGATCGCTGCGGGAAACATTGTTTAAGGTAACGATGTCTCCGACAGCAATATTTANGGGCATCATAACCTCGCGNCCCGGATCATCAATATCATTAGAAGTAGAATTAAATAATTCGTCCACGCAGCCCGTCAGGGTNAGCAGCAGGAATAATATTCCTGCCGATTGTAAACGAAAAATTCTTGTTGCTATTTTGTGCATGATGATTAANCTTTTTNGAGTTTGGANTGNNATAAAGAGGTTACTTCCACCATANNGTACCGTCGGGACCNGTANCATTTGAATTGGCTCCCCAGCCCTTNTTACCGATGGTCCCTCCTTCGCCCCACTCGGTGTCGTTGNTAGTAATCTCCACACCGCCGTAATCTACGATGGGACCTCCCGGATTGAGGTCATCGGGATCATGTACGCCGACACCGTTTGAGTAATCGAGNACGTACGAATAGAGGTATCCCGGTTTCCAATCCGCATTGGCGGGGGCTGCTGCCCAGCCGTATATACGCTTCTCCTGACCGGCGGGGGCGGTATATCTATCGTATTCAGCAGAGGTAAGGCGTTTCATGACCATACCGTCAGATTGACGCACCACGAGGTAAACCAGATAAGGTCTTGTGGCAGGGTCAGAGGAGGGGTAGATGAGATGATGGTCACCGTCATGCTCATACATACGGATCAGCGCGCTGAAATACAATCCCTTGCCGGAGTTACCCTTGTCAAGGTCATGAACCCATTTCTGATGCTTGTAGGGTATCACCATGGCTTTACCACCGGTACCCATTATAGAGGCAGCCGACTCCTTGGTGTTATGTTCATTGATATTGACGTTTACCACCTTATCGCCCGGTGCGAAGACGTAATCTACATGCCCGCGCGGCGAATTGTTGTTNATNAGCCATGCACCGATCGTATTCTCGTTATTGGCNGGATTNGCNATCTCGGTCGAGAGACTGAAATCAGCCTCGACAACCGTGCCGCCGATGCGCACNCCGGCAATCTCNACATCGTANAGNGAGTTGTTTCCCCACACNGCGATCTCNACACCGCAGAGCTGGTGCTCGAAGGTGAGTTCCACACCCGAGTAAAGATTATCGTTCTTGTTTCCCTCGGTAATGGAGGTCACGAAGTCCACCTGCNTGGANATNTCGGGAATGACACGAAACTTGGTCAGGCGNTAGTCGTAGGTAATGCCCGNGTTATCCTTTTTTGAATAGTTGGCGAATTTGAAATACTGGTTTCCGAAACCGCCGCGCTTATTCATTTCGGCAATCGTGGGGTGGAATGCAAATATTTTAAGATAGCCTGTGTTATTCCTTTCATTTGAGGGCCATCTGCATTCTCCGGAGCGGAAAATGCCGTCGATTTCACGCTCTACGACCTTGCCCTCGAAATGAGTGCCGAGCGCACCGTTTGCGCCCTCGGTGTTTATACCCGATACGGTAATACCGAGCGTGTCTATATTTTCCTCAATATTGTAATTGGCACGAGTGGTCAAGCCGGGGAGTCGGGTGACAAAAGAGATCTCGTCACCGACATCGACAAGTCCGGTGTCGTCCTTGTCGCAACCGGCGAGGAGGACGATAGTCAGGATAAATATGAGATGGTGTATACGTTTCATGATTTGTCGGCAAAATTATATAGGAGGCATCACAAATTCGTCGCCACCGCCGTTGCGCCACGGTTTTACCTCGTAAGTTACGGCGACCTTACCGCTGATGACCGGTTCGCCGGCTTTGGGATATGTGGTGGTGACTTCCGGGTCAAGGAGACCTACGCCTGAAGTATAGTCGAGNGTATAAGAATAGATATTGCCCGGTTTCCAGTCGGCACTGACCGGGATTGCTGCCCATCCGAATTCCTTGACCTCCTCGTTGGCGGGAACGGCGTAGCTCGCCTTACAGGCAGAATCCGTAAAATAAGCGTCCTCTTTCTTATACAACCGCTTGGAGACGACACCATCCTTGGTCACAGCCATATAAACCTTGGGAATATCGAGAGCCTCCGGTCCCTCAGCATAATCACGGTAAGGGAAGCGCTGTTTTTCGGTCGGCTTTATACCGGCATTGACAGTGACGTCGGTGATACGGAGCAGGACACTTATGTACATTTTGTTGGCAGCGTTACGACCGTCACCCTCAGCGTCCCACTTCGGGTACGTCGAGGGAATGAGCATGGCGCAGTTATTATCATCACCGATCTTGGAACCCATGATAGATACCGCACCCTCCTCCTTATTAGTGGAGACACCGGTACTGCTGTTGAGAAGCGAAATAATCCGGTCCTCGGGTTTAAAAATATACTCTACAATCCCCCTTTCAGTAGGCTCACCGTACCACGCACCGCCGGTCTCCGTATTGGAGAAGGCGAAAGTACCCTCGACGCCAATACCACCGAAGCGGATACCGGCAATCTCGATGTCACAAGTCTTGTGGGCGCTCCATGCATTGACCTCGATGCGGCTGAGCTGGTGGGCAAACCGGAGGGAAACGGGATAGAAAGCGTTTGTCGCCATGTTGCCGGTGGCGCAGGCTGTCACGAAGTCCNCCTGGTCGGCNATCTCAGCGTTCACCCTGAATCCTTGTAGCTTATAATCAAAGACAGAGGCAGAGGAGTTGTTTACTAACTTGGCACCCGAGGGAAGCTCGGGATAGAANGCGAAGAAAGTGAGTTCGTCGGTCTCGCGACCCTGATCGGGCCATCGGCATGCGGACGATGTGTGTCGGTCGCTGCCGGCCTCTATATTGATGCGTTCGTTGCTGAAATGTGTATCCAGGACACCTCCGGAAAGCAAGCGAGAATCAGAAGGNTTAAACGCCGTGACCTGAAAATATGGTAAGGTATTTCCGAGAATCTCCGCCCGCGACTCAACGTAGGGGAAATCGGTGCTGAAAATGATTTCCCTTCCAACGGGCTCTGCACCGGGTTGCGGTTCGTCGCTCCCGTTGCAGGACGAGAGGGCGAAAACACAAGCGAGTGTGAGATATGTTGTTTTTTTCGTAAGGTTCATTTTCAATCAGTTAGTGTTTTGTTAGTCTACTAAGTCGTTGGAATGTCTCTTACAGAGACATCTGTTAAGGCATTAACTCCCCGGCACATCGACCGAAGAATTGCCTCCATTGTCGGGATACTTCCATTTATCGACGGTAACATCCCATAAGATCTGGTCGTTGAGGATCGGATCTCCCGCTTTGGGGAAATTGGTCTTCACTCCCGGATCGTGAAGTCCTACACCCCCCGAGTAGTTGAGAATGTAGGTATAGATATATCCGGGAGACCATGACCCGGTCACGGGCAAAGCTGCCCACCCAAATTCCTTTACCTCTTCGTCGGCAGGAAGAGCGTACTCCACGGTACATCCCTCGTTGTTGTAATAGATATTGTTTTTTACATAAAGACGGCGGGAGATCCGGTTAGTCGCTTTCTTGACTGCCATGTAAACACGCGGTATATCCAAGGCATCTTCACCCTCGTCGGTATTCTTATAAGGGTACAACTGCCGATTCTTGCCGTTTGAGCCGGCAGTCGGAGTAGCATCCGAAACCCGAATGAGTACACTTATATAAAGGTTCTTACCCTCGTTCTTACCGTCGCTGCCGAACTCCCAGGCCTTATGAGAACTGTAAGGAATCAGCATCGCGCCGTTACCGTTTGCGTAGAGGTTGCCCATTATGGAAACAGCACCCTTTTCGGTAGAAGTATCCCGGTCACCGCGGGGGAGTGAGACAATGTAGTCATCGGCTCCGTATATATAATCCACCTTGTTTTCGCCGGACTTGACGAGCTCTGACCACGAACCAAATCCGTTGTTAGCCGGAAAACTGAATGTGCCACCGGTATGGATACCGCCGATGCGCACACCGGCTATCTCAATGTCGCAGCTGAGNTGNGCGCTGAAAGCCTTGACCTCGATGCGGCTGAGCTGATGAANGAACGGCAGGNTNATNCCCGNGGATTTATTATTCTTCATCGTGCCGGTNGTATAGGCNGTGATGAAGTCAGCATGCGCTGCAATATCGGGGTTAATGCTGAAGCCNGTAAGTTTATAATCGAGATTGTCGGCNGTGGAATTATTGANGAGAGTCGAATTTTCTCCCAATTTTTCCAGTCCCGGCGAGAAGGCGACAAATGAAATAAGGTTGTTTTCCTTACCGGCGGCAGGCCATGTACATTCGGACGATGAAAAGACAGTAGTGCCGTCTGAGTTTGTCACCCCNGTGGAAGTCTCGACCTTACCGTATTCAAACAGAGGGTTCATCAAACCACCCTCGGTCCGTGCTGATTCGACATCAAAACCGGTCACATAGAACTCCCGGATATTTTGCGCGTCAGTGGCTTCACCGCGTGTGGTGAGGGCGGGCAGGGACGTGCGGAAAAATATCCGGTTGCTTTCACCCTGCGGGTTATCCGGTCCATCATGCGTGCATGACGCAAGCGCCAATATAGCCCCGGGGATAAGGTATGTATGTCCTATAGTGAATTTCATAGAGTGTCTGTTTTATTTTCGGGGGACGGTTGGCACTGTGGTGTCACCATCTTCCCAGTCCGATACTTCGATGCTTACCTTAAACTCGTTACGGTTGATCGATAATGATAACGTATAATTGGTTCCCGCTTCCCATTTAGCCGGAATGACAGCTGTTTCGGTCTTGTCAAACCAGGTGCCGTCTTCGTTGATGGTATATGATATAACCATCCGGGTCGGAGACTCGGGGTTGGGGATCAGGAACAAAGCGTCGCTGTCACTAAAAAGTTTGACGGGTTTGCCGTCAGGTGCGATGCTTTTGACATTGTCGCCGTCAAAAGTAATGGTAACATCACCCCTCTCTTTGATGAGCCAGCCATCGAACGAATCCGGGTTCTTGACATAATCCGAAGTCATGTTTCCGATAGCGAGAGGTGCCGGAGTGATACCATAATCGGCGGTGACGGGTATGTTCTTGAAGACGATACTGTGAAGCGTCATCGGGACCGCTCCCTTATCAGGATCGTAATATTTAAACTGTATGTTTATATTCGATAGTATATGGTTGAATGTAAAACATACAGGTTCGGGAGTTCCCGCGGTGTACCGGCGTCGGTGAGTATTGACAAGTACGTCGGTGGCATCTTTGTAGTTGCCAACGGGATAAGTATATGTGAATTGTAAATTACTGTCGGAAGAATATCTGAAGTCAGAAAGACAAGCAGATGAAGCGGGATGTACAGCCACGAACGAATGTTCGTGATTGGGGAACCAATACTGAGTATCGGCATAAACCCATTGTGAACCGTCGTAAGAAACCTCGGTACCGTTAAAAACTACGGTACGGCTACGGTTTTCCAAAAAAGTCATATCCCCGTATACGACGAACGGAGAGTCGGTTATTGTTTGTGAAGTAGTGGATGCGGCACGAGTAATGCCAGCCACGTCGAATTGCATAGCACAATGATCCTGCTGTATCTCGGGTTCCTGTTTGTCGCAGGCAGCCATAAGACACAACGCGGTCAATAAGACAAAGGTATAACGTGAAACAATCATCTTGAGAGAATGTGCTAAGATTAATTGAGGAGAACTATAAGCTAAAACTATAAACTAAAAAATATAATGTATAGTCTAAAAACTCAAATCTAAAAACTCAAATCTAA
>WFLX010123924.1_pt1 | contig 11960 bp, 5 predicted proteins | sample 4967041 | NCBI WGS metagenome assembly WFLX01 (sample SAMN12857096, study PRJNA449069) | gut metagenome | isolation source: stool from male and female vole | host: Microtus ochrogaster | place: USA:Florida | collected 2017 | reverse complement strand
CCATGGTCGATAAGCCATGTCTCAGAATGCCATACAAGCATGTTAGTATTCTTAACAGTCCTGTCGACATTTGTGATGAAGGTGTCGAGCCATACGATTCTTGAAGCCAAAAGATCGTCAACTGGATTTGCGTATGGGTCGAGAGTCATAGCTCCTTGAAGATAATGCACTCCAAGATTTAGCCCCTGACTCCATTTCAAGAGGTCTTGTATTTCTTCATCCCCTTCTGCCTGGCCAAAATATTCATCTAAATTCAAAAAAACTTGCTCCGGCACCAGAAATCCGGCAGCTCTGGCTATCTCACTCCCAAGAAAGTCGGCAATGAGAGCCTTCTCGCGATGCCCAGCACCGCGAAACTTGACGACATACTTAAAGCCGTCGTCAGCCTCCGCCAAAGCAGGAAGCGACCCTCCCTCCCGCAGCGGAGTAATATATCTCGTAAGATTCTGATTTCTTATTTCCATATTATTAGAATATCTGTTACCATTTCTCCAACATATAACAAATATATATACTAAGAGGTCGGATTATCACAAAGATTAATAAGATAAGAATATAAATCAGAAGAAGATGCAAGCCCCAATTTTTTACTGATACGTATCTTCCTTCGTTTGCATGAATCAGGATTCACATTCAGAATGGCGGCAATTTCTTTCATATTCATATTCATCTTGATAAAGCTCAAAAACTTTATATCAGACTGCAGCAAATCAGGATGCACAGCCAATAATCGACGGCTGAGCTCTGGATCAGCGGCTTCTACATTCATCATAAATTCTTCTTGTTCTTTGGAATCTCTTCCAATAAGGCGTCCCAGGTATGACCGGAGATTTATGATTTCCTGATTTTCATCACCTATATCGTCCAACTGTTTAAGCAAGTCACCAATCAATTCATTGCGTGCACTGACAAACATGGCGTTAGCCTGCATTTGTGTATTCTGACGCTCTATTTCTTTCTTGAGTATCTCCTGCTCATGCTCAGCAATGAACTCTATCTCGTGCATTCTCTCCTGAGCCAACTCTTTCTCCTTATGTTCTTTCTCAAGTTTTAACGCCAGTAGTTCTTGCTGAGTTATATGTCGGTGATGCTGGTTTTTCAGAAACATCACCGAGATGACCACTATGAAGAAAAAAATGACAGCTATAATGATCCACATCCAAGTCTGCGATTTCTGATGCTGAAGTATCCTATCCATTTCCCGCTGATACTTCAACACTTCAAGCTTGGTATTCTCATTGTGAAGAAGCTGATGATTGTTGATTATTTCTATGCTGTCTTTATATAAAAGTAAAGAATCCTTATATTGCAATGCCTTGAAATAGTCGCCACATTTTTCATACATATTGGAAGCCAACTCAAAAAAACTTAATTTCATATTGAGCCCTATGGCTTTTTCAGCTTTCTTTTCCAATTGCTTTGCCTTGTCCCATTCTCCTCTTTCAGAGGCCACATTCATAAGATAAGTGTAGGCTAATCCTCTATGTGCTTCTGAATCATTTCCATATCCTAAAATTTCTGTACATATTCGCTCAACATCATCATAATCTTCACGAAGCAATGCAGTTTCTGCAGCGATAGATAGAAGATAAGGCGACGTTTTCTCCATTGCCGAATATTTTTTTGAGATATCTATCCAATATCCTACTGAATCGTATGCNTTTGTCTTATTGCAAAGCAGAGCCATGTCAGATGCACACACAGCTATCATCACAGAATCTTTGTTGGCTTCAGCTATCGACAAAGCCTGCTTTAATGTCTGTTTTGCCTTGGTATAGTTTTTTGCCTGAAAAAAAGCTCCAGCTATACCACTTATAATCTCTACTTCCCGCCCCGCTCCTAAGTTATATCGCGTGCAAAGATCGTATGCTTTCTGGAAATACTGCAAAGCATCGCCATTGCTTAAAAGTGATATATACACCACTCCTATATTAAAATTGGCAAGACACTCCAATTTATAATCTTGCTCTTTGCGTGCCTTTTCCGCCTCTTCCATAAATATCTTTATGGCTCCAGCAGCATCCCCCTCTTTATATTTAATTTCTCCTGCCTCAATACCGTCTATGCCCTCTGTCCGATGTGAAGAAGTTGGGTTAGCATATACGGGTGATGGCTGNANAATAAGCAAAATGGCGGCTACCGCTNTAGNGAANAATAATAGGGGAAAGTAGAGTTTTTGCATGGAATATGATTTTTAATAAGTAGAAATATGTCACCATTTTTGTTTTTTAACGTATGAATTGCCACAATATTGTTAGTTTAACATTCATGTCACCCTTTTGTCACCCCTAAATCCTATGCATATATTTTAATATAGATTAATTTTGTGAAAAATTTCAATTTTTACTAAACTTAATCAGTTAGCTAATGAAAAGAAAACTTACTTCTTTCTTGGGCGTAAGCGTTCTTGCAGGCTCAATGCTTGGAGGCTATCTCAATGCCGAAGAGCTTGCTGCAACATTCCGCTCCGCTACAGGCAAAGCCTATGAGGCAATTGCCACGAAGGGAAAAATCAATCGCAACCCTTCAAGTAAATTCAACAGAAAACCCGGTGATCCAGCCATTCTTCAGGGATCCGGTAAGTTTGCCAAACGATCTCCGAGTATAGTGACATCTCGCATTCCGGCGGCAGCAAATCTTGCTGATTATCCTTTGCTGTTTGGCCTTAATTACACCGATGGCACTTGGCAAACCCTCTCACCTCTCCCTGCTGGAGTTTTCTCATTTCAAACTGCAGCCGAAACCGAACTCGTAGCAACAGCTATAGGTGCGGAATTTGACCGTCCGATGGCTGCATGCTATGGCAACGGAAAATTCTACGTGCTTAAATCCTACCAAAGGGAAGGTGAAGACTGGACTACCTATATTGATTCCACCATCGATGTTTATGATACTGAAACCTGGGAAAAAATTGAGACACTTGAAGTTTCCAAGGATACTACCGACTGGCTATATTATTTCCGACAGGTTGCTGCCGTGGATTCTGAAACCGGATACATCTATTCTTCCACTTGGGGCACTGACAAGCCTCTCGTAAAAATTGACCCTAAGACTGGCGACCTTACAGAAATCGGACCTACCGGCCGCTTTCTACAAGCTATTTTCTTTGACGATAAGGGACAACTTTTTGGCATCGACTTCACGGACAGCAGCTTGTATTCGATTGACAAGACCACTGGAGGAAACACCCTTATCGGGAAATTGGACACAGATTTTAAATTTTCTGCAGATGCACAATCGATTGCATACAATCCTGCATCAGGTAAAGCCATTTGGATTGGGGTTGATTCCGGCAGTAAGCAATCATACATAAGTGAAATCTCGCTGGATAATGCAAGCGTAGAGATCATCGCAACGATGCCTGGCAACGAGCATATCCTCGGTCTGTATTTACCTGAAGCTGACGCGGCTGCGCCTGCGGCCCCATCCGGAATAGCATGCAAAGATGGGAAAGTAATTATGAAATTGCCTTCCTCTACTTATCTTTCGGGAGAAAGCCTTTCAGGGGAACTCGCTGTCAATCTTACAGTCGATAAGACCAATAAAGTGACTGCCAAAGGTCAACCTGGCGAGACAATTGAAATTCCGATGCAACTTGCCGATGGGAAGCACAATATCATGATTAGCGTGGCAAATGCTTCTGGAGTTTCTCCCCTTCGCCGTCTCGACACTTTCATCGGTGATGATACCCCAATGGCAGTACTTAATCTCACACTTGAACTTGACGGCAATAAAAAGTTTAACCTCACTTGGGACGCTCCTCAGAAATCAATCCACGGTGGTGCTATCGACGATGCAGACCTTAACTACCGTATCATTCGCTACCCTGATGAGACTGTTGTAGCCGAAAAACTAAAGGAAACATCATTCTCTGAAGATATACCGGAAGCCCATGCCGGCTATACTTATCTTGTGGAGGCTTTCGCATCGGACCGCAAAGGTGAATCTGCACTCTCAAACAGGGTTGTAGCTGGTGAATACTGGATAGCTCCCTACACAGAAACATTCCTCACTCAGGATGATTTCGACTCATTTAAGGTGATAGATGCCAACAATGATCTTGCATCTTGGTCATTTATGGATCCGGGTAGCATGGGTGATGGTTTGGCTTATCTAAATGGAAATGGCACTCCGGATGTTGACACAGGAATATACGAAGGCAACGGAAATGACGATTATCTGATTTCGCCATTTGTTCACTTGAAAGCTGGTCAAGACTATCGTCTACGTTTCGAAATTGGCGATATGTTAATGTGGTATGAGCACATGACTATTCTATTGGGAACTTCACGTGATGTCACAGGCAATGAACTGAAAATCTTCTCCGAAAATCTGGAAGATGCAACGGTCTATTCATTACTGTTCTCAGTGCCTTCTGATGGAGATTATGCTTTCTTCTTCCACTCCGACCAGCCAGGGCCAAGTGTCAATATCATGTTGGACAACATTTCTTTTGAGGAATATGGAGTCTTTGCCGGCCCCGCACATGTCGACAACTTAGTCGCCACAGCCGGCGAACTCGGAGCTCTAACAAATACTTTGACTTTCAATGCTCCATCTTCAACTTATAAGGAAGGTGAACTCGGCGAATTAACAGAAATAAGAATCTATCGCAACTCCTCACGCCATCCGGTCAAAGTATTCGAAAACCCGAAGGCTGGAGAGGCCCTTTCATGGACTGACACGGATGTGGAACAAGGAAATGTTACCTATAGGATATTGGCTTACAACCAGGCTGGACAAGGCGAGGAAGCTGTGGTGACCAACTGGGTGGGTCTGGATCAGCCCGCTAATGTGACTGGCCTTAAACTCAGTATGAATGCAGACAACAAGGCTGTAGCCACATTCAACGCAAGTGAAGGCCGTGGTATGCACGGCGGTTATGTAGACAATAGCAAGGTTTACTACGCACTATTCCGCTATAATCCTTACAATTGGTTTGAACATTGGGAACAGGCTACAGAATTTACTCAAGATCTTACCATAGTAGACGAAGATAAGGAAATTTGGTGGGGTCAGGAATATGTCGACTATATTCTCGTAGCTGCTAATGAAGCCGGATATTCTTCTGGTGTAGGAGCAGGCATCGTTCTTGGAAATCCTTATGCCCTCCCATATAATGAGTCATTTGCATTTGGATTTGCATCGCAGGATCCTTGGACTCTCTTTGCATCATCCTACTATTATGCATGGAATATGGTGAATGGAGATGGACTGCCAGTGAAGCCATACGACGAAGATGGAGGAATGCTCCAGTTCGCTCTTGTTGACGATGATTCCAACAATCAGGTTCTCTCTGGTCCAAGAATCGATTTGACCAACGGAGAAGCCAACGAGCTCTCTTTCCAGATGTGGCATGGATTTGAGGCGGAGGAGGAAGACCTACAACTAATCGTCTACCTAAACTACGACGACAAGGGATGGGAAGAAGCTGCANGCATCGACTATAATAANGGAATGAGCGGATGGATGCGTCNCTCTGTGCCTNTTGCTTCTGACTCANATNATGTTCAGATAGCATTNGGAGGATATGCTGCAGATGCAAGCGCAGGAATTTATGTGGATGCTATCAAGATTGCACAGAGTTCTNCATGCGATCTCGCAATCCTATCTACAGAAATCTCTTCTAAGCGCCTGAACGCTGGCGAGACCCTTAAGATAAATGTTGCAGTTGCCAACTACGGCACTGAGACAGCCAAAGATGCTGAAGTCTACCTCATGTCGGATGATCAACCGATAGACGCACGCGTTATTTCGTCGCTTGCACCAAGTGAGATGACAATCGTAGAATTCGAACTTCCTACTGCACGCGACATGGCTTCTAAGTCGTACTCATATACTGCTGTGGTGGAAATTGAAGGAGATGTCGACGGATCAAACAATGAAGGGTCTCCTGTCGCATTCTACGTCAAGGGATCTACACTTCCTGCTCCAGTAGGCCTCAAGGCTGAAGAGGGATCTGACGGTGTATCACTGACTTGGGAAGCTCCACTTAAAGATGAGATGACTGATCCTGTGACAGAAGATTTTGAAAGCTATGAGCTCTTCATCATTGACAATATCGGAGATTGGACCACTTACGATGGAGATGGAACCCCTACAGTATATTTCGGCGGCCCGGACGTTCCTAATGCCTACGAACCAAAAGCATGGCAGGTTTGGGGTCCTGAAGCTGCCGGATTCTCACTTGAGAAGTTCGACGTGCTGACTCCAAAGTCTGGATCTCAGTATCTCACTTGTTGGGCAGCTTCCAACGGAATCGATGCTACTCTCCCCAACGACGACTGGTTGATCTCATCTGAAGTGACAGGAGGCACAGATCTCTCTTTCTGGTATCGTATGCCTAATGCAGGATCAGATCCTCAAAAATTTGAAGTGCTTTACTCAACTGAAAGCAATGAACCTGAAGATTTCGTTGCATTCGACTCTGATGCCATCACATTTGGCACCGACTGGGTGTACTTCGAATTCACTCTCCCGCAGGATGCACGCTACTTCGCTATTCGCAGTTGCGTGACGGGCTCTTACACTGTTGCCCTTCTCGATGACATCACTTACACTCCGCTCTTTGGATCTATAACTAAGTTGACTCTCGAAGGCTACAATGTATACCGAGACAACGAACTTATAGCAACCCGTGTAAGCGAACCCCAATTCATTGACAATACTGCTTCAGAAGGAATGCATGTCTATAATGTCACAAGCGTATGGGCAGAAGGGGAATCTAATTATTCTGATGCTGCCGACTTCTTAGCAACGAGCGTTAATGCTATCTCAGGAGAAGCTACAGTCAAGGTATCCAAAGGCATTATCACTGTCAAGGGTTCTGTCAACGGCTCATGCCTGCTGACTCCGGCGGGCATCAAGGTGGCTGCCTCTTCCGATGCAGATGCTACTTATAATGTTGCTCCCGGCGTATATCTCGTCAAGACAGGCAACCGCATAGCTAAAGTAACTGTAAAATAATATCTTTTGAATATCACAAGATAAATCGTCAATAAGGAATCCGGAGGGGGGTTGCTCCTCCGGATTCTTCACCTATCAGATCATACTGCCTATGAATTTTAATTTTTCCATATTTGTCCTTTTCTTTGCAGTTAGCTTATCTGCATCTGCGCAGATTGAACTTGGCTACGGCAGTCAACCGGAGTCTGGATGGGGTGATGCCAATTCGGTTATGACTCCTTACGTAAGTTTTCAGGAAGCCTATATCAACACTTATGCCGGCAATGCCATCACCGCTATAAGCGTAGCTGTAATGGAAGAGGCATCAAATGTCTATATCTACATTAAGAATCGTCCCGAAGATCAGAAATACATATATCGACAAAAAGTCGACAAACTTTCACCCGGCTGGAACGACATTAAACTCGAAACGCCCTTTAGCATAGAGGAAGGCTCGCCCATCGCGATTGGATACAAGGCTTCATTCGCCAACGCAGGAGGAGTTGCAATTTCAGATGAAAAGATATATGACGCTGACTTCGTCTACTATAATAGCAAGAACCAATGGACAAATACTGGAGGCGCAATATGTATAAAGGCTACGGTAGACGGAGAGAATCTTCCTACTGACGCACTAATGCTTTATCCCATCAAGGTCAACGTCTCCGATTATGGAATCACTCTTTCGGGATCAGTTAGGAATATTGGTGACAACGACATACAAAGTTGCCTTCTAAGAGTTTCTATAGACGGAGAATCCATTGAAGAACTTTCAGGGACAGAACTTAAGAAGGGTCAGCGGGAAGCCTATGTACTCGATCTTGATTATACAGTCTACGGCACTCACACATTGACAATAGAGTCTATCGAGGTCAACGGTAAACCTTCTGAAAACAATTCTATAAATACAGTCACCTCTTCATTCACTCATAAACCCTCTGCATACGTATTCTCAAGAAGGATAGTCTGTGAGGAATATACCGGTACATGGTGTGGTTTTTGCCCTCGCGGAATGGTTGGACTTGAATCTATGAGAGAGAAATATGGTGAGCATTTCATCCCTATAGCTGTCCATGGCGCTGATCCCATGCAGATAGATGATGAAAGCATATCCTATGATACCTTCATCAAAAATGTTGCAGGAGCGCCTTACTGCATCCTCAACCGTCAGTTTGGAGGAGATCCCTACTATGATATCCAGTCTCTCTTTGATCTTGCCTCAAATTTGCCACTTCCTCTCGCAGTAGATTTGACATGCAACTGGAACGAAAATCAATCTGCTCTCGAAGCCACTACTACTTATCTCGCAGGAGAGGATCTGAAGAATCCAAAGTATAATATTGCATATACGATAACAGAAAGTGGCCTAACAGGATATCCTCAGACCAATTATTATTCAGGAGGTTCCAACGGCATTCTTGCTGGGTGGGAAGAAAAGACAGAACATACGCTCGACGTTGTATACAACGATGTCGCAAGAGCAATCATTGGAGGGTACGATGGCATTGAATGCCGCTATGAATCAATGGAAGCTATGATGCCATATACTCACTCCATATCAATTCCGCTCCCCTCCAATGTCACCAACCCTGCTAATATCAAGGTTATTGCCCAGATAATAGATATCACTTCCGGACGCATTGTCAACGCTGCAGAAGCTGTCCCGGGACAATCTGCAGTCGCAGAAATAGAAAATCCATACCTTGGAATTTCTTTAATTCCCGGCGGATTTTATGTAAATTGCTCTGGAAATGATAGATCTTCACTGAGGGTATATGGAATTGACGGGCGTCTGTATATCTCGACCAGTTGCCAGGATGGAGAAGTATTTAATATGCCAGGTGGAATTTTCATTATTGAGCTCAAAGATGCCTCCGGAACACTCTATCGCAAAAAAATAAAGCTATGAATATAATAAAAATTGCATTTCCAATCATACTGAGTTGTGTATTGGGATCTCCTCTGAATTTGAATGCTGTAAGGGCATGGAACGGGACGCTATCCGGAGTCTCCACCAATGGCAGCCAGATAAAATATTCCTTGCTCGGAGATGAATATTATCATTCAATGGTCTCCTCTGATGGATATCTGCTTACGGAAAAGGAAGGCCTTCTTGAAAAATCAGGACTTTTCGACGAAGAATCATTCAAATCTGAACATCAAGCAGCACTCAAGAGAGCAGTAACACCTCAGAAAAAACTCATCAACTTAGATTTCCCCACTATTGGCACAATTCGTGGGCTGATTCTACTTGTAGAGTTTGCCGACAATGAGTTCCATAGCGAATACGATGCGTCATTCTTTCGCGAAAAAATGAATGCACCGGGATTCTCACAATATGAGGCAACAGGATCGGCTCGCGATTATTTTATAGATCAGTCGTCTGGCGTTTTCACCCCGGAATTCGATGTGGTAGGTCCGATAAAGGTTTCTCACAACATGAATTATTATGGAGCTAATGACCGCAACGGACAGGATGCTCATCCGGAGAGAATGGTCAGTGAGGCATGTAATATTGCAGNTTCCGACTGGGGAGTAGACTTTTCGGACTATGATTTCGACAATGATGGTTTTGTAGATTTCGTCTATGTCATCTACGCTGGCTATGCCGAGTCTTATGGAGCGTCGAGCAATACGATTTGGCCGCATGCTTCTCAGCTTACACTTTTAGGAGAAGAATGCGTGATAAATGAAAAGAAAGTGGATCGCTATGCATGTTCAAGCGAATTGAAGTTTATTTCAGGCGACATCGTAGAAGGCATTGGCACTTTCTGCCATGAATTTAGTCATGTGATTGGACTTCCCGATGTCTATGACACGCGAAACGTCGGCAATACCCAACTCGGGAGCTGGGACTTGATGGATCAAGGCAACTATAATAACGGAAGTAATACTCCCCCTTCAATGTCAGCAATGGAACGTGCTACTCTCGGATGGCTTGAACTGATCGAACTTGACACCCCTTCTGACAGAATCGAAGTCTTGGAACTGAATTCATCCAATACGGCGTATCGTATATCAACCACTGTAGAAGGTGAATATTTTACCCTCGAAAACCGTCAGCAACAAGGATGGGACCGCTATCAGCCCGGAAGCGGGCTGATGATAATGCATATTGCCTATGAAGAGTCAGCTTGGAATAGTAATTTTGTCAACTCAGGAATTGTACGCCGCTACGATTTGGTGGAGGCAGATGGCACCCAGGGTACCTCTCAAGAAACAGATTTATTTCCTTATGGAGAAGTCAATGCCTTTACTGATTATTCCACACCTTCTTCTCTCACTTGGGATGGAATCCCTACTTGCAAAGGGGTGACACAAATCACTCAGGAAGACACATGCATTTCTTTCCGTTTTATGAAAGATAGGTTCCGCACTCCGGAAGACATCAAGGTCTCTGAATTANGNAGTGATTGGTTCAGAGCAACATGGTCTCNAGTTGAGGAAGCTGATTNNTATCGTATTGATATCCGGGANATCCTGAGTGATTCTGCCAATCCGATTCTCCTTGATGAGAATATGGATGGAATGATTGATGGGAAATATCCTAATGCCGATATGTCAGACATTTCAGGAAGCATTGACGATTATATGTCTGCTAAAGGATGGAACGGAGAGGTTCTTTTATCTGCAGGCGGCTACCTGCAGTTGGGCAAATATGGAGAATCAGGATGGCTACAGTCGCCTATCATCTCAATGCCAGAGGGTCTTAATGACGCTACCCTTGCGCTCCAAGTAGTATCATATCCAGGCAAATCACTTAATTTCACAGTGGAAATTATAGATGCGTCCACTTATGCCTCTGTTGCTCAGTTTACTGAGAAGGCAAATAAGACAGANAAGGATGTAGTNTTCAATCTTGTAGNCCTTCCTTCTCTTTTCTTTGTGAAAATCAGCNCCTCCAACGNGCGTCTNTTCATAAACTCTATTCGTATGTTGAAAGGTGAAGTAAGTGAGGAAAACATCTGGGCAGCTGGCGCAAGCAAGTGGAGTATTGAGGACATAAAAGAATCTACATGCAAGATTGAAGGTCTTACTCCAGGTGGAGTATATTCCTTCTCAATCACGACTTCAGCTGGAAATGGATGGCACGCCTCTCTTCCCTCGGAGGAATATACAGTAGAGCTTGCCACTGTCGGAGTGTCTCAACTGCCTGCAAATGAGGAAGCGTCAAAAATTGAATACTTTGACCTATTGGGCAACTCGGTATCCTCTTCCTATAAGGGTGTAAGAATAATCGTGAAAACACATTCCGATGGTTCAGTCAGAGCAGAAAAACGCGTTGACTGATTCTATTATTCTTAAGATATTATNTCATAAATTGGCTGGTTTCATTCNGGANTCAGNCNNTTTTNNTGCAAAAGTAGATTATTATAATTAAATTNGCATTATTTNATGCACTAAAATGNAAAAGCAAAAACACGAAATATATGCAATTGTCGCTATGGGCGATGATTTTGAAATTGGATATAATGGCGATCTGATTTGGCGCATCAAAGAGGATCTCAAGCGATTCAAAAGCCTCACTATGGGGCATCCTATCATAATGGGGCGAAAAACTCGCGATTCTCTTCCTAAAGCACTTCCGGGAAGAACCAACATCGCCATAACCCGCAACCCTGACTATTCGGCTCCCGACACTCTCATAGCTCATTCTCTTTATGAGGCAATAGAGTTGGCAAAAAAGGCTGAAGGTTCGGATAAGATATTTATCATAGGAGGGGGACAGATTTATGAAGAGGCATTTCCTATCCTTGACCGTATGGAGATCACCCATGTCTACGACACTCCAGAAGACGTGGACACCTTCTTCCCTAAGGTGTCTATGGATGACTGGGAATTAATTGAAAAGTCGGATTTATTTGAGACTCCAGAGAGAAATGCCTTCGATTTCGAATCATTCAAGTGTTACCGCCCCTGACACCTGCAACCTGACACATAATAACTGATCACTGCTAACTGACACCTGACAGCTTAACTCCCATATGCGAATATCACTAAAAATAGGAAGCAAC
>WFLX010060179.1_pt1 | contig 11960 bp, 8 predicted proteins | sample 4967041 | NCBI WGS metagenome assembly WFLX01 (sample SAMN12857096, study PRJNA449069) | gut metagenome | isolation source: stool from male and female vole | host: Microtus ochrogaster | place: USA:Florida | collected 2017 | reverse complement strand
AAATTTAAGTAACTTTCAAAAATTAATGACTACATAAAACTTAGATGTTTTTGAGGCGATTCGGGTGCGGAGCGAGGGAGAATACGCACGTATTCGACTGANNGANAAGGCCGAAGCGGCCAAAAACAGCAAGTTTTATNAGNNAAGATAAAGTTGCTTAGGTAAAAAATAATATCGTTTAATTTTTGAAAGTTACTTATGAGAGGGGGGCTAAACTATCTCCGGAGGATCGAGACGCCGTGTCGTCTTGGAGAAATTGAGGCCTATCTTGAAGATTCGGCGCGGGTCGCCGGCATACAGGAGCGCGTATTGCTTTCTCTCTATCTGGTCAATAGCCTCCCGGGCTGATTTGTCAAATTTCAGCTCTATTATATAAATGAATTTTGGAGTCTTCAAAACGAGATCAATCCTTCCGTCAGAAGTCCGCACCTCGGTCTCAATCTCGAATCCGATAAGTGTGAGGAGAATGTAAATGGCATTGTGAAAGTTATTTTCATTGTCGATTTTCATGTCGTAGGGTATGGCGGAGAGGAATATATCCAAATCCTTCACCATCCTTTCCGGGCGGCCATCCCGGATGTCGTCAATGAGGTCGAGCACTGTCTTCATCGGCGCGCCGCGCTTCACTTGAAGGTAGAAGGGGAGGAGCTCTTCAAAAAGGGATTCCTTCACCTCCTTGTTAGGCACACCGAGCTGCACGGTGTCAGTCTGCCAATCATAGTTTTTGATTGTGAGATAGCCCGCTTGGAAAAGAAGGGCCGTCGGGTCGGGACCCTTGAGGTCGAGGGCTGCAAGTGAGCGGAAACGCAGCCTGGCGTTTAGGGTCTTCTCAAGGTCGGCATCCATGCGCTTAAGAGCCTCAGCTATAATGGTGGGATGTCCGGTCAGACTCCAGTAGTTGAGAATCTGCTTTTTTGAAAGGCAGTTGAGCAGTGACCAGGGATTGTAGATGTCGCTTCCTTCGGCAGCAAATCGGTAGCCGTCATAATTTGCTTTCAATAACCGGCTGGCCTCCTCGCATGTGATGCCGTACTTTTGCGCAAGAGCATTGAGGCCGTGGGTGAATGTCTGTGACAGTTCCAGCTCGGTTATGCCGCATATATCGGCGAATCCATCATCGAAAGTGATGTCGTTGAGATTGTTCAGATCCGAGAACACGCTGAGCTTGTTGAAGCGGCTCACGCCTGTGAGAAACACAAGCTCGATATGTTCGGCCGAACTTTTAAAATTGGAATATACCGCGGCCAGCTTCTCACGGTAGTGCTCGAAATTATCATCCCTGTTCAAGTTGCCTACGAGAGGCTTGTCATACTCGTCCACGAGAATCACTGCTTTGCGTCCCGTCTTGCGGTGAGCCGCTTCGATGATGTTCTGGAAACGGACTGAAAGAGACTGCGCCTTCACCCTCACTCCGTACTCATGTTCCCATTTTGAGAAATAGTTGTCAAGCACTCCGTCAAGCACCCCCGGCTCACCGTATTTTTCCACGTTCAAATCAAGGCGAAGCACAGCGTACGGCTTCCAATCCCATTCCACGGTGTCAATAAAGAGGCCTTTGAAAAGATGCCGCTCACCCTCGAAAAAATATTGAAGTGTGGACAGGAAAAGACTCTTTCCAAAACGGCGCGGACGCCCCAGAAAATAGTACCTGCTGCTGTTGCGGGCTATTTTCTCAACATACATTGTCTTGTCAACGTAGTAAGAACCGGATTCACGGAGAATCTTGAAGTTCTGCTGGCCGATGGGGTATCTGCGTGAGTCGTCCATAAGGGGATTGTTTGCTGCAAATTTAATTCTAAAATATGAAATTCCCAAATTTCCCTGCAACGGATTATCACAGCCGGTCCCCGCAAGCACATGCTCAGACATGCGCTTGCGGGGACCGTTTTTTCTATAAGTAACCTATGTGCAATCAGGCTACGCACTTCATGCCGAGCCATACCATGAGCAGGCCGAGCACCACGGTGGGCACGATGTAGCAGATGAATTTCCACCACTGGCCCTTCTGGATCATGGCGAAGCTGTCGTGGCTGAAGGAGGAGAACGTGGTGAAACCACCGCAGAAGCCGGAGATGAGCAGCGCGTTGACCAGCTGGCTCATGTCATGGCGGGTCCAGAGGCCCATGAAGATGCCGATGATGAAACAGCCGAAGACGTTGACCGCAAATGTGCCGACGGGATAGTTGTCGCCGCAAAGTTTCTTTCCGGCCACGCCGGTGAGGTATCGTCCGCAGGTGCCGGCAAAACCGCCTAACCCCGCGATTAGCATATATTCGAGAATCATAGTTTTATCATTTTACAGGGTTAAGCATTTTGAGTTTTAGCAGCGGGCTTGCGGATGCAGGCGGCTCCGAGGGCTACCATCGCGATGCCGAAGATAAGGCTCGTCACCATATAGAAGGCAAACATACCGCCGTCGCCGTTCTGAAGGAGCGACACCATCTCATCGGAGAAGGAGGAGAACGTGGTCAAGCCGCCGCAGAAGCCGGTGATCCAAAGCAGGTTTGCGTTCTTGCTCAGACGGCCCGTCTTGTTGAGGTAGCCGTACAGCATGCCGATGATAAGACAGCCCACCATGTTGGCCATGTATGTCCCTAAGGGGAAAGAGAGGTGGCAGATGGCAGCTCCGAGCTTCTCCGAGAGAAAACGGAGGCAGGTGCCTAAGAAGCCGCCGATGCCCGCGATCATTGTAGATTTAAACCTATCGAATGAATTTTAAAATTTGGTTTTGATTTATTAACAAGCCGGATAATATCATAGTTCGATTGCAGCGGTCCTTGAAGCCCCTCGTGCTATATTATGGGGTTGGAACGTAGGCTGTTTCGGAAAAAATAGCTAAATTTGCAGACTGCCGGCAATGAAGCCGACTGATCAGCTGAAAACAAATACCGGAATCATTATGGCTAAAGACCAGACAGTGCTGTTTCACTCCACTATATTCGGCCCTATACANANCCNCCNCCTCGGCGTGTCGCNGGNGGTGAACCNCATGCCNAATGACNGCAAGGTGTGCTCTTTCGACTGCCTCTACTGCGAGGCCGGCTACAACGCCCAGGGGACAGGCACCACCGGGCTTCCGTCGCGCGAACAGGTCCGCGCAGACCTGGAGAAGCGCCTCAGCGCGATGCATGACGCCTCAGACCCGTTGGATGTCATCACATTCTCGGGCAACGGCGAGCCTACCCTGCATCCTGACTTCGCCGGAATCGTGGCTGACACTCTCGCCATGCGCGACAAATATTATCCCTGCGCCAAAGTGTCTGTGCTCTCCAACTCCACGCGCATCTTCTCAGAGGATGTCGCCAAGGCTCTGAAGACAGTGGACAACAACATACTCAAGCTCGACTCGGCCATTGAGCCCACGATGCGCATGATCGACCGCCCCGTGGCGGAATCCTTTACCGTGGAGCGCGTTGTGGAGGCCCTCAAGCAGTTTGAGGGGCACGCCATCATCCAGACCATGATTCTGCGGGGCGAGCATGACGGCAGGAGGGTGGACAACACCACCGACGAGGAGGTCTCAGCCTTGATCGAGGCCTATAAGGCAATACGCCCGCGCGAAGTCATGATATACAGCCTCGACCGCTCCACTCCTGAGGAGCGTCTCGTCAAAGTAGAGCGAGCCGAGCTCGAGAGAATAGCCGACCGGATANNCCGCGAGGGCATCGCAGNGCAGNTGAACTGACCCGCNGGCAGCCATCGCGCACACCATCATCAATCTCCATACCACACAAAGTGCTTACCATACCAGCATCCTTACACNAAGGCGACCGCGTGNCCATCCTGGCCCCGGNCAGTGTCGNGGACCGTCACTATGTAGACGGCGCGTCCGAGCTGCTCAAAGCCTTCGGCTATGAGCCTGAAGTGTTTCCCTCCGCCCTGGGCACCGAGCGGAGCGGCACGTATGCCGCTCCGGCAGGCACCCGCGTAGCTGAATTCCGCATGGCCTGGAGCGACCCGGGCATAAAGGCCGTGATTTGCGCCCGGGGCGGCTACGGGTGCATCCATCTCCTGCCCCACCTTGACCGCGAATTTATCATGGCCACTCCAAAATGGCTTGTAGGCTTCTCGGATGTCTCGGCTCTGCATGCCATGCTCTCGCAGTATGGCATGCCCTCCCTGCACGCCCCCATGGCGCGCCATCTGGCCATGATGGGGGCTGTGGACCCGGACACGCAGGCTCTGTTCCAGTGGCTCGAGGGTGCGCGCGAGATGCGTTATGACGTGCCCACGCATCCCTTTAGCCGCGAGGGTGAGGCCTCCGGACGGCTGTTAGGCGGCAACTTGGCTGTGCTCAATTCCCTTGCCGGCACCCCCTACGACATACTGGACCGCGCCGCCTCNGGGGAGGATGTNATTCNCTTCATCGAGNATGTGTCAGAAGCCATNTATGCCGTGGAGCGCATGGTGATGCGTCTGAGGCTCAACGGAGTGCTCGATGCCCTCAAGGGGCTGGTGATAGGGCAGTTTACCGACTATCATGCAGACCGCAACTTCCTGACGATGGAAGAGATGCTGCGTCATCGCCTCACTGAGTGGGGGGTGCGCCCTGACATGCCGGTAGCCTTCGGCTTCCCTGTGGGCCACACCTCGGACAACCGCCCCCTCGTCGAGAGCTCCCTGGCCACCCTGAAGGTCGGCCCCGAGACCACCACCCTCACCATGACGCTGTGACGCATAGTTGCGGCCCTAAAGAGATTGAAGATGAATAAGCCCGTAAAATACCCGGTCGGACAGCAGTCTTTCGAGCAATTGCGCGAAGGTGGGTATCTGTATGTTGACAAAACACGGTATCTCGAACTCATAGCCAACGGAGGGCAGTATTACTTTCTGGGGCGACCGCGCCGCTTCGGCAAGAGCCTTTTCCTATCCACGCNNAAGTGCTTTTTCGAGGGGCGGCGGGAACTGTTCAAGGGGCTATATATCGACTCCATCGACTGGGACTGGGAGCCGCATCCTGTGCTGTATCTCGACCTCAACATAGTAAAATACCGTAAAGAGGAGGATCTTGATCAGCTTATAGAAGATCGATTGCGCAATTGGGAGAGGGAATATGGCATAGAGCCTGAGGTGCCCAATCAGTCTGTAAGATTCTCCAATCTCATCCGTGCCGCTTACGAAGCAACAGGTAAGGGCGTTGTGATTCTTGTCGATGAATACGACAAACCGCTGGTCAACAACCTGCACGACCGGGAACGCTTCGAGGTGTTCAGGGACTATCTGGCTGCCCTCTACTCCAACTTCAAAAGTTCGGCTCAGTACATACGGCTCGTTTTCCTGACCGGAGTGAGCCGCTTTGGCAAGCTCAGCGTGTTCTCGGGGCTCAACAACCTATCAGACATCTCGCTCGACATGGATTATGCGGCGGTATGCGGTATCACCGAGCAGGAACTCCTTGAAAATTTCGGTGAGGGTATCGCGAGCCTCGGAGAGTTCCGTAGGAAATCCCGCGAGGAGGTGACGGACCTGCTCAAGCGTCGCTTTGACGGCTACCACTTTGCGGAAATCTCCCCCGACATCTATAATCCCTTCTCTCTGCTCAACACATTTGCTAAGAGAACCTTTCGCAACTATTGGATAGAATCGGGCACACCATCCTTGCTCGTCGAGCAGCTGAAACGCACCCGCACTGACATTCAGAAGCTCATGGACGTGACGGCTACTGCGGGCGGCCTCTCGGGGCTGGATCTGGACAGTGTGAACCCCGTTGCGCTCTTCTATCAGACAGGGTACCTGACCATCAAGGGATATGATGAGCGCGGAGAGGTCTATCACCTCGGACTTCCCAATGAAGAAGTCAAAGAGGGGCTGCTGGAGTATATCCTGCCCTACTATGCCCACATCCGGGAGGGGGATGCACATGTGTTTGCCTACAGCCTGCTTCGCGAGATGGAGGACGGGAAGGTGGACGACTTCATGAAGAGGCTGGAGTCGATGTTTGCCGGCATGCCATACGACCTGCAGACGAGCAAGGAGCATGATGTGCGAAACGCCTTCTTCATACTCTNCACCCTTCTGGGCATAGATGTGGACTCNGAGGTGCGCACTTCCGACNGACGCATCGACGTGCTTGTGCNAACCGANGATTACGTCNATATCATGNAGCTGAAATACGACAAGAGCGCCGAGGAGNCTNTTNACCAGNTTAAACATAAGGAATATGCCCTTCCCTGGGCGGTAGACCGCCGCAGTGTCATAGCTATAGGCATCAACTATTCCTCAGAGAAACGCCGTATCGACGGCTGGCTATCCGAGCGTCTCTGAGACCGGCATAGCCGGTCCCGTGACGTGTCCTCAGGCTCACGTGTCAAATTTTCATGGGCGCTCCGCGCTCTTTTTGCTGACGGGCTGTTTGGCGGAGTCGTGAAAAATAGTTAAATTTGCACCGCATCCACATATCAACCCTACAGATGGACTACAGTATCCTTGATTTCATCAGTCTCCTCGGATCGGTCTGCCTCTTCCTGTACGGAATGAAGGTCATGAGCGAGGGTCTGCAGAAAGTCGCCGGCGACCGCCTGCGCACGATTTTAGGCGCCATGACGCGCAACCGCTTCATGGGAGTGATCACCGGCATCCTCATCACGGCCCTTATCCAGTCGTCGAGCGCATCGACGGTGATGGTGGTCAGCTTCGTGAACGCCGGCCTTATGTCGCTCGCCCAGGCGATGGCAGTCATTTTCGGCGCCAATGTGGGCACCACGGTCACTACCTGGATTATCTCGGCCTTCTCCTTTGAAGTGTCAATTTCCGACTACAGCATCCTGCTGCTTGCCGTGGCCGTGCCGATGCTGTTCGCCAAGAAAAGCACCTACAAGTCCCTGGGCGAGTTTCTCATCGGCTTCTGCTTCCTCTTCATGGGCCTCGACCTGATCAGCAAGTATGTGCCCAACCTGCAGGAAAACCCCGAGATGCTGGCCTTCGTCACCAACTACACTACCTTAGGCTATGGCTCGGTGCTGATATTCTTCGCCTTAGGCATTGTGCTGACCATGATTGCCCAGTCCTCGGCTGCCACATTCGCCATTACCCTTATAATGTGCTCGCAGGGGTGGATTTCCTTTGAATTGGGCTGCGCCATCATCTTAGGCGGCAATATAGGAACGACCATCACCCCGATCCTGGCCTCGCTGTCGGGCAACCTTGCCGCGAAGCGTACAGCCATGGGCCATGTGATGTTCAATGTCATCGGCTCCATAATAGTGCTCTGCATCTTCCGCCCCTTCATGCACCTCGTGGGCGACATCACGCTCTGGCTCCAGGGTGTGGACCCGCTCAACATCACAGCGGCCGAGGAGGGGTCAATGGCTGACTCGACGCTCCTTGACCCCGCCGGAGGGCTGACCTCCAAGGCCCAGGGGGCGATGGCCTTCGGCCTGGCGATGTTCCCCACGGTGTTCAACGCCTGCAACCTTCTGGTCATGATATGGTTCACCAAGCTCTATGTGAAGATTGTGTGCTGGATCATGCCTGCGCGCCACAAAGACGAGGAGGAGGACTTCTCGCTCAAGTATATCGGCGCGGGCATGCTGTCGGCCTCCGAGCTCAACATCACCCAGGCCCAGAAAGAGATTCTGGTCTATGGAGAGAGGGTGCGCCGCATGTTAGGCATGGCGCGCGAGATGATACACATGAATCCCGACGACGACAAATTTGCCGAGACATATTCGCGCCTCGAGAAATATGAGGAGATATCCGACCGGATGGAGATTGAAATAGGCAGCTACCTCAACAAGGTGGCCGAAGGACGCCTCTCGCCTGAAGGCAAGATGCGCATAGCCGGCATGCTGCGCATCATCTCCGAAATAGAATCCATAGCCGACGGATGCTTCAACGTGGCCAAGACCATGAACCGCAAGAAGCAGAACCATGTGGAGTTTACCGAAGGCATCATGAAGGAGCTCGACAGGATGTATGACCTCGTGGAGGGGGCTATGGACAACATGATAGAGATCCTGCGCGAGCTCGAGACTCCCGAAGACTCCCGCATCATCAACGCCTACAACCGCGAGCGTGAGATCAACAATCTGCGCAACGCCCTGCGCGATGCCAACATATTCAACATCAACAATAAGGAATACGACTATCAGGAAGGCATCTTCTATATGGACCTCATCGGCGAGGGTGAGAAGCTCGGCGACTACATGCTCAATGTGGTGGAGGGCGTCAAGCACCAGTTCAAGGCCGCAGCGCCGGCCGTGTGAGGGCCTTCCCCGGGAGAGCTGTCCTGAAGTCTGCAACATTCCGGTATACCCGAAAAAACGTCCCCTATGAGATATTGCGTGATAATGTGCGGCGGAGTGGGCTCGAGATTCTGGCCCTTCAGCCGCGAGTCCAGACCCAAGCAGTTTCTTGATTTCTTCGGCACGGGCCGCTCCCTGCTTCAGCTCACGGCAGACCGTGTGCGCGAGATTGTGCCGCCCGAGCGCATAGTGCTGGTGACCAATGCCGCATACGCCGATATAGTGCGCGAGCAGCTTCCCGATGTCCCCGCGCACAACATCCTCTGCGAGCCGGCGCGCCGCAACACGGCCCCCTGCATCCTCTGGGCAGCACGCCATATTCATGCCCTTGACCCGGAGGCCTCTATGGCTGTCCTGCCGGCTGACCATCTCATCCTGCGCGAAGAGGAGTTCCGCAAGGACCTCCGCGAGGGATTCGAGTTTGTCGAGCATGGCGACCGGCTGCTGACCATGGGCATACAGCCCTCGTACCCCGCTACCGGTTACGGCTACATACAATGCGGAGCCCTCCTCGAGGACTGGCCAGGCATCTGCAAGGTGAAGACCTTCGCCGAGAAGCCGGATCGGCGCATGGCCGAAGTGTTCCTCTCCACGGGAGAGTTTCTGTGGAATGCCGGCATCTTCCTCTGGAGCGCCGAATCCATCTTGAAAGCCTATGATGACCTCGCTCCCGACATGGCGCAGCTTTTCGCCGGATGCACTACCTATGGCGCTGAGGGAGAGAGCGCAGAAATGGAGCGCATCTTCCCGGCAGCCGAATCCATATCGGTAGACTACTGCATCATGGAGAAGGCCTCAAACGTATACGTCAAAGGCGTTGACATAGGGTGGAGCGACCTGGGCAGCTGGAAAGCCCTGCATGATGTCTCGCCGAAGACCTCCGAGGGCAATGTCACCCAAGGGTGCCGCGTGCTGGCGCGCGACTGCCGGGGCACCATCTTCGCCACCGAGGGGGAGAAGGTGATAGTGGCCTCCGGTCTGGAGGACTATATTGTGGCTGACACTCCCAACGCGCTGATGATATGCCCCATCGACAAGGAGCAGGACATCAAGGGTGTGGTCAACGAGGTGCGCAACCTTTGCGGCCCCGAATACGTCTAAGTCGGCAAAGGCTCAATTCTTGCATAATGGAGGCTATGAACCTGTTCGGCCGGCCATGCTGCATAAAAATGCAGCGCGGCCGCCGTTTTTTATGTTTTTCGAGCGAAAATTTTTTCTTATTTTGAAAAAATTTGTAAATTTGCACAGTAATTTGCCGCATAGGCGGCTTCATATAGTGCTTAACTACTTTATCACTTAACTAATTAACTGTTATTCTTACATGTTGTCATTCAAACATTTGCTCGCTACGGGAGTGTCCGCCGCCGCTTTGGCCGCACCCCTGACCGCGGCCGGCCAGGGAGCCTTCACAGGCGACCGGACCGACTTCCGCGACGAGACCATCTATTTCGCGATGACCACACGTTTCTATGATGGCGACCCGACCAACAACGTCTGCGGCTGGGACCATCAGAACGTGCAGATCGCCAACAACGACCCCGACTGGCGCGGTGACTTCAAAGGACTCATCGACCGTCTGGACTACATCAAGGCCTTGGGCTTCACCGCAGTGTGGATCACACCCGTCGTGCAGAACTGCTCCGGTACCGACTTCCACGGCTACCATGCAATGGACTTCTCCAACGTTGACCTGCGATACGAAAGCCGCACGGCCTGGGGCGCCGAGGAGGATGTGAAGTTCCAGGACCTCATCGACGCCGCCCATGCCAAGGGCATGAAGGTAATCCTCGACATCGTGCTCAACCATACCGGCAACTTCGGCGAGGCCCACTTCGCGGAGCTCTTCTACCGCTCGCAGAACATCCGCAACCAGGCCAGCATCTCCGCTTCCATCAAGCCCAACTACGACCTGCTTCCCTCCAACTATAACGACCTTAACGGCGAAGGACAGTACAAAGCCCGCTTCCCATATCTGAAGAATACGGACGGCACCAACAAGGATAGCCACAACTACTGGCACCATCTCGCCACCGCCTGGAACTGGGACTATCCCAGCCGTTGGTGGGGCCAGATCGCCGGCGACTGCGTCGACCTCAACACGGAGAACCCCGCAGTGGCCGAGTATCTCGTCAACTGCTACGGCAAGTTTATCGAGATGGGCGTCGACGGCTTCCGTATCGACACCACGGGCCATATCTCGCGTCTGACCTTCAACACCTCGTTCATCCCGCAGTTCCTGGAGTTAGGCGAGAAATACAAGAGCAAGCGCCTGAACGGCGCCCCCTTCTTCATGTTCGGCGAGTGCTGCGCGCGCTTCTCCGACGTGACCTATCGCGACCAGCCCAACCTCTCCAGCTACTTCTACACTTGGAAGTCGCCCGAGAATCTCACCTCGAAGTGGAACTACGACGCCTCCTTCTGGGACGGCATCGAGATTCTCGAAGGCAACGACTCCCAGTATGGCAACCAGCTCCTCTGCCTCGAGGAGCCCTCAGTCAAGAAGGAGTCCGACAATGTCTTCATGAAGAACGGCGCATGGCACGAGCCTGACTACAGCCAGTACAGCGGCTTCTCCATCATTGACTTCCCGATGCACTACAACTTCAACAACGCGGCAGCGGCAGTCAATGTGGCCAAGAGCGGCGACAAGTACTATAACGACGCCTCCTACAACGTGGTCTATGTCGACTCGCACGACTACTGCCCCGGCCCCAATGACGGCACCCGCTTCAACGGCGGCACCCAGCAGTGGGCCGAGAACCTCTCGCTGATGTTCACCTTCCGCGGCATCCCCTGCGTCTACTACGGCTCCGAGGTTGAGTTCCAGGCCGGCAAGAAGGTAGACGCCGGAGGCACCGACATGCCCGTCAAGGATTCGGGCCGCGCGTACTTCGGCACCTATCTCGAGGGAAGCGTGAGCGCCGATGACTTCGGCTCGTACACCGCCAGCGGCAATGTGGCCAAGACACTCAACGGCGACCTCTCGCAGCATATCATCCGCCTCAACCAGATACGTGCCGCTGTTCCGGCTCTGCGCAAGGGCCAGTACACTTGGGACGGCTGCACAGCCAAGGGCGGCTGGGCCTTCAAGCGCGCCTGGAAGGATTCATACGCACTCGTGGCCCTCAACGGCGGCGCCACTTTCACCAACGTCCCCGCAGGCACTTACACGGACCTCGTGACCGGCCAGACCTACCAGGGCGGCGGCACAATCAACGTTGACGCTCCCGCCACCAAGGGCCAGGTGCGCGTCCTCGTCAAGGACTGGACCGGCGGCAAAGTAGGCACGGACGGCAAGTTCATCTATGCCTCGCAGCCCGTGGCCCATGGCGGAAGCGTAAGCTTCACCGACCCCGGCACTCCCCACTACTACACAGCTGAGGATGCCGTGGGCGACGCAGCAGTAGTGTTCTCTCCCGCAGGGGGCAGCTTCCGCACCGAGACCCAGGACGTGACCGTCTCCCTCAACTCCGAGGCAGCCGCAGGCTGGTATCAGGTAGAGGGCAAGAGCCGCGTCAACCTCGCTCCCGGCACGCCCTCCACATTCACCGTGGGCGAGGGCATGGCATACGGCAGCACCGTATCCGTCACCTGGGGAGCCACATCCGTCGAGGGCGAGAGCTTCAACGGCACTGTTACCTACAAGAAGGTTGACCCCAACGCCTCTATCACCGTATATGTGAAGGCCCCCGGATCATTCAACCTCTACGCATGGGG
>WFLX010307438.1_pt1 | contig 11962 bp, 7 predicted proteins | sample 4967041 | NCBI WGS metagenome assembly WFLX01 (sample SAMN12857096, study PRJNA449069) | gut metagenome | isolation source: stool from male and female vole | host: Microtus ochrogaster | place: USA:Florida | collected 2017 | reverse complement strand
AGCTGATCACAATAANAATCCGNAATCAGTANNTGACTCTNTANAAAAGANATATNGACAACTGAATNTATNANGACNGCAGCCAATATANGNCATAACCACAATAGATTCGGACTTTCTAATATCCCATATCGATGCAGCCTTTATGGCNAAAGAAAATAGGCCATGGGGAAAAAATNTAAACTGGNATGANTTCTGTGNATTTGTTTTGCCATATCGTCTTGGTGATGAACCATTGAGCCTATGGAGACAAGATATACTTGAAAAATATGGGGATTTAATAGATAGTGTCGCATCACTCCAAGGAAGCGACAATCCTCGTTTCGCAGCTAATGAACTATATATTGGATGGATTAAAAGAAAAAACTTCAAGTGGACATCAAGGCTTCCTGTTGGTCCCAGAATAGGTATAGAAATAACGGATTGGAAAACGGGCGCATGCCGTGAACGTGCAGATGGAATGTGTTATCTTTTGCGTACAGCTGGTTTGCCGGCAGTATTGCATCGTGCACCAATGCGTGGAGACCTGAACGATAGCCATTCATGGGGAGTGATTATAGATTCCGATGGTAGCCCATGGATACCTGAACAGCATTCAGATCCAGCACATGACTTTAAAGTGCCTGCTGCAAAGATACATTGCGAAACTTTTTCTCTTAATCTTGATATTGTATCAAGTTTTTTAAAAGATCCAAATGCACCAAATGCTCTACGTGTTCCCTTTTTCCGTGATGAAACGAAATGGTATCTTAAACCACATAAGAGAAAAGAACTTAAACTGTCAATTGATAAACTAAAAGGTGTATATTCAGGAGATACGGTATATTTGGCCGCCGCATCTCGGAATAAATGGGTTGCTATAGGATATGGGATTGCAGATAAAGACAGTGTTAACTTTGGATATGTTGGAGAAAATACGGTATGCGTCGTTGGCAAGCCGATGGGAGATGAATTCAAACCTTATAGTTATCCATTTAACACAACTCTTCGTAATGACACGGTACACTTTTACATACCCGGAGAGATAATTGATGTCAATATATATAGTAAACATACTATAAACGTAGGAGATTTTGCAAAGAGAATGATAGGCGGAATATTTGAAAACAGTAACAATCCTGACTTCATGTCATCGGACACTCTTCATTACATNCAAGACCGTCCNAAGAGNCTTTATACAACGGTTAAAATTGACAACATCACTCCCAAACGTTATATTAGGTACTACGGTGCTGATAAGACCTACTGTAATATAGCAGAAATAAAACTATATGAAAATTTCTCAGATACTATACCTCTGGTTGGGAAAATTATAGGAACACCCGGATCAAAAATGGGTGATAAAGCCCATGAATACTTTTCTGCATGGGATGGAGATCCATATACATCAATGGATTATCATAAAAGTAGTGGTGGATGGACAGGTATTGATTTTTGCAAACCACAAAAAATTGAAAAAATAGTATATACACCTCGAAATAGAGGGAATTTTATTCATGCCGGACATACCTATGAATTATTCTTTTATGAAATAGAAAAAGGCTGGCAGTTAGTCGAAAAAGTAAAAGCAATCGAAGATAAACTAACAATCAAAGCACCTCAGGGAGCTTTACTATTCTTGCATTGCTTAGATGGGGGCAAGGATGAACGAATTTTTGAATATGATCAGCAAAATGACATACAGATATTCTGGTAAAATTNTAAAGCTACTAAAATGAAATATAGATATTTTTTATTAATAGTNATAATCAGTTATTTTATTACCATNTGCAAGCAAGAATCATATGCACGCGAAAACATATATGTATNCANAAGTAAGGGGATATATGAGACCTGTGAGGATCTATGGTTCAAGTGTATTGCTTTCGACGACAGCACTATGAATATCTCTGATCGTTCGCATACTACATATGTGGAGATTGTAGACCCATCCGACAGCGTTGTGTGGAGAGAGAAGTACAGGATGTCAAATGGCATATGCGATGGCCATGTGTATGTAGGCGATGACTGGAAGCCGGGCGAATACAGGATGTTTGTCCATACACGAAATTCACTCGGTCGGGAAGATACAGTATTATGGCCAAAACGTCTGCTGGTAGTCAGAGAACTTCCGGAGGCTCCGGATTTCCTAAGTGCAGCAAGAGAACGGATTCAGTACATTGACATCTCTGACACAACAGGTACCGACAGATTGAATGTCACGGTCGTGCTTGACAGCACCGAATACCATTCGCGTAGTAAAGTAAAAGCAACTGTGAGGGTCACAGATGCAGACGGGACCCCGGTTCGCTTAGTCCTTGCAATGAGCGTAGCAGACGCTCTCTATTCCTACCCATTGGCGGATATAGATATAGAGTCGCAAACATACAGCATTTGGCATGATTCCGTAAGGACAGAAAGTCATGCATTCAAGCCGTTTCTATCAGATGCGCCTGTCTCGGGTCGCCTCAAATCAGGACGAAAGAAAAATATAGTTCATCTTGACGGACAGTATATAAACGTTTTTGATGATATTGCTGAGAAAGGTGCGTTGAATATTACAAACACAGGCAATAATGGATATTTCGAACTTTCACCAGAAATGTGTTCATCATTGGGTAGAACACTTTTGCTAAAACCCTTAGTGGATGAGGACATGAAACCTCACTTGGAGTTTGACAGTCCTTTCAAAGATATATCTGAAATAAGAAAAAAATCCAAAGAAAGACATTATCCTATCTTTCGTAGAATAAACGAAACTGAGTTAACCGATACCATGGATTTTTCAGATCGGCATGTGGTTCAGTTGGAAGAGATAATGGTAAAGGGAAAAGGCAATCGTTTTCCAAAAAGGAACAAAGTGATGGGGTATCTTGACAGTCTGGCATTGAATCTGGAAAGAGCATGGATATGTGGATGTCATGGAGCTTATGGAAGAACTTTCCTTAACGATTATATCGAAGGATATACACACCATCCAAATGGGACGGGGACTCCTCATAAGATAGAAAAACCTCAAAGGGGGGTAACATACGAGCTAATAAAATATTCAGGTCCATTGGAAAAAGATTATATAGTAGACATACAGTATATTGAATATCAAGGTCCAAGATATTCTGAGGAAGAACTGCTTCAAATGAACGGCCTTTGGAAAACAGAAGGTTATTACCCAAGACACAGATACCATCCGCCATACGAGGAAGAACTGATTTCAGAAGTAGCGGATTTCCGCAATACATTATTGTGGCTACCACGAGCACAGACAGATGAGAATGGATATTTTTCTGTCGAGTTTCCGACATCAGATATTAAATCAACTTTTAAAATACAAATTTTAATAATAACAACTAACGTATGTAATATAAACACGTACACAGAATACTTTAAAGTAATGTAGATTTAGGCAATATTACCTAAATCTACACATAGTCTAATCCCAGTGATATGGATCACACTGCTCTAGTTCTGTGTCAAAAACACATACTCCTGACAATGGAAGGCACCTTCCATGGGCAGCAAAAAATCGAACACACTCAGCGTCGGCATCAGAAATCTCTACCAATTCTGAGAGATTTACATCCGAATTCCGGGTAGCATTGCTCCAATAACTGATACCAGTTATCGCAGCCACTGCAACTACCGCGGCACAGATTTTAATAACTTTTTTCATCTTTGTTAATATTTTGGTTAACATCCACAAAATTAATAAAAAAACATAATTAATCAAAATAATTAGAATAAAAAATGAACATATATATATGAAAAGAATAACAATTGTAATTTTAACGGCTATTATGATACATCACTTGATGGAAGGACGTGATTTCATACACATCTTTACAAGCAAAGGAATCTATGAGACGAGCGAAGATCTATGGTTTAAGGGTATCGCAATCGACGATAGCAATATGAGCGTTTCAGATCGCTCACACACGGCCTATGTTGAGATAATAGACCCCTCCGACAGCGTGGTCTGGAGGGAAAAGTATAGGATGTCGAACGGTATGTGTGATGGACATGCTTATATCGGAGATGACTGGAAACCTGGTGAATACCGGATGTTCATGCATACAAGAGGCTCACTCGGTAAAGGTGATACGGTGGTCTATCCAAAACGAATACTTGTGGTCAGAGAACTTCCTGAAGCTCATGCTTTAATTAACAGTGCTAAAGAACGCATACGCTACATAGACATTCCAGACACTGTAAATAGCAATAGGCTTAACGTCACTGTTTCACTAGACAGTGCGGAATACCATACTCGAAGTAAGGTAAGAGCAACCATCAGGGTCACGGATACCAATGGCAATCCAGTACATGCCGTCATAGCTATGAGTGTTGCAGACGCTCTGTATTCTTACCCCCCTTCGGATGTTGATATCGAATCACAGACATACGCCATTCAACACGATACCACCAAAAGCAGAGGTGATATATTCGAACCATTCCTGTCAGATGGGGCAGTTTCAGGCAATTTAATAACAGGAGGTAAAAAAAATCCTAAAGCCCTTAGTAACCAATACATTAATATTTTTGATGAAATAGCGGAGAAGGGTGCCGTTAATATAATCTCGACAGGGAAGAATGGATATTTCGAGGTGTCTCCAGAGATTGGCTCGTCGCTTGGAAAAACTTTGTTGTTACGACCATTAGTAGAGGAGAATCTTAAGCCAAGACTTGTTCTTGACAATCCTTTCAAAAATATTGCCGAGATACATAAGACTGCCATTGAAAGAGATTATCCAATCATACGTAGTAACACCTCAGAAAGTGAGACAGAGGATAACATCGATTATTCGGGACGACGTACCATACTTCTTGACGAGGTTCTGGTCAAGGGAAAGAAAAAATATTATTCGAGAAAGAAAAAAGACAAGCTAATCGGATACCTTGACAGTATAGCTATCAGCAAGGGACAAGCATGGGTCTGCTGCGGAGAGATTATCAACGGAGAGTATGTTGGAGGCTTCCTGAATGATTATTATCCCGGATACAACCATCATCCTATAGACGATCCGCATTATTATAAGACACCTCCCAAAAACATCAGTATTCCGGAGAGAGGCAAGCTATACAAAATGATTAAAAGGACATGGGTCGAAAGTGTTCAGTCATACACTTATGAACTTGAGACATGGGCAATGTACAACGGTCCTCATTATTCCGACGAAGATCTGTTAGCGATGGAGGGCATATGTAAGTCTCAGGGATACTATCCCAAGCACAGATTTAAGATTCCTGATGAAAACGACATGATTCCCGGGATTGAGGACTTACGGAGCACTCTATTGTGGCTGCCACGTACACAGACGGACGACAAAGGAGAGTTTACTATTGAGTTCCTGACATCCGATATTAAGTCCGTTTTCAGAATAGCAGGTATGATTATCACAGAAACGAGAGGTTTTGATCAATTTTTTTACATTATAGACATCAAGTAATCGGTATTGAAGACAAGTATGTACTTTTCAACCTTATCAACAATACCGATATCATAGTTATTAATCCCAAGGCCCTCTATTCATGCTATAGCATGGATCACACGGGTATTCATCAGGATAACCCCATCCTCCATGAGTGCAAACTTGCATCATTGGAATACATTTGCCTGTTAGTAGCCCTACTTGGGAACACTCAGCGTCAGCATCTGAAATCTCTACCAATTCCGAGAGATTTACATCCGAATTCCGGGATGAATTGCTCCAATAACTGATGCAAGTTATTGCAGCAACTACAACTACCGTGGAACAGATTTTAATAACTTTTTTCATCTTTGTTAATATTTTGGTTAACATCCACAAAATTAATAAAAAAAACATAATATGTCAAAAGATATGATTAAAAAATTCAGGATAATATACAAAAAAGAATAACAACCGTATTTTTTATCTATTCTCTTACCTGATCTGACGTTAGGGAGTGATAATTTCACGTCTTCACAAACAAAAGAATCCATGAGGACTACAAGTGACTTTGAGACATAGGTACAAAATATTCTATATGAGTATCAAATGCCAACATTTAATATGATAATATTCTACATATAGAACATAAAAACTTAATATAAATGAGTAGTTTAAAAATCAATGAGTGGATAATAATATTTTTTATTTCAACTTTACCTTTAATAAGAGTTGCGGTACCCAATGGACAAGAAGAAGGTATGATAATATATTGCTGTCTTTTTTTATTCTCAGTATATATTTATTTCTTATGCATCAACAAAAAAGAAAGAGTATCACAAATATCCAAATTANATATAACAATATGGATATTCTTAATCTACATACTTATTAGAAATAGTCTNTCCATTGGATGTTTTGACATATATACAATGATTAGGAGTATGTGTTGTCTAACGGTTATATATTTTGCAAAACAATCTAACAATAAAATAGTAGAAACTTGTGAAATAGGAATGATCATCTCCGGCTCTATTCANGCCANAATCTGTTTATTGCAAANATTTCGAATAATTTCATNAAATCANGCAATATTACTTACTACAGGCTCATTTGAGAATCCGGCATATTGTGGAATGTTTATGGCTTTAGTTTTCCCACTTGTAGTAATCAGAATTATCAATATCAAAGAATATCCACCTAAAATTCATTATCTACTTCTAATGTCATTTATTGTCATATTGGCAACCCTTATATTATCCGAATCAAGGACATCATGGATCTGTTCAACTATTATCTTAGCTATTATACTATATGCAAATAAAAAGTATATTATATTGTCGAAATTTAAAAGTCATAAATTACTTATTAGCATATCCTTAGTTGTACTCTGTTCGTCAATAATAATTTTGCTCTATAATATTAAACCAGTTTCAGCAACCAGCAGACTGTATATATGGTACATTACATTAAGATGCTTCTTAGAAAATCCTATTTTTGGGGTTGGAAGAAGTTTTTCAATTTTCTATATGAATAATCAAGCTAATTATGTAATGACAAATCAAGATTCTCCATTTTATCTAATGGCAGATAATATTCACCATTGTTATAACGAACTTTTACAAGTATTAATACAATATGGTCTTATCGGTCTAATACTCGTGACTTTTATTATTATCTGTATATTAAAAGCAAAATCACAGAATAAAGTAATTAAAGCTTCGTTTACTGGCATAATTATAGCAAGCATGTTTACATACACAACAACTACATTTCTATTCTTACTCCTAATATCTTTCTACATTGGTGTATTAAGTAAAGGTGAACGATATGAAAACANAACATATCCATACAGAAAAACGAATAGAAAGATTTGTAATAGTCGAATATTAATCATTATCAAAAATGTTTATGTATTAGCATTTGGATTTATTAGCNTATGCTANGGNTGTGATATATATTATTGGCACAAAGGAACAGAANCCTATAATTATAAATGTTTTGAAGAAGCTGAAGAGTATTTTAATAAAAGTAATTTGTTTTTGAAATCCAATGGAAATTTTCTTAATTTAAGAGCAAAGAACATGACAAAGTTAGGAGAAAACGAATCAAGTAATCAGATTATGGAAAGNGCAATTCTANTAAGATACANCACGTATTCAGAAATNATGANTGGAGNCAACTACAACGAATTGGGAGATTATGAAANAGCAGANAAAGCTTATNTTAAAGCATATACTATGGTTCCATCAAAGATGTATCCATTGTATCTTATCGCTGTTCAACAATACAAGAATAAAGAATACGAAAGATTCAAGATGACAGCCACCAAAATCATGAAAATGCCAATTAAGGTTGAATCAACAGCGAATAGTCAAATGAAAGAAGAAATATTACAATACCTCGACAACATGGATTTAAGTAGAAATAACAAATAATTATAAGATTAGTCCAAGGACATACAGTAAAATTATAAACCATGTCACTCCAATATATAGATAACAGGCTAAGCTAAAAGAAAATAGACAGACCAAACATTGAAGCCTAATCTGTCTATTGGGTCAAATACCGGGATGTCGAGCCGGATAACGCAGCGCACTTGCCGACATTGGGTAATGAGGTTGAGGTTCAGCCACCATTGAGGATTTATGATCCTGCTGAGGGTCGGTTGTACGGACATTAACAGTATTGACTGCCGTTTCAGTCTTGACATCCGCCCGGGGCTGCTGGAATTGCCCCAGCTTAACCTCCGTGCCGTCATTCTCATCGTGTTTCGGTGCAAGTTCAGCCGTTATCTTGCGGTCGAGGGCGGCAAGTTTGGATTTGAGCTGCTTCAACTCCTCCTCCTTGCCCCACGTCTTTGAAATGATGTCCTCGAGATGAGGTACATAATTCGATAATACTTCTCCGTATGCTCTCTTGTACCTATGCTCTCTTGTACCGTAATTTTGAGAAAGACTCCCTTTGAATCTACTAGCACTATATGTATTTTTACCTGAATTAAAATTCCAATGACATTTCCATCCTTTTGGGTGGAGATTATTAGCTTACATACTTGTAATTTTGCAAATGGAAGATTAAAGTCGACAATAGTCCCACAGACCAGACTGTATAATAGGTGCGGAATCCGAAAAGCGAAAGAGTAGGAATCAATTTTATTACAATTAATATGAAAACAAAACTATTCTTAGTGGTTATTCTCACTGTGGTAATTATTGGAATTACTGGATGCAATAGTATCGAAGACCTAGCTAGTGAGCCCACTAATGTCCCACAAGACGTAGAATTAACAAGGCTTTGCAATTCAATAGATAGCCTACAGAATGAATACTTAACCTCAAATACCAGAGTAGATTGGGAAAAATGGAGCAAACGAGGCTTTTTTTATGCTGTTGATGGCGTTGTTACTTTATTATTTGCTGAAGCAGGACTATACGCACCCGTAATAGGAACATTCGGATCTTGGCTATATGAGGACTATTTCAACTATATGGTAGATCGATGCAACACAATGAACAGCCCGATTCGTAAGATCACACGCGGTGAAATATCTCCACTGAACACTGTGATTTTCCCTGTTGAAAATGCTACATATGTTGACTCAGTTGGTTATTACCACAATTTGATTATAGCCGAAGTTCAATCCAATGGGAAATCATACATAAGTGAAAATGGGGATATCAACTTCATGTCTTACTATAAGGATGTTCTTGATTCAGCAAGAAATCATGGCATACACTGTGATAACCCTATTAATACCAAATTGCTATTTCAGTATGTAGAATCGATTATAAAACCACTAGCAGAGTTAGAAGTAAGTAATCAAAAGGAAATCGACTCAAATCTTATCCTTTCCATATTCTTTAATGAAAGATATAAAGGTTTCAATTATGACAATGCTAAAACAATACAACATAAAAACATTTGTGATAAAATCATTTATAATTGTGTCTTCGTAAGAGATAATCAATTAGTAGAATATGGAACGAAAGTAAATGATCTTATCGTGGGATCTAAGATAGACGATGATTCCAAAAATAACTTCAAGATAGCTAATAATATAGCGATTAATAGCTCTCTGCGACGTGTTTATGAATGATATTAAGTTTAAAACCGATAATCGGTATATCGTCGTATACTTTCTCAAATTCATTGCATACTATATTATTTCATTATTATTTGTTTTATGTTTCAAACCAAAAGACCCATTAGGATTCTTCGGTGCAAGTTTATTATCTTGCATTACTATATATGTCGGTCTTTTTAACCCAGGAAGTATTATTGTTAGAAATGGAATAATTTCCTTTAAGAGAACTAATAGTTATGCAAGAACTGAAGTCGAAATAACCAATATTGCTAGAGTTGAAACGAGCTCAAGTTTATTTAATACACTTAAGATTTTTACTAAAGCTGGAGACACCTATAATCTCCATCCCAAAGAATTGACAGCGCTGGAAAAATATTTAAATAATGGATTTAAGACAACCATTTAAAAATATAAGCCTTGAATAAATAACCAATAATAACATCGGCTGTAACAAGTAAGTTGCAGTCGATGTAATATGTTTGCCAAATATGGGAATAACCTACTTAGTGAAAAATCCCGAAGCTGTCCCATATCGCTAAGCGTATAGCAAGAGGTAAAGATGTAGAATGTGACTCCGACTCTGAAAAAGGCTCAAAGTAGAAATCTATCTCTACACACAGAAACTATATACAAGACTCGAGGTTAAGAGGTTGTGTTCTTAATCATGGATATCTGTAGGACGAGCAAAAATACAAGTTGTAAAAACGAACCCTCAGAATTCAGAAGAAGCCATATTAGTCTGTGCCATAAATCTTGTAAACAGGACAAAAGCAGAATTGATTCACACTAGCAAAACTTTATATTACTCGATAAAAGAAGAAAAGCCACAAACATTAGAAAACTGCCCTCAGATAAATAGCGAGCAACACGAAAGGTGTTAGGAACGCCTACTTTAATTAGATTATTTGGAGAAGAACTCGTAGAAGCACAACTATCGTCAATCGGAATATTGACCCTCAATAACCTTTTCAAAACTTACAGACAAGTCAAAACCTAAAAGGAATATAGGAATTGACAAATACCATAAATGACGGGTATGTAAATTGTATTTATTATGACCCAGAGAAGTTAGGACTCAGTCATTCATAGTATGTTGCTATTTCTATTGGGGGCGACAGGGATGTATAGCTTACACATAAGTATCTGAATGTATAGATTATGGTGAGTCATTAATATTAGGGCACAATAGTAGGAGTGCTATGTGGAGATCTACTGAACTCTATGCTTCAATAGACACATACCTTATGAAAACCTCATTGATCCATCTTATTCCAGTACAAGCAAATTAAAAATGTAACAAAAGACAAAATTATTATTCTAAAATATATTATCCCTTAAAAACTATATAACAAAGAATAAAAGACAGACCAAGCATTGAAGCCTGATCTGTCTATTAGCAAACGTCAAATTCCTGCATGACGTGACGGAAAACGTGGCGGNGTAACCGGAAGCGGATAACGAGGTAGAGGCTCCGCTACCATTGAAGGTTTATGCCCCTGTTCAGTATTGGTCGATTGAACGACAACTGTGTTTGAGGTCGTTTCCGGCTTGACTCCAGACTGAGATTGTTGGGATTGCTCCTGCTTTACCTCCGTGCCGTCGTTTTCATCATGTTTAGGAGCAAGTTCAGCGGTAATCTTACGGTCGAGGGCTGCAAGTTCGGATTTAAGTTGCTTCAACTCTTCTTCCTTGCCCCACGTCTTAGCCATAATGCCTTCGAGTATCGGAACATCGGCTTTGAATCTCGCTGTACGTTCCTCATACTGGGCGATGATACCCGGTATCTTCTCCAAGGCGTTGACGAAGTTCATACAGGCGGCATGGGTGTCGCTCATGGCGATAAAACCGTTGTTGTACTTGTATTTGTAGTTGCCTTCGACAACAAAACGGTTCTGCACGCTTTCTCTGCCGTCAACCAACGTCCTCTCCGATATGATAGAGATCGGGAATCCATAGACCTCACCGATACGCTGGTAATGACCGTGTGTATCGGTACGCTGTGCAAGTCCCTGAAGGTGTATGCCCAAGTTTTTCTCATCGGAAAGATTACAGGTGTCAATCTTCAGGTCGTTCAGAGGATTTCCGTCCTTGTCACGCTTGACAACCGCATCATACCGTGCCCAGTCCGCCTTCATTCGCTCCAGTGCAGCCTCGTTGTTGGCAATGTCGTGTGTAACGGTCTGGTAACGGAACTTGCTGTCAGCGATGCCCTTGCTGTGTGCCTTGCGCTCACTCTCCAACGACGCTATCCGCTTTTCAAGTTTAGCCTTGTCAAGCAGGTCAGTGTTGCCACTGAGAATAGCCATATACTCCGAGAAGTTCATGCCGTTCTTCTCGTCCATAGCACCCTCGTCAATGGTACGCGCACCCAATGCACCAGATTTGAGCTGGTCAATGAATGTAGCCTTGCAGTGAAGAAGGTTGAACTTGTAGGAGTCCAAAGACTTCTCAACCGCATAGATAATCACATCAACCTTGTTGTCAGCGTATAACT
>WFLX010043682.1_pt1 | contig 11962 bp, 9 predicted proteins | sample 4967041 | NCBI WGS metagenome assembly WFLX01 (sample SAMN12857096, study PRJNA449069) | gut metagenome | isolation source: stool from male and female vole | host: Microtus ochrogaster | place: USA:Florida | collected 2017 | reverse complement strand
ACATTCAGAGTTTCCTCTTATTTTGACAATTCTGTTAGTTTTGATGTAGATGCCATCGATACCCCTGTAACGGAACTTCCGGAAACAATATATGTCATTTCGAATACGGATAATGAAGTAGAGAAGACTTCTCTTTCAATGCCTGAACGTTCATATCAATCGTGGGAATTTAAAGAATGTCACAAAGCCAGTTTTATAATATCTACGGAAGACAGTATGAATCCTTCTACTGAAGATTGTTGGGGCATTCCTAAAAGTTTGAAAGAGTATGGATTGGACAAAAACAATAGAAGCATAAGAGTGCCTTTTATAAAAGGAGGAGAACCAATTGAATTTGAATTCCCCGAGTATGGGAGTATATCTGTTTACTACGATTTGTCGCGAAGTTTTGCATCTATAGAAATTAATTATATAGACTCATCTATTGATACTGATAAAATCTATATATGCGGATATGTAATGAGTCCCGAAGGAGAATGGAATAACTTTTTGTCTCCCTCCAAATCCAATCAAGAAATATATGACGAGCATTTCCGTTTGACAGAAACAGAATCCGGCATTTTCGAGGGGTCTTATTATTTTGCAAATAGTTCAACAATGGGATACCCGGAAAATCTGCCCCAATTCCGCTTCTTTACTGACTTGTTAGGTTGGTCTCCTGTAGCAAGTCTCGGCTCTGCAGTACCGGATTTCTATTGCACACCTGTTGACTTGTCTTCCGGATATGCTAAATGTAATATAGTCAAGAATGGTCTTGGAAACTGGGGTCCCACTATTGATATGGAATGGAAACCGGCTTGGATTCATGTTAAAGTAGACACCAAACAGGGAATGCTTTATTTGCAGATTGTTGATAGCGGAGTAGACAATGTGGAAGCTACGGAAATATATGAAGAGAGTTGGTACACTCTTCAAGGAGTGAAAGTATCAACTCCGAAATCCGGAATCTATATTCACGTAATCAATGGAAAGTCACGCAAGGAATTAGTGAGATAAAATTCTTTATTGATATAATATAAGAAATTGTAGAGGAGCGTGTTAAGAATATTNGCATGCTNCTTTTAATCNTATTAATCAAATCTGNATTTTGTATTATCTGATTGAAAAAAATAATATCTCTGTGCGCATTTATTTAGATTTNGTTGGGAGNAGATTATAATTGGAGTTGAATATAGAATGATTGAANTATATNCTNCNTGAAATNTTTTAANTATGAAANACTTATNAAGTNTATTACTTAAAAAANAGAATTATGAATTACAAAGAATTGATTAAATCTTCATCTGTAGTATTAGTGGAATTTTACGCTTCCTGGTGTCCTCATTGCCAGCGTATGATGCCGATAGTTTCTCAAATCAAAGAGATGCTTGAAGGCAAGGTAAATGTTTACCAATTTGATATAGACCAAAATCAAGAACTTGCCGATAGTGAGGGCGTTCAATCCATACCTACTTTTATAGTTTATAAGGATGGAACAGAGATGTGGCGTGAGAGTGGAGAAATGGCAGCTGATGTCCTATTGGCACATATCCAGAAATTTCTCTAACAATTGCTCTTAAACATAGAGAGTGTGTCATTTCTTATGATACACTCTCTTAATTATTAACCATAATAAATTCGTATCATTATGGCGTCTCTGTTTTCTGATTTTCTTTTTGTGTTAGGCGTAAAACATTCGGAAGATTATTCAGACAATCGGTATCAAAACATGCCGTTTCAATCCATGTTCGGTCTTTCTAATCTTTTGAAAGAGTATGGTGTCGGGTCAGTGGGAATATCGGTTGCTGAGCAAAATCGCGAATCAGCCCTGACTACTTTTAATCCTCCTTTCATTATCGATACACCAAAAGGTTTTTTAATAATTACTCGGAATAAAGGAGGAAACATCACATATTTATCAGATGGCAAAACCTTCAAAGTTCCCCAAAAAGAAATCTTGGATGTATGGAAAGGGTATGCTCTTCTGGCGGAAGTGGATTCCGATTCTATCGAGCCGGAATACTTACGGCATCATGTCGCTGATATAGCTAACNANGTTAAACANTATCTCCTGATTGTCTTGACGCTCCTATTGGCGGTTTTTTCTATGTNGCNGTCCGGGCTTTATGCTAAATGGGCAGCGTGGCTTGTAATGATATTNAATTGTGCCGGAATCGTTTTTTCATGGATGCTTGTTCAGAAATCACTTGGAATTCATACAAAAGCGGCAGAAGCTGTATGTTCTGTGCTTGAAGAAGGAGGATGTGATGAGTTGGCTCGTTCGGAGGCATCCTCATTCTTTGGAATTTTTAAATGGAGTGAGGTTGGTCTTACATATTTCTCTGTCAGTTTGATGGCTATGTTTCTGTTCCCGCATACCCTTTCCGTTTTAGCCTCCATCAATATATTATGTCTTCCATATACCGTTTGGAGCATAGCATATCAAAAGTTCAAAGCCAAAGTCTGGTGTACTCTCTGCGTAAGTGTTCAGGTTACTTTGTGGCTTTTGTTTTTCTCATATCTTTTGGGTGGTTGGATTAAAGTTATCTTCCCATTGACAGCAACATTTTTGACTGATTTTGCAGTGATTGCTTGCTGTTATGTGGTTGTTTTATTAGCCGGTAACAGGCTTGACGGCTTTCTGTTAAAAAATTTCAAATCTAAAAATTCAGAAAAATGAAAACACCTGATATACCTTCAATTCCGGGAATCGAAATAATGACTCTTCTCCAAATGAATAATATTCATATCGTGAAGAATCACACTTTGCTTACTCCTGAAATTCTTGAATCAATTAGCAAAACTTCGTCCTAATCAAAAAAGTTCTTTAAAAAATTTCGTGGTTATCAAAATATAAAGATTGTTTAGATGACATTGATAATATCCATTCGAAAAATATTCTTTTTTATTTTATTTATTATTCAATTATTGGTTGATTAAAAATATAAGTGTCTTAATCTTCTGAAATTATATCATCCACGCAACATGATTCATGCGTTTCAAACTCCAAAGTGNAGTGNGAAATNNCATTTTTACACAATATNTNCTTTANGTTTTNTTTGACACTTTCCTCTATCACTATGTTTTTCAAACGGATATGTGCGGTTAGAGCGTTTTCTGTGGTGCTTATTGACCAAATATGAATATGATGTACATCCTCTACTTCCGGATTTTTCATCATTTGTTCCCGGATGTTTTCTACATTGATTCCTTCAGGAACGCCATCCATGGACAAAGTGATACTCTCTTTTAATAATCCCCAGGCGGAAAAAACTATTATTACTGCAACTCCGAGACCAATCAACGGGTCAATAATATACCAACCTGTGAAATGAATCACAATACCCGAAATTACTACTCCAATGGAAACGAGAGCATCTGCAAGCATGTGAAGATATGCCCCTTTTACATTTAAATCGCCCTCCTTCCCTTTTCTGAATAACAACATTGTCAAGCCATTCACAACAACACCTATTCCGGCAATTAAAGCAACAGCCAAGCCATTTACTTTTTCCGGCGTTATCAATTTCTCAATACATTCGAACACAATAAAGCCGACAGCGATAAAAAGAATTACAGCATTTAAAACCGAAATCAGAATAGTGCTTTTCTTAAAGCCGTATGTGAACCTTTCGTCTGGCTTTTTCAACGCTAACCTTACGGCGATAAGGGAGAGTAAAAGAGCGGCGACATCACTTAAATTGTGACCTGAATCCGATAGCAGACCCATTGAATCATAAATAAAACCGAAGACAGCTTCCAAAATCACATAAAGAATATTCAAGCCGATTCCCCATAAGAACGACCGGGTCAATTCCGAAGTATCGGTTATGGCATGGTGATGATGGTGTGAATGTCCGTGATGATGTTGATGATGCTGATGAGAGTGTGCTCTCTCATCATGTTCTTGAATATTATGATGCCGGTGTTCCATTTATTGATGAGATTTATTATATTTTAGTTCAAAATTGCGTTATCTCTGTTCCGGATATACTATAAGTCGGAGGAACAGGATATTCATATTAAATCAATTACCAATCAATTCTTGATATAACGAATCAGCTCTCCAATCCATAACACAGAAGAGGTGGATAAGATGATTATAAGCCAATCAGATAGTTTTAAAGGTTCAACATTAAAGAATGAGCCTCCAATACTGATAATTAATATTTGACCAATAAAAATTGTTATTGAAATCAATAAAAATCCAGTACAATTTTTAAGATTCAGTGCTGATTTGCCGGAATTGAATGCTCTTGCATTAAACATATTCCAAAATTGCAGGAATACAAAAATTGTAAAAAATAGAGATAATTCATACCCAGACAGNCCTTTATTTNCNCCGAACGGCAAGGTGCCGATTTGAGTCAATGATGTTAAGTCGNTATGNTCAAAGTAGTATAATAGAATAATTAAAATAAAAAAGAACAGNCTTCCGACTCCGAGGATAAAATTCAACNTGGAGCGGTTGATTATGAAAGCATTACGTTCTCTCGGCTTCTCCTTCATAACATTTTTTGAAGGGGGTAATGACGCAAGAGCCATTGCCGCAAAAGTGTCCATAATCAGATTTACCCAAAGCATTTGAGTCACCGTGAGAGGAGTCTGCATATCCATAAATACTCCTACCAGAACTGTGAAGCATGCCACAACATTGACCGTCATTTGAAAGAGTATGAATCTTCTGATATTATTGTATAAAGACCTGCCCCACATCACCGCTCTGCTGATTGATGCANAAGAGNTATCAATTATGGTAATGTCGGATGCNTCTTTGGCAACCGAAGTGCCGGCTCCCATAGATAAACCTACATGAGCGGTTTTCAATGCGGGCGCGTCATTGGTGCCATCTCCGGTTACTGCCACCACATGATTACGTGCCTGTAGAGCCTCCACAAGTCGCTTTTTGTCCATGGGTCTTGCACGTGCAATTATCTTGATTTCTCTTGCTCGTTCTTGAATATCTGCGTCTGAAAGGTGAGAGAAATTATCGCCGGTAATAATATTTTTTTCTGTGTCTTTCGAANCATCCCANAAGCCGATTTCTCTACCAATCTCTTTTGCAGTGCCTATAGTGTCACCGGTGACGATTTTAACTTCTATTCCGGCATTCTGCACCTCTCTTACGGCATCATGCACATCCTTCCTTACGGGGTCGGAAATTGCTACAATACCAATCAGTTTCAGATTCCTAAGTGTTATTTCATCAATCTTTTCAGGACGTCCTTCATCATTATATTCCCTATAAGCCAAAGCTAATGTCCTCATACCTTGATTTTGGTAATCAGACAAATCTTTTAAAATCTCTTCTTTTTCTGAAGGCGATATATTATCACTCATGTTGATTATAATTTCCGGAGCTCCTTTTACATATAAAACACCTCCCCCGTTATTCTTTTTGATTAAGGTAGCCATTAATTTCCGCTCTGTTGAAAATGGCAGTTCGGCGATAACTTTAGATTTCTTTCTAAACGTATTATAATCAATATTTTGAGTCGCAAGCCATAAAAGCAATGCACCTTCAGTGGGATTTCCTATTACTTTAAATTTTCCTTTTTCATCTCTGGTTAAGTAGGCAGTAGTATTTATAGAAATACTTTCATAAAGAATTTCATTATCTATTTCTCCAAATTTTTTCAAATCATAAACTTGCATTTGATTTTGGGTCAAAGTGCCGGTCTTGTCTGTGCAAATAACAGTTGTGGCGCCCATAGTTTCACATGCATGGAGTTTTCTTACGAGATTATTGGTTTTCAACATTCTCTGCATTGAATGAGCCAAGGAAAGTGTCACAGCCATAGGCAGCCCTTCCGGCACGGCTACAACAATCAATGTTACTGCCAGCATGATTGATTGGAGAGAATATGCAAAGAATTTAATCCAATCAAAATCTGCAGTTTGAGTGAAATATAATATTGTTCTTCCGATAATTATGCCGAGTCCGAATACGTAAGAAGCAACAGAGATGAGTTTTCCGAGTTTATCTAATTGTTCATTTAATGGAGTTTCAACCGAATCATCAATTTGAGCACATTTATAAACCTTCCCGTTTTCTGTTTTGTCTCCTACGGCAAATACCTTCATAATGCCGTGTCCTTCCATTACTTTGGTGCCTCTCAAAACATGGTTGGAAGGATATGTCGCCTCCTGTTCTAACTTAGAGATATCAGCACTCTTATGAGTCAGTGGCTCGCCGGTCATGGATGATTCATCAACACTTAAGGATATTGACTCCAAAAGTTCACCATCAGCAGGAATCTCATCTCCGGTGTTGATTATAACTATATCTCCAAAAACCACATCCTTTTTGGGAATTACGACAATTTTCCCATTTCTGATGACTTGCACCGGCTCATCATCATTTACTTGATTAAGAAGTTCAAATNNCTTNTTTGCTCGCTGTTCAAAAANNNAGGCGAGNCCTGTGGCGAGTATAACGGCAATGAAGATTCCGATAGGTTCAAAAAAGACATTTGCATTTTGATGAAGCCCCCAAAATTCATAGCAAGAAATACCAATAGAAAGGGTTCCCGCAATTAATAGAATAATAATTAACGGATCTTTAAATTTTTCAAGGAATTGTTTCCATATTGGTTTCTTTTGAGGGGGTGTTAGTAAATTAACCCCATATAAATCCCTATTTAAGAGAACCTCTCTATCCGTGATTCCTGTGTAGCGAGAATCCATTAATTATCAATTTAATTATTTAAAAATGTCATAATCCTTATTATATATCGGACTCTTTATATTCAAAAAATTCAAAACGCTATGAAAAATATGATATTGTGTAGCGTCAATATCCGATTTTATAGGCCGCCCGTCGGAAGTCCATACGATAAATGGAATTTCAATCTGTTCTTTAGGAGCTATCGACATCGGAACGCCGTGCATGTAAAGGTTATTTTCTCCTAATGATTCTCCATGGTCTGAAATGAATATAACGCAACTTTTCCAGTCCTTTATCCCTTTCATGGTAGATATGACATTATCTACCAACCAGTCGGTGTATAAGATAGTATTATCGTATGCATTGATTAATTCCTGACGATTGGCTTTTGACATCTCTACTGTGGTGCAAACCGGAGTAAATTTCTCAAATTCCTTAGGATATTTCTGGAAATAGGTAGGTCCATGGCTTGTGTAAGTGTGAATGATTATCAGAATTTTATCTTTTTTGCTATTATTTATAACATCAGCCAGTCCTTCAAACAGAATACCATCATAATCCCCGTCGGCATTGGGATATAATTTTTTTAAGTCGTCAACTCTTTGATAGGTGGGAATATGCACCGGAGGCTCTCCCCAGTTGCTTGTACGCCAAATAACTTCTACTCCGGCTCTATTCAGATAATTGGGAAGAATTTCATAAAGGTCATCTGTCTGCTTATGGTCAAGAATTGCTTTAACCCCTGCCGAAGTGTAAGTGGCATCTGATTTAGCCCATAACGCAGATACACTATCCTTTTCCAATCTTGGATTAGTATCTCTTTTATATCCATATAATGAGAAGTTTTCGCGTCTTGCAGATTCCCCTATTATTAAAATGCACACATCCTTATCGTCTGATGCAATGCTGGCATCAGGTAAAAGAATCTCCTTTTTATTTTTTTCGTGTTCTGAATTCCAATAACGAATGGAATTGATGGTATATGACCATGGCATTAATAAACTTCCGAGAGTTGATGAATTCCTGTCAATCCATGGCCAATTGGTCATATTTAAAAGGGCAATTAATATGGCAGTTGCAAGAGATATGCCAATATTTGCAAAAAAACCTTTCCATTTGCCGTAATCAATTTTTTGTATAAATAAATATGCCGATGGAAGAATACCCAGAAATAAGATGTAAATAAAAATTGTGCAGGAAAAGAATCCGGAAGCTTCAGAAGATTGGGTATTAAATACATTACCCATCATTTTTGCAGTTATAAATACATCGTAAGTATTTATAAAATAGAATGTTACCGAATTTAGAATAAAAAATATAGTCAACAGGATTTTACCCCCTATACGGAAAAGATACAGAACTAAATAATAGAAGAAATAATTGAGTGCCAACATCAAAATTGCTAAACTTGTAATGATGATGATGGCGTTAAATCCGCTCTCAACATTGGCTGATACGAATTTAAAAAAAGGAATATGATATGCCAAAAGGGTAAATGCTGTCAGTATCAAAACAAAGCATGGCAGCTTCAATTTCTTTTTTAGAAAGTTCATAATTTGAATACCAGATATATTAGATAAATGTCTCCAGCGCAAAGCAAGAAGAGCAAGATGTTGTAGAGTATCGTCAATGTAATATTAACAGTGTGAGACGGTTCTCTAAATGGTGAATCGGCAACACTGGCATCATAGCGGGCAAAAGGATTCGAGTATATAATTTCTCCATCAGGAAAGAATGCCGAGATTCTCACGTACGGGTCGTTTTTAAGAATCTTATAAGTCGCTATGGAATCATTTTTAACAAGGTTTAGGGTTTTATGATTCTCTCCAATAAATTTAATGCTGTCCGCTTTTGCTGATAGTCTGATATAAACTTCATCATCGGGAGATACACCGATATTTTTAATTGCCGGTAGATTCTTATGTCTTTCATATTTTGTATTCCAATCTCCCCACCCATAATCGGGTATTCTCATTGAATAGTAATTGCCTGAAAGCAAGCCTTCTTTTAAATCTTTATATTGACCTGAAGGAACGGAAAGGAAGTTGGCTCTGATACCGATATTGTCGGATCTGTCAGGATAATGCAAATCGTCATTTGCAAGTCCGAAAGAGTAATGACCCGCACTCAACGACCAATCCCAATATTCATTTTCCGTTGATACGCCGCTATCTAATTCCATGATATGGAAGCCTTCAAGTTTTTGCATCTGATCTTCCGTAAAGAAATTGGTGCGGAATGGATGGTTTAATTGAATGAAGTCAGAACCTTTCGCTAATTTATCAAGTTGGAACTGTTTTTGAAAGGCAAACCAAGGAATTAATTGGTCGAATAAGAAGACTTTTTCCGGTCCGAATACAAGTTTATGATATTTGAAAATATTATATCCATGTTCGTATACATTTACCTGCAGTGTGGAATCGTATGGATGTTTAGTCAGCTCATTATGGTTTGAGAATGTTAGAATGTCATATCCCAATTTTTGATATGCTTCAGATGTCTCTCGAGCAGTATATTTACATTCATTCAATGGTCCGGAGACACGGGTGTGAGTATGAAAGTTCGCTTTTTGTCTTTTAGCAGTAGTGTCAATCCCCTTATAGGGATTGAATATATCCGGTCCACTGAAAGGCTTTGGGGGTTCAAAATTATAAACATAACTGAACCCGGTTATGAATACTGCCAATAAGAATATAAGAATCAGAGTTAGTAGAGTCTTTCCACTAATTTTTAAAGTCTTTTTTAATCCTCTCTTGAAATTCATTTTTTAACCGATTCGTTAATATGTTGGTAANATTTATCACTCNCCGGTTCGAGCCATTCATTGGCGGTGTCTTTACCTTCTAATTCAAATGCTAAGTGAGAAAACCAACTATCTGAAGAAGCACCATGCCAATGTTTGACATTTGCAGGAATGTTTATTACAGTTCCGGGGAGTATCTCTATAGGCTCTTTACCTTCTTCCTGATACCATCCTCTACCTCCAACACCTACAAGCATTTGTCCTCCCCCATCGTATGCCTTATGAATGTGCCAATTGTTNCTGNAGCCNNGNTNAAANGTAANATNTANAAATTTTATNCNATCANAAGAAATGGGAGCCAAATAACTGNTGCCAATGAAATATTTTGCATAAGCCGTGTTCNGCNCTCCGANTGGGAAAATTGAATCTTGTTCAAATTTCTCTTTTTCATCTGAGGCTGAAGTAGAATCTTTCCATACCTGAGTAGCTTGTCGGAATGCTCCCCACGCCTTCGGCCAACCTGCGTAAAATGCAATTTGAGTAAGGATTTCAGCAATTTCTGTCCTCGTTACTCCATTCTTTTTTGCTTCTTCCAAATGAAAAGTTAATGAAGAATCAATTATTCCGGAAGAGACAAGGGAAGTAACTGTAACAATGCTTCTATCTCTCTTAGAGAGTTTGTTTGTCCGGCTCCAAACTTCTCCAAACAATATATCATCATTAAGTTCAGCAANTNTTGGTGCAAACTCACCAAGTTGAGTTCTGCCGGCAGTTTGATTCGGANTAACTTCCGTAGATGTTAATTTCGTTGGATTCTGTGAATATGCCATACTTAAGGTAATTAATAAAATTGATGAACTTATTATTCTTTTCATAATATGAAGAAATATTAAAAATGTCTGCTAAACACCCATAACAGAAAGAAGTAATGTCTCGTTGACATTTTCAACAAATTTAGTAATAATTAAATTACTATCCTATTTAGTTCTACCTTTATAACTGCTTTTTTACCTTACAGGGATTGCCTACGGCAAGTGAATTGGAAGGAATATCCTTAACCACAACACTGCCGGCTCCTATTACACAATTATCACCAATAGTTACTCCGGGTAATACCACAACATTTCCTCCAATCCACACATTATTGCCAATTCTGATTGGTTTCGCATATTCCAACCCCTTGTTGCGACGTTCTACGTCTAACGGATGTCCGGCAGTATAAAAAGCACAATTTGGAGCGATAAAGACATTATCTCCGAAAATTACTTTTGCTTCGTCAAGAATAACTCCTCCGACATTCATATAAAAATTCTTACCAACTTCCACATTATATCCATAATCACAATGGAATGGGGATTCTATTATGAAAGAATCATCGGTTTTGCCCAATATTGAGCGAAACAATTCATATCGCTCATCATCTTTTTCCGGAGGAAGATGATTGATTTTATATAGAACTGAACGGCATGCTTTTCTTTCAGCAATTAAGGTTTCATCATAATTAGCATCATAGATTTCGCCACGCAGCATTTTCTCTTTCTCTGTCTNTGTCATAATATTTTGTCTNTAATATTTTTTATNCTTATNTGCTACTCTATGTTAAGANATTGCTNNCTTATTGTNNAATCTGCTTAACACCNTTACNTCTGATGTGTTAATAATTAATTCACATCCAAGATTTTCATATTTTCTTTCATTCGCAAAGTTAGTAATAAATTTATTTATAATATTTATCGAACTGCAGATTCGGGATTATATATTTAATTATATTATTTCGTTTCAGTCCAGTTCACGGTATAAGTGACCGGATTGGAAAAAGCGGAATTTGCATAGATTGTTTCGGTGTACCTACTTATTCGATCCTGCACCACTTCATAAGAATACTGTTGAGAAAAATTTAATTTGTTGTGAATATCAAAAGTGGAAGCAGTTTCAACTAAATTACCTGAATTGAGTCCAAACACAACTTGCATACAAAGTGGGAAATGGTGGGCGCTGTTTATTACCATAGGTATAATTACCGGATTAGAGACCCGTTTCTCTGAATACTCGTATTTTGTCAATTGATAAGAAGAGTTGCCATGATAATCTTTAAACTCTGTGAGGTTCCCCTTTTCCCAAATCAGGTAATTAATCCACCTCCATGCATTATCCCATGCATTTTCTTTGATTTCGTCGCCAATTCCAACAACCTCTAAGTGCTCTACAGTACTAAGGTGATCGGACGCGAGGTAATCAAATAAAAGACGATAAGTCTTTCGAAGTAAATGATTACCATTCTCAGAATAGATAAATTCTCCCTCTGATCTTGAAGCTTTCCCATTCTTCAGATTAATTATTTCTTTAAACAATCTTTGCTGATTAAGCCACTCTTCTGTTGCCGACACTTTTATAGTGTTTTCATCAGGATAGGAATAGTGTGCCAAATATGAACTTGGATTGTTTGGACTGTTGGATGTGCAACTCCATGAAACAATTCTTCCTTTATCGTCATACTCAAAAGTTTGGTTATTAGCATTTACATCCAGTGATCGAATTGGTATGGGTAATAGGCTATTGTCTGCTCGATGGTT
>WFLX010043602.1_pt1 | contig 11963 bp, 11 predicted proteins | sample 4967041 | NCBI WGS metagenome assembly WFLX01 (sample SAMN12857096, study PRJNA449069) | gut metagenome | isolation source: stool from male and female vole | host: Microtus ochrogaster | place: USA:Florida | collected 2017 | reverse complement strand
CGCCGACAATAGCCATCACGAGGAACGCCGAGCCGAGTGATGTATCCTCAACGCTGACATTGTTGAGGGCCAGACCGTAGATACTCGGGAACATGATTGACATGAAGATACTTATGCACACGAGCGCCACAAGACCGCCGATACCATTGATGGCAATAGTCAGGATTGCACAGATGGCAGCTCCGATACCAAAGATAGCGAGTAGCTTAGAGGCTTTATAATACTTCATCATGTAGGTACCGATAAAGCGGAAAGTGAGGAACATCGTCATAGCGGCGATATTGCAGTTCTGCGCGGTAGCCTTGTTGATACCGAGACGGTCGGCATACTGGATGATGAATGTCCACACCATGATCTGCGCAGCCACATAAAACATCTGGGCGAGAACGCCGAAACGGTAGGCATGATTGTGCCACAGGCGCTTGAACGTATCACCGAGGCGTGCCTGGCTGATATCACCCTTATTGTTGGGGATCTTTACACAGGCGATTACGATAAGCATGATCAGCACTACAAGACCGATGGCCACATACGGGTCACGNATCACGGCAAGGTCATGAGTACGNATNGTGGCTTTCTCAGCAGCNTCAAGAGTCGGGAATATGATCTGACCGGNAGCGTCACGCTTGTCGGAAATAAGGTTGGGAAGCACGATGAGCGANGCCACGGCCATGCCACAGAGNGAACCCATNGGGTTGAACGACTGGGCAAAGTTGAGGCGGCGTGTCGCATTATCCTTTGAGCCAAGAGAGAGGATCAGCGGATTGGCGGTAGTCTCGAGGAATGCAAGGCCAAACGTCAGCACATACAATGACACGCAGAAGAAAGAGAATTCCTGCATGTTGGCTGCGGGGATGAAAAGGAAAGCGCCGACGGCATAAAGCGCAAGNCCGAGAAGAATACCGCTCTTATACGAATAACGGCGTATGAAGAGCGCCGCCGGAATAGCCATAGTGGCATAACCTCCATAGAAAGCAAACTGCACCATCGAGGCTTTTGTAGCCGAGAGTTCCATTACGGTCTGGAAAGCCGCCACCATAGGGTTGGTGATATCGTTGGCGAAGCCCCAGAGCGCAAACAGTGACGTTATCAGAATAAACGGCACCAGATATTTCTTCTCGACTATTGGATTGCTATTTTTCATGACAGAGAATTAAAAAGGCCTTTAAGATCCGCATGGACCTTAAAGGCCTTTGGTTATTTCAGATTATTACTTGTAAATCGGGCCGTAGTTCTTGCAAGCGCGATAGTCCGAACCCTCTTTGTCCATGCCGAATGCGTTCCATGCGGCGGGACGGAAGATCTTGTCATCGGGTACATTGTGCATACATACCGGTATACGGAGGATTGATGCCAGAGTAATGAGGTCGGCACCGATGTGACCGTAAGAGATAGCGCCGTGGTTGGCACCCCAGTTGTTCATCACTGAATATACATCCTTGAAGGCATCCTTTGTGGGATCGAGACGGGGAGCGAACCAGGTGGTAGGCCAGCTCGGGTCAGTGCGCTGCTCAAGGATAGCGTTTACTTCGGGATCGAGGTCGGCTGTCCAACCCTCAGCAAGCTGAAGAACCGGGCCGAGGCCTTTCACGAGGTTAAGACGCATCATGGTAACAGGCATACCGCCCTTGGTGAGGAAGTTGCTTGAGAAACCGCCGCCACGGAAGTAGTCACGGTCAGCAGGATACCATGTGGTGGCCTTGAGGCAAGCCTCTGCGTCGGCATCGGTCATTTCCCAGAATTCCTTCATTACGGGTTCACCGTTTTCATCGGTGATAGCACCAGTGGCGTCAAGAGTGGTGGCACCGGAGTTGATCAGGTGGATCACACCGTTCTTTGCAAGACCGGTGAGCTCCTTACCGGTAACACGCTTTACAGCCTCGGGGCTCCAGTATGTGCGGACGTCAGAGAACATCTGTGCACGGTTGGTGAGCAGGTGACCGAAGAGCATGGCTACACCGTTGCAGGCGTCATTTTCAGTAGCTACTACGAATGCCTCACGGATACCGTTCCAGTCAAATGACGAGCACATGAGAGCCTCGGCATAGTCACCGTTGGGGAAGTGATCGGTCCACTGACGCTGACCCTGGAAGCCGGCTGCGATAGCATTGTGGCCGATAGCCTCTTCCTTGAAGCCGATCTCGAGCAGTTTCGGATTACCGTGCATGAGATCCTTCATGATGATCATCATCTTAACTACAAACTCCCAGTCCTTTTCAAGCTCTTCGCGTGACTTGGCCTTAACGGTGTTCTTGATATCCTTGCCTTCGTTGGGCTTGCAATATTTCTCAGTCCATGCCATGGCCTTGGCATACTCTTCCTTGTCGTAGATACCCTCGTCCATACGGCGGATGAACTCCGAGAGGTCGATTGACTCATTGCGCATGCCGAGGTATTCCTGGAAGAAGTCAGGATTTACCATCGAGCCGGCGATACCCATTGAAACTGAGCCCATAGAGAGGTAGCTCTTGCCGCGCATGTTGGCAACAGCGAGGGCAGCCTTGGCAAATCGGAGGATTTTTTCTTCAACGTCGGCGGGTATGGTGTTGTCNTCGAGATCCTGAACATCGTGGCCATAGATGCCGAAAGCGGGAAGACCCTTCTGGGCATGAGCGGCAAGAACGGCAGCCAGATATACGGCACCNGGACGTTCAGTACCGTTGAAGCCCCATACAGCCTTGGGCCAGTAGGGATTCATGTCCATGGTCTCGCCACCGTAGCACCAGCAAGAGGTAACAGTGATGGTAGCGCCTACACCTTCGCGCTCAAACTTCTCGGCACAGGCAGCGGTCTCGCCTACNCGGCCGATTGTTCCNTCGGCAATAACACACTCAACGGGNGTACCGTCNGGATTGCGGAGCTTGCTTGAAATGAGGTTAGCAACTGCATTGGCAAGAGCCATTGTCTTATCTTCGAGACTTTCACGCACGCCTCCCTGGCGGCCGTCGATGGTAGGACGAATACCGATTTTAGGATACTTGTTCATTGGTAATATGCTTAGTGTTAATTTGTGGTATTATGTATAGTGCAAATGTAACACTTTTTCTCCACTTCAACACTTTTCCCACGTTCAAATTACTTGTATTTTTGTTCCATCTGTCAATATTATGTCAATTTCGCAAGTCTACAGTAACTTCTTTAATCTTTTTTATAGCATCACGGCATTGCGACCTCAATGATTAACGCTATATTTTTCGTAACTTTGTAAGTTAATTGCACTGAATATACATAATGTCTGAAAAAAATATAATAGTAAAAGGCGCCCGCGTCAATAATCTGAAAAACGTAACGGTAGAGATACCCCGCAACGAGCTGGTTGTGATAACCGGAGTCAGCGGCTCAGGAAAGTCCTCGTTAGCGTTTGACACACTCTATGCCGAGGGACAACGCCGTTATGTGGAAAGTCTGTCGAGTTATGCCCGCCAATTCTTGGGCAAGATGGCCAAGCCTGAAGTTGACTTTATCAAAGGTCTGCCGCCGGCAATCGCCATAGAGCAGAAGGTAAACACACGNAATCCCCGTTCGACAGTNGGCACCTCAACTGAAATCTATGACTACATGCGTCTGCTGTTCGGNCGCATCGGTAAAACATATTCTCCCATATCNGGCGAGCTGGTGAAGAAGCACACTATCGAAGATGTCATCGCCGTGGCCTCCTCATATCCCGNAGGCACACGTATGGCGATNGTAAGCCCGATCGTANTGCCGGAAAATCGCTCTATGAGGCAGCAGCTTGAGATCCTGATGAAGGAGGGATATTCACGCGTGGTCAGCGACAACAGCTTCCATTCCATCGAGGATATCCTTGCCATGACTGACCGGGATATCGACAAGGGAAAATACGAACTGCTGATTGACCGCCTCGCAATCCAGCCTGGCGACGAGACAAGCCGTCTTGCCGACTCGGTGGAAACAGCATTTTTCGAAGGAAACGACACGATGACCCTCCTTGTGTGGGACAGCGATGGAGATATCCACCGCCATGAGTTCTCAAAGCGTTTCGAAGCNGACGGGATGNTNTTCCGCGAGCCTAACGACCTCATGTTCAATTTCAACAATCCCTACGGAGCCTGCAAGCGATGCGANGGTTTCGGCCGNGTNATCGGTCTTGACCCTGACCTGATTGTGCCTGACAAGTCCCGTTCAGTCTATGACGATGCGGTAGTGTGCTGGCGTGGCGAGAAGATGAGCGAATGGAAGCAGCAGCTTATCGCCGTGGCTCCACAGGCCGGTTTTCCGATACACAGGCCGTATTGTGATCTGACGGATAAGGAACTGGATATATTGTGGCACGGATATGGACGCTTCAAAGGTATCGACGGCTTCTTCCGGATGGTNGAGGAAAACCAGTATAAAATCCAGTACCGCGTGATGCTCGCCCGTTACCGCGGCAAGACAATATGTCCCGACTGCCACGGCTCACGCTTGTCGCCCGATGCTTCATACGTGAAAATCGGAGGCGCAACCATCACCGAACTGGTACGCATGCCGGTGGCCGACNTAAGGCGCTGGNTGCAGGAACTCCAGCTCGAAGGCAATGACCGCAAGGTNGCTGCCCGACTGCTNACCGAGATNATAAACCGTCTTGGATTTCTGTGTGATGTAGGNCTCGGNTANCTGACTCTNGACCGCCTNTCGTCCACCCTGTCGGGCGGCGAAAGCCAGCGAATNAATCTGGCNACCTCTTTGGGCAGCAGCCTCGTAGGTTCGCTTTACATACTTGACGAGCCCAGTATCGGANTACATTCACGCGACACTCAGCAACTGATCGGAGTGTTGCGCAAGCTCCAGCGTATAGGAAACACCGTGGTGGTCGTTGAGCATGACGAGGAGATAATGGAGGCTGCCGACACTATCATTGACGTAGGGCCCGATGCCGGACGTCATGGAGGAGAGATAATATATCAGGGCAAGGTGGCCTCACTGCGTGATGCCGCGGATTCATACACGGTCAAATATCTCACCGGGAAATTATCTATTCCGGTACCTGCCAAACGCCGCAAATGGCGCGATTACATCGAAGTGACAGGTGCGCGCGAACACAATCTGAAGAATATTGACGTGAAATTTCCGCTTGGAGTAATGACNGTGGTGACAGGTGTCAGCGGTTCCGGAAAATCCACCCTCGTACGGGATATACTGTATCGAGCCCTGATGCGCCATCTCGGCGAACCGGGCGATGCACCGGGACTGCACCGGAGTCTTAAAGGCGACCTGCACCGCATATCGGCTGTGGAATTCGTTGACCAGAACCCGATTGGCAAGTCGTCGCGCAGCAATGCCGCCACATATCTGAAGGCATTTGACGAGATCCGTAAACTTTATGCCGACACGCAGGCGGCCAAACAGATGGGATTCACACCCGGATATTTCTCGTTCAACTCCGAAGGGGGCCGGTGCGAGGAGTGTAAGGGTGAAGGCACCATAACCATAGAGATGCAGTTTATGGCCGATATNGTCATCCCGTGTGAGGCATGTCACGGCAAGCGCTATAAGCCCGATGTGCTTGAGATAACTTATCGCGGCAAGAACATCAACGATATTCTTGAAATGACGGTTAATCAGGCTATTGAATTTTTCAGTGAGGACAGCGGCAACTCCACATGCCGCAAGATAGTGCGACGCCTGCAGCCGCTTCAGGATGTAGGACTGGGATATATAAAACTCGGCCAGTCATCATCCACCCTGTCAGGCGGTGAAAACCAGCGCGTCAAACTCGCATACTATCTCGCCATGGAGAAGCCCGAGCCTACTGTATTTATTTTTGATGAGCCTACCACCGGCCTGCACTTTCACGACATCAACAAGCTCATGGAGTCATTCAANCGACTTATCGCGCTCGGCCACACGGTGATTATCATCGAGCACAACATGGATGTCATAAAGTGTGCCGATCANGTGATCGACATAGGTCCNGAAGGNGGAGCGGAAGGGGGTACACTTGTCGTAGCAGGTACTCCGGAGGAAGTGGCCCGGTGCAGCGAAAGCCATACCGGACATTATCTNGCGCCGAAACTCAAGGCCTGAGCTCAGCGGCGAAACATCTTGTACACGCGTCGTATCTGCTTGTATGCGGAATATGCCATCAGCCCGTAGTCAACGACTGACAGGCCGTTGAACATCTTCTGCATCAGGCTTTGGCTTCCGTTGCCGGGACGCGACTTAGGATTGACCATACGGTCGATGTTGGTCAGCAGACGCTCCTGTTCGACAGCCATCTTCACACTGTTTATCGCACGCTGATAGCGCAGGTCATTCAGCGTGAAGCCCGGCCAGTTTTCAAGTCCGGTGGGCGAACTATGCATAGGGTGTTTCTCTTTCATTCTTCAGCGTCATTATCCTGTTTGAGCTGCTGCACGGCTTCCTTGGGAGGAGCCATGAACAGACGGGTGAGAAAACGTGAAATCGGGTTAAGGAACAGGTTNTTACGGAATATTATAGCNANAACCGCCATAATAACGTAGACACCGCCCATAATCATGAANCTCCATGTGACAGGCAGCACCTGAGCCAACAGAAATACCAGCGCAAGCGATATGAAAAAGAAAGCGATGATGGCAAGTACGGCCAGCACACCGGCGAGAGCGGCATGCCCCAACAATACAGTCGCCTTTTCTATCGACAGGAGCTTCAGATTCTCGGCATAGAGAAGTCCGAAACTTTTCAGCGTGCGCCATGTGGCACGCAATTCCGCATTTTTCTCACTTAAAGACATAGTTAAAAATATTAGTGTAACGGGTCGGAGCTGTCATTACAGACACCCCCTGACCCGTTATATTATTTTTCAGTCGCAGATGACTCTTTAATCAGTCATCAAGTTCCTGAGTGAGCTGCTCTACAAGNGCGTCAACTTCATCAGCCGAGCATACTACTCCNCGACGCTTCAGGATGTCGCAGATACGGGCACGGAGGTCAGTACCCTTTTCAGGGGCAAAGAGAATCGCTGCGCCAGCACCGACAATTGCTCCGCCTAAGAAGGCGGCGATGAGTCCTATATTATCATTCATAGCCAAACGTTTTTTATCAGTTATTCACCGGTAATAGCCTCGCTGATTTCGTCAACGATCTCCTCTACCTGACTCTTCTTCAGCTGGGGNAATTTTTCCTTTACGAGTTTGCAAAGATGTTTGCGGGTATGCTCACCCTTTTCAGGAGCGAGAAGCAGACCGACTGCTGCACCGGCGATTGCGCCGCCGATAACCGAGAGTACGATGTGTAGTGGTTTCATGTCGTAATGTTTTTAATTGTTACTTAAATTTGTATCACTTACTTTATAACACATTACATGGCAAAAATGTTGAATCCACCGTCAACAACTGCAACAGTACCGGTGACAAACGAGGCCGCGTCNCTGATAAGATACTGGATAGTACCGCAAAGTTCCTCAGGGCGTCCGAAGCGCTTGAACGGAGTCTGACGTATCACGTCGGCACCGCGTTCAGTAAGCGATCCGTCAGGATTGGTGAGCAGCGCACGGTTCTGGTTGGTCAGGAAGAAGCCNGGAGCGATAGCGTTGACACGGATATCCGAAGTAAACTTGCTTGCCACCTCATGAGCCATGAAAGCGGTGAAGTTGCTGATACCGGCCTTGGCTGCAGCATAGCCCAACACGCGGGTCAGCGGACGGAAAGCGGCCATCGACGAGAAGTTGACGATAGCGCCGCGTCCGGCCTCAACCATCGGCTTGAGGAATATCTGGGTCGGGAGCACGGTTCCGGTAAGGTTAAGGCCAACAACNTTCTCAAATTCATCTATCTTGATGTCAAAGAAGGTCTTGCCGGGAGGAATTGTNGCACCGGGCATGTTGCCGCCGGCAGCATTGAGCAGAGCGTCGACACGTCCGTAGCGGGCCATTACCTCATCGCAGTTGGCCTGCAGGATATCAGCATCCAGCACGTTGGTAACCAGGAATATCGCCTCGCCTCCATCGGCAGTGATTTCGGCCACAAGCTTCTCTCCCTCCTCTTTACGACGGCCCATCAGCACCATCTTGGCCCCCTGTGAGGCAAGATATTTGCTTATGCATCCGCCCAAAACTCCGGTGGCGCCAGTCATCACCACCACTTTATCCTTTACTGAAAATANATCGGTCATATCGGTTGTATTTGTCATTGATTACTTTTCGCTGTCGATAGTGGCCATGATGCCTCCCACCTGACCGAGCGCGAGCATGCGGCCGTGGAAAGAGTATCCGGCATTGTAGCCCATCTTCTCGTCACCGAGCATGAGCGCGGCATGATCGACGCGCATAGGCAGGTCGGGATTGACCTTCTGGAACGTACGCACGATGTCAATCAGGCGCGGATCAAGGTGAGAAGCCTCCTTGAAGTCNCCGTTGGGGAGTACGTTGCATATACGGAGATGCACGAAATGGCTACGGTCGGCATACTTGCGGGCAAGCTCGGGCACATCGTTATGNGCACCGGCCGACAGCGAACCGGCACAGAATGTCAGGCCGTTGTGCTTGTCNGGCACAGCCTCAAGAAACCACTTGATATCCTCGTCATTGGTCACGATACGCGGCAATCCGAGGATGGGCATGGGAGGATCGTCAGGATGAACGCACATGTTAACGTCATATTCGCGGCATACAGGCATGATCGCCTCAAGGAAATACTTCATGTTGGCACGCAGCGCGTCCTTGTCGATACCCTTATAGAGTGCCAGCAGATCGCGGAACTTCTCGACCGGCTTAAGGTCGTCCTCCGAGATATTGCCGTTGACAAAGCCCTGGGTACGCACGATGATATTCTCCACAAGACGCTTCTCACCTTCGGGAGTCATGCGGGCCTTTACCTCCTCGACGCGTGCCAGAGTGTCGGCATCATAGTCGTTGGCAGCTCCCTCACGCTTCAGGATATGGATGTCAAAATAGGCAAACTCACCGCGGTCAAAGTAAAGATTGCTTGTTCCGTCGGGATTTTCACGCTCCAGATCGGTACGGGCCCAGTCGAGCACCGGCATGAAATTATAGCAGATGGTNTTNACNCCGGCNTTACCGAGATTAGCGAGGCTCTCCTTATAGTTTTCAATGAGCTTATCACGGTCAGGACCTCCGTATTTGATAGATTCACTTACGGGCAGACTCTCAACAACCGACCAGCGGAGTCCGTGACTCTCGATATAGTCCTTCATCTTGTTGATCTCTTCCAGCGACCACACCTCACCGTTAGGTATGTGGTGCAGTGAAGTTACGATGCCCTCCACGCCTATCTGACGCAGCATATCAAGCGTGATCTTATCGTTTGGGCCAAACCATCTCCAGGTCTTTTCCATTATTCAGGTAATTTAAAGTTTGAAATTTTTCCCAAATATACTCATTTTATTTGGGGATAATATACAGAGATAAGCCATTTTGTTTTAAAATTTTCCCATCGCTCACTAATTTGCTATCTTTGCATACTATTATGAAGAATAAACGACTTTTCCATCGCCTGCTCGTTGCAGGATTGCTTATAGTGGCGGCTGTCGCCGTTACCGGCATAGTCACATATTACAAGTGCTGTGTGTCTTCTTACAATGGCCCTGAAAAGTGGATTTTCATCAGNGCCGATGCCACNGAAAGTGACATCAGAACCATACTCACCGACTCGATCGGCACTATCGGCTCACGCGCAGCCGACCTGTATCACCTCACCGGAGCAAAACCGGCAAGATCTCACGGTGCCTACCGCATAACTGACGGAACAACGGCACTCAAACTCTACCGGACCATATCGCGCGGAGCTCAGACGCCGATNAAAGTTACGTTCAACAACGTAAGAACCGTCAATCAGCTGGCTTCGCGCATAGCGTCGCGCATGGAGCTCGACTCAGCTTCGTTCATGACCGCATGTGACTCNGTGCTTCCTCCCCGCGGCTTCAATCGCGCCACTTACCCCGCGGCATTCCTGCCCGACAGCTATGAATTTTACTGGACAACACCGGCTGCATCGGTAGTAAAGACACTTGCCGACTACCGTGACCGCTTCTGGAATGATGACCGCAGGGCTAAAGCCTCAGCNCTCGGACTNAATCCTGTAGGAGTGGCCACGATCGCGTCCATTGCCGAAGAAGAGACCAATGACCGTGCCGAGCGCGGTACGGTAGGACGGCTCTATATCAACCGTCTCAAACGCGGCATGCCGCTTCAGGCTGACCCTACAGTGAAATTTGCCGTCGGTGACTTCGGACTGCGGCGCATCACGTCGGCACATCTTAACACCTCATCGCCTTACAATACTTACCGTGTCACCGGACTTCCGCCCGGCCCGATACGCATAGCCGACCGCGCTACCCTTGAGGCAGTACTCGATTCCAAGCCACATCCTTACCTGTACATGTGTGCCAAAGAGGATTTTTCCGGGCGACACAACTTCGCCACTGACCTGGCGACACATCAGGCCAATGCCCGACGATATCATAACGCCCTTAACCGCCGAAACATCAAGTAATATGGATTCACCCGACGATATAATCCTGCTGCAGACCTTTACCTCCGACGCNGACGCATACATAGCCAAAGGTGTGCTCGAGACCAACGGAATACCCTGCATAATCAACAACGAGATTTTCTCAAACGTATATCCGGTGACCCTCACACCATGGGGAGGGATAAAGCTGCTGATATTCCGTCGTGACCTGGAACTGGCGCGCCAGTTGCTCGACACCGGCGGAGATCAGGCTCCCGAATGAGAGCGCCTGCGCCTCTGCAGGAAAGTCAGATACTCGTCGTAATATCCNAGNAGCAGNGTTGTGAGCGGCAANGCGATGATAAGGCCGAGAAAGCCGAGCAACGTACCCCACACCGATAGCGAAAGCAAAATGATGGCCGGGTTGAGGCCCATGGCCTTACCCATGATCTTCGGAGTCAGGAACAGATCCTGNATCAGCTGCACAATGGCATATACCGCCATGCACTCTAAAAATATGGTCCAGAAGTCGATGCCGGAATCAACCGAACACACCACACACAACAGTGTTGTGGGAATTATCGATACGAGCTGCAGATAAGGCACCATATTCAGCAGCCCGATAAACAAGCCGAGCACAACGGCAAGNGGCAGNTCGATGATAAGAAATCCGATNCAGAACAATATCCCGACACAAAACGCCACCAGCGCCTGACCGCGGAAATAGTGGTTCATCGAGCGCTGTATGTCATGGCCTATCTTGAACACCATGTGGCGGTACATGGAGGGTATCATGCCGCGNACCGTACGCACAAGACGCTCATAGTCGAGCATGATGAAAATCACATACAGGAACACNATACACCAGCTNAGCAGCCCGATGATCATGCTGATGCCGCTTGACAGCAGATTCCATGTCGAGCTAACGAAATTCTCAAGTATCCTCAGCTGCTGCTCGTCGCTCATCATATTGGCGATGTAATCGAGATCGATATACTTGCGGATCAGCGGCTGGATGTTTTCAGGCAGCAGCGGCACGTTATGCTCGATTGTCGAATAAAGTTTCACGAGATAACCCATGTGATGCATCTCCTCCATTATCATCGGGACCAGGAAATAGCACAACATTCCGAAAAAGAATGTCGCCTCAAACAGGGTCACGAAAACGGCTATCACCCTACCCTGCAGTTGCAGTAGCCTGCGGTTGAACTGTACGAAAGGCTCAAGCAGATAAGCGATAAGACATGCGACGCAAAACGGCAACAAGACACTTTTAAGGATATTGATAAGCGCAAGCGCACCGGCGATCACGACACATGTGATCACAATCCTTATAACACGGTCAAAGGTAAACGGTCGACGGGAGTACATAGCGTATGTGATGAAATATTTTGTCGAAATATGTCACGAATGTACGGATAATTTCTTTCATTCGCCGTATTTTACTTAAATTTGTGGCAAAATAAATATCTCTATGAGCGGTTACGAATACATAAGGACGACAATAGAGGAGTCAGGAAGAGGCCGTATCTTCTTTCCGGATGACTTCTCAGCAAAGGAAAGCAGCGACAC
>WFLX010173108.1_pt1 | contig 11966 bp, 7 predicted proteins | sample 4967041 | NCBI WGS metagenome assembly WFLX01 (sample SAMN12857096, study PRJNA449069) | gut metagenome | isolation source: stool from male and female vole | host: Microtus ochrogaster | place: USA:Florida | collected 2017 | reverse complement strand
TACCGGAAATCGGGGTATAATCCATAAAGCATTCATCAATGCTGACCTGCTCAAGGTCGGGGCAGATATTGTATAAAAATTCCATGAGTCTGGCGCTCATCTGCCCGTAGAGAGTATGGTTGGGTGCGACGCTGACCAGATTAGGACATTTGCGAAAAGCGTTTACTACAGGCTCGCCTGTAGATATGCCGTATGCCTTTGCAGGTATGGATTTCGCCAGCACAACGCCGTGGCGCTTAGCCATATCACCGCCGATAATGGAGGGAATCAGGCGCAAATCAACGATATCGCCGGACTGCAGGCGCTCCAGAGCGGACCAGCTTAAAAATGCGGAATTGACATCTATGTGAAAAATTATTTGCTCAGGCATACAGAACCTCCCTTCGGTGTAGGAACAGTTTCGACATGCCATTCATAAGTCTGCAGAGTATATGATTGAACTGTTATCCCATAATATTTTACCACATAATAGACACTTTACAATCTAAATAAATGCTGATAGAATAAATCTGTTACGGAATTGTTACAGGAAATCTTGAAAAAATTGAGAAAATAAAACTGATGAAAAAAATTACATGCCATTATAAAAGAACAAAATTTACATATACTAAGACAACAGTGCTGGCATTGTTTTGCTGCCTGTTTTTTGTGAGAGGATACGTCTCCTTTGAGAAGACGGGTGAGAATTTTTTCCATGTTTTTATAAATGGAAACCAAATGGGCACTGTGGGGGAAAAAAGTCAGGCGGAAAACCTGTTTATCTCGGCAAGGAAAAGTATTGCCGCTAAAAGTGATAAGCTTACTTTCATGGATGTAGAGCTGGCGGTGACCGGCGAAGAGGTACTCTGGGGAAAAGTGGATGATGAGGAAGCTGTTCTGGCAAATATGGAACAGGCTTTGCAGGGCAGTATCCGGCAGACCATGCACCACTCTTATACTCTTAAGGTCAATGAATATATGGTGAATCTTGCCAGTGTAGACGAGGTAAGCGCTTTNTTNCAGGCGGCAATTAATAAGTATGACACTGAAAATAAATTCGTTGTGGAATTAATACATGACGAGTTTAGAGAATTTAATGTGTTGACAACACAGGTTCTTTCCTCCGTAGAGCATAGCGCAAGAGAAGAGGCGGCTGCTGTGGATTACACTCAGGCGGGAGTTCAGAGCTTTTTTGAAGGCTTGGAACAGGAAACGCCTGAAGAAGGGGAGAAGGGCTTTGAAGACTATAACTATGGTATTCTGAGCATGGATTTTGCGGAAGAGGTAGAGATTGTGGAGACCTATCTTCCGGAGAATCAGCTGACGGATTTGGAAACTGCCATTAATGAGGTGACAAAAGAACAGGAGACGCCCGGCGAATATGAGGTGATCGCGGGTGATACTCTTTCTGAGATTTCCATTAAGGTCAATATTCCTATGGAAAAAATCGTAGAGATGAACAGTGCGCTGCTGGAGACAATAAATTCGCCTATTCANGTGGGTGATAAATTGNTTATCACCGTGCCGGAGCCGGAGCTTTCCGTGGAACGTGTGGAGGAGAATTATTATGAAGAAATCTACGATGCGGAAATTATCTATGTGGATAACGATAGCTGGTATACCTATCAGACAAAGGTTTTACAGCAGCCCTCGGCAGGCTTCAGAAAAATAGTTGCAAATGAGACCTACTTGAATGATAAAAGGATAACAAGAGAAATACTGAAAGAAGAGGTGGTAATGGAGGCTGTGCCTAAGATTGTGGAGAGAGGCACTAAGGTACCTCCTACCTATATTAAGCCTATTTCCGGAGGAAGACAGACTTCCGGCTTTGGCAGACGTAATGCGCCAACTAAGGGAGCCAGCACCTATCATAAGGGCGTTGACTGGGCAGTACCCACCGGCACGCCGGTATACGCTTCCTGCGGAGGAACGGTGGCTAAGGCAGGCTGGGGAAGCGGCTATGGCTATGTGGTGTATATCAACCATGAGGACGGACGCCAAACCAGATATGCCCATTTGAGTAAGGTATTGGTGAAAGCAGGACAATCAGTGAAGCAAGGAGAACGTATTGCGCTCAGCGGTAATACCGGTATTACTTCGGGTCCGCATGTGCATTTTGAGATTTTAATCGGCGGAAAACAGGTAAATCCGTTACCATATTTAAACTGATGTAACAGTTCAGCCATGCGGAAATGATTGTCAGCAAAACACTTGAATAATGAGTGAATGTGTATATTATGCCAACTTATGAATGGTATGGCTGAATTATTACAGGTAAATGCCGTACAGAACGTGCATTCTATTTACAAATTCACCAAAATGTGGTACTCTCCTGTATAAGAAATGGAATTTTAACCCTGAACAAGAGGTAGAAATAAATGGAACAATACGCAATAAAAGGCGGTAATCCATTAGTAGGAGAAGTGGAAATAGGAGGTGCCAAAAATGCAGCACTTCCTATTCTTGCGGCTTCCGTTATGACGGATGAGACCGTATATATAGAGAATATGCCCGATGTACGTGATACCAATGTACTCCTTAAGGCAATGAAGAATATTGGTGTAATGGAGAAACGGGAAGGACGTCACCGTGTGATTTTAAATGCCGCCAACATCAGCGATTTGGTGGTTGAGGATGAAAATATTAAGAAAATTCGTGCGTCATATTATTTGATAGGCGCTCTTTTAGGTAAATATAAGCATGCGGAGGTAGCGCTGCCCGGCGGCTGCGATATCGGCTGCCGTGCCATAGACCAGCATATCAAGGGTTTTCGTGCCTTGGGAGCGGAAGTTCTTATTGAACATGGTTTGATTAAGACCAAGGCGGAGCATTTGGTGGGAAGCCATATTTATATGGATGTAGTCAGTGTGGGTGCGACCATCAATGTTATGATGGCGGCTACTATGGCTGAGGGTCTGACAATTATAGAAAATGCGGCAAAAGAACCTCATGTGGTGGATTTGGCGAATTTTCTTAACAGTATGGGGGCAAGTATCAAGGGAGCCGGCACGGACGTAATTCGTATCAAAGGAGTCACCAAGCTTCATGGCACGGAATATATCATTATTCCGGATCAGATAGAGGCAGGTACTTTTATGTTTGCGGCGGCAGTTACCAAGGGTGATGTAACCGTGAAAAATGTGATTCCCAAGCACTTGGAGTCTATTACCGCGAAGCTTTTGGAAATTGGCTGTGAGGTGGAGGAAGCGGATGACTGTATCCGTGTGGTTGCCTCTAAGCCGCTGATGCATACACACGTAAAAACCCTGCCTTATCCGGGATTTCCCACGGATATGCAGCCGCAGATTACGGTGGCTTTGGCGCTTTCCAAAGGAACCAGTATTGTGACGGAGAGCATTTTTGAGAATCGTTTTAAGTATGTGGACGAGCTGACCCGCATGGGGGCAAATATCAAGGTTGAGGGTAACACTGCTATTATTGACGGTGTGGAAAAGTACACCGGAGCCAGTATTTCCGCACCGGATTTGCGCGCGGGAGCAGCGCTTGTGATGGCGGCGCTGTCGGCAGAGGGGTTCACTACGGTGGATGACATTCATTATATTGAGCGCGGATACGAAGATTTTCATTTGAAGCTGCAAAATCTGGGAGCCCAGATAGAGGTCTTGGAAGCGGAAAGAGATTTGCAGAAATTTAAGTTAAAAATTGGTTAAAAATAGAATGAAAGCAGATTTTTGGGAAAAAGTGTTTTTTTTGTATAAATAGCTTGACAATGCATTATATTCATAGTAATGTATTGTTGATGAGAAAATTTCATATTGTGATTCTACACCCCTGTGGTGTAGGATTTTCTCTTATTCAGAGCTGGTGGAGATACATAGGATCGATGAAGCCACGNCAACCNCTTAGAGGAAGGTGCCTCCCTGAGCGAGTAATTTTCGAACAATAAGAGGATTTGATTATCGAAAGATAAGGTCCACTTTTTGTAAGTGGATCTTTTTTGTTTGATTCATCCCATAGGGATAGAAATAGAGATAAAAAAGGAGAGAATATGGAGAAGAGGTTATTTACATCAGAATCAGTAACGGAAGGACATCCTGATAAAATTTGTGACGCAGTGTCTGACGCTGTATTGGACGCTTTGATGGAACAGGATCCTTTCAGCCGCGTGGCATGTGAAACTTGTACCAATACAGGTTTTGTGCTTGTCATGGGAGAGGTTACTACCAAGGCAAACATTGATATTCCCGCAATTGTGAGAAAGACGGTGACGGAAATCGGCTATGACGCATCGGAAAAAGGCTTTGACGGCAATACTTGTGCGGTTATGGTGTCTTTGGACAAGCAGTCCTCCGACATCGCTATGGGTGTGGACATGGCATTGGAGGCAAAAGAACATAATATGACGGATGAGCAGCTGGATGCTATTGGAGCAGGAGATCAGGGAATGATGTTTGGCTATGCCACTAACGAGACTCCGGAGCTTATGCCATATCCTATTTCTCTTGCCCATAAGCTGACAAGACAGCTTACTAAGGTTCGTAAGGATGGTACGCTTCCTTACCTAAGACCGGACGGTAAGAGTCAGGTATCTGTAGAGTATGATGAGAGCGGTAACCCCTTACGTTTGGAAGCGGTGGTTTTGTCCACCCAGCATGATGAGAAGGTGACGCAGGAGCAGATACATGAGGATGTAAAGAAATATATATTTGATGAAATATTGCCCAAGGATATGATTGACGATAAGACAAAATTCTTTATCAATCCCACAGGACGCTTTGTAATTGGCGGTCCCAACGGTGACAGCGGTTTGACCGGTCGTAAGATTATTGTGGATACATACGGCGGATATGCACGTCACGGCGGCGGAGCCTTTTCCGGCAAGGATTGTACAAAGGTGGACAGAAGCGCCGCATATGCAGCGCGCTATGTGGCTAAAAATATTGTGGCGGCAGGGCTTGCGGAGAAATGTGAGATACAGCTGTCTTATGCAATCGGTGTGGCGTATCCCACATCTGTTATGATTGATACCTTTGGTACGGGAAAGGTAAGTGACGAGAAGCTGGTTNAGATTGTCAGGGAGAATNTTGACTTAAGACCCNCAGGANTTATCAAGANGCTTGACCTNNGCNNCCCCATTTACAGACAAACTGCCGCATACGGACATTTTGGACGCACGGATGTGGACTTGTCTTGGGAGAGAACGGATAAGGCGGATGTTCTGAAGAAATATTTGGCGAATGCCTAGAGGGTCAAACAAATTGAAACTCTGCCGTGCAGTATTTGATTCTATTAAGTAAGGGGTGAACCTTCGGGTTTACCCCTTTGACTATTAAATACGTTGAAAATGATTTCCATTCATAAATTTCTAATAAACATCATAGTAAATATTTTTGCAATATGCTAAAATATATTCATTGAGTAATTCCTAATTTATTACACGAAGGAGTAACCTGCCATGGCATTTGCGCATTTGCACGTTCATACGGAGTATTCACTTTTAGACGGTTCCAATAAGATAAAAGAATATGTGGCGAGAGTAAAAGAGCTGGGGATGGACAGTGCGGCAATTACGGATCATGGTGTGATGTATGGCGTAATCGATTTTTACAAGGCAGCGAAAGAGGCGGGGATTAAGCCCATTTTAGGCTGTGAGATTTATGTGGCGCCTAATTCCCGTTTTGATAAAGAAGTGTCCGGTGGAGAGGAACGTTATCATCATTTGGTATTGTTGGCGGAGAATAATACAGGCTATGCCAATCTGGTTAAGATCGTAAGTAAGGGCTTTACGGAGGGTTATTACTATAAACCCCGTGTGGATATGGAGGTTCTGCGGCAATATCATGAGGGTATTATCGCACTTTCGGCATGTCTTGCGGGCGAGGTGCCCAGATACNTTACAAAGGGGATGCCTGACGATGCGCGTGAGTGTGCCCGAAANTACGAGGAGNGTTTNGGCAAGGGGAATTATTTTCTGGAGCTGCAGGATCATGGGATACCCGAACAGAGGCTGGTAAATACAGAGCTTTTAAAAATGAGCAGGGAGCTGGACATCCCGCTGGTAGCTACCAACGATGTGCATTATACCTATGCGGAGGATGCGGACGCCCATGATATCCTGCTCTGCCTGCAGACGGCGAAGAAGCTTTCGGATGAGGATCGTATGCGCTACGAGGGCGGACAGTATTTTGTCAAGAGTGAGGAGGAAATGAAGGGGCTGTTTCCCTATGCATGGGAGGCTGTGGAAAACACTCAGACAATTGCAGACCGCTGTAATGTGGAGATTGAATTCGGAGTGACCAAGCTGCCCAAATATGAGGTGCCGGAGGGCTATGATTCCTGGGGGTATCTTAATAAGCTTTGCATGGACGGGCTTGCGGAGCGCTACGGTGATGTGAATGCGCCGGCAGGGGACACGGGGCAATCTCTGAGGGAGCGGTTAGATTATGAGTTATCTGTTATCCGTAACATGGGTTATGTGGATTATTTTTTGATTGTTTGGGATTTTATAAATTATGCGAAAGAAAGCGGTATTCCTGTAGGTCCGGGGCGAGGCTCCGCGGCGGGAAGCATTGTTTCTTACTGCCTGNAAANCACTAATATAGATCNTATTAGATATAATCTGCTGNTTGAGNGTTTTNTAAATCCNGAGCGNGNGTCCATGNCNGATNNTNATATTGACTTCTGNTNTGAGAGNAGGCAGNAGGTCATTGNNTACGTGNGCANGANNTACNGAGCNGNCAAGGTGGTGCAGATTGTCACATTCGGTACGTTGGCGGCGAAAGGAGTCATCCGGGATGTAGGGCGAGTCATGGATTTGCCCTATGCCTTTGTGGATTCCATTGCAAAAATGGTTCCCAATGAACTGAATATTACATTGAACCGTGCCTTGGAGGTGAATCCTGAATTTCGCAAGCTTTATAACGAGGATGAGCAGGTACATTATTTGATAGATATGTGTAAGCGTCTGGAGGGACTGCCGAGACATACCTCCATGCATGCGGCAGGCGTGGTAATCTGCCAGAAGGCGGCAGATGAGTTTGTTCCTCTTTCCCGAGGTTCGGACGGCTCTATCACTACGCAGTTTACCATGACTACTTTAGAGGAGCTGGGACTTCTGAAAATGGACTTTTTAGGGCTTCGGACATTGACAGTGATCCATGACGCCGTAAAGTTTATCGAGAAGAGTACGGGGGCTCTTATTGATGTGGATGCCATTGACTATGAGGACCCTAAGGTGCTTGCATCCATCGGAACAGGCAAAACCGAGGGCATCTTCCAGCTTGAAAGCGGAGGAATGAAAAGCTTCATGAAGGAGCTTCACCCCCAGAGCCTTGAGGATATTATTGCAGGAATATCCCTGTATCGCCCGGGTCCTATGGATTTTATTCCTAAGTACATCAAGGGAAAAAATAATCATGCGGATGTGACCTATTCCTGTCCGCAGCTGGAGCCTATTCTTGCCCCCACTTACGGTTGTATTGTCTATCAGGAGCAGGTTATGCAGATTGTGCGGGATTTGGGCGGTTATACTCTGGGGCGGAGCGATTTGGTGCGCCGTGCCATGAGTAAGAAAAAGCAGTCTGTTATGGAGAAGGAGAGGGCGAATTTTATATACGGCAATGAGGAGGCCGGTGTGCCCGGCTGTGTGGCAAACAATATTGATGAGCAGACCGCAGGGCAGATTTTTGAAGATATGATGGATTTTGCAAAATATGCCTTCAATAAATCTCACGCGGCGTGCTATGCGGTTGTTGCCTATCAGACGGCATATCTGAAATATTATTACCCGGTAGAATTTATGGCAGCGCTTTTGACTTCCGTGATTGATAATACCAAGAAAGTCTCCGAGTATATTCTTACCTGTCGTAATATGGGCATTGAACTGCTTCCGCCGGATATCAATGAGGGAGAAACAGGTTTCTCCGTATCTGGAGGAAGTATCCGTTATGCGCTGACGGCAATCAAGAGCGTGGGACGCCCTGTGATTGAGGCAATTGTGCAGGAGAGACAGGAGAGAGGGCGCTTTACCAACCTCAAGGATTTTATCACCCGCATGGCGGACAAGGATATGAATAAGCGTGCCATTGAGAATTTTATTAAGGCGGGCGCGCTTGACAGCCTTGGAGGCACCAGAAAGCAGTTTATGAGCGTGTATGTGCAGATTTTAGAGCATATTACCCGGGATAAGAAAAATAATCTTGCCGGTCAGATGTCCTTATTTGACATAGCCTCGGAGGACAGTAAGGAAGAGTTTGATATCCGTATGCCCGAGGTAGGGGAATACAGCAAGGAAATGCTGCTGGCATTTGAAAAAGAGGTGCTGGGCATTTATATCAGCGGACATCCTATGGAGGAATATCAGGAGCTTTGGAGAAAATATATCACCAATACTACCAATGATTTTGCGCTGGACGAGGAAACGAATGCTACCCGCGTCCGGGATCAGGCGCGTGCCGTAATAGGCGGAATGATTACGGATAAAACAATAAAATATACAAAGAATGATAAGGTGATGGCATTTTTGAACCTTGANGATTNGGTGGGGAATGTAGAANTGGTGGNNTTCCNGAAGGATTATGAGCGCTATGGCAGCCTTCTTATGGNGGACGCCAAGGTGTTTATCAAGGGTAGAGTATCTTTGGAGGAGGATAAGGACGGTAAACTGATCTGTGAGCAGATTGCGGGCTTTGAGGAGGCTTCCGGGATACAGGACGGCGAGCTGTTTAAAGAGCGTTATGGCAATGGGGGATTTGGAAACTTCCGCAGAAGCTATGGCAGTGCAGGCGGAAACGGTGCACCACAGGGAGACAGCAGAGGCACGATATCGCAGGAAGACCGAAACGATGCAGGCTTACGGGGCAGGCAAAATTCCGGACAGCCCAGAACCCTGCAAAAAATGCCCGCCGGAGTGTGGATTCAGTTTGCCGATGCGGAAAGCTACATCGTCTCGGAAAAGAAGCTGTTAGAGACGATAGCCGATTCCGACGGAAATGATGATGTGGTTATCTTCCTGAAAAGCACCAAGGGAATCAAGATTTTACCGCCTAATCTCCGTGTGAATGCCGACGAGACATTGAAAAGCAGGCTAGAGACAGTATTTGGCGTGGGAAATGTTAAATATGTAACGAAACCTATTGAAAACCCATAAAAAATAGATTAAAATAGAAGCTCAAGGAAAGACTTGGATTTACTTTAGGAGGTAGCATCATGGCAAAGGAAATCAAGACAATTGGCGTGCTCACGAGCGGAGGGGATGCACCGGGTATGAATGCGGCAATCCGTGCAGTGGTTCGTACGGCAATTGCGAGAGGAATTAAGGTCAAAGGAATTAAAAAAGGTTATCAGGGACTGTTAAATGAAGAAATTATAGATATGGAAGCGCGAAATGTCTCCGATATTATTCAGAGGGGCGGCACCATACTGGGCACTGCAAGATGCAAGGAATTTAAGACAAAGGAAGGACAGCAGAAGGGCGCTGATATCTGTAAGAAGCATGGGATTGACGGTATGGTTGTAATTGGCGGTGACGGCTCTTACCGTGGAGCGCAGGCCTTATCAAGATTAGGGGTGAATACCATTGGGCTTCCGGGTACCATTGACTTGGATATTGCATGTACGGAGTATACCATTGGTTTTGACACCGCCGTGAATACTGCCATGCAGGCGATTGACAAGGTAAAGGATACCTCTTCCTCCCATGAGCGCTGCAGTATTATCGAGGTAATGGGGCGTAATGCAGGATATATTGCCCTTTGGTGCGGTATTGCCAACGGCGCTGAGGATATTCTGCTTCCCGAGAAGTACGATTTCAACGAGCAGGAGATTATCAACAATATCATTGAGAGCCGCAAAAAAGGCAAGACTCACCATATAATCATCAATGCGGAGGGTATCGGACACTCCACCTCCATGGCAAGACGTATTGAGGCGGCAACCGGTATTGAGACCCGTGCAACGATTTTGGGTTATATGCAGCGTGGCGGCAGACCCAGCGCAAAGGATCGTTATTATGCCTCCATTATGGGCGCATATGCGGTGGATATCTTGTTACAGGGTAAGACGAACCGGGTTGTGGGCTATCAGCGTGGCGAATTTGTTGACTTTGATATCGAAGACGCTCTGAATATGGAGAAGGGCATTAATGAGTATCAGTTTGAGGTAGCCCATTTATTGTCCGTGTAACTTTAAATATAAGCATAAGTAAGGCGGGTATACCTTCCGGAGGAGGCATAACCGCTTTTCTTCTATTATTAATGGAGCAGTAAACTTATGATTACCAGCAATGCAAATGCAAAAGTGAAGCAAGTGGTCCAGTGGCAGAACAAGGCAAAGGAGCGCCGTAAGGACGGAGTATTTTTGGTGGAAGGCATCAAAATGTATGAGGAGGCGCCTGTAGAAAGTATAGTGGATGTGTATGTCGCCAAAGATATGGAAAAGAGACTTCGGGAAAATGCAGGCTCGAAGGATAATATTATATGGAAAAAGCTGCAAAACAGCGGTTATGAGTTGGTATCTGACGAGGTGTTTGCAAGAATGTCGGACACTCAGGCTCCACAAGGAATTTTGTGCGTGTTAAAGCGACCGGAGCATACTTTGCAGAAGCTTTTGAAACAGGAAAGTCCACTGCTTGTTATATTAGAAAATCTACAGGATCCCGGAAATCTGGGAACCATAATAAGAACAGGCGAAGGCGCAGGAATAACAGGTGTTATAATGAGCACTCAGACAGTGGATATTTTTAATCCTAAAACAATCCGGGCGACTATGGGATCTATTTTTCGAGTACCCTTTGTATATGTGGATAGTNTGAAGGANACTATAGAAAACTTACATAAAAAGGGGATTCGGACCTATGCGGCACATNTGAAAGGAGAGGTATGTTATCAGGATATTTCCTTCNGAGANCCCACTGCTTNTCTGATAGGAAACGAGGGTAACGGACTGACAAAGGAGACGGCGGATGCGGCAAAGTGCTANATAAAGATTCCCATGGAGGGGCAGGTGGAATCCTTGAATGCGGCAGTAGCCACAGCACTTTTGATGTATGAGGCATATAGACAAAGATGTAGCCGCTGAAGCGGCGGAATGAGAGGAAAAATGAAGATAGGATTTATAGGTTTGGGAAATATGGCGACAGCCATGATAGGAGGTATTTTACAGGAAAAAAAGGTAGCTGCGGGAGATATAATCGGTTCAGCGAAGACAGAGGCCACACTAAATAGGGTTAAAACCAAATTCAACATAACAACTACCGGAAATAATAGAGAAGTGGCAGAGCAGGCTGATATATTATTTTTGGCTGTCAAACCAGTTTTTATGACTGAGGTAATTGCTGAGATTAAGTCTGTTGTGAAGGAACATACCTTAATTGTCAGTATTGCCGCAGGTAAAACCATCGGTTATCTGCGGGAGGCGTTTGGAAGACCGGAGTGTAAGCTGATCCGCTGTATGCCCAATACGCCGGCATTGGTATTGGCGGGCTGTACCGGAGTGTGCGCCGATGACAATGTGACGGAGGAGGAGCTTACACAGGTGCTTACTCTACTGCGTTCCTTCGGTACGGCAAGCGTGGTGTCGGAGCGTCTGATGGATGTAGTAGTGGGGGTCAGCGGAAGCTCTCCCGCATATGTATTTATGTTTATTGAAGCCATGGCGGACGAAGCGGTGGCAGCGGGTATGCCCCGCGGGCAGGCGTATGAATTTGCGGCGCAATCCGTGCTTGGCAGCGCTAAAATGGTGTTGGAGACCGGCAGGCATCCGGGAGAGCTGAAGGATATGGTTTGTTCGCCGGGAGGAACCACAATTCAGGCCGTTAAGGTGCTGGAAGAAAAGGGAATGCGTGCGGCAGTTATGGATGCTATGGAGGCATGCATTGAAAAATCAAAAAAATTGTAAAATTTTATACAGTCTTTTTAAGCTCCCACGTANAATNCATACAATCAANCCTGCATGACTGAACTGTTNTGGCTACAAATNTGCCTTTAAAAACTTNACAAAAAAAAAGCTTTCTGTTATCATACTCTGCA
>WFLX010212822.1_pt1 | contig 11972 bp, 9 predicted proteins | sample 4967041 | NCBI WGS metagenome assembly WFLX01 (sample SAMN12857096, study PRJNA449069) | gut metagenome | isolation source: stool from male and female vole | host: Microtus ochrogaster | place: USA:Florida | collected 2017 | reverse complement strand
GCGTCTCCGCCTTGATCTTCTTAAGGAATATCGAACCCGCAGCCGCTCCGAGCACTCCCCACGGCAAGACCCGACAAGCCTCCCCGAAAACGAGGTTCCCCGAAAAGCCGTAGAACAGCGCCGTCACAAGGCTCAGCACAAAGATCAGCGCAACAGAAGTAGCGTGGGCGGTGTTCGGGTCGCTCCCCTCCTTCNCCAGCACCGGCACGGCGATCACTCCCCCGCCCGAACCAAAAAAGCCGTTCAGAAACCCGCAGAGCGCTCCCTCAAAAAATTTTCTTGCCTTTTTCATATTCTCACCTCATCGTTAGTTTGCGCTTTTCGCCGCGTTTTATTTATTAACAATGGAGAATCGTCAATTGTACATGGTAAATTCATAACGATGTTATTTTGCAGAAATTGGAACAAATTACCAGCTAAAAATATTTTTTATGATATATCATTGACAACATACTCATTATGTGGTAAAATAAAAGAATACGGTATATAATAAAAAATGAAACAAAGGAGAGGACAACTATGCTATTATCCGGTTCGGACATAATCGTGGAGTGCCTTCTGGAGCAGGGCGCGGATACCGTTTTCGGGTATCCGGGCGGCGCGGTGCTCAACATCTACGACAGCCTTTACAAATACAGCGACAGGATACGCCATATCATCACATCGCACGAGCAGGGCGCGTGCCACGCGGCGGACGGCTTCGCCAGAGCTACGGGAAAGACCGGCGTCGTTATCGCGACTTCGGGACCCGGCGCTACCAATCTCACAACGGGGCTTGCGACGGCGAATATGGATTCTATCCCGCTTGTGGCTATCACTGGCAACGTCTCCACCGATCTCCTGGGGCTGGATTCCTTCCAGGAAGTGGATATAACGGGCGTTACCATGCCCATAACCAAGCACAACTTCATCGTAAAGGACATCTCGGAGCTCGCGGACACCATTCGGCTCGCGTTTGAGATAGCGGGCAGCGGGCGCAAGGGACCCGTGCTGGTAGATATTCCCAAAGACATCACCGCCGCGATGTGNGAATACAACAAATCCAAAGGATTTGAACCACGTGAAGCCGACAGCGCCGATAATATCAAGGAGCTGGAAACAGCGGCGGCGCTCATCGAAAAGTCGGAAAGACCGTATATCTACGCGGGCGGCGGCGTTGTCTCCGCCGAAGCCGTTGANGAACTGAAAAANTTCGCGGAGCTCTGCGACGCGCCGGTNTCCTGCTCGCTTATGGGTCAGGGCGCATACGATCAGACANACCGCCGCTATATAGGNATGCTCGGTATGCANGGCACGGTGAAGGCGGCTGCCGCNCTCAATTCCTGCGACCTGTTCATAGGCGTNGGCACGCGCTTTTCCGACAGAGTTATAGGCGACCCGAACGTTTTCGGAANGAACGCGAAGTTTATCCATATCGACATAGACCCCGCCGAGTTCAACAAGAACGTAGCCGTGGGCTGCGCTGTGCCCTGTGACGTAAAGTCGGCGCTTGCGGCTCTCTGCGGCAGGATATCACAAAAGAAGAACTCCTGGACTGACGAGATAATAGCGAAGGACTTCGGCGAACCCGTGCAGACAGGCACGGAGGAATTCCCCGTAACGCCGCAGGCGGTCATCGAAAAGCTGGACGAGCTGACGGATGGAAACGCCGTTATCGCGACGGAGGTCGGGCAAAACCAGATGTGGGCGGCGCAGTACTACAAATTCAAGGAGCAGCGCAGCTTCATATCCTCGGGCGGTCTCGGNACGATGGGCTTCGGGCTCGGGGCGGCTATCGGCGCTAAAGTCGGCAGACCNGACAAGACNGTTGTAAANATNGCNGGNGACGGCAGCTTCGCTATGAACCTCAACGAGCTTATCACAGCCTCCGCTCACAATATCCCGATAATCGAGATGGTCATCAACAACAGCGTTCTCGGAATGGTACGCCAGTGGCAGAGGCTGTTCTACAACAAGCACTTCTCGCAGACCACGCTCGACGCCCGGCATATCGATTATGTAAAGCTCGGCGAGAGCTTCGGCATACGGACTTTCGTTATCGCGAAAAACGAGGACATTGAGCCGACGCTCAAAAAGGCGCTCGAAATATCAAAAACCGCGCCCGTAATGATAGAGGTGCGCATAGATCGCGATATCAACGTTCTTCCGATGATACCCGCGGGCAAGCCCGTTGTCGATCCCATAACGGAAATTGATTTGGAGGCGTAATTATGCAAGAACATGTATTATCCGTAAAAGTTGAAAACAAAAACGGCGTACTGCTGCGCGTGAGCTCGCTGTTCGCGAGGCGCGGCTACAGCATAAAAAGCCTCAACGCCGCCGAGACCGAGGAGCGCAATATCTCGCGGCTCACTATAGTCGTATCGGCGGATCTGCGTATTCTGGAGCAGATCAAAAACCAGCTTATGAAGCTCTACGAGGTGCACGAGGTGAAGATACTCGCCGATGCGGTAACGCGCGAGCACATCCTTATCCGCGCGGGAAAAAACGCCGAGGACAGGCACAAGATAATCGAGATAGCGAACCTCTACCGCGCCAAGCCCGTTGACGTCGCCGCGAACTCCATAATGCTGGAGCTTACCGGAGAATCCGCGAAAATCGACAGCTTTATCGATCTTCTGAAGCCGTTCGGGATAGTTAAAATGGTGCGTTCGGGGATAACGGCGCTGGAACGCGACTGATCGCAAACGATTGACAATTTTTGGGAGCTGACATTACATGAAAAAATTCCGCAAAGCCTTGAAAATTTTTCTGNTNACCGNTGCTGCGTTGGTTTTCGCGGTTTTAAGCGCTCANGGNATAGGCAGAGCCGTNAATAACAGAACTCCNAAAGGCGGTATCAACAAGTCGATGTATGTTGATATAAACGGTACAAAGCAATGGATAAACATATACGGAGAGGATATCGGCAATCCCGTACTGCTTTATCTGCACGGCGGACCGGGCTCGGCAACGAGCGATATCGACTATGCTTTTACAAGAAAATGGGCTGATGTATATACCGTTGTNACATGGGATCAGCGAAACTGCGGCAAAAGCTATGACGCCGGTCAAAACGATATCACATTGACAAAGGCTTTGNTNTTGGANGACGGCAAGCAGATGTCGGAGTTTCTGATCGAGGAGCTGAATTGCGGTAAGATCACTGTTCTCGGACATTCATGGGGATCGTTTTACGGAGCCAANCTTGTTCTNGAATATCCCGAATTGTACGAATGTTTTATCGGAACNGGNCAGCTTGTGGATATAGTCGAAAATGANACCGCCTTCAAGGAAGANGCAAGAATTTGGGCTGANGGNGACGATGAAGCGTTGGCTCTTGTGGAAACGCTGTCTGCCCAAGATTTCACAATAGAGCATATCATGACGCGTAATGAGCTGATGGACAAATACGGATACGGAATGATGGCTGACGGCTCCGATTATAATTTGATAGCGACTGTTTTGTTCAATCCTCATTATTCGGTCATTGACTGGATAAAATATTTTCAGCGTGATATGAGCGTTTATCTGGATTTTTTCGGCTCTGAGGAGCTGCTGTCCTTTTCGTTAAAGGATAAATTCAGCTATGAAGTNCCGTATTACAACATAAACGGCAATAAGGATTATCAAACAAATTATAAACTCGCTCAAAAGTACTTTGACAACGTTGATGCTCCTTATAAAAAAATGTTTATAATGGAGAATACTACGCACGGACTTCTGGAGTCNAAGTCGGAGGATTTTTCGGAGATCATACATCANATCGCCGAGATCGAAAATATGTAAATGATTTTTACAAGGAGTGACAGCCTCATAATGAACATTCTTCACCTGAAATACGCGGTCGAGGTCGCGAAGACCCAATCGATAAGCAAGGCGGCGGAGAACCTTTATATGGGACAGCCGAATCTTTCTAGAGCCATAAAGGAGCTTGAAGAATCTTTGGGGATAACCATTTTCAGGCGCACCTCAAAGGGCATCACCACCACCCCCGACGGCGACGAGTTCCTGCGCAAGGCNCGNCGCGTCGTCGCNCAGGTCGACGAAATGGAGGAGCTTTACCGNACAAAGCGCACGCACAAGCAGNGCTTTTCCGTGTGCGTGCCGCGCGCGAGCTATATCGCCGCGGCAATGCCCCAGACAGCAAAGAGCCTCTCGCTTAACGAGCCCGCGGAGATATTCTATAAGGAAACAAACGCCGGAGAAGCAATCTCCGGGGTGCTGCGCGGCGATTGCGGCATGAGCGTCGTCCGCTATCAGGCGGCGTTTGAGAAATACTTCGCCGCGTTCTTCAAGGAGAAAAAGCTATTCTATGAAACGGTCGCGGAGTTCANATANCTTATGCTGATACGAAAGGACGACCCCCTATCATCCGCGGAGAGCGTCACGGCGGACGACCTCAAGGGACTTATCGAGATAGTCCACGGAGACCCATACGTCCCGGCCGTGCCTCTTATCGACGTGAAAAAGGCGGAGCAGTCCGAGGATGTCGACAAGCGNATATACNTCTTTGACCGCGCNGCGCAGTTCGAGCTGCTCTCCGCNGTTCCGCGGACGTTTATGAGGGTNTCCCCCGTTCCGCGGAAGCTGCTCGACAGGTACGGGCTGATAACCAGGGAGCTCCCGCCCGGCGGAAAGCTCTATAAGGACGTGCTTATCTACCGCAAGGACTATAAGCTCTCCGAAGCCGACAAGCGCTTCATTACCGAGATGTGCGATTCAAAGCACAAATGCTTCGCGGAGAGCCGNCAANNGANNATGTATAATGGANAANGTATAATTTATGTGCGCGNTNATCCGGANCGTACCAAAGAATGAACGTTTCGNCGCCGATACGATCAAAAATATGTCAGCGAAGCCGACACAATAATTATACATTACATAGTATCNATTCCGCATTATNGANTATATCNATTNTGATATGTTTGCTATGTTTATTTTACATTTTACACGGAACGTATATTATGTTAAAATATTAACAAGGACGGAAACGCGGGAACTTTGACGAAATTTTGCGGCGCCCGGCATTCCGAACATAATGTAAAGGAGAAGACGACTATGAATTATGAGATCGTAGACAGCGCGAAAAGCTTTGAAGCCGCGCTCGCGAGAGTTCGCGCGGCGCAGGAAAAGTTCGGAGAGTACACCCAGGAGCAGGTAGACAAGATCTTCCTCGCCGCTGCTTCCGCTGCGAACAAAATGAGACTTCCGCTCGCTAAAATGGCGGTGGAAGAAACCGGCATGGGCATTATGGAGGACAAGGTCATCAAGAACAACTATGCCTCCGAGCATATATACAACGCCTATAAGGACGTAAAGACCTGCGGCGTTATAGAGACCGACGAGGCATACGGCATAACCAAGATAGCTGAGCCTATCGGCATTATAGGCGCGGTCATCCCGACGACCAACCCCACCTCTACCTCTATCTTCAAGTGCCTTATCAGCTTAAAGACCAGAAACGGCATTATAATCAGCCCCCACCCGCGCGCGAAAAACTGCACTATCGAAGCCGCTAAGATCGTTTACGAGGCGGCTGTGGACGCGGGCGCGCCCGAGGGCATAATCGCGTGGATAGACGTGCCCTCGCTCGAGCTTACGAATCAGCTTATGAGAGAAGTCGACCTTATCCTCGCGACGGGCGGTCCGGGCATGGTAAAGGCGGCGTATTCCTCGGGTACTCCGGCGCTGGGCGTGGGCGCGGGCAACGCTTCCGCTATCATAGATCCTTCCGCGGACATACTCACGGCGGTAAACTCCATCATGCACTCCAAGACCTTCGATAACGGTATGATCTGCGCTACGGAGCAGACCGTTATCGCGGACAAAAAGATATACAACGAGGTAAAGAAGGAATTCATAAGACGCGGCGCGTACTTCCTCAACGCAAAGGAAGCGCAGATGATAAGAAAGACGATGCTGATAAACGGCGCTCTTAACGCGAAGATCGTAGGTCAGCGACCCGCCGCGATAGCGAAGCTGGCGGGGTTTGAGGTACCGGACGACGTTAAGGTGCTCATCGGCGAGGCTACCCGCACCGACCGCGACGAGGCTTTCGGTCACGAGAAGCTGACGACGATACTCGGTATGTACAAGTCCGAGAACTTCGAGAACGCGCTCGATATCGCCGATACACTACTGCGCAACAACGGCGGTCTCGGTCATACCTCCGTTTTGTGGATCGATCCCGCGGAGAGAGAAAAGCTGCTCAAGTTCGCGCACAGAATGAAGACCTGCCGTCTTATCGTAAATACGCCCTCCTCCCTCGGCGGTATCGGCGACCTTTACAACTTCAAGTTCGCTCCCTCGCTGACGCTGGGCTGCGGCTCGTGGGGCGGAAACTCCGTATCCGAAAACGTAGGAGTTATGCACCTGCTGAACATCAAGACCGTTGCCGAGAGGAGAGAGAATATGCTTTGGTTCCGCGCGCCCGAAAAGGTATANATAAAGAAAGGCTGCCTGCCCGTCGCTCTTCAGGAGCTTAAAGACGTTATGGGCAAGAAGAGAGCTTTCATAGTTACGGACTCGTTNATGTTCAAGAGCGGATTTACGAGCGTTATCACGGATAAGCTCACCGAAATGGGCATCACCTATACGGTATTCTCCGATGTTGAGCCCGATCCCTCGCTGAAGTCAGCTCAGCTCGGCGCGGAGGCTATGCGCAGGTTCGAGCCGGACGTTATCATCGCGATGGGCGGCGGCTCCGCAATGGACGCGGCAAAGATCATGTGGGTACTCTATGAGCACCCCGACGCGGACTTCCAGGATATGGCTATGCGCTTTATCGATATCCGCAAGAGAGTTTACACNTTCCCGAANATGGGCGNGAAGGCGTANTTNNTNGCNGTNCCCACCTCCGCGGGTACAGGCTCGGAGGTAACTCCGTTCGCCGTTATCACGGATCAGGACACCAACGTAAAATATCCGCTGGCGGACTACCAGCTCCTGCCGAATATGGCTATCGTAGATCCCGACGTTATGAAGACCGGTCCGAAGGGACTTACCTCCGCTTCCGGCATCGACGCCGTTACACATAACCTCGAAGCGCTCGCTTCCGTTATGGCGACAGACTACACCGACGGTCTCGCAAAGCAGTCGCTCAAGGTCATCTTCGATTACCTGCCCAGAGCATACGACTCGGCTCCGTCAAAGGACGACCCGGGACACGCGGACGACGAGGCCCGCGAAAAGATGGCAAACGCCGCTACTATGGCGGGTATGGCGTTCGCAAACGCGTTCCTCGGTATATGCCACTCCATGGCGCACAAGCTCGGCGCGTTCCATCACATCCCGCACGGTGTGGCAAACGCTCTTCTGATAGACGAGGTAATACGCTTCAATTCCTCCGAAAAGCCTACGAAAATGGGGACCTTCTCTCAGTATAAGTATCCCAACACCCTCCGCAAATACGCCGAGGTCGCGGAAGAGCTCGGCTGCAAGGGCAAGACCGATGAGGAAAAGGTAGAGGCGATGATAGCGAAGATCGACGACCTCAAGGATCACATCGGCATAAAGCCCGCCATAAAGGATTACGGCATTGATGAAAAATACTTCTTCGAGACCCTCGACGATATGTGCGAGAAGGCGTTCGACGACCAGTGCACCGGCGCGAACCCCCGCTACCCGCTTATCAGGGAGCTTAAGGAGATATATACCAACGCGTACTACGGAAAGAGCACCAGTCTGCTGAAGAAGTAAGAACATATAATTACAGGAGGAAAAGCTTATGTCCGACAGAATAATCGCCGTTCGTACCGGCAAAACGATATACCGCGAGGGCGATACCGTCATTAAGGTATTCGACAAGGATTACGCTAAATACGATGTCCTCAACGAAGCGCTGAATCAGTCGCGGGTCGAGAATATCGGTATAAACGTTCCCAAAATACTTGAGGTAAAGACCGTTGACGAAAAGTGGGCTATCGTACTCGAATTTATCGAGGGAAAATCCTTGGAGCAGCTTATGGCGGAAAATCCCGACAAGCTCGACGNGTATCTCGAGCTGTTCGTAGACCTTCAGATGAAGGTACATTCNTGCACCTGCCCCANGCTCCCCAAGCTTAAGGACAAATACAACAGGAAGATATGCGAGGCAGACGTCGACGCTACCACGCGCTATGAGCTNCACACCCGCTTGGAGGCGATGCCNAAGCACAACAAGGTATGCCACGGCGACTTCAACCCCTCCAACATCATCATCAAAGAAGACGGCACACCGTTTATCCTTGACTGGAGTCATGTGACCCAGGGCAACGCGTCCGCGGACGTCGCGAGGACGTATCTGCTGTTCAATCTCCAGAAACAGGAGGAGCTCGCTTATAAGTATCTCAACCTCTTCTGCCAAAAGAGCGACACCGCAAAGCAGTACATTCAGCAGTGGATGCCCATCGTTGCCGCTTCCCAGTCCGTTAAGGGCAAAAAAGAAGAGCGCGAATTCCTGCTTGACTGGGTAAACGTTGTTGAGTACGACTGATCTCGGGAGGATATTTCAATGAAGCTTACTGTTTGTATAGGAAGCTCTTGCCACCTTAAGGGCTCAAGGCAGGTCATCGAGGGACTTCAGCGTCTCATCGCGGATAACGACCTCAAGGACAAGGTGGATATCAACGGAACGTTCTGCATGAACAACTGTCAGAACGGAGTATGCGTCACCGTCGACGGCAAGGGATTTTCCGTTTCCCCGGACACCGTTGAGGACTTTTTTAAGGCGGAGATACTCGCTAAGGTTTAATTGATAATGTTTTAACAACCGTGTTTCCCGCTGCAGAATGTTGCAGCGGGAAATTCGGGAATAAGGAGTTTTAGTTATGGCGGAATTTCTGAAGCTGAAAAAATCAAACTGTAAAAACTGTTACAAATGCATTCGCCACTGTCCCGTTAAATCGATACGGTTTTCGGGAAATCAGGCGAACATCATAGGCGACGAGTGCATACTTTGCGGACAGTGCTTTGTTGTCTGCCCGCAGAACGCAAAGGAGATAGCCGATTCCACGGAGCGCGTGAAGTACCTGATAAGCTCCGGCGAAAAGGTGTACGCCTCGATAGCGCCCTCGTTTGCGGCGAATTACGAGGGCTCGGGCATAGAGGCTCTCACAAAAGCTCTTAAAGAGCTGGGCTTTACCGGCGCGGAAGAGACCGCCGTTGGAGCTACCATCGTAAAGACCGAGTATGAGCGGCTTATCCGCGAGGAAAAGCGCGACGTTATCATCTCCTCGTGCTGCAACTCGGTAAACCTGCTGATACAGAAGCATTACCCCGAGGCTCTCCCCTATCTTGCGGACGTTCTCTCCCCCATGCAGGCGCACTGCCAGGACATCAAAAAGCGCTATCCCGGCTGCAGGACGGTGTTCATCGGTCCGCGCGTTTCCAAAAAGGACGAAGTGGCACGTTATCCTGACTACACCGACGAGGTGCTCACCTTCGAGGAGCTTACCGAATGGTTCAGGGAGGCGGGGATAACCTTAGAGAAAAATATGGACTCCAACGAGCGCAGCCGCGCGAGAATTTTCCCGACCTCCGGCGGTGTTCTGCGCACGATGAAGGAGCGCGATCCCAACTTCTCATATCTTGTATTTGACGGCATGGAGAACTGTAAGGAAGCGCTTTCCGAAATAATCGAAGGTAAGCTCCATAACTGCTTTATTGAGATGAGCGCCTGCGCNGGAAGCTGCGCCAACGGTCCCGTAATGGAGAAGTACAAGAANTCTCCCGTATCCGCGGCTATGTCCATACTCAAATACGCGGGCAAAGAGGATTTCGAGGTCGAACAGCCGGAGGGACGCGAATTACATAAGAATATGCAGGTCATCCCCACCAAGGCGNCTTTGCCGAACGACACGGAAATAACCGAGATACTCCACAGAATGGGCAAGACCCGCCCCGAGCAGGAGCTGAACTGCGGCTCGTGCGGATACGAAACCTGCCGCGAAAAGGCTGTCGCTATCTATCAGGGCAAGGCGGACATNTCGATGTGCCTGCCGTTCCTNAANGANAAGGCGGAGAGCTTCTCCGANACGATAATCTCCAACTCCCCCAACGCCATTATAGCGCTCAACGAAAATCTGGAGATACAGCAGATAAACAAGACCGCTTTGAAGCTTATGAACATCGCCAGAGCCGCGGACGTTATGGGCGAGCAGGTCATACGCATACTCGATCCTACCGTGTTTATGGAGGTCATGGACAGCAANAAGCCCGTNCACGACGAGAGNATATATCTCACGGAATACGACAAGTATGTTGAGCAGAGCGTGCTTTACGACCGCGAATACCACGTTATCATCTGCCTTATGCACGACGTTACGGCGGAGGAAAAGGAAAAGGAGCACAAGGAAGACGTTTCCCGCACGACCGCGGATATCGCCGACAAGGTAGTCGAAAACCAGATGCGCATCGTCCAGGAGATAGCCTCTCTGCTCGGCGAGACCGCCGCGGANACGAAGGTCGNTTTAANGAAGCTGAAGGNGNCGATCGCCAATGAATAATCTGTGTGCCGATATAGGCTGGAAAAGCCTGAACCACGTTGGAGAACAGCTTTGCGGAGANCATATCGAAATAATCGANACGGACGACGATTCCACGGTATGCGTGCTTGCCGACGGTCTCGGAAGCGGCGTTAAGGCGTCCATTCTATCGACGCTCACCTCAAAGATCATCGCCACTATGACCTCTCAGGGAATAGCTCTCGAGGAATGCGTAAAGACCATCGCGGCTACCCTGCCTATCTGCAAGGTGCGCGAGGTGGCGTACTCCACGTTCACGATAATCCGTATAATCAAGAACGAGGAAGCGGAGATACTCTGCTACGACAACCCCGACGTAATAATGTACCGCGACGGAAAGATATTCGATTATCCGTTCCGCGAGCTCAATATCGAAGGGAAGCTGATACATAAGGCGCGTATAAAACTCCGCGAGAACGACATATTTATCGCGATGAGCGACGGCTGTATCCACGCGGGCGTGGGAATGTCGCTGAACTTCGGGTGGGACCGCAAGGAGATTGCGGAGTTTATGGAGACGCTCACGGAAGTGGGCTTCACCGCGAAAACGCTCTCGACGGTGCTCACCGACGAGTGCCTGAAGCTCTACGGAGGGAANCCCGGNGACGACACNACGGCGCTNACCGTGAAAATACGTCCGCGCCAGCAGATAAATCTTATGATAGGTCCCCCCTCCGACAGAAACGACTGCGACAAAATGGTCTCGCTGTTTCTCTCAAAGGGCGGAAAGCGTANCGTCTGCGGCGGCACTACCTCAACGATAGTATCGGGGTATCTCAAACAGCCGATAATCCCCAACATCAGCTACTTCGATCCCGAGATACCGCCCACGGCGACTATCGAAGGAGTGGATCTCGTAACGGAGGGCGTTATCACGATAAACCGCGTGAACGAGTACGCAAAGGACTACCTCGCACAGAACGAGAGCTACAAGAAATGGAATTACAGCCAAGACGGCGCGGCGATGATCTCGCGTATGCTGTTCGAGGAAGCGACGGACATAAATTTCTATGTCGGGAGAGCGATAAATCCCGCTCACCAGAACCCCAACCTCCCCATTACGTTCAACATCAAGATGCAGCTCGTAAACGAGCTCAGCGAGAGCCTGAAGAAAATGGGAAAGAATATCAAGGTAAACTATTTCTAAGGAGAAACAGATATGGAGCATAAAACCGACTATATATACGATAAAAACGGAAAGCTCATTTATAAGTTCGACACCAAGGTGCAGTACCTAAAATACAAGGTGCTGCGCGAGGTGGCGCGCGAGGCTTGGGCGGGAACGCTTCTTGACAATATGCTGGAGATCCCCAAAATGATCGTTCCCGGCAAGGTACCCACCATGCGCTGCTGCGTCTATAAAGAACGCGCTATCCTCGGAGAGCGCGTGAAGATAGCCATAGGCGGCGACAAATCCAACCGCAACATCATCGAGGTCATAGATATGGCGTGCGACGAGTGTCCGATGGGCGGCTACGAGGTAACGAA
>WFLX010310850.1_pt1 | contig 11973 bp, 12 predicted proteins | sample 4967041 | NCBI WGS metagenome assembly WFLX01 (sample SAMN12857096, study PRJNA449069) | gut metagenome | isolation source: stool from male and female vole | host: Microtus ochrogaster | place: USA:Florida | collected 2017 | reverse complement strand
CTTCCGCTGAATCACAAGCGAAAAATCCTTGCTACGTGCTGGTGCCCCAGTTTTCCGGAGTGGCGATTAACGATTTCACAACAGCATATCGTAAGCTTGAAATAGCGCATGAAGCGATTGGAGAAGCAACTGAAAATTTACGCCTGAATGAGAATTATTACCGTGCCGGTGTCTCAACCATTTCAGACTTACTCGATGCTCAGACACTATATCGTCAGAGTCTCAATCGCTTTTCCGAGGCGAGGGCTGACTATGAGATCAAAAAAGTAACATATATGGTTTCTACGGGAAGATAAATATAAAGATTATGAAATTTAAAACAAACATTAGAATAGACTTGGCATTGATACCGACATTCCTGCTATTGATTATCTCCGGCATCGGTATCCACGTCACGGATGAAATAACTCAACATGAAGTCTGGCACACCTGGGCAGTGACCCATGTGATTGCTGGCATACTATTTCTTTCTTTGGGAATTTTCCACATAAAAGGTCATTGGGCGTGGTTCAAGTCTCTCGCCAAAACTCTTAAGAATAAGAGCAAGCCGAATATGATACTGACTCTGCTGTTCGCATTTGAAACGGTCACTGGAATAATCTTACTTGCCTTTACCGAAGGGGGAGGCAGCCATATCGGTTTATGGCATTGGTGGATTGGACTTCTGATGATTGCATTCGGCACAGGACATCTTATCAAGCGCTGGAAAACTCTCAAACTCGGTTATGCAAAACTGAAGAAATAGACTTTTGTTTAGGGCGCAAAAAGAGAATACTATTGAACTTACCANTTATTAAAGCAGTTTTCGCACCTGCCTTACGTATTTATAGTGGATTCACTAATTTTTAACCATATAATCTATGAACAAAGTTCTGATTATTGATGCTTCCGAAATCGACGGACGGATTATGTACGGCTTGTTGACGCGAGCCGGGTATAACTCCGTTGTTGAGGAGAGCATCGAAACCGGAAAAGTTGAGTAGGCGAAGCTGCCTCCCGGCGCGGTTATTGTCACAGCTATGAAGTTCCGTGAGGACTTTGATTTCAAGTTCTCTTTTAGGATTTTAAATATAAATTAAATATATATTCTATGGCAAATATGTGACTTTCACCTAACTATCTTCAAACAAGGCAGAACACGGAAATAAATCCATAATTTAATAATGATATTAAACACCCTTTATCATTGAAAATCTGGGAATTATTATCTTTTCACTCATAAACGAAGAAGAACATTGAAATATCGAGGTGTGCAAAAAGGGGCATACCGAGATAGAAAAAGAAATAAGAGGCTATCCCTTAACTTTTTACCGCTGGACAACACAGCCCCAGACGAATCACATGAGGCTGTCTAACGATCACAGTTAGGCAGCCTCAATCCATCCTTGCATGAATAATTACAGTTTTATTTTGTTCTTCCGGAGTGTTCTTCCTTAGAAGCTCTATATACTCCGTTTACTTTGTCGCGACCAAAACGATAACTTATGCCAAACAAGACATAAGATGAATGTGCATTAAATGTTTGCCGCACAGTATAGTCTGCATAGTTCTCTTTTGACCGGGTCTTATTCCAACCAAAGATATCGTTAGCCTTCAGTTGCAGATTAAGACGATTATTGAGCAATGAATATCTTAGTGAGAGGTTAAAAAGTTGGAAAGATTCGTAATTTATGAGATTCTGTTGCCAAGGGAAGAAATGAGTAAACTGCGCTCCGAAGATTAAAGTTTTCTGTCGATTGAGCATTATGTTGGTAGATAATTCAAGTTTACCTGACCAATCCTCCATACTTTTGATCTTGAAGTCCGGACTGTCACTTTTTGAATATGTTCGGAATACCTCGCCACCAGCTTTCATTTCCCATAGATCAAAAAAAGTTCGCTTATAGTTGGCATACAAACCTGTTTTATTTGTTGAGAGACAATTATAAGGAATAGTACTGATTATGCCCTCAGCGTCAATTCTTCTCACATAGCCGATTGCGTCAGAAGCAAATGAAGTATACATCACGGCGTATAAACCCCCGAGTCCATAGTAATTGATTTCAGCATTATTGTAGATGGTGGGTTTAAGCTCCGGATTGNCGGCTGCATATTCATCTGTTGTGGAATAATATTTGAAAGGATTCAGTTCCCNAAGATTTGGACGACCCATTCCCATTGAATATGTAACATTGAAAGAACNGATGCGGTTTTTATTCCATGAAANATTAATGGATGGAAAGAGATGTCCGTAATTATCCCGGGCAACTTGAGATATGTTTTTTTGCTCACCCTTAGTCCAGGTGTATTCATATCTCAATCCAACTTTACCCCAGAAGCCTGCTCCGAGATTGCGCGATGCCGTGATATATAATGCGGCTATGCGTTCTGTATAGTCAAAGATATTTGATTCGCGACTTGGTTGGGAATTGTTACCGTTTATTCGCTTCAGGAAGTTGTCTGAAGAATTAAGTATGTCAGTATAAGCGACACCGGTTTCCAACTGCGCCCAAGTGTAGGGAAATTTGAAATCTGCTTTACCACTATGAAAACGGTAATCGGTTTTCCCATTCTCAACAATGCCAAATTCAGCGGTACCGTTATTATATGAAGTTGAGATATCAGATGAAGTTGGACTGTGTCGGTTGAAATAATTGTATGTTAACTGCATTGATTCACCTTTATTCCCGAATACCCAATCGTAAAAACCTGTAAGTGTAAGGGAATTGTTAGGGCGAGATTTAGTAAGAGACTGCGATGATGAAGAATATCCTCCATAATCAGTACAGTTAGTTCCATTGCTTGATATACTCTCATAATTATAATTAGCTATTAACCCTATATTCATCTTCGGCGTAAACTTATAGCGGAACATGGCGTTGAATCCCACATCAAAAAGATGCGATCCGGTGCGAGATGAAGATTTGCGGGAAGAACCGTTTGCAAACGAATATTCAATATCGTTATCATTGGTATTATAGTAGTTAGACAAACTTGCATCAAGCGATAAGTCAACTTTGCGGGTGGTATGACTGATACTTCCACTGAAATATTCACGGAGTTTGTTACCTTGATTCAGCGACCCATATACGCTTCCGCGGGTTCCAAGAGTTTCGTTGCGCGTTGTGATGGAAATATAAACCGCATTAGGCTCTACGGCATACTGGGAAGGAGGTGTAGAAAGTAGTTCTATTTTCTCTATATCTTGCGCTCGGAGATTTTGCAAGCGCATTGACATGGCTGATGCATCAAGTTCCATCAATACTCCGTCAATGATATACCGGATGGTGCCTTTACCTGCAACACTCACACTTCCGTTGTTTACAGAAACGCGGGGTATGCGGTCAAGAAGACTGACACCATCAAGCCCATTAGCATAAGGATCATTTTTCACNAGANAAATGAGTTTACCTTCCTNNTGTTTTACTACGGGNCGTTTAGCAACNACCACCACNTCGTTTAATTCNAATTCTTTCTCNCAAGATTCCGCNACAGAGTCGTTGACCTCNTGTGCNNAAANAGANGCAGGGAGTATAGCCGCTCCTAAGANCAGCTTCTTAAAGTTATTCATATTTATATTGGAATTTAGTTACTTAAATGCTTTCTGCGACCCGTTTATAAATAAGTAGCAACCATCGTTTTCATCATAGCTGAGCCCAATGTAGATCTCCTCTCCATTGTTAATTATTACCATTGAGCGGAAGCGTGATCCATTATTTGTCAAGTCTTGTGATCGAGTAGCTCTCGGCAAGTCTTTCTCAAACAACTGTGTTACTTTGTTGAGAAGGGATTTATTATTTGTCACGGTGCAACCTCTAAAATACTTTTCCGGAGTCTTTGAAACATTCAGGGAAACACTTTTATTCGTATTATAAGAGCCGTCAAACATCTTCTCTACGTGAAGATTGGGAGCTTTCGCAAATGCAGTTATAGAGAATATTGTGAATATTACAATCACTATGTATTTTTTCATGGATATATAGGTTTAATTGATGAGTAATGTTTCGTTGATTATATCATTAGCTTTAAGCATATTCTTGCGTTCAATTGATGAAGCGAGATTCATCAGAGAATCAGCCTTAGCCATTGCAGAATGTGTTGCTGAGAGAGCTTCTTTATCACTCAGTCGGTCACCATGGCTATATGCGGCAATATAGACTGAAGAATCTTTCTGGGACATGTAAGTAGACTTGGAGGAGATAAAATAATATCCCACAGAAAACATTAACATAAGACTTGCTGCGATACCGATGATATATCTCCAATTCAGGGATCTATTATTTCGGGCAACGATGTTTTGAGAATCAAGAACCTGAATTTTCATAAGACTTCTGACCTCCTCAATCGATGGAGAAGTCAAAGCTGTTTTGGAAAGGATGAATTCAAGTTCTTTCTCTTCCAGGACAGATAGCTTGCAGTCCATATATAGACGGCAAAGCTTGTCCAGTTCTTCTATTGTCATATTTAAATCTTCAGTCTTCATCGGTTAATCTTTTTGATGTTTTCAGCAATCCTCCTCCGGAGGCGACTCATATTCATTCTCACTCCCTCCACTGACATATTGAGCTGACCGGCAACCTCTTCATATTCGAGGCATTCATGAGTGACCATAACGTAAATCTTTCTCTGTAAATCGGTCAAACCAATTAAAATCAAACGCTCATACTCAGCCATATTTTCTGTCGGCATTTCGTAACTTCCGGCATTTTCCATATTTGATACATCCATTTGAATAGTATGTTTACCTCGAAGATGATCAATGCAGGTATTATGGAGAATATGAACCAATTTGTAGCGTGCCTCTTCATCGGAATTAATCTCAGTCTTTGACCACAACTTTTCGAATGTATCCTGTATGGCATCTTTGGCGTCTTCCTCGTTGTGAAGAAGCCTCATTGCAATTCGGTGCATTTTGCTCCGGATGTCAAAAAATGATGATGTCAGTATTTCCTTTTTCATTGTGTTCTATTATAAATACGATTGAGAAGCACAAACGTAACAGCAGAAATTCATTTTTTTATAAAACANGAGACTGCCTAACTTTGATTGTTAGACAGTCTCTCGCATTATGAGGACACTGAAATCAAATTCCGCCCCAACGCTGAAAGCAGAATCATATCCGAGCTGACCCATGAGCAGATTGTCAACTCATACGACAATACGATTATAGCAACTGACAAGTTTCTACACGCCCTCATCTCGCGTCTTCGTAGTAGAAACGCGGTGATGATATATATTTCCGACCACGGAGAATCACTTGGTGAAGAGGGCAGATATTTACACAAAACAGATGCCCCGGAGATGCGCAAATCAGCATGTGTCATCTGGTATTCCGACAAATTCGCGGAAAATTATCCTGAAAAGGTTGAAGCATTGAAAAATAATAAGCATCTCAATCTTGGCTCAGAGACAATGTTTCACACAGCACTGGATGCTGCAAATCTCATCACTCCTGCCAAGACTGATTCCTTAAGCCTTTTCAAAAACAAATAAAATGATACGGGGGCTTAATTCATTAATTTTCTACAAATTATTTTTTATTAATTGAAAAAGTTATAGGGATTAGTTGCAAATCCGCATCTTCCTTCCTTTGATTACTTAACCATTTGTCAAATTTTTTGAATGTTGTTTCGCGAGGCATAAGATTCGCTTGAACCTCTGATTCATTTGTATTATGACGGGAATGTTTATATGCAGTGGAAGATGCTTGCCTGAATTCATTGGGTGAAAATATTATATACAAATCATTTATATCAATATTTTTGCGCGCTTCCACTATCATACGGATGACGAAATCAACATATTGAGGTTCTGCGGTTTTCTTTGAAAAAAAGACATATTCCTTATTTGCTTTAATTGGATAAGCAGTTTCTTTTTGGTCATCGTAGGGCACGAGCAGCTGTGTCGTGCGCTCTTCATCATCATCCATTAAATAAATAGCAAGCCATCCGTCCACAGGAGAGTTAAAATATACATACAATTCATCTCCTTCATAAAAAATATTGCCTCGCGACCTATCTATGTCCCGATTTGTACCGTTACAGAGCAATCGACAATCCACATCAATTCTGTTATATTTCCTTTCGCGCGCTTCCCCATATACCTTTACGGTATACATATTACCTTTCTCTACGGGGACAATTGTAAATTCCGGTTCCGAGAGATTTCTTATCCATTCACCATTGAGTTCACTTTCCCCAAAAGTATGAAAATAGTCAGATGTGTGACCATTACGAGTATCAAGAACTTGCATAGTTCTCTCGGTCACAACAGTTGTAAATGCTTTCGTCATCGCATCCATCTGAGCTTCATGAATTGCTCGCTTACGTGCCTCAACGGGGGATTCAGTCTCCGGAGAAAATATAGTCGCTTCCCCTCTTATTTTCTTGATGTCTCCTGCGTTAAGAGCAAGAGGCATCAAGAATAATAAAAGGATCAACAATTTTATATTACATAATTTCATGCTACTGGCTTATTTCTTTATTTTAGCATCCAATACGTCATTAACGAGATCTTTAAGACCTGTATTTTCTTTTGCCAATTGTTCGCGCACTGCTTCACGGGCAATCTGTCGTGCTTTATCACGACTATAATACATATCCACTTCTACTTCAAACTGGTATTTATCCCGACGATATATACGTACCACCGGGCGCACACCGGCTAATTTAGAATTAACAATAGCTTTACCCTCAGCAAATGCTTTAGAGACTGTCACACTTTCTTCGGGAGAAACCTTTTGACTTCTAATATCTGTTGAGAATGCTTCGACTAATTCCGTCTCGAGTTGCGATGCAATATCTTGTCTGGCAGCGAGACAAGCATACTTATATGCAGCATTTTTGTCATCTGTGCGGAAAGAGCCATGTCCGAAATAATATAGTTGTTCACCATCATCATCAAGTAAATTCTGCCTGATAAAGTTTTCTTCCATCTGTTCTGCCATTGGAAGGGAACCTTCAAAAACTGTCCATCCGCTTTTTTCGCGCTTTTTAGCTTCTGTTTTTGCCAGTTTCTCAGTTTTATGACGTTTTTTTACATCTTTCATCTTTGCTTCAATAGAACTCTGAGAGAACGAAACTAATGCACCTCCCAAAAGTAAAAAGAACAAAAGACTTACTATTTTTTTCATGTTAGATATATTATAATTAAAAATTAGAAAGTATAACCAACTCCAATGTTTAGATTTATATTATTATATTTATATGAACCTCCACCATCAATGCAGTTAACATAATTAAGACCTGCAATAAGATTTATGTGGTCGGAAACATTAATAATTGTTCCCAAATCTATTGCAAATCCCCAGCGGTAATTACTAACAGCTCCACCGGCTCCAAAATATAGATGAGTTTTAGAACCTAATTTTCTAATAGCACCAGCGGTTAAAGCTAAGGCTCCAACCTCATCTTCTTCATCCGCATATCCAATTCCTTTTACATACCATCCCCATTTCCCTAACTGTCCTATCTGACCTCCCATTAAGCCTCCTCCAAGGCAAGCACCAGTACCTGTATATGTATATGNCTCGTANCTANTTAGACTCCATTCANATCCTGAATACTTGTTAATGCTAACTCNGACATTTCCGATGACACTAATAAAACCGGTCATCTTTTTCAAATGCTTCATTTTGAATATAAGATTGGAGGAGTTATTGCCAAGTTTAAGGGTCTTCTCTCCCATTCCTGTGTAATATGACGTGAGTTTATTTAGTGTAATCGGCACCTCTATTGAAAAAGATCCGTCTGAATCGCTGANAGCTGAAGCACCTCCACCCGGAGCCATAATTTCTGCTCNAACTANNGGACNTCCATTTTTATCAACCACAAAACCGGTGTATGTTTTAGTGTTTTGAGCTGAAACTGCACTGATAGAAAACAATGCGCATAAAAAGACAAAAATTGNATACTTCATAAAAAATNTGAAAAAAGNTAATATTAATTTATNGGTGTTTCTTTATTAATCCGTTAAACGTCGGTTTCCAACCAATGGCATTAAAGCATCAGGGCAAGAAAAGGAAGGGGTTTGCTCTTTTGCTTCAACATCAAATGCACGCACTTTTACATTCTGTTTAAGTCTATCCCTAAGGTCGGCAAACGTAATATTTCCTTTGGTTTCCTGAAGTGCTTTAAGAAGGAAATATGTAAAATATCCGTGTTTTTGTTCATTATAAGCATTTGCCGCTTCCTCACCGGAACAGGCACTGAAAACTATCGTTTTCCCTTCCGGTTTTATATCCGCCTCACATTTCCTCACATATCTTCCCGACATCATCATTTGTCCGGTGCGGGTTGCTCCGCTAAAGCATGCGTCGAGAAAAACAGTGACACTCCGAGCAGGCAACTTATCTAAATGCGAATAAAATTTATCAAGTGCTATACATTCGTCGAAGTTATTAGCTCTGACATCAGTGGGTACCAGGTAACTCTTATTATTTGGTATATCAGGATTACCGTGTCCGGCGTAATAAAATATAATGTTGAGTTTATCGGGTTCCAATTCAGTGCGTTTTTGCAAATCTGTCAGTATAGTTTTCATCTCGGAAGAGGTTGCATCTTTTGTTATTTTCAAGTGCTCCTTGGATACTCCGAGAACTTTAATACAGTATTCACTAAATATTTGTCCATCTCTATGAGCAAAAGGAACCTTTTGCACCTCGGTGTTTTTATAATTTTCATTTGCTATAATAATTACATACGTATCAGGTCTTTTCAATCCGGTATCAGGAATATTTATATCCACATCACTCATTAACGTTTCTTCTCCATTAGCAATGGCAGCAGTGGCTGTTGTTGATAAGGGAGAAAGGTCTGGAGAAGGAGTATAGTTTTGTACCAATGTTGGCAATGACTTAATATCAACCGGAGCGGAATGCATTGAAATCAACGTATTATTTACTTCTTTAAGTTTCACGGCATCACTCGTTTGGCTATAGCAAAAAGCTAATGCTCTCGCCACATTTGCCGCATAAGGGGAGCTATCAAGCACTTTTTTTAAATGAGGTGCCGCTTTTTCATACAGTCCCACTGCGACAGCATTTGAAGTTCCGTTATTTTTAGCCTGAACTAAAGCCATGGTTGCCGCATTATAATAATTAAATCCCAAGTGACAGGCATAATCAAGATTTGTGGGCGACAAGTTCATCAATCTGGCGTAAGAACGCGCACCGTCCTCATAGCGTTTCATGCGTTCATACATTTTACCTTGATACTCCAATAGCCCTTTATGGTTTGGTTGTATGGCGAGTGCTTTAAGCAACATTGGCTCCATTTCCGTATCATTGCCATTATATCCGCAGGATTCAATACCTATTAGCAACAGATTCAAATTAGAGGGATATCGTTCGGAACCTTGATAACTAATATTGGCGGCATATCCATATTGTTTTGTTTCGTAATAGCAACGAGCAAGTCCTTCAAAAGCATTTTCCTGTGCACTGATATCTCCCGACTCAAGATAAGCTGAAAAATATTTTATTGAACGTTCATATTGACGCCGGTTATATAGGTTGGTTGCCGCCAGATTAGATAACGTTGAATATTGTTTGGAGCCTTGAATTTTATCTGCGTCCATACATTTTAATAAAGACACGTCAACATACGCACAAGCGAAATCCAAGACTTTCTCCTGATCGTTTCTTGCGGCGTGAAAATATGCTCCGTCAGCGAGTAAGGGGTATATTTCATTCAGTGTATTCTTACACTCGTTAAACTCCGGTGAATTGAAGGGAACCTGTTGACTTATCTCCGCATAAATTTTACTTGCATTATATATTGCTTGATAACCTTGAATGTCAGGTCTTCCGTTTGAGGCTTGACTTCTGAAAATATCCATTTGGTTACGAGCTGAAGCCAATGATGAATCTGATGACCTATCCATAACATAGCCATGAGAGTAGAATAATGTTGTCAGACTCAAAAGAAATAACAGGATGTTTTTCATACGATAACTTTAAAATTAAAAGGCGTCTATGAAAATCAGTGAAAGATTAATACGACGAAACTCCGCACCTTTTTCTTTAGAAACTTCAATATTGTTTTTATATACGACCTTCATATCCGAAAAAGATGGCAGATTTGATATTAAATTCTGCTGCAAGGCTTGAGCACGCATGAAAGCAAGTTGTTCATTAGAACGTATAGCGTCTTTTGAATTTACAGAAATGGTTGTTAAATTTCCATTAATGTAACACGGTTCCTCGTCAAACTCCCCTAAGGAACCATCATAGGCAATAACGCCGTTGATCGGTAGTGCATCTGCGGAGCCGGTGATATCTATTATTAACTTTTTACCCGGGACAATATATGGAGCAAACTCATTTGTAAATGCCTGTTGAATAATGCGAGCCAAAGACATTGCTGCAGGGGACTGTTCTATCCTGAATTTACCGGGGGCGAAATCCTCCTTAGCCGACCCTTCTCCATCTACTATATAAGTAAAATCCACATGGTAATTATTTATATTTCTACCCATATCATCTGAGGAAGACTCAATATGAGTCTCAACGTTGATAGTTGTATGGTCAGACAATAATTTATTTTTACGCGCTTCATCAAGAATACGGTTCTTAATATCATTAAGCATAACATCCTCACGCGATGACTGCATAATCAGATCAAGGGAGACAAAATTATTATCCGTTGTCAAAAAACTTAAATCCTGACCATCAAGATTGTCGAATATATAAGTTTTATTATTTGTAGGATTATATACTTGCACATAAATTAGTTCGAATTTATTTCCCGAAGTAAGAGTGAAAACGTGATTAGAAAACTGCAAGTTGTTGCCATCGCCAAAGCCAGCCATATCTTCAGAAGGTACCTTGAGATAAATATCATTTAATCCTCCAAGAGAAATAATCAAAGTGCCGTCGTTAGGATTATAGCGACCTAAAGAGACATCTGAGAAATTACCCAAACCGGCAGTCAGGGCTAACTCGCTTGCAACCTCGTTCATTAATAGAAGCCGTTGTTGACGCATGGTTTCCTCATTGACACGTTCACGATATTCCAATTCGGTTTCCCCGGGACGCATTTTTGTCCATTCACGCATTCGTTCTTCTACCATTTGGTTTAGCAGGAGACCATAATTAGGGGAAAACCCTTCAATTTCACGATATTTAATTGTTTTATTTCCTGAAGTAGCCAAGTAAAGATCTCCAAAACCATTCTTAAGGAATTTAGCCCAATTAAGGTTTGGTTCATATAATACCGGACGATCCGATGAATCATAAAGATTCACAAACATTACACGATTCCCATCTATTATCATTCCAACATAATTTTCATCAGGATGAAAAAATAAATTTTTAACTTGGCCTAAATTCTCAATTATATTGGTGGTGGATAAATCTACTGTAGAATATATTGTTAACTTTCCGTCTTCAGAAAGCATACCTACTTGCGTATTGCTCGGATTGAATGCGAATGAAGACGGAGAAGTGATGTCAAAAATTTTGCGAGTCTCACCTGTCGAAAGTGTTATAAGACGGGCATAATTAGGAGAAACAGTAATTGCAAGCTCTCCGTTTGGACTGATAATTAACGAATTCGGTGAATCAGAAATCTGAATCTCTCTTTCGAGTTCATAACTTTTGGAATTCAAAAATTTAATCTTGCCATTATCAACAACAGCTAACTGACGACTGTCAGGCATATAACATATTGCTGTTGGGGATATTAGACCTTTTATATCCGATTTAATCTTTCGTGATGAGTTAAAAGACTGAATTCTCACAGCCGAATTCCCGGGTTTCCCATATAATATTGCGAAAGAATAACCCGCAGGATTAATTTTAAGATCTAAAATTTTATTGCCGGGGGATGCTATTTCATATCCGCGAAGATTATAAGCTTTTTTATCATTCGTGAAGTATGTCGCAAAAAGATAATTATCAATTTTATCAGGTTCTTTTTCTTGCATGTAAGTCTGCATCTTATTGATGTTCAGACATTCGCCAAAGACTGCCATCCCGCTTCTCATGTACTCCAT
>WFLX010040128.1_pt1 | contig 11973 bp, 8 predicted proteins | sample 4967041 | NCBI WGS metagenome assembly WFLX01 (sample SAMN12857096, study PRJNA449069) | gut metagenome | isolation source: stool from male and female vole | host: Microtus ochrogaster | place: USA:Florida | collected 2017 | reverse complement strand
TAACATTTCGAGATTATTTACGAGGCGATTTTGAGCTTTTTGAGGGAGCGATGGGGATCCATCGTGACCGGGGAAAGAGAAAAAATCGACCGTAAAGAATCNGAAAGGTTAACAATGTGGGTAACATCATATATGGATTTAACATTTTGTAATAAGTTTAAACGACTTCATTATGTACCTCTTTAAAAAAAAGGTGCTCAAAAATATGGAGATCTACATTCAAGAATAACAATAACACTTATGATCCAAATCTAAGTTATCGATTTAATTTCAATAGCAATTTCAAAATTGATGTATCCCATGAATACGGATTTAGAAGTTGTATAAACCTTAAGCTAAATAAAGCTACTGAAAGTCTAATATTATGCACTTATGTGACTGGGGCTGATTGGCAACCGGTTACCCGCAGCTTAGTTCAAAATAACCAAGCGTCATTTAATTCCTTAGGAGATTCCGTTGTATACATCCCAGCTTATATGTCTAAGAATGACATCAAAACAATAGGTTATCCAATTATGCTATCGAAAGGAAGAATGTCTACATTCAAACCAAATATGAATNATNTTNAAACCGTTTATTTAANANGAAAATACCCAATAACAGGTAAGTGGATGAATGAATGGGCACCATTAGTTGGAGGCACTTTTGAAGTTTCTAATGATAGAGATTTTGAATCTTCCATAAATGTCCATTGTATTAATGAAATGCCGATTTTTTTCAATGAAATACATATTGAATTAGACAAACCTTACCGTTACTTTAGATATAAACCTAATAGCCAATGTTACACACCTTTAGCAGAAATTGAATTATATAATAACTTTATAAAAATCAATCCGATAATAGCTTATGGTGATGTCACAAATATCAACAACTGCATAGATGGTGATACATTCTCTAAACCTGATAATGAAAAAGGATATATGATAACTCTGGATTTAGGTCACCCAGAAATAATAACATCATTTCGTTATTTTCCTTGGAATGACGGTAATTTTGTTACATTAAACCATGATTACGAATTGCTATACTTCGATAAAAAGTGGATTTCTCTCGGACATAAAACAGCTAAAGATTACTACCTGTCATTTGATAATGTACCCCAAAATGCTCTTCTACTACTTAAAGACCACACATCAGGTAAAGAAGAACGACCATTCACTTATGAGAATGGTGAACAAATTTGGTGGTAACTCAAGCGACCGTTTTTTTTGAGATAATTTTTAAGGGCTGGCTTCTCTATACAGGGAACCCAACCCTTTTTCGTGTTATAAAAGGCATGTCAAAATTAAAAATCTCTTATTTTGCAATATACTGGTTTGAAATGAAATATCGCGTTTCATGCGCTCGTGCTGATAGATAGGATGCTTGCTCATGCTTACACATGAGGATAGCCCACAACCTGCCTCTGCTATGCTGCTACGGGTAGTTTTTATTTACACTGGAGACTTTTATGTCTCCATTTTGACTCAGAGGTTCTCCTTGATGTCATCACAGTTGGTGTCTCTAAGAGAATCTACGATTAATCTGTCCCGATCCCGCGCCGGCTCGCAGAGCCTGATGGATCTGCCTACGGAATCCTTTTCTATCCCGANTNGCACGCAGAGGTGCAGATGGGTAGAGATTTTTTTTAGGAAATGGATGAAGANGAATTCCNTCGNATTTTGCCGTCTGCCACACGCGAAAACGGTGAGAAACACGCAGAAACCGAGGCCGGGCTCTCGAATGGGTTTTGGGGGTTTTTGGGTGGTTTTCATGTGTGCTCTTGATGTCATCAGGTGGGCGTCGATGAGGGGGGTGACGGCGAATTTAAAAAAATTAAGAAATTTATTTGTGTGTTAATTATTAAAAGTGTATTTTTGAAAAATTTTTAGATGGAGCGCTTAGTGCCACGATAAAAATTGCCATAACCGATACCATGAATAAAGGTGTGAACAAAATATAAAACCAAAATACAATAAAATGAGTTATCTTAAATTTGATAAGAACCTACTCATCAACCTCGATCAGTCGCTGACAAAGGAGATGCTCCGCACCAACCAGGCCGGAGCTTATCACTGCACCACTCTTGTCGGATGCAATACCCGCAAGCAGCACGGCTTGCTGGTGATCCCTGTCCCCGAGCTGGGCAACAAGCCGCATGTATTGCTTTCGTCGCTTGATGAGACCGTGATCCAGCACGGCGCTCCCTTCAATCTCGGCATTCACCGCTACAAGGGAGGGGTGTACAATCCTAACGGACACAAGTATATCCGTGAGTTTGACTGCGAGAGCGTGCCCCGCATGACCTATCGCGTGGGCGGCGTGATCCTGACCAANGAGAAGGTCTTCATCTCTCAGGAAAACCGTATTCTTATTCGCTANACCCTGGTGGAGGCCCACTCAGAGACCATGCTGCAGTTCAGGCCGTTTCTTGCATTCCGCGAGAGCAACTCGCTGTGNATAGCCAACGATGCCATCAACCGCAATATCGAGCAGGTGGACAACGGTATCGCCACNTGNCTCTACAACGGNTTCCCGCATCTCTACATGCAATTCTCNCAGCCCTGCGAGTGGGTCAACGACGGCCACTGGTANAAGGACATCGAATACGTCAAGGATCTCGAGCGCGGAGTGCCCTATACCGAGGACCTCTGGGTGCCCGGCTATTTCCAGGTGCCCATCCGCAAGGGCGAGTCGATAATCTTCTCGGCCGGCATCGAACCCGTGGATCCGGCATCGCTGACAGGCATGTATGAGAAGGAGATCGCATCGCGCACACCCCGCACCAGCTTCTACAACTGTCTGAAAAANGCTGCCAAGCAATTCTATTTCAAAGATAAAGACGGCCACTTCATCCTGTCAGGCTATCCCTGGGGCACGGTCATCGCCCGCAACACCCTGATGTCGCTGCCCGGCCTGACCCTGGCCATCGGTCATGAAAAGGATTTTGACGAAATCATGGACACCACCGCCCAGGTGCTCCGCAGCTATATGACCACCGGCGAGACCGANCACCGCATCCATGGCATAGACCAGCCCGACATACCGCTGTGGCTGGGCTGGACCCTGCAGCAGTATGCCAAGAGCCAGGGCAAGGATGCCGCCCGCAGCAAGTATATGGGTCTGCTNGCCGATGTGCTCGACTGGGTGCTCGACAACGGCCATCCCAACCTGCGCCCCGACGCNGCCACCGGCCTGGTATCGACCTTGGGCTCGACAAGCCCCGTATCGTGGATGAATTCGATGCTCAACGGCCGNCCCGTGATACCGCGNACGGGCTATCTNGTGGAATTCAACGCNCTGTGGTATAACGCNCTGTGCTTTGCCGCCGAGCTCGCCGAGGCCGATGAGCTCCATGGCCGCTCGCCGNGCACGCTGGGCCGAGACNGCCGAGAAGATGAAGCAGCCCTTCATCGACACATTCCTCAACGGTCACGGCTATCTCTACGACTANGTCAACGGCACATACAGCGACCTGCAGGTACGCCCCAACATGGTGGTGGCCATCGGACTGGACTATTCGCCGCTCGACCGTCGTCAGCGCAAGGGCGTGCTGGATATCGCCACACGCGAGCTGCTCACCCCCAAGGGTCTGCGCACGCTCTCGCCCAAGAGCTACGGCTACCGTCCATTCTATCTCGGCTCGCCCGAAGAGCGCGAGCTCGCCCTGCACCAGGGCCCGGCCCGTCCGTGGCTCATCGGCTTCTATGCCGACGCCTATCTGCGTGTGTTCGGTCTCAGCGGCGTGAGCTACATCGACCGCATGCTCATCGGCTTTGAGGACGAGATGAGCCAGGGCTGCATAGGCTCGCTCTCGCAGCTCTACGACGGCAACCCGCCCTTCGCAGGCCGCGGCGCCATCTCACATGCCACAAACGTGGCCGAGGTACTGCGCACACAGCGCACAGTCAAACGTCTAACCCAAGAGCTTTATTAACTCATGAAAGCATTAATGTTTGGGTGGGAATTCCCGCCCCATATTCTCGGTGGTCTGGGTACCGCCAGCTACGGCCTCACCAAGGGCATGTGGGAATGTGGCGATATGGATATCACNTTCGTCATTCCGAAGCCTTGGGGAGATGAAGACAGAGAGTTNGCCCACATAATAGGCGCGTCNCAGGTGCCGGTGTGCTGGCGTGACGTCAACCGCGACTATGTGGAGTCGCGCATAGGCAAGGTGATGTCGCCCGACCTCTACTNCAAGCTGCGCGACCATATCTACGCCGACTTCAACTATATGCGCACCAACGACTTGGGCTGCATAGAGTTTTCGGGCCGCTATCCCGACAATCTCCTTGAGGAGATCAACAACTANTCGATTGTGGCCGGTGTNATAGCCCGCACGATCGACTTCGATATAATACATTCGCATGACTGGCTCACNTATCCGGCCGGCATACATGCCAAGCAGGTGACCGGCAAGCCCCTGGTGATCCACGTTCACGCCACCGACTACGACCGCTCGCGCGGCAATGTCAACCCCACCGTCTTCGGCATCGAGCGCGACGGCATGATCCACGCCGACCATATCATCACNGTGAGCAACCTCACACGCAACACCGTGATNGAGAAATANGGCATCGANCCNGCCAAGGTCACCACCGTNCACAATGCCGTGGTGCCCCTGTCNGANGAGCTGCTCAATGTAGAGGTGCGCAAGCCCAAGGANAAGGTGGTCACCTTCCTGGGCCGNATCACNATGCAGAAGGGNCCNGAGTATTTCGTNGAGGCAGCNGCCAAGGTNNTGAAAAACAANCANAANGTGCGCTTCGTGATGGCCGGATCAGGCGATATGATGGATAAGATGATCAATCTCGCNGCCGAGCGNGGCATAGCNGACCGNTTNCACTTCCCCGGNTTCCAGAANGGCAAGCAGGTNTACGAGATGCTCAAGGCCAGCGANGTCTACGTGATGCCGTCGGTATCCGAGCCNTTCGGTATCTCGCCGNTGGAGGCGATGCAGATGGGNGTGCCCTCCATCATCTCCAAGCAGTCGGGCTGCGCCGAGATTCTCAATAACGTGATAAAGACCGACTACTGGGATATCGACGCCATGGCCGACGCCATCAACTCGATAGTGTCGTATCCGGCCATGTACGAGACCCTGCGCGAGGATGGTCTGGCCGAAGTGGCCCAGATCACATGGGAGAAGGCCGGAAAGAAAGTGATTGACATTTATAAAGAGGTGCTCAGCCGGTATAATGGCTGATGGGCCCGACAACCATTAATAATAAAAGACAACAACAGATATGAAAGCCGTTTGCTTTAATTTCGAGATACACCAGCCGATGCGTCTGAAACATTACACGTTTTTTGACATCGGTAACGACCACTATTACTTCGATGATTTCCTCAACGACGACATCATCACACGCATAGCCGAGCGCAGCTACATACCCGCGGCCAACACCCTGCTCAAGATGATCGAGGACTCAAAGGGCAAATTCTGCTGCTCCATCGCCGTCAGCGGCGACGCCATCGAGCAGCTTGAGCAGTACGTGCCCGAGTTCATCGACCTGCTGAAGAAGCTCGCCGACACCGGCAAATGCGAATTCGTGGCTATGCCGTATCCCAACTCTCTGGCCTCGATCATCGACCCCGAGGAGTTTGCCAAGCAGGTGGAGGTACATGCCCAGAAGCTGCACTCGCTCTTCGGCGTGACACCCAAAGTGCTGCGCAACACAGAGCTTATCTACGACGACGATATCGCCCCGCAGGCCAAGGCCATGGGTTACAACACGGTGATGACCGAGGGCGCCAAGCATATCCTCGGCTGGAAGTCGCCCAACTATGTATATTCGGCGGTTTCGGCTCCTGATGTGAAGCTGCTGCTGCGCAACAGCAAGCTCTCTGATGACATCGCCACACGCTTTGCCGATACATCATGGAGCGAATTTCCGCTCACAGCCGACAAGTATATCGACTGGATCGCCACTACTCCCGAAAATGAGCAGATACTCAATATCTGGCTCAATCTCGAGGCCTTCGGCGGTATGCACCCGGCCGAGACAGGTATCTTCCAGTTTCTCGAGGCGCTGCCCCGCTTCGCCGCCGAGCGCGGCGTAGAGTTCTGGACACCGTCAGAGGCCGCCGCCAAGCTCAATGCCGTAGACTCACTGAGCGTGATGCACCCCATCTCATGTATCGACGAGGCCCGCGACCTCAGCGCATGGCTCGGCAACAAGCTGCAGAACGAGGCATTCAACAAGCTCTACTCCGTGGCCGAGCGCGTGCGCCTCTGCACCGACCGCCGTCTCAAGCAGGATTACTGGTATCTGCAGGGTGCCGACCACCTCTATTATATGTCGACCAAGCACTTTGCCGACGGTGCNGCNCACTCGATGTTCAGCCCCTANGAGACTCCGTATGCNGCNTTCACCAACTANATGAACGTGCTCGCCGACTTCCTGGTAAGGGTAGAGGAGCAGTATCCCGAGTCGATCGAGAACGAGGAGCTCAACGCCCTGCTCACCACCATCCGCAACCAGAGCCGCGAGATCGAGACCCTCAACAAGGAGCTCGCTTCGGCCCGCAAGAATGCCGAGCAGTATAACATCGAGCATGCCAATCGCGACACCGCTGTCAAGGAGGAGAAACCCGCCAAGGAAGAAAAGCCCGCTGCCAAGAAAAAGTGCGGCCGCCCCAAGAAAAAGTGATCTCATGCAGGATGGTACACGATCAGTATGACCACCTGCTTGAATAATATGTATCAGATGTCGGACCGGTCGGACAAGTCAGACCGGTCCGACTTGTCTGACATCTCACACTCTCTTACCTCATAACTCTGACTTATTACTACCTATGCGTATAGATTTCATCACAGTACTGCCGGAGATGCTCACCCCGCTGGTGGGGTGCTCGATACTCAAGCGCGCCCGGGACAAGGGTCTGGCCGAGCTCGTCGTGCATAATCTCCGCGACTACACCCTCAACAAGCACCGCAAGGTCGACGATTACCCATTCGGCGGCGATGCCGGCATGGTGATACAGGTCGAGCCTGTCGACCGGTGCATCTCTCATCTCAAGGCCGAGCGTGATTATGACGAGGTGATATTCACGGCTCCCGACGGCGAGACATTCAATCAGAAGACCGCCAACTCGCTCTCGCTGCTGAATAATATAATAATATTATGCGGACACTACAAGGGTATCGACTACCGCATACGCGAGCACCTGATCACACGCGAGATATCGATAGGCGATTATGTGCTCACGGGCGGTGAGCTGCCGGCTGCGGCGATNGCNGACGCGGTGGTGCGNCTNNTNCCNGGNGTGATCGGNGATGAGCAGAGTGCGCTCAGCGATTCNTTNCAGGANAANCTGCTNGAGCCGCCGGTGTACACGCGTCCGGCCGTATACAATGGCTGGGGTGTGCCCGACGTGCTGCTGTCGGGCCATCAGGCCAACATCGACAAGTGGAAATACGAGCAGGCCATGGAGCGCACCCGCCGGCTCCGTCCCGACCTGCTCGAATGATCTCCGGGGTGAGGGGCTGCTGCTCTGCGTTTTAGCGGTCGGTTGTAAATATCTGTATATTACGCTTATCAGGGTGGACTCAGGGGTCACATCAAGGAGAGAGCGACAGCGATTACGTCATCGAGAGCGTCGTCACCTCTATTGGCTCAGCTTAAAGTCTTCCGACCGCTATAATGCTCTGCGGCAAGTCGGCGCGGGGGGCGGTATGCCTTAATAAATGTTAATTAGTTTGGCATGGCGATTATTATGCCTATATTTGCAATCCAATCAAACAGTTAAACCATAACCTCTTGCAGGAATTGCGGTCTGGAGTCGCAGGCCGCGTATCACATCAACATGAAGTCATATTTACCTATCTCCGCAATATCATTGGGTATCGCCGCGCTCGCGTCGTGCAGTTCCCATGATTTCAGCGACAGTTATGACGACGGAGGCTCGTCGGAACGAAAGAATGAATACACACACCAATGGATAGAGCGCTACGGGGTGTTCGACTCCAAGCATGACTGGACCACGCTCCGGAGTGTCGAGGCCGCCATCTCGGGGGAGTTCGGCGACCGCCCCGAGACACGTATCTACAATGCCGACCCTGAGATCGGAGGCCATCTTATCGGCTACTCCCGCACTCCGGGCCGTCTCACGCTCGATCTGCCCAAGGATGCGGGGAGTGTTTACGCTACAGTGGCCGGCGGGGAGGGCGAGTTGCTGGCGGCCGGGGAGTTTGCCGTGTCCGACGGGCGTGTGGAGATCAGCAGCCGAGCCGTGCGCGAGCCCTCTTCAAGCCGTTCGGCCCATGAGGTTAGCTACTTTGACGCGATGGTGGTGTGCGAGGACCTGGGAGGCATCGGCGATTATGACTTCAACGACGTGGTGCTGGGCCTTCGTCACGTGGCCGGCACCAACACCCTCAAGATATTGCCCATGGCCGCAGGCGGCACCCTGCATGCCGATGTATATTACGGCGACGAGCACATAGGCGAGATCCATGATCTCATCGTGCCCGGGAGTGACAGCGGCGACATGCTCAATACGCGGAGTTTCGACCACGTGAGCCGGTTCTACAACGTTACCGTGCCGTCGGGCTTCACGCTGTCGTCCGACTGGAAGAAGATACGTCTTGCCGTTAAGGACGGCGGGGAGACCATCACCGTCACGGGTCCGGATAGGGCCGGCGAGGCCCCCCAGATGTTCTGTCTGGGCGGCGACTGGTACTGGCCCACCGAGACCACACCTGTGGACGAGGCTTATCCGGGCTTCGCCGCATGGACCACCTCGATGCTCAATGCCTCCTGGGCCGACAGCTATTCCTCGCCGTCGCGCGTTGTGATGTGGGATGTGTCTCAGGTCGTGCCCAACTGGTTTACGGGCACCACCGCCGACGGCACCACCTACAAGGCCCGTATCGACGGGGCGTCATCGGGCGTGGATGTGAAATCGGGCCAGATCTATTCGCTTGATCCCCCGACGTCGCTTGCCAACATGTTCAGCAACAATGCGCGCCTCACCACCCTGGATGTGGCTTCCGACCATTTCGATACCTCGCTGGCCACCACCTTCAGCTCCACCTTCTCGGGATGCTCGGGCCTGACCGAGCTCGACCTCAGCAACTGGGACACCGGCAACGTCACCACGATGCAGAATATGTTCTATGGATGCTCGTCATTGATGGATGTCAATCTGTCGGGTATGAATACATCCAATGTGACTGACGTAACGAGTATGTTCAGTGGTTGTGTATCACTACAGAATCTGAATATTTCAGATTGGGACATTAGTAATGTGACGAATTCCAGCAGCATGTTCTACAATTGNAAAAGTCTTGAGTCCGTGANGATGAATAANTGGAAGAANACCTCTGAGAGANCAGNNCTGCGCAGNATGCTCGCGTCATTGCCGGGCTCAGTGAATACACTTGTGATGCGTGACTGTGACTTCACCGGTACAACAGATCTCGGGGAAACNGTAGNCAATTACCNTTATGGTATATTTGAAAGCCGNACTTCGTTGACNACTCTTGATGTCACGGNATGNAAGACTNCTGATCTCAAGACTCTTTATGATGCGTTCAATAATTGTAGCAAAATAGAGACCATCACGGGAATAAATACCTGGCGGGTACCTAACGTCACAAGTCTGAAAAACACATTCTCCAGTTGCTCGGCACTCAAAAGTATTGACCTCAGCAACTGGGATACAAGCAATGTTACCGATATGCAGAATATGTTCAGTGGATGCTCGTCGTTGAAGGATGTCAATCTGTCAGGCATGAATACATCCCATGTCACGAACGTAAGCCAGATGTTCAATGGTTGTTCGTCACTACAGAATCTTGATATTTCAGATTGGGACATCAGTAGTGTTACGAATTCCGGCAGTATGTTCAATAATTGTACGAGTCTTGAGTCTCTTACAATGAATCGATGGAAATATTCATCTGATAATTCGGTACTGCGTACGATAATCTCATCATTGCCGTCAAATGTCAAGACCCTTGTGATGCGTGATTGTGATTTCACCGGCACCACAGATCTGGGACAGACCAGTGGCAACAATTATAACGCACTCTTCCATGGAAAATCATTGACAACCATTGATGTCACCGGATGGAAGACTCCTGACCTCACTACGATGAAGGAGATGTTTGGCAATTGTGGCCGTCTTGAGAGTGTTATAGGAATTAATGATCTGGACGTATCCCGGGTGACGAGTATGCGGAATATGTTCTATGAATGTGGTAATCTCAAATCTTTGGATCTCAGCAACTGGAATTCGCATAATCTCACCTCCATGACATTTATGTTCTACAAGTGTCAGTCTATCACCGAACTGAATATGTCTGGTATGGACACTTCCAAGGTAACTGATATGTCAAGTCTGTTCAATAGCTGTTACTCACTTAGGAATCTTGATATCTCAGGCTGGGATCTCAGCAATGTCACTGACTTTTCAAACATGTTCCACAGCTGTCCGTCGGACATCACAATCAAATGTTCAAGGGCCACACAGGCTAAGCTGCTTGAAAATAGAACAGGGCTTGGGTCCGGGGTGCAGTGGGTGATAGTTGACTGATTCAGGAAATCAATATCTCGACATGTATGGCAGCACCCGCCTTTGGGTGATTGCATGCTTATGAAAAATCTACCATAAAAATGCGGTGACATCATCGTCGATGCCGCCGCATTTTTTATTAAACCGAACATAAAAAACCGACGACATCACCGAGAGGCTCGGAGACTTCTATCGGTCGGTTGTAAATATCTATATATTACGCTTATCAGAGTGGACTCAGGGGTCACATCAAGGAGAGAGCGACAGCGATTACGTCATCGAGAGCGTCGTCACCTCTATTGGCTCAGATTAACGTCTTCCGACCGCTATAACTCGGAGAGGTTCTCGATGGTGTCATTACTGTTGTTGTCTAAAATTCCATATCATCGGCGTAAGTATATATTGTGTCGCGGTATGCCACGACAGTGACCTGATTGCGTGATATAACTGTGGCGGGAGGTGCGGATTGCCCCGATCGTATTTTTTCCCCCCGGTCGGAGATGTTTTCAGATATATTGGCTAATTTTGCAGCGATTGATATTATCTGTCTATCTGTTGATATATGGAAGTCGTCTAAACTGACATCGTTTCTTATTGAATTGTTCAAACTATTTTTTTGTTATATAGGTGATATGATGCGACGAGTGTTGATATTCATAATGATATTGTTGACAGTCGATAGTCTGGCGGCAATGGAGAATAACGGGTTACAGGGATTGTCATCCTCTGACACAATTATTGTTAGTAATAAATCGGTTAATGTCAATGATAAATCGGAGGATTTAATCAGTCGAAATCTTTTCGTGGAGTTCGGTGGGCCGTCGTTTGGGGTCGGAGTTGGTTATGATCAGAGATTCAGACCTAATTCTGTTTTTGGATTCCGCACGGGGGTATCGTTCACCAGCGGCTCATGGGATGATTCCGGATGGTTTGGCTCGTGGGATGGAGGATCATATACCAACGTGGATTTCAAGGGTGTGACCTTCCCTTTGGAATTAAATGCCATCATGGGCGGACGGGCCAGTAAGTTCGAACTCGGTATAGGAGCTACTCCATGTATTCTCCACAGGCATGAGACAACGTATGGGGGATGTCATCCCGCACATTCCGGCATTGATGTGAAGGATGGGGTGAGACTCAATATATTCGGTGCAATCAACATCGGCTATCGACTGCAACGCAGGAGCGGTTTTTTTCTCCGTGCGGGTTTTACATTTCTTATAGGTGATTTAAAGTGCTCGCCAATGGACGGCCTGATATTAATCCCGAATCTTGCCTTAGGGTATACTATCAGGTAAATTTATACTGACCATCCATACGTCATCCTTCCTGTCGCGGGGTCTCGTGCAGAGGGGCGGAGGGGCAGAGAAATTGTCGTGGTAATTAGGTGTCAACAGGCGGATTAGGGATAACCATGCTGCGAGGCCATGGCCACGGTTTTTGAGCGTTTTTCAAATGTTTTCGCGT
>WFLX010081367.1_pt1 | contig 11978 bp, 11 predicted proteins | sample 4967041 | NCBI WGS metagenome assembly WFLX01 (sample SAMN12857096, study PRJNA449069) | gut metagenome | isolation source: stool from male and female vole | host: Microtus ochrogaster | place: USA:Florida | collected 2017 | reverse complement strand
TTGATTATGAAGCTATAGAAAGATGCTTTACCTTTAAGCCATATTATTTGAAAAGTTGCTTAAAAGTTGGCAAACGTATATTTAGACGAGGCTATTGGAAACATCTGAAAGAGTTTGATCCTGACATTGTTATCGTAATGGCATACAATGTTGATGCACTATTGACATATCTATATAAGATACTATTCCATAAGCAATACAAAATTGTAGCTATTAGTGATGATAGTTATAATATGGTTGCAGAAGGAAATGATTTCAGCAAGCTTCACAAATTGTCAAGACGTTTGTTAGCACCACGAATGGATAATCTCATAATAGTAGAACAAAAGTCTGTAAACTGGCATATTGGTAAGAATGGAAAATGAATTTATTTCCCAATAACCGAAGATCCATTAAAGGCAAGGAATGAATATGAACGCTGTCTTACGATAAGTAATGAAATTGCGAAGAAAAATAGACTGATAGGACATAATGTGTTTTTGTTTGTTGGAAGACTTGTTGATATTAAAAATGTAAATACAATCATTGAGGCATTTGCTCATTTGGATCAGAATGAGAATGTATTGGTTATTGTTGGAGATGGGCAAGAACGGGAAACTCTCATGGCTCAGGCAGATTGCCTGGAGGCAAACGTGATATTTACTGGACGTCTTGAAGGATACGAANTATTTGCGTGGTATAATNTCGCGACTTGTTTTATATTGGCANGTTATCAGGAGTCTTTTGGTGCGGTGACTAACGAGGCCTTACTTGCTGGCTGTTGGTCAATCATATCAAACAAAGCAGGTTCACAATGTCTGGTAGAAGATAATAAGAATGGGTACACTTTTAATCCTATGGATGTGAATGAATTAGTACATAAAATGAGATTGTCTATAAAAAGACTTGAGGTATTGACCGATGTTAGATTAAAAGAAAACCTAATGTTGGTGGATTATCACGAAAGAATGAAGAATTTGATATACGAATTAGAAAACTCACACAAATTGTAGAGCAAAAAAAGAATATAGATTTTTTAATGTTATAAAAGAAAACGTATGCAGGCAATAATTTTAGCTGCGGGTATGGGCAAACGTCTTGGCGAATACACTAGGAACAACACCAAATGTATGGTGCCGGTAAACGGTGTTCCGCTAATAGACCGTGTACTTGGTCAGTTAGGCAGACTCAATCTTAATCGGGTTGTCATTGTAGTAGGCTATGAGGGCAGGAAACTCATGGAATATCTTGGCAGTGAACGTAATGGACTGAGGATAGAGTATATAAATAATCCTATCTATGACAAGACAAACAACATCTATTCTCTCGCACTCGCAAAACGACAGATGATGGAAGATGACACGCTTCTTCTTGAAAGTGATCTCATCTTTGAGGATGGCATGTTTGACCTCCTTATAGGGAACTCGTACCCCAATCTTGCACTCGTTGCGAAATATGAGCCTTGGATGGATGGTACAATGGTGCGTATTGATGAAGATAACAACATTGTTAGCNTNGTGCCCAAGGCGGTNTTTAATTATTCGGATGTGNATAAATANTACAAAACCGTAAACATATACAAGTTCTCGAAAGAATTTAGTACAACAAAGTATGTCCCCTTTTTAGAGGCTTATACCAAATCGGCCGGCAACAACGAATACTATGAGAATGTCCTTCGCATTATATCGTTCCTCAACTCGCATGACTTGAAGGCTCTCCCTATTACCAATGAAAAATGGTATGAGATAGACGACAAGCAGGATCTTGATATAGCAGAGACACTCTTCTCGGAACCTGAAGCACTGCTGAAGAAGTATTATACCCGCTATGGAGGTTTTTGGCGTTTCCCTCAGATGCTGGACTTTTGTTATTTGGTAAATCCTTATTTTCGCCGTTCTGGAATAGTGGATGAGCTGGAGGCAAATTTTCGTACGCTGCTTGGTGAGTATCCATCAGGTATGAAGGTTAATACGCTTCTTGCCAGCAAGTGTTGGGGCATCAAGGAAGAGTATGTCATTCCCGGAAATGGTGCGGCGGAGTTAATCAAGGCACTCATAGATAATGTTTCTGGTAGGTTTGGCGTAGTCCGTCCTACATTCGAGGAATATCCTAACCGTATTGACGAGGCAAATGTTGTGGCGTTTATTCCTCAGAATAGGGATTTTCGTTACGGAGTTGACGACCTCATGGAGTTCTTCGATAAGAATCCCGTTGAAACGCTTCTCCTCATCAACCCAGATAACCCGTCAGGCAACTTTATACCTATTGATGAGGTATGCAGATTGGCGGACTGGTGTGAGCAGAATACAGTGCGTTTGATCGTTGACGAGTCTTTCGTAGATTTCTGCGAACAGTGGGAAAGCTCGTCACTGATTTGTGACAGTTATCTGGAAGCGTATCCGCACATGGCAGTCATGAAATCAATCTCAAAAAGTTATGGCGTTCCCGGCTTGCGCCTCGGTATTCTTGCAAGTGCAGACGCACCACTCATTGCAAGGATGAAGAAACAGGTGAGCATTTGGAATATCAATTCCTTTGCGGAGTACTTCATGCAGATTTTTACCAAATATGAAAAAGATTACAGAAAGGCTTGTACTCGTTTTCTTGAAGTCCGTGCAGACTTTTTGGATGAACTTAGGAAAATTCCGTATCTGCACGTAATGCCAACACAAGCAAACTTTGTTTTTTGTGAGATATTGTCACCATATACTGCAAATGAAATAGCCCTTAAACTACTGAAAATACACAATATTTTGGTGAGTGCATGTGGTGCAAAGAAAGGAATAGTCCCCAACAAGTACATTCGTGTGGCGGTAAGAAGCAAATCTGACAATGACAGGCTTGTTGCAGCCCTTAAAGAAATACAGTCACAACTATGAAAATCATTTCAGAAGAACTTATACGCTCGCTTTGCATCTCTCCAAAACAGTGCGTGGATTGGATAATAGAGAGTTTTTCAATTAAGCAGGATGCGCAGTTGCCTGCCAAGATAAGTGTACACCCAGCAGAATACGATTTCTTCACTTCTATGCCCAGTCTTCTTCCTCGTCCCATTTGTGGTGGGAATGTTGTGGACAATGACATTCAATATTTTGGTATAAAAGAGGTTCATCGTATCGAAGGTGCTGTACCGTCGCTTGGAAGCGATATGATGCTGTATAATGCTTGTTCGGGTGAACTGCTGGCATTGGTGGATTGTGATTGGATTACAACTATGCGAACAGGAGCCGTGGCTGCAGTGTCGGCAAGAGTTTTACGAAAGAAAGATGCGGAAGTGTATGGTATTGTAGGTTTGGGAAATACGGCAAGGGCAACTTTGTTATGTGCATTGGAGGCCGAACCAGAAAAAAAATTCATTGTGAAACTTTTACGTTATAAGGATACTGCAGAACTGTTTATGGAACGTTTTAGGAATTATGATAATGTTATCTTTGAGGTGGTGGATGACATCAGTCGGATGGCATGTAGCTGTGACGTTTTTTTCAGTTGTATAACAAGTGCCAATGGGCTTTTAGTTAAGGATGAGCAGTCTTTTAAGCCGGGAGTGACTGTTATACCAGTACACATGAGAGGCCTACAGAATTGTGATACCACTTTTGATCGTGTATTGGGTGATGACACTGACCATGTAAAGGGCTTCAAGTTCTTTCATCAGTGGAAGGATTACAATGAAATAGGTGAAGTGCTCGCAGGACGAGATCTTGGTAGAAAGTCGGATGATCAGCGGATTATAGCCTACAACTATGGTATAGCACTTCATGATGTTGTTTATGCCAGTAAAATATATGCTATAGTAGCTCACAATCCGAATGTGCCAAGTGTTGATATCAAGAAAGAAACAGAAAAATATTGGGTGTAAAAATAAGACTAAAGTTTTTTGGGGATTAGGTATGATTGAAGACATGTCTCCAATTTGTGTAAGCGTCCTATTTTAACGTATTGTATATCTCGTTACAGTTCTTTACTTCTTAGGGTCATAGAAATATCTCNAATGATTNATNGTAAAATATTACTTTNTTAATTAAGTCAATGAANANTATCAAAGAATAATANTNAAAAACATCTTTAATGACCGNTAGGGCTAAATTNAACACTTATAATTTTATCTAAAATGAATGAAATTAACTTGGAAGAACTGAAAGCTTTGCAGCTCAAAATGTTATTGCATGTAGATAGTTTCTGCAAGAAAAATAATATAAAATATACCCTNACCTATNGAACTCTGCTTGGGGNTGTTCGGCATAAAGGATATATCCCATNGGANGATNATATTNATATTGCTATNCCCCGTTNAGATTATAATCGTTTTATATCTTTATATAATGGATCTCATCCTGATTATAAGGTAATATCTCATATTAATTGTACTAATTATGGACTTCCTTTTGCAAAGGNTCATAACTCTAAGACAATTATGCATGAATATATGTATAAACAGGATTGTTTTNGTGTATATATAGATTTGTTCCCAATTGATGNTATANGTTCATTGAAACAAATAGATATTGTGCTAAAATGGAAAAAGTATCTTAATGCAAAAAAGGCAGTCTTGGGCAGAAATAGGTCTGTTACTAAAAATTGTATTATTGCTCTTGGAAAAATTGCTTTATGTTTTACGTCTGTAAAAAGAATAGTGAAAAAAATAGTAAATGTATCAGCTCAGTTTTCCTTTGAAGAATGTGAGAAATGTTGCGTCCTATATTCTTCTAATGCATATAGAGAGATAATACAAAAATCAATCTTTGATGAAATGATAGAAGTGGAGTTTGAAGGATATAAGTTTCCAGTCCCGAAGGACTATAAAAGATATTTGACATCTTTGTTCGGAAACTACATGGAGTTACCACCTATAGAAGAACGCATTAGTCATCATACATTTAAGGCTTGGTGGAAAGATATATCTTAATAGACCCGACAATGACTATATAATGATTCTTCCAATAGAAAAACAAAATATACACTTAGCAGAAATATATTTGTTATAATAGAAGTGAGTATGAATCGTTCTGTTATCCTTTTTATCCTTCATCTTCCGCCACCTGTGCATGGTGCGGCTATGGTGGGAAAGTATATTCATGATAGCAAAGTTATCAATGATGCTTTTGATTGTCATTATATAAATCTTACGACAGCAAAAGATTTGACAGACATAGGTAAAGTCGGATTGCGAAAATTGCGACTATTTATCGAACTATTGTGGAAAATACACAAAGGCATAACTAAACTGAAACCACAGCTCGTATACGTTACCCCTAATGCATGTGGTGGGGCTTTTTATAAAGATTTTGTTGTGGTACAGATGCTAAAGTTTATGGGGTGTAGGATTGTAGTGCATTATCACAACAAGGGAGTAGTTAGACGGCAAAATAATATACTTGATAATTTTTTATACCGTCGATTTTTTAAAGGTATAAAAGTCATTTTACTTGCAAAGACTCTTTATCAAGATATAAAAAAGTATGTTAGTATGGAGGATGTATACATCTGTCCAAATGGTATACCGGAGACTTTACATATCCAATCGATAGATGAACGTGTTAATCAAATTCCACATTTATTGTTTTTATCTAATCTTTTGAAGAGTAAAGGTGTGCTTGTGCTGTTAGATGCCTGCCAAATATTGAAAGATAAGGGATATGATTTTGTGTGCGACTTCGTGGGAGGAGAGTCGGATGAAATAGATGCGCAACGTTTTACTCTTGAGGTTGAAAAGCGTGGTGTCGACAATCTTGTAATATATCATGGTTGCAAATATGGTGATGAAAAAGAAATCCTTTGGCGGGAGGCTGATATATTTACATTTCCTACATTTTATAATAATGAATGCTTTCCGCTTGTACTTCTTGAAGCAATGTCACATAGAAAAGCTTGCATAAGTACAAAGGAAGGCGGAATACCGGATGTTGTCAAGGATGGAGAAAATGGATTGATATGTCAAAAACAGAATGCTAAATCTCTTTCTGATTGTATTGCACGTCTTTTGGATGATAAGGATTTGAGGTTAAAGATGGGAGAGGATGGATATAAAAAGTATAAACAAAACTTTACACTTTCAGCATTCGAAGTTAAATTCAAACAGATCTTAATGGATTTGGTTTAACATGTTAAGACTCAAAGACCTTGCCTTTGTTGAAGATCGCAATGCTTTGTCACGTATTCCTTGTGGCAAGGTGTTGATAAACACTATAAATGCACATTCGTATAATACGGCGCAGAAGGATGTATTGNTTGNTGAGGCGCTACAGAATGGNGACTATCTGATNCCCGACGGTGTGAGTATTGTTAAGGCTTGCCGATGGATAGATGCGAAGTCGAAGCCAACAGAGCGCATAGTCGGTTGGGACTTGTTTGAGTGGGAGATGGAGAATACCCTCCGTAATCATCAATATAGAGAATTAAGGGGATATGGTAATAGCTGTCTACGTGTCATGTTTATGGGGTCATCTGACGGTGTTCATGTATTGATATGTAAGCGTATGGCGGAGGTCTATCCGCAGTGGGAGGTTATAACATATGTTGCATAATCATAAAAAATCAAGATCGATATGACAATAGAAAAAGACGGATGTTTGCTCTTTGACGGATATAAGCTTATTAAGGAAAGCCTTGACTGTGTGCCAATGAACGGAAGATATGTGGTAAATACGGTTAGTCCAAACTCATACGGCATATCAGTGAAAGACCAGGACATGAACGACGCTCTGAAAGGTGCTGACTTTCTTGACTTGGACGGAGTGTATTTCGGTTGGCTGCCATGGTTTCGCGATGGTAAGAAAGCGAAAAGAATCACAGGTTGGGATTGCTTTATGTACTATGCCAACAAACTGAATGGAATTGGGGGGAAAATGTTCTTGCTTGGTTCCACTGAGGATACGTTGACAAAGATGAAAGACAACATGGGGAAAGAATTCCCGAATGTCAAGGTGGAGACATACAGCCCACCTTACAAACCTTCATTCAGTGATGAGGATAACCGCAGAATGCATGAGGCTATCAATGCATTTAAGCCGGATGTGCTGGTTATAGGCTTAACTGCTCCTAAACAGGAGAAATGGGCTTATCAAAACAAACATTATTGTGATTTTCATGTCAGCATAGCTGTCGGTAACGTGTTTGATTGGTATGCAGGGAATACCAAGCGACCAAACTTGTTTTGGCAAAAGATAGGTATGGAATGGTTGGTGAGAATATTCTACAGGCCTGAGATATTCCGCCGCAACATCGGCAATCAGATGACTTTTTTCCTCCATCTGATACTTGACTTGCTACACATCAGAAAGTTTAGCAAGAATACGCCTGAATTGAGAAAATGTAATTCAGAGTAATAACAATATTTATTTATCGGAAATGATTAAAGCTGCAATTATCGGATTGGGTAAGATGGGCATGAGCCATGCTGCAATCCTGGGAGGACTCCCGAATGTAGAGCTTGTTGCCGCCTGCGACATGGACAGTCTGTTGCAGAGTGCATTCAAGAAACTAACAAAGATCCAGATGTACACCGACTACAAAGAAATGATTGAGGAGGTGAAACCGGATTGTGTGTATGTGGTGACTCCGACGAAACTTCACTATGATATGGTGATATTCGCATTGGAGCATGGTTGCCACGTATTCTGCGAGAAACCGTTTGCATTGACCGTGGAGCAGGGTGAGAAAATGGTGGCTATGGCTAAGGCTAAGGGATTAGTGAACCAAGTAGGCTATCACAATCGCTACATAGGCACGTTCAACGAAATGAAACGTCTGTTGGCTGAGGGCGTCATCGGAAAGCCATTTCACTTCATGGGTGAGGCTTACGGGCCAGTGGTTCTGAAGAACAAGGGCGGTACATGGCGTAGTGACAAGAGGAACGGTGGCGGTTGCATAGAAGATTATGCGGCTCATGTGCTGAATCTAATCAACTACGTCACTGGCAGTAACCTTGTGGATTGCAAGGGAATTCAGATGCCGAGCATCTTCAGTAATGAGGTAGATGATGCTGTTTATGGTTCGCTTTATCTCGCAAATGGATTGAAAGGTCAGATTTCAGTGAACTGGAGTGATGACACTGTAAGAAAGATGACAACTTCGGTGAAGATTGAGGGTGATGGAGGTAAGTTAGAGGCTGATGCAACCACACTGAAGGTTTATGTGAAAGAGGACAAACCGAAGTATGGTTTTGAAAAAGGTTGGAACTTCAGATATATCACAGACGTGACACCACAGGTGGACTTCAACCTGAGAGGTGAGGAATACACAACTGAGAGTGCTGCTTTCATCAACAGTATCGTGACAGGCAAGGTGGACGAGAGAAATTCTTTTGAGACAGCTTTACAAACGGATTATATAATCAAAAAGATGGAGGAGGACGCACAATGATGGACAGAGTAATATTGGGTGACAATCAATTTTTTGCGGTTAACCACCTTTCGGACGAGCGTAGCCGCGCCCAGGCAATTAGATTCAAGGAAGACAAGGCGATTATTGATGTGCTTGAGAATGCACGCGCATGTAGTGTCAATACATTCATGTGTACTACTCATGACCGCATCGCCAATATCTGCAAGTATATGCGTGAGAGCCCCGAGGTGTATAAGGATTTCAAGTTTCATCCTTGTATGCCGTATGCTCACAAGTATGCTAATGCCGTGACCGAACTCGGAATACTTGGTACTCTTAAGGCTTATATTCCAGGCAATATCCTCGCCGTTACAGGCAAGGCGGGATTGGCTTACATGCGCAAAGACTTCCCGACCTTGATGGAACTACTGATTGATGCTGAGATGAAGATGTTTGAGGGCATGAACACGCCTGTAATATTCTTACAGAATGTGATCGTTGACCTGCTGATGGGTCTTGGTATGGACGAGATTTTCACTCATTATGCCGAGTATATCAAAAAAAAGTATAATGCTGAGCCGGGATTCATCACAATGAATATGCCGAGGATGGTGGACATGTGTGAGCGTCTGGGAATAGAGAATCCTATCATTTGTTCGTCTATCAATAAGATAGGTTTCCGTATGAGTGGAAGTATCGAAGAATATGAGGAATATCTGAAATCCGATCGCAAGTTCCGACCGATGGCCATGCAATGTTTGGCAGCAGGTGCATTGAAACCTCAGGAGGCTATAGAATATGTGACAAGATTCCCGAAGATTNAATCTGTACTGTTTGGTGCGTCGAGTAAGGAGCATATCCANCNGACAAAGGACTTGATAGAAGAGGGGTTTGCAAGACATTAAATGCTTATGGTTGATATTTTTTATCAATTCATATAGTTGCGATAGGTAATAAGTTGCCATTGTTAGTCGGCATATCGGATGCTGACTGGCAATGGCTTTATGGCTGTAGAGTGGTTGCATGCAGCGTTGGGAAGTGTCCTGCTCAACTTAAATATTCATCTATCTTTGCACTTCTATCTTGACAGCTCACATACATAATTGCNCTTGTAGGTTGATTCTATAGAAATTTTAGCGAATACTAATAATTGNGGATATATTTTTNCATCATGACATCAAAAGACTTGTAAAAATCATCTGTAATACAAAATAATATNCGTAACATTGTCCTNGGTGAGTATAGNNTTTATTGTTTGTCTCTTAATTGNATNCTATATGGTTACAATAATTTTCGNTAAATATCCCATTTATATATAATTATAATTCATCGAACTCATGTTATAATAAAGGTAAGAGCGTATGCTTAATATTCTTACTTATGGACCGCATAAGTATTCTCAACGCAGATATTCACAATATAAGCTCAACAGACTTACTGGTGTGTCTGCGTAATGGGGTTTTGATAACTCCCAATGTGGACCATTTGGTGAAGTTGCAGAAGGACAAGGAATTCTATGAATTGGTCAGGCAGGCCGACTGGGTAGTCTGCGACAGCCGTGTCCTGTATTTTTTCTCNAAGTTATTGAGGAAATCCTTCAAGGAAGCAATCCCCGGCAGTAGTTTTTTCACCTCCTTTTATATGTATCATAAGGATGATGAGAATTGCAGAATCTTTTTGCTCGGCGCTATGGACGGCGTGGCCCTTAAGGCTATGGATAACATTAACAGGAAAGTCGGCAGGGATATTGTCGTCGGTGCCTATTCTCCCTCTTACGGGTTTGAGAATAAGCCGAAGGAGAACGATGATATATACAGGATGATAAACGGGAGTGGGGCCAATGTCGTTTTGGTCGGATTGGGCTGCCCCAAGCAGGAGAAATGGATATTTGCCAATAAGGCCAATATGCCGGGAGTTGACATCTGGATGGCGTTGGGTGCCACGATAGACTTTGAGGGCGGCAGGATAAGACGTGCCCCCGAATGGGTTCAGAAGTTTGCGTTGGAGTGGCTCTTCCGTTTTTTGATGGAGCCGCGGCGCATGTTCCGCCGCTACTTTATAGATGACATTAGGTTTTTCTGGTATTTCGGCAAGCAGTTGCTCGGGGTTTATAGAGACCCTTTTGGCAAGGTAGCTGATTAGTTTCTGTGTGTTTATGACAGACATGAAATGCTTTGAGTTTATAAGGATAGCCATAGCTGATGTTTACGATGGCACATTGCACTTGGACGACGCTGATTGGCAGTCATTGTTCGAGTATTGCAAACGTCAGGCCTTGGTCGGTATCGGCTTCTCCGCCGTTGAGAGGCTGCACGATCTGGGTGTGGAGTGCCCGTCCGCGCTCAGGATGCAATGGCTTTCATTGGCAATGTTTATAGAGCAGAGAAACAGGCGCATGAACGTCGTCTGTGGGAAAGTGTCCTCTATGTTTGCCTCAGACGGTTTCATGTGCTGTGTGCTGAAGGGTCAAGGCAACCTTCTTAACTACCCTGACAATCTTGCTTACAGAAGACAGTCCGGTGATATCGACTTATGGGTTTTGCCCGAGAGTATGGCGGACGCAGTACGTACCACCATATCATACGTGTATAAGCATTCCCATCCCCCCACCGGCGCAATCTATCACCATATAGAGATGCCCATGCCTGGTGGTGTGGATGTGGAGGTGCATTACCGTCCGGGCTATTTGAGGTCCTTCTTGCGCAACCGTCGCCTGCAACGTTGGTTTCGTGCCAATGCCGTTTGTTGCATGGATAACCGTTCCGCATTAGGCTTCTCCGTTCCCACCGTGTCCGTGAATGTGGTTTACCAGCTTGTACACCTGTTCTCCCATGTCTTTGAGGAGGGTATAGGGTTAAGACAGTTTCTTGACTATTATTTCACATTGAAGAGGTGGTATGATGATAGCATTGATGGTAGTGTCGCCGTCATGTCCAAGGAGGATATAATGTCGTTGCTTGAGTCTTTTGGCCTGGCAAGGTTCACCGGTGCCGTCATGTGGGTGCTTCAACGTGTGTTTGCCCTGCCCTCTGCCTTGCTGTTATGTCCTCCAGACGAGAGGCGTGGCCGTCAGTTGCTTGACGATATAATGTCCGGCGGCAATTTCGGTCATTACGATAGTCGTGATGTCGAGATGAAGCATGGTGGTACCGTTAAACATGGCCTATGGAAGTTGAATCGTGTCATGCGACTGGTGAGATACTATCCTGAGGAGGCTTTGTGTGAACCGGCATTTAGGCTTTATCATTTGTTTTGGAGGTTGTTGCATTAGGGTATCCCACATTCGCGTATGTTTTTTTACGACAAGGATACAACTCCTGGTACATTCAATCATGGAATTCATTAGCCTTTATAGTGTCCAAAAATCTATGTGAAAAGTTGGTGTGTTCGAATTGATATGCCCTCGAAAGTTTTTCGTCTAACTTTCGGGGGCATATCAATTTAAATAGGCATACATGTATTTACATCGAAACTTTTTATTAAATTTACGCTCCTTGCACTTACAATAAGGGTGCCATATAAAGCGGAAGATAGGTGACATCACCCTCTACCTTGTAATCAGCAGCATGCATAACAGTAGGAGTGGTCATAAACTTTCCGAACTTTTTCATACACTTCGTTATGGAAGATAACGTATAGTTCTTGCCGCTCTTGACTTCTATCGGACGGATATTGTG
>WFLX010306842.1_pt1 | contig 11980 bp, 13 predicted proteins | sample 4967041 | NCBI WGS metagenome assembly WFLX01 (sample SAMN12857096, study PRJNA449069) | gut metagenome | isolation source: stool from male and female vole | host: Microtus ochrogaster | place: USA:Florida | collected 2017 | reverse complement strand
CATCGGGGTCATCACCGGCGTGTGGCGCGAAATTTACACTCATACAATATTATATGAAACTTTTAGAGCAGATTTTGGAAGAGCTGGGCGCGGACACATTAAAGTCCTTTTCGGTGGTGCCGGGGTTCGGCGGATATTTCAGAAGCGTAAAGGGCGTCGTCGAGTACACGCCCGAAAAAATCGTACTTGCGCTTAAAAAGAACAGAATTACCGTGCAGGGCGAAGAACTGACCCTCGGCAAGTACTTTGAGGAAGATTTGCTTATCCGCGGCAGCATTACGGGGGTTAACATTGACTAAATATACTCAAATCTCCGTAGTCTGCACTGCCGAAGCCGCCCTTAAAAAGCTGAAAAAAGCCGGAATAGGGGTGTACAACTGCAAAAAATCGGGCGCAAACTTCCTGTTCTGCGTAAAAGATAAAGACCTTAAAAAAGTTTTTGCAATTTTTGCCAAGCCGTGTTATAATATTACGGTAGAAAACCTCGGCAGACGCGCGGGCTTTTTAAAAGGACTGGTAAACCGCATAGGACTTGCGGTCGGCGCGTTTATATTCGTAGTTGCCGCGGCTGTTTCCAACTCGTTCGTTTTCAAAATAAACGTGAGCGGCAGCGGAAGCTATCTCTCGCCCGAAGTCAGGCGCATAATTTACGAGGCCGGCGCAAAAGAATTCAGCCTCTGCGCAAAATTCGACGCGCCTGCGGCGACGGGCAAAATTCTTGCCCTTCCCAACGTGACCTTCTGCAATATCCAGAGGCGGGGCAGTATCCTGACCGTGGACGTTCAGGTGGACGAGGAGCATACCGGCAAAGCCGAGCTTACATCCCTTGTTTCGGACAGGTCAGGCGTTGTTGAAAACATAGTCGCAATCTGCGGCACCGCCCGCGTCAAAGAGGGCGACAGGGTAAAAAGCGGCGACACGCTCATTTCCGCCTACACAATAGTAGGCGAGGGCGAGGACGAAAAACGCGTGGACTGCCTTGCGGCAGGCTATTGCGAACTGCGGTGTTCTTCGAGCTTCGAATACGCCGCGAAGGAAGAATCGGACGAAAACCTTCAGTCCGCTTACGCGCAGACACTCTTATACGCGGAAAATATCCTTTCCCGTAAGCACACCGTAAAGCAAGCGGACGACGGGGTTATATACGTAATAGAATTTACCTATTTGCATAAGTTAAGTATAAATATCGGTTAATATATGCTTGAAAGATATGAAAAAAAGGTCGCGGCCGGCAGCGTGGACAAGTTGCAGAAAGTCGTCGGCGCCTTTGACGAAAACCTTAACGTTATAATGCGCGAACTGGGCGTTATAATCCGCGTGGACAACCTTGACTTTATAGTCGAAGGCTCGGAGGAAAACGCGGCGAAAGCGGTGTCCGTTTTAGAAAGTCTTTTAATACTTGCGGAAAACGGCGAGGCGGTGGACAAGAGCAGAGTTTCCTACTGCGTCGAGCTTGCGCACGATAACAAAGCCGGCGACATTACAAAGCTTTCGTCCGATACCATCGCGGTAACCTACCGCGGCAAACAGATAAAGTGCAAGACGGTCGGACAGAAAAGATACGTCGACGCAATCAAAAAAAGCGGCGTGACTTTCGGTATCGGTCCCGCCGGCACGGGCAAGACTTATCTTGCCGTCTGCCTTGCGGTACAAGCGATGAAGCAGAAGCAGGTCGAAAAAATCATTCTCACCCGTCCCGCGGTCGAAGCCGGCGAAAAACTGGGCTTTTTACCCGGCGATTTGCAGACCAAAGTGGACCCGTATCTTCGTCCTTTATACGACGCCTTGCAGGAAATGCTGGGGCTTGAAAACTACACGCGGCTTATGGAGCGCGGCTCTATCGAAATTGCGCCGCTCGCGTATATGCGCGGCAGGACTCTTTCCAACGCGTTCATAATTTTGGACGAGGCGCAGAATACCACGCGCGAACAGATGAAAATGTTTCTGACCAGATTCGGCGACGGCAGTAAAATGGTGATAACGGGCGACGCTACGCAGGTCGACCTGCCGGACGGCAAATCGAGCGGTCTCGAACACGCCGCGCGCGTCTTAAAAGACGTGGACGGCATTGATATAATATACCTTTCCGATAAGGACGTTGTCCGCAACCCTCTGGTTATGAAAATAGTCAGAGCTTACGATGCGGACGTCAAGAGGAGGACTCAATTTGAAGGTAACAAAACTGAACAATAAGGATATTTTAAAGAGCCTCGCCGCTTTCATAATGGGAACGCTGGGTTTAGCCGTTATTGTCCTTTTGATGATAATCTTAAACGACGTAACCGGCGGCGGTAAACCTGAACTGGCGACAAGCGCTTTTATCCGTGAAAATTACAAGAGCTTGCTTTTGGTTGCGGTCACTTTTATAGTGCTTGCCGCAATACTGTACTTTTATTTCTTTTTTGAAAACAAGTACGTTTTAACCAAGCTTTCAAAGATAATAGAAATATTTTTACTGCTATATTTCGGAATGATGCTTTGCTATATTATCGGTAAGTATCTTTCGGTCATAGCGCGTCCGCTGGCGTTCGTGGCGCTTATGGCGGCAATGCTTTTCAGAAGGCGCGACAGCATATTTATCAACACGGTTTTCGCGCTGATAATGCTTATTTTGGACAGGTTTACAACAATAACCGGTTTAGGCGCAGACGGCGTACAGAAAATGTACGACACGTACACAAGTTTCTTCTGCAATTTCTGCGGCGGAATAGTCGCAATCTTCCTGTGCCGCCGCATTAAGACGAGGATAGCCGCCGTATTAATAGGCGTATCGTTGCTTATTCCCGTCGAAGTAGTAAATTTGGTCGTGCATATTCCCGTTGAANNAATGTCCGCGNACGAAATANTTATANATCTTTTACACNNCGNACTTAACTNCGTATTCTCGGTAATGCTGTTTATGCTGCTTNTGCCCGTGTTCGAGTGGATATTTGCCGAACTCACCGTTTTCAGGCTGCGCGAACTGACAGCCGACGACGCTAAAATTATAAAGAGATTAAAATCTCAGGCGCCCGGCACCTACAACCACAGCGTGGTGGTGTCGCAGCTTGTCGAGGCCTGCGCAAGGGAGATAGGCGACGACCCCGAGCTTGCGCGCGCCGCGGCGTTCTACCACGACGTGGGCAAACTTAAAAACCCCGAAATGTTCACCGAANACCAGTCNGAATACAATTTCCACTCCGAACTCACCCCCGAACTTTCGGTGGANATAATCCGCTCGCACNCAAGAGACGGCGCAAAACTCATAAAGCAGAACCACCTGCCCGAATTTTTTGCGGACGTCTGCGTACAGCACCACGGCACTCTNCCCATAAAGTATTTCTACGTAAAGGCGCTTAAATTGAGCGACGGCGAACTGAATATCGAAAACTATTCCTACGCGGGACCCGTGCCTACCACAAAAATCGCAGCGATTATTATGATTGCCGACGCGGCGGAGGCAGCTTCGCGTTCCCTTCCCGACCGCTCGCCCGAAAAGGTTGAAGCGCTTGTAAGAAGCCTTATCGAAGAAAGGCTCGACTTGGACCAGTTCAGCGACTGTAACATAACCATGCGCGAGTTGTCCGTAGTTAAGAACACCATAGTAAACCAGCTTACCGGCGTATACCATTCGCGTATAAGCTATCCCAAACTCACCGTTTCAAAGAAAAAGTAGTATGAACGACTTTAAAATTTATTGCGCCGATTGCGACTTTTCCTCGCTCGCGCAGGCGTTTTGCGGCGAGGTTGAAAGCGACTGTACTTTGTCGCTCGAAATAATTTTTACCGACGAAGAGGGCATACGCGAACTCAACTCGCGTACCCGCGGCGTGGACGCCGTGACCGACGTTTTAAGCTTTCCCTCGCTTGACGGCANTTTAGGTAAGCNGCTTGAAAAAAGTAATTNTCNCGCNGACGTCGACGAGGAAGGCAANCTGTTTATAGGCAGTATCGCGATATGTACCAAACGCGCCGAAGAACAGGCGGAGGAGTACGGACACAGCTACAAGCGCGAGCTTTTCTATCTCGCGACCCACGGCGTCTGCCACCTTTTGGGTTACGACCATATGACCGACGGCGACAAAGCGGCTATGCGCGAAGTTGAAGAACGCGTTTTGACAAAAATAAATATATTAAGATAATTAGCGTCGGAAAAAGCAAGGGCGGATTCATTTCGCCCGTTAAGCTTTTTCACGACCATAGCAACATCGCTGCAAAGATTTTGCGTAGCAAAAGATTTGAGCGAAAGGAGTCTTATGAACAGCGGTTTCGTAGGAGTTATAGGCAAAGCTAACGCCGGCAAAAGCACCCTTATAAACGTTTTGGTTGGCGAAAAAGTTTCAATCGTATCTCCCAAGCCCCAGACCACGCGCGACGCGATAATGGGCGTTCTGACCAAGCCCGATTACCAGATAGTTTTCGTGGATACCCCCGGTATTTACAAGGCGAAGAACAGACTTTCGGATATGATGTCAAAGACCGCCGAAACCGCGGCAAAGGACGTAGATTTTATTCTTTTCGTCCACGACGGACACGCCGGAATTACCGACGACGATGTCGCGCTTATGCGCCGCTTTTTGCAGGGCGGAACGCCTATGGCGGTAGTCTATACCAAAATAGATATAATGCCCAAGGAAAATATTCTGGGCGACGTTAAAAAACTGTACGAAAGCGGAATAACCTGCGATATACTGCCCGTTTCCGCGCGCAAATACACAAACGTTGCAAAGCTTGAAAGTTATCTTGCCGGAAAAATGCCGCAGGGCGAAAAGGTTATCGCCGAGGACATGGTCACCGACAAGAGCGAAAAATTTATGTGTTCCGAAATCATGCGCGAGAAAATTCTGCTCAAATTCGGACAGGAAGTGCCTCACGGAATAGCGATAGTAATCAATGTCTTTGAAAGACGCGAAAACGGCACTTACGAAATCAATCTCGATATCGTCTGCGAAAAGCAAAACCATAAATCTATTTTAATAGGCAAGCAGGGCGGGGCGATAAAGGAAGTAAGCTCCTTCGCGCGCAAGGATATGGAAAAGCTTTTGGGCGCAAAAGTCTTTTTAACTACCTACGTAAAAGTGAAAGAGGACTGGCGCAACCGTCCGAACCTGTTAAAAGATTTGGGTTACGATAATTAAAAATGCATAAGTCATTTTAAATAACATAATTTACAAAATTTTACCCACACTGATATTAAAAGGAGTGTGGGTATGAAAGAAAAAGACAGAGACGCAGCCGAACTTGCCTGGAAGATGTTTGAAAAGACGGGCAACGTAAGCTATTACATGCTCTATCAACGGCTTCACGGCAAGGAATAATTACTTAATGGAATTAGTGGTTAACGCGCTGACTCTCAAAGCGGTGGACTACAACGAAAACGACAAAATTCTGACCCTGCTCACCGCGGAACTGGGTAAAATCACCGCGGGCATAAAAGGGGTAAAAAAGGCGGGCGCAAAGCTTAAATTTGCCGCCCAGCCTTTTTGTTTTGCGGAATTCGTGCTAGCAAAGCACGGCGATAAATACACCGTTATAAACGCAAGCGAGAGCGAAAGTTTTTACGATTTGCGTACCGATATAAACAAATTTTACGCCGCGTCGTCCGCGGCGGAGGCGGCTAACGCGCTTACATACGAGGGCGACGAGTGCCGCGAAATTTTCTACGCGCTTATAAAGGCGCTGTCCGGAATGTGTTCGGGCAGCGAGAGCGCGGCGCTTATTGAATTTTTGCTGGACGTTTTAAAGCGGTCGGGCTACGGCATAAGCGCTGAAAACTGCGCAAGCTGCGGAAAACCGCTGCTGCATGCGGATAAACTGCGTTTTGATCTGGACGCGGGCGCGTTCACCTGCGGCGAGTGCGCGGGAACGGGGGCAAGCAGGGTGACTTACAACGTTATAAGAAAGCTTGACGGAAAATCGTATGACGCGGACTTTATAACCGCCGACGGCGAAAAACGCGCTTTAAGATTAATCCGCGAGTACTTTTCCTACAAGCTCAATTTCGCTTTCAAGAGCCTTTCCGAATACGTTAGACTGCTATAAGAAGACACGGCGCCGAATGCGCCGTGTGATTTTTTGTTTTCAAAAATTACAGTAAATTAGGAAGCAATGTTCCCAGCGTCGCGCCGATTATCGTTAATAAACCAAAAGTTACCCCTAGCGCGATGGCGGTTTTTTTCTTTTTTTTTGCTTTTGCAGCTGCCGCTATTGCGCTTATGCTCGTATATTTGTTGACAGCTTGCGAAATTATTCTTGTGTGTAAGTCGGTTTTGATAATTTCATTTCCGTCGAAAGCCGAGTACACGCCGATAACTGTCTTAAAAGTTCCGCCGTTTCCGTCGTCTAAATTAGCGCATACAGGGAAGAAAGGCAGTTCTTTTTCTTCGGTATCGTATACTAAATTCCAACTGTTCAGCCTTGCGCTGTCAAACCGGAAGTCGAGTTTGCGCAGTTCTGATTTTACCAACGCATTGACTTCGCTTTGCACAAGCGTATTTCTTTCGCTTAATCTGAATACCTGCGTGTATCCGTAATTTGTCAGTTTAATTGCTTCATTGCATAGTTGCTTATCGGTCAGTCCGTCATCGCCGACAAATAAAAAATATCCCGTGGTAAAGTCGTCGCAAAAAGTCCGCTCGTACCGTGTATCGCCGGAATAACTGTGACCTTTGCCCGTCACGTTGCCTTCAAAGTGGGCTTCGATAATTTTCGGGCAGTCGCCTACAATCAGTTTATCGGGCGTAAGCTCTTTAATTTGCGCGCTGACGGTGGGATTATCGCCTTGCATAGCCGCAAACTCCGCGCTCTTTAAATAGGTTTGCAAACGCTCGAAAAATTTTTGCGCAATTTCTGTTTTTTTCATAGTACAATCTCCAGAGTATAGAATTTTCTATAATTTATTATATTGTAGAAAATTCTACAAGTCAATATATTTTTATAGAATTTTCTATAATAATTGTATATGGCAGAGGAGTTTAAGCAAATTTTAAAAGAGTTTTTGGCGGAGAACAAACTATCGCAGTCCGATTTTGCGCGAAGAATAGGTGTAAAACCCAGTCAGGTCAGCGAATGGCTCAAAGGCAAGGCAAAGCCCGGCTATGATATACTCCGCGCAATGGCGGCGGCTTTTTCCGTTTCCGCCGATTATTTTTTGGGTTTGACGGAAATTTATTAAAGCATTAAATTTAACAAATTTTGGATAAACGCTTGATTAAATAGCTTATTTATATTAAAATATAAAAGTTAGAATAACTTAAAAAATTTAAGGGCTTCGGATGTTTGAAAAGTACTGTTATAAATTCGGCGAAGGCGGCGAAAGCTTAAAAGACCTGCTGGGCGACAAGGGCGCAAGGCTATGCGCGCTTACGACTGCGGGACTGCCCGTTCCCGACGGCTTTATAATAACCGCGGAGGCGCTCTCGGAGTTGAGTATAAACGACGCCGTCCGCCGCGAAGTACTTATTAATATCGGACATTTAAGGCTGTCGTACAAAGGTTATCCTTTGCAGGTGTCCGTCCGCGCAAGCAAGCATAAAGCCGCAGAGGCGGAGTTAAACGTAAACGCCGACGACAACGACGGATTGTTTAAAGCGATTGCGCGCGTTTACGCAAAGCGCGGATGCCCCGTAATTGTGCAGAATATGGTTTTCGGTAATGCGGACGCAAATTCCGGTACGGGCATCGTATTTTTAACTCACCCGGGAACAAAGGAAAAGTGTTTCTTCGGCGAATTTCTGGACAACGCGCAGGGTCACGACGTGATTGCAGCGCCCCGTCTGCCGCTGATGATAAATCCGCAGATGAGGAACGACGGACGCTTTAAAGCCGCGTACGAAGAGCTTGAAAAAGCTTGCGAAAAGATAAGTAAAAACTTTCCCGAAACNTGCGAAGTCGGTTTCACCGTAGAAAAGGGTAAACTTTTNATTCTGGGCGCAAGAGACTTATAAATCTGAAAAATTATTAAAATAATTTAAATAAAAGTAAAATTCATTGGAGGAAATAAAATGGCTAAAAAGTATTGCTATCTCTTCACCGAAGGCGATGCAAGCATGCGCGAACTCCTTGGCGGTAAGGGCGCAAACCTTGCGGAAATGACCAAGATAGGTCTTCCCGTACCGCAGGGCTTCACGATTTCTACCGAAGCGTGTACACAGTACTACGAGGACGGTCGCAAAATCAACGACGGTATACAGAAAGAGATTATGACGTATATCGACAAGATGGAAAAAATCTGCGGAAAGAAATTCGGCGACAAGGAAAATCCCCTGCTCGTTTCGGTCCGCTCGGGCGCGAGAGCTTCAATGCCCGGTATGATGGACACCATTTTGAACCTCGGTTTGAACGAGGACGTCGTAAATACCATAGCTACCAAGTCCGGCAATCCCCGTTGGGCGTGGGACTGCTACAGACGTTTCATNCAGANGTNCTCCGACGNCGTTANGGAAGNCGGCAAGAAATACTTTGAAAANCNCATCGACANNATGAAGGAGNAGAAGGGCGTCGAGTACGACGTAGACCTCACCGCTGAAGATCTTAAAGCGCTTGCGCACCAGTTCAAAGCGGAATATAAAAAGCAGCTCGGCAAAGACTTCCCCGACGATCCCAAGGAACAGCTTTTCGAAGCGGTCAAGGCCGTATTCCGTTCGTGGGACAACCCCCGTGCGAACATCTACCGTATGGACCACGACATTCCCTATTCGTGGGGTACCGCGGTAAACGTCCAGATGATGGCGTTCGGCAATATGGGTAACGACTGCGGCACCGGCGTTGCGTTCACGCGTAACCCCGCAACCGGCGAAAAGGGTCTCATGGGCGAGTTCCTTATGAACGCGCAGGGCGAAGACGTCGTAGCCGGCGTGCGCACCCCTATGCCCATAGCAAAAATGGCGGAAGTTCTTCCCGACGTGTACAAGCAGTTCTTAAAGGTCTGCGACACTCTTGAAAAGCACTACCGCGATATGCAGGATATGGAATTCACCATCGAGCAGGGCAAGCTGTATATGTTACAGACCCGTAACGGCAAGCGTACCGCAGCCGCTGCTATTAAAATTGCCTGCGACTTAATAGACGAAAAAATGATTACCGAAAAAGAAGCGCTTATGCAGATTGACGCNAANTCNCTNGATATGCTTCTTCANCCCCAGTTCGACNCNAAGGCTTTNAAGGANGCNGANAANAACAACGTNGTCGGCAAGGGTATNGCGGCTTCCCCCGGTGCNGCGGCAGGCGCTATCGTATTCACCGCGGAGGACGCGGTTGTAGAAGGCAAGAAGGGCAAGAAAGTCGTTCTCGTCCGTCTTGAAACCTCCCCCGAAGATATCGAGGGTATGAAGTATGCGCAGGGCATTCTGACCGTTCGCGGCGGACAGACCTCGCACGCGGCGGTAGTTGCGCGCGGCATGGGTACCTGCTGCGTATCCGGTTGCGGCGACATTAAAATGGACGAGGAGAACAAGCAGTTCACCCTCGCGGGCAAAGTATTCAAAGAGGGCGACGGCATTTCGCTTGACGGTTCTACCGGTAATATCTACGACTGCCTTATCCCCACCGTACCCGCAGACCCCAACAGCGGTTACTTCGGCAGAATTATGGAGCTTGCNGATAAATATAAGGCTCTCGGCGTAAGAACNAACGCGGACACCCCCGCGGACGCNAAGCAGGCGGCGGCGTTCGGCGCGCAGGGCATCGGACTTTGCCGTACCGAGCATATGTTCTTCGACCCCGCAAGAATCGGCGCGTTCAGAGAAATGATNTGNTCCGACACGGTTAAAGAGAGAGAGGCTGCGCTCGCTAAAATCGAGCCTATGCAGCAGGCGGACTTCGANGGCCTGATGGAAGCTCTGGAAGGCCAGCCCGTAACNATCCGTTTCCTTGACCCGCCCCTTCACGAGTTCGTTCCCACGGACGAAGAGGATATAAAGGCGCTTGCAAAAACGCAGGGCAAGACGGTCGCGCAGATTAAGCAGATTATTTCCGACCTGCACGAGTTCAACCCCATGATGGGTCACCGCGGCTGCCGTCTTTGCGTAACCTATCCCGAAATTGCGGTTATGCAGACCAAGGCGGTTATAAAGGCTGCTATCAACGTTCAGAAAAAGCACTCTTCGTGGAAGGTCGTTCCCGAAATTATGATTCCTTTGACCGGCGAAGTTAAAGAGCTTAAATTCGTCAAAGATATAGTCGTNAAGACCGCGGACGANGTTATCGCNTCTTCGGGCGTTAAGCTTAAATACGAAGTCGGCACCATGATTGAAATTCCCCGCGCGGCGCTTACNGCGGACGATATCGCGCAGCAGGCTGATTTCTTCTGCTTCGGCACNAACGANCTGACCCAGATGACCTTCGGCTTCTCGCGNGACGACGCAGGCAAATTCCTGCCTTCGTANTACNCNAACAAGATTTACGAAAGCGANCCGTTCTCGCGTCTCGATACCACCGGCGTAGGCAAGCTCATGGATATGGCTGTAACGCTGGGCAAGAAGGGTAACAAGAACCTGCACGTAGGTATCTGCGGCGAACACGGCGGCGACCCCTCGTCGATTGAGTTCTGCCACAAGATAGGTCTCAACTACGTTTCCTGCTCGCCTTACCGCGTACCTATTGCAAGACTTGCAGCGGCGCAGGCTAATATCAAGAACCCCAGAAAGTAAACGTATCGAATACTTAATATTTAATTTAAATATAAATCATAATATTTAGTAATATAGCTTATTCCAAATAGGAATAAGCTATATTTATTTGGAAAAATAAGTCAAAATAAGGGGCTAAAACGACTTAAAATTGGTTGTTTATACTTAAGTTGAATACTTGATTTATCGCCCTTTTTCTACACATTTCGCCCGTGGGCTGCCGGGGTGGCGTTAGATTTTGTGAGTGCGGTAAGTCATTGACTTTTATGGTTGTTTATGATAGAATAAAATTGTAAAAAGTCACTTAATGTCATAAGGAATATTATGTTGCATTTAGATATAAACGGGATTGAACTGCAATTAAAAATAAATCAATTCAGAGAAGATTTACCCGACGAATCAGAATATGATAATTATTGCTATANNCGCANNATACTACCGTTATGCGTAATGGCGTTCACATTTACCATAATTATAAAAATTTGCCGTGGCTCACTTGTGATGAAATAAAAAGAATTCGTGATACTATTGCTGGCGTTTTGGACGGTTCTATAACGCAAAATAAGCAGCTTTACTTTATTGAACAAGACATTGAGTTTGAATTTGTATTTAATGACGGCAAGTTTTCTTATGCGGATATGTCTTTGGGCTATTGGGAAACCGAGGGACGCGGCTGTTTAACAGGGAATAGACTTGTTCTTAGTTTGGATATGGATAAGCTTGAACATATGTTATCTTATTTACAATCTAAGACTGCGGTAAAGGGGGAATAAAGAAAATGTCTGACAAAATATCTTTCCAAATAATCGATGGGGAAATAGCTGTTGGCGAAACACCGAAGTATAGAGGCGTCGTGGGTATTTTTATCAACGACCGTAAGCTTTTGGATATCGTCACCGATTTAGAGAACGAAAATTTAAAAGGCGGAGCAATGGATTACATTTATCAAACAGCTAAGGAATTGTACAGTAATCTCGTGCCAGATGATGCGGAACTTAAAGATTGGCAAGAAAAAAACAGTGTTGAAATCTTGTGCTGTACGTGCGGAGTAATAGAATGCAGTTCGCCGACCGTGTTTATTGAAGAAGATGAGCAATATGTTTATTGGAAGGCTTTGGGTCATAATCAATTAGAGTACAATTATCCGCTCAATTACGTTTTTGATAGAAAGCAGTATGAGCAAGCGTTGGAAGAATTGAAGAAATTTGCAGAAGATAAAAGTATTTATTAGTGAACTTTTAAAGTATAAAGAAGTAGGTATCATATATAGGAGGTTTAAAAAATGATGCAGCCGATTTATATGCAGAATGAGGACTGGTGGACGACAGATGAAGGCGGATATGTGGTGCTTACAGACAAAGCACCAGCCGAAG
>WFLX010006584.1_pt1 | contig 11980 bp, 5 predicted proteins | sample 4967041 | NCBI WGS metagenome assembly WFLX01 (sample SAMN12857096, study PRJNA449069) | gut metagenome | isolation source: stool from male and female vole | host: Microtus ochrogaster | place: USA:Florida | collected 2017 | reverse complement strand
AACAGCCAGTGGAAGTATGACGATACTCGCTACTGGGTTCCCGACATGACTTACTACTTCTACGCTTACAGCTGCGAAGACGGAGCTTTCGCAACCGGTAAGGGTGAGCCTGTGATGAGTGTTGAAGGAACTGATGTAGATACCCGTGCTCTCAAAATCAACAATTTCGTTTGCGACAGCGAGCATCAGCACGACCTCATCTTCGCTGAATCGGGTGCTATCACCGCCAAAGAAACCGGCAACAACAAGGTTCCCTTTACCTTCAAGCACATTCTTAGCCGCCTGAACGTAGTGTTCAGCAGCGAATTTGCCGCCGGCTATGAAATCACCGTGTCGAACGCACGCCTGCTGTACTTTGCAAACCAGGGCGATTATTCTCACCGCCCCACTCCCACCTGGAGCGACGTTCGCTACACCNTGTCTGACCAGAAGGACATTNCTCCCGTTTCTTTNTCCATCCCCGCTGNTGNTAANGNTTGCTATGCCGCTAATGGCGACACTCCTGCTAAGAATGTAACCACAGGCTATGTGTATGCAATTCCTTACAACTACCCCGATGGTGACAACGTTCGCATTGCGTTCACTATCGAAGTTAAGTCCGAAAACGGCGAAACCGTCCTTTCCCGCGCTATGACAGGTACATGGTCGCCTAATTGGGTTATGGGTACCGCCTATACCTATAATATCAAGATTACCGGTACTGCCGCTAAACTCGAGCCCATTGTTTTCGAAACAGCTGAAAGCATGGACGACTGGACTCCCGGCACCACTAACGCAGTCAACATGACCTTCTCCNCAAACTAATNCTCACCTATNCGAACTGNGCCGNGGGCGCAACTCGGCGCAGTTCACTTTTCTCTCTTTTCGCCCCACGGCAAAACCGCTCATTATCAACCAATCACGATGTTTAAGAAGCTAATTTTTCCCGCGATAGCAATAGCGGCCGGCAGCCTTATGGTTGTGGGCTGTGCTGCATCCTCCGAAACCGACGAGCCCACCACGGGCGCTGAAATGAGGTTTACCGCCGGCGAGGCTTCACGCTCCTCTCTCGTAACCAACGACAATCTTAAGTCCTTCGCCGTTTACGGCAACATGATCTCCACCTCCACGCCGGGCACCCGCACCACGGTGTTCGACAACACGCCCGTCACACTGGCCGACGGCGCCTGGACCTACGAAGACACTCAGTACTGGTTTCCCGGCCAGACCTACTCCTTCGCGGCTGTCCATTTCCCAACTACCGACAATATTTCCAACCTCACATACAGCGACGACAAGCTGACTTTCCGCTACACCGCGCCGGCCGACTACACCAAGACCGACGATATCCTCACGGCAGCCCACCGCCGCATTTACCAAGCCCCTGCCACCCCGGTAGCCCTGAGCTTCGGCCACATCATGGCGCGCATCAACTTCGTGGCATCTGTGGATCCATCCATTCCCAACGTCGACATCACTATCCATAAAATTGTGATCAGCGGCGTGGCCACACGCGCCAACTACACCCTGCAGGCAGCTCCCATAGCCGCCAACAGCAAGCAGACCTCCGACCTGGCCGGCCCCGCCTGGACCATCTCCAGCACCCCCACGCGCATCTCCATCACCAAGGAGCCCCTGCTGGCGCTCCACTCGGGCGAGAGCGCTTCGCTGTTCGACGCCACAGTCGACCCCCTGCTCGTCATCCCCCAGACGGTGACCTCCGACCTCGAAGTGGAGCTCACCTACTCCCGCACCGGCGGCAACACCTCCACCGTGCGCGGACGCCTCCGCACTCCCGCCTCGGCCCACGGCTACCAGTGGGCAGCCGGACGGGCCTACACATATAACTTCTCGCTCGGTGTGGACGACTTCCTCATCTTCAGCGCGCCCGAAATCAAGGGTTGGGACGAGGACGAAGGCGGTACGTACATCGTAGTAGGCTAACGAATTTACTTCACTTAAAAGTGAAACGACATATGACCAACAGATTCATCAAACCGGCCTTTCTGGCAATTCTCGGCGTGGCAGCCGCCGGCTGCACCGACAGCCCCGAGGTGCCCGAAGCCGACCCTGCCAAATATATCACCTTCAGCGCCCCGACCCTCGATTTCTCTTTCGAGCAGGACTACTTTTCGCGCGCCGAGCTGGTGGACGAAATATCCGAATTCACCGTGTGGGGCTACTGCATTCCGCGCGACGTCAACGGCAACCTGAACAAGGACCAGGCCCTGAAAGCTTGGGCCAATAAGTCGGAGTTCTTCACCCAGGGCCCGGACGTGCTCAACGGCTTCAAGGTGTCCGTGGCCGGCAACACTACCTCTTATAATAAGGACAACAAGAACGGCGGCGCCTCCAACCCCATGCCGTGGTACAGCGGAGCGGACCACCCCCGCGCCGACGACTATAACTATGGCTTCCTGGCCGCCTCCAGTCCCTCGGGAACCTTCAGCATGACTTACAGCAACCTGGCTGAAAAGGCCCACCCGGTGCTGAACTTTGCCCTGAACCGCACCGGCAACAACATCAGCACCATCCTGGACCCCGCCGACCAGCCCGACGCACTCATCGGCACCAGGTTCGACCAGTACAACAACTCGAAGGTGACCCTGAATTTCCAGCACATCATGACCGGCTTGCGCTTCCGCTTCCACAACCAGTGTACGCCCACAGCCGACGACGCCAAGGTGCTCACCATCCACCGCGTGACCTTCGAGGGCGAGTTCTACAAAACCGGCAGCTTCTCCTTCACGGGCGAGAACTTCGACGGCAGCGTGGAGGGCGACACCTATTCGGGCACTTTCCTGCTGCTGGACACCGACCAGAACATCGCCGCCGGCACATCCGACCTGATGCGCCACAACGGCGACCCGCAGGCACGCTCGGTCAAGCTCCTGCTCCTGCCCAACCCCCACGCCACCCTCGACCCCAGCCAGGAGGAAATCGACGACTGGGCCCTGGGACGCCAGAAAAAAATCACCATCGAATACTCCATCAGCGGAGGACCTCACCGCACCTTCGAGACCGCACGCGACTTCCGCCTGAGCTATATCCCCGACCCCAACACCCTCCACACGGCCAACTTCCACTTCGTGGGCGACGACTTTGTGGTGTCCTTCACACCGGACAACAACTCCATGTGGGAAAACGGCTCAAACAGNAATCTGGAAATCCATTAAGTCAAGGTTCGCAAGCGAACCTTGAGGTCAAAGGNTTAAATGGTTATAAGGTTAAATGGTTAAAGTTTAGAGATTTACAATGAAACTACACAACATATTATCTACCCGCAGCCTGATCGGACTCGGTGCAGCGATGGCGCTGTGCGGCGCCATGACTGCGTGCACGGAGAATGAATTCGAACCCGATGTGCCCGCCCAGGGTGCCGGAGGGGGCATCACTTTCCGCTGCGCCGACATGGTGGAGGTCTACAAGGGCGAAAACAACTATGCTTCGCGCGCCAGCGGCCCCAAGGAAGAGTTCGAAAAGGCTATCAACACCCTCCACGTGTTCTTCTTCAACGAAGCCACCGGCGAGCTCATGAAGACCACCAACTACGACAACTTCCAGGGCTACATGAAGACCAANACGGGCTTCCTGAAGATACCCGTTCCGCCGGCCGACAAGAGTCTCTTTGTGGGCGGCGACGATGTGGCCGTACACATTGTGGCCATAGCCAACATCGACGCCACCGACGAGGCCCCCGATGCCGCCGANGCCAGCAATTCTTTCTTCACCGAATATTCCCAGACGGGCAAAATCGCTCAGAACTCCCGCGACAAGGGCGCTGCTCCCCACCCCATCACCAAGTACTCCGACCTCGAGGCCTGGACCTACTACCCGCGCCTGCGCATCGACGAGAAATCGGGCCTCGGCAACATCCGCAACCTCCCCGCAGCCGGCATGCCCATGATCGGCGAGCTCCACAACGTGAAACTCAACCAGAAGAGTCCTTACGTAGTGCCCCTGCAGGCGCTCATGGCCAAAATCTATGTGTCGGTGCGTCTGGACCCGGAGCAGTACACCGACGACCTTCCTGAAATTGCCATCACCGAAGTCGGCGTAATGAACATGCCCACTGCGGTGCCCTTCCACCAGCCTAACGGACAGCCCAAGAACGGCGTGTGGGCCAAGCCTGCCAACTATCAGGACTATCTGGAGAAGTTCAACGTCACCAACGTGAACATGGTTCACCCCGGCACCGAGCGCGACGAGGAAGGATGTGCGCCCGAACTCCACGAGTACACGGCCAAAATCGACCCGCCCCTCATCGTTACGCGCAACACCGAGCCGGCCGTCCTCTCCTACTATACCTACGAGAACATCCAGCTGCCCGACTATAACGCCGTGCGCACCAACGGCTCCAACGCATTCAACGCCAACCTCGAGCCCCAGTANCCNCCGGGAGTCCTCGACGCCGACAAGCAGCGCTGGAAATCGACCCTCGCNTACAAGAACCGCGCCTCGGCCCTGATTCTCAAGGGCACCTTCACCACCCACCAGGAGGTGGACTATGAGGCCAAGTTCACCGTGTTCATGGGTCAGGATGAAAACGTGGACTTCCAGGTGAAGCGCAACTACCGCTACGACAACAATATCACCATCTACGGCATGGAGTTCTTCCGCAACTCCGACGACGGCGTGTACACCTTCGACGGCCGCCTGAACGTGGTGTCGGACAACCCGCTCTACCTCTCCATCGTCAACGAGCGCAAGATCGACGCCCACGCCTCGGCGGTGCCCCTGTCAGTATGGCTCATGATGTGGGAGGATGCCAACAACTCCACCGAGGGCGACCCGAACGTTAACTGGCGCAGCGAGGTGACCCTCACCATCGACCAGCCCGACACGCATAAGTGGATCCGCATGGGCCGTGTGATTCCCCGCGCCGAGATGGAAGCCGGAGGATGGGCTTCCGGTACAGGCGCCGAACCCTACTTCACCACCACGCTCATGGATGAGCTGGCCGACGAGGGCATTACGCGCACCATCACCAGCGACGACGGTTCGCGCTCACGCGTGTACTTCTACATCGACGAGAACGTGCCAACCTCCAACAACCCCACCAACTACGGCGACCGCTACGCCACCGTCAAGGTCCACTATGCCCGCTACAGCAAAGCCACCAACGAGCTTGTCGAAACCCGCGACTACGAACTCGACTTCGAGCAGCGAGCCCTGCTGAAGGTGTATTCAACTCGCTCGTCCAATGGTACTGTGGACTCGTGGATGGAGTATTATGAGGAGTATCTCTCTCACAATGACCCCTTGGACCAGCATCGAATGCCAGGTGAATTATACACAGGCCTTAAGTGGTGGCGTGTAAATGGTGTAAACCTCAGCGGCGTGAGAAATTTTGACGCAATATATCTACAAGCTGATGCATTCAATATGACTCAAGAGGCCATTACGCGTCAAGGAGGTGATGGAGTACGTGCGATAAAACTCTTTAACACCGAAGAACCGGAATCAGTGTTCCATTACTGTTATGGCAAGAACAAACGCACTGCCAACGGCGATGCTGCCGTTACGGGAACAACCGGATGGTACACCCCCGGAATTACCGAAATGGAAGAGGCGCTGGTAAATTATTACGACGCCTTCGAAGTCATGCGTGGTACTTTCTATTGGTCAGCATCAGCCGCGCGCCGACCCCTATTAAGACCTACATCGGGTGATAGTTATGCACGCGCAACTCGAGTAACCTTGGGATCAAATAATAAACCTCAATACGATCCCAGTCGTAACGATGGCGACCCCGGACATCAAGATCGTCTGACTCACAACCGAGTTCGTGCCTTCTATCGAGTAAACTGACCTTTCAAAAACCTTTATTAAATAGGGTCGGCGCCCTGTGCGCCGGCCCAAATTTTTTTTGGGCCGCAACGTTATGGAAGCGGCGAACTCCAGTTCGCCGCAATCGTTCGGCCCGCAGGGCCGCTTTGAAAACGCCCGCAGGGCGTTGACTTATAAATAGCCGATTGCGCCGAAGGCGCTGTCGGTTCATATAAACCCCACGAAAAAGGCGTCCTTGCGACGCCGGCTTGCACACCCTATAATTCAGCATCCGTGTGGACGCCATTTGTTTAGATGGACTTGCTAACCGCCAGCGCCTATCGGCGCAAGCGGCAACCATATGTCAGCGCCCATCAGGGCGCCACGTTGAGGCAATTTGGGGAGAACTGGAGTTCACCCCCTCCATAAACGATGTGTGGCTCACGCTTTCGCCGAGGGGTAGGCGATGCGGGAGTGGTAGATGGTCATCAGGCGCTTGATGAAGGACTCCTTGATGGTCTGAACGTCGCGGAAAGCGAGGTTGGACTCATTGTGGAGGCCGTCGGCAATCTGGCCGTCGATTATCTTGTTGACCAGGTCGGTGATGGCCTCGCGGGTGTGTTCCTTCAGGGAGCGGCTGGCGGCTTCAACGGCATCGGCCATCATGAGCACGGACGTCTCGCGGCTCTGGGGGTTGGGGCCGGGGTAGGTGAACTGAGCTTTGTCAACGCCCTCGGGATGCTGCTTGAGGCTGGTGAAGTAGAAGTACTTGGCCATCCCTGCGCCGTGGTGCTCGCGGATGAAGTTTTGAATTTCGGCGGGCAGCCCGGCCTTCTCGGCCAGTTTGAGGCCGTCGGTGACATGGCTTATCACAATGGAAGCGCTACGCTCGGGAGGCAGGGCGTCGTGGGGATTTACGCCGTGCTGATTCTCGGTGAAGAAAGCCGGGTTGGCGAGCTTCCCCACATCGTGGTAGAGCGCACCGGCTCGCACGAGCTGGACGTTTGCGCGAATGCGCGCGGCGGCGTCGGAGGCCAGGTTGCTCACGGCGATGGCGTGCTGGAAGGTGCCCGGGCACTCGTTGCTCAGACGCATCAGCAGCGGGTTGTTGATGTCGGCCAGTTCCACGAGTGTAACCACGGAGATGAAGCCGAAAATTCGCTCAACCAGCGACATGAGCACATAGACCATCGAGGTCAGCAGCGCGTTGACCACCAGGAAGATGACCATGCGGCGCGAAAAGCCCTCGAAGGAGCCGTTCATCATCAGTTCCAAAACCGTGTATGCGGCCACATACACCAGCGCCACAACCACCGATGTGCGCAGGAGCTGGGCGCGGCGGCTGAGTTCGCGCATGCTGTAGACGGAGGCACATCCGGCGCAGAACTGCAGGTACAGGAATTCAAGCGAAAGGGTCGTGACGGGGGCGCACACAAGGGTTGTGACCGCGGTTGCATAAAGGGCCGTCCGCGCGTCGAAGAACACCAGCACCAGCACCGGCACAATCATGATGGGCGTCAGGTAGATGCCCTGGGCCAGGAAGTAGTTCAGGCCCACGGCCAGGAGGTAGAACAGCGTGATGAGCGCGAACATGAACACGAAAGCCTTGAAGTTGTTCCACACCGCCGGCACAAAGAAGTGGAAGTACATCACCAGCGCGCCCAGAATCAGCGCCACGTAGAAGAACTGGCCCAGCAGGCGCAGGATGCGGTCGGACTCGCGGCTGGTGTCGAACTGGGCGAGCATGGTCTCGTAGGTGCGCAGGTTGGTGAAGTCCTGCGACGAAATCACGGCGCCCTTGTCGATGATGGTCTGCCCCTGGAGGATTATGCCGCGGTCGGCCGTCAGGGTCAGGTAGTCGTACTCGTAGTTGCGGCGGCACTCCTCCTCGTTGCGGGTGTAGTTGGGCTGGAGGAGGTTGTGGAGGTTGGCGTGGGTGAAATACTCGCGCAACTTGGGGTCCGTGATAGTTGAGTCGAGGTAGAGATAAACGTCGCGGGGCGAACTCAGGGCCGAAGTGGGCATCTCGCTCAGGATGTTCTTGTCGAGGATTCTCACCTTCGGGAGCTCCCCGCGGTCGATGAGGTCCTTGGTTCCCATGTCAATGACCCCGGAGGCGTAGATTTTACGCAGCTCGGAAGCCAGGCGTGCGGCGTTGGGGTTGGAGTGGCGCTCGGGCAGGCTGGCCACGATGGTGTCGATGATGAGCTGGTTGAGTTCGTAGATTGGCACGAAGCGCGCATCCAGGGAGTCGCGGGCAGCCAGGATGGTGGCCGAGTCGGGGTGGATGGGTATGTCGAAGGGTGCGATTAGTTTTGCGTAGTTCCACGGGCGCCCCTGCTCGTAAAAATAGCGGTTGGACTCGTGGTGCGGGTAGAAGTAGACAATGACGACCACTGCCGCCAGTGCAACGAGGATTCGGTTTATGATGGTTCGATTCTTCATACTCGGATTAGTTGATTCGGGTTGCGGACGTGACGCCGTCGATGGCGCGGGTACGGGCACAGAGGTCGTCAACGGCCCGCGCGTCGGCCACGCGCACCCAGAGGTCGCAGTGGAACACCTCGTCGCTGGCCTCGATGACGAGTTTGCGCATGTCGATGCCCAATTGGTTTGAAATGAGGAGTGTTATCTTTTGGAGCATGCCCCGGCGGTCGATACCCTCGATGCGGACATGGGCCAGGAAACGCGCGGCACCCGGCGCCCACTCGGTGGCCACGATGCGTGAGCCATAGCCGGCCTTGAGCAGCTGTGCTTCGGGGCAGTTGAGGGAGTGAACCTCCACCACACCGTCGTCGGCCACGAAGCCCATGACGTCATCGCCCGGTATGGGGTTGCAGCAGGAGGCCAGGCGGAAGTTGGCGCGGTCGCCGGCGGCCTCGAGACGATAGATTTTCTTGGTGTTGACTGCACTTACCTTGTCGGCCGGGCCGGCCGCGGGGGTTTCGGCGGGAGCGTCGGACTTGGTGAAGGGGAGCCACTTCTTGATGAAGCGCTTGGCGCGNCCCTGGGTGGGAATCTGCTTGCGGAGCTGAGGAAGAAGGTAGTCGGAAAGGACTATTTCCTCGGCGCCGAGCTGGTAGCAGAGTTCGTCGCGGTTGTCAACATGGAAGGCGCCCTGGAGCTTGGTGATGACCTGATTGATGTCCGGAATTGAGTTCTCGGCCAGCCATGCGGTGAGGATTTCGTTGCCCTTGGCTATGACCGGGTAGCGCTGGCTGCGGATTGCCTTGCGCAGGCGCGTCTTGCCCTTGGCCGTGACCATATGCTCCTCCCACTGGGGCTGCGGGGTCTGCGTCTTGGAGGTGAGGATTTCCACCTGGTCGCCGCTGTGGAGCTCCGTGTGCAGAGGCACCAGCTTGTGGTTGACCTTGGCCGCGATGCAGTGCATGCCGATCTGGGAGTGGAGGTGGAAAGCCATGTCGAGGACGGTAGCTCCGGCAGGGAGGGTTATGAGTTCGCCGGCGGGGGTGAAAACCACTATCTCGGCGGCGAAGAGGTTGAGCTTGAGTGTGTTGAGGAAGTCCAGCGCGCTGGGCTCGGGGTTATCGAGGATGTCCTTGATGGTTTTGAGCCAGGCGTTGAGTTCGGACTCCTCGTCGCCGTCGCCAATCTTGTATTTCCAGTGTGCGGCCAGACCTTTCTCTGCGATCTGGTCCATGCGCTCGGATCGTATCTGGACCTCGATCCAGTTGCCGTCGGGCCCCATCACGGTCAGGTGCAGGGCCTGGTAGCCGTTGGCCTTGGGGGTTACGATCCAGTCGCGCGTGCGCTCGGGGTGGAGGCGGTAGAGGTCGGTGATGGCGGCGTAGATTTGCCAGCATATGGCTTTCTCCTTGGCCGGGTCGTCGCACTTGAAGATGATTCGCATGGCATAGAGGTCGTACACTTCCTCGAAGGGCAAGTGCTTGTTCTCCATCTTATTATATATGGAGTAGACGCTCTTTATGCGGGCGCTGGCGGTGTACTCGATGCCGAGGCGGTCCAGCTTGTCCTTGATGGGCTGCGAAAAGTCGGTGTACACCATTGAGCGCCGGGCCTCGCTCTGGCGGATTTTCTCGCTTATCTCGCGGTACTTCTCCGGGTGCTCGTGCTTGAAGCTGAGGTCCTCGAGCTCGGTCTTGATGGCGAACAGNCCCAGGCGGTGGGCCAGNGGAGCGTAGATGTAGAGGGTTTCGCCGGCGATTTTATAGCGCTTGTTGGGGGCCATGGAGCCGAGGGTGCGCATGTTGTGCAGGCGGTCGGCCATCTTGATGAGCACCACGCGGATATCCTCGCTCATGGTGAGCAGGAGCTTGCGGAAGTTCTCGGCCTGGATGGAGGCCTGCGCCCCGAAGATACCACCGGAAATCTTGGTGAGGCCTTCGACTATCTGCGCAATGTGGGGGCCGAAGTGCTGCTCGATGTCCTCGACGGTGTAGTCCGTATCCTCCACCACATCGTGGAGCAGGGCAGCGCATATGGAGGTGCTCCCCAGGCCTATCTCGCGCGAAACTATGCGCGCCACGGCAATGGGGTGCATGATGTAGGGCTCGCCGGAACGTCGGCGAACTCCCTTGTGGGCCTCCTTGGCGAACTCGAACGCGCGCTCGATTATCTCCACCTTCTTGCGGTGGTTGCTGTTGAGATAGCCGGCGAGGAGTTCGTCGAAAGCCTCCTGGATCATACGGTCGTCGTCTGAAAGCGTATTCGGGTGCATAAGAAAACCTCGGTTTGCGTTCAAACCACAAATATAAGGCTTTTCCCTCACCAGCGCAACACCGAGGGCCAAAAACACCACTTTTTTCGCTCTCTTTGCACGCCTCAGTGTCCTGCAAGCCAAATATCGCCGCCGGGGCGTTGATTTTTTGGAGGGAAATTGCTAACTTTGCGGTTTGAAAGGGAGTGGCCCCGGTGTCACCCTTCAGATTCGTAATCAATACCATCAGAAGATGAATATTTCATACAAATGGCTCAAGCAGTACGTCGACTTCGACCTCACCGCCGATGAACTGGCAGCTGCTCTGACGTCCATCGGACTTGAAACGGGCTCCGTGGAGCTTGTTGAAACCATCAAGGGAGGCCTTGCGGGCATCGTCATCGGCAAGGTGCTCACCTGCGACGTGCACCCCGACAGCGACCACCTGCACATCACCACCGTAGAGCTCGGCCAGGGGCCGGTGCAGATTGTGTGCGGCGCCCCAAACGTGGCCGCAGGTCAGACCGTTGTGGTAGCCACCGTCGGCACAACCCTCTACACCCCTGAAGGGGAAGCCTTCAAAATCAAGAAAAGTAAGATTCGCGGCGTGGAATCCTTCGGCATGATTTGCGCCGAGGATGAAATCGGCATCGGCTCCAGCCACGACGGCATCATGGTCCTGCCCGCCGACGCCGACGCTTTTATCGGCAAACCCGCCGCCGACTATTTCAAAATCGAAAACGACTACGTCCTGGAGGTGGACCTGACGCCCAACCGCATCGACGCCGCCAGCCACTACGGCGTGGCGCGCGACCTGGCCGCATGGCTCTCCTGCCACAGGACCCCCACGCGTGCCCACCGCCCCGACGTCGACGCCTTCCGCATCGACGACCCCGACAAGGCAGGTTTCAGCGTGCAGGTCGAAGACCCCTCGGGCGTGACACGCTACTGCGGCGTGACCATCGAAGGGGTCAAAATCGGCCCGAGCCCCGAGTGGTTGCGCAACTGCCTGACCACCATCGGGCTGCACTCAATCAACAACGTGGTGGACGTCACCAACTTTATCCTCCACGGCATCGGGCAGCCCCTCCACAGCTTCGACGGCGACAAGCTCGCCGGCCGTAAGGTCATCGTACGCCGCGCCAAGGCCGGCGATAAGTTCACCACCCTCGACGGCGTTGAGCACACCCTCGACGGCGCTGACCTGATGATTTGCGACGACGCCACCGAGCGATGCATCGCCGGAGTGTTCGGCGGCCTCGACAGCGGCGTAACCGACCAAACCACAACCATCTTCCTCGAAAGCGCCTGCTTCAACCCCACCAGCGTGCGCCGCACCGCTCGCCGACACGGCCTGAGCACCGACTCGTCGTTCCGCTTCGAGCGCGGCGTCGACCCCAACGGATGTCTCTACGCCCTCAAGCTGGCCACGCTGCTGATTCAGGAAGTGGCCGGCGGCCGCACCGTTGGCAGCGTGACGGACTTCTACCCGGAGCCCGTCGCTCCCTACCATGTGGACATGCACTTCGACGACTTCGAAAAACTCATAGGCCG